>Ga0105045_10002186_pt1 | contig 16412 bp, 15 predicted proteins | sample MAT02_FD_78089 | JGI IMG/M metagenome (GOLD analysis project Ga0105045, IMG submission 78089) | Freshwater microbial communities from Lake Fryxell liftoff mats and glacier meltwater in Antarctica - MAT-02 (megahit assembly) | ecosystem: Environmental > Aquatic > Freshwater > Ice > Liftoff...
GAATCGCCAACAATATCGGCAAATGAGCCGCCATAATTCTGCGCGATATCTTGCGCTAGCTGGCTTAAATGCGCGGGCCCCAAATCTTCGGTTGGCGTATTGACCCAGTCACGCGCGCTAGCGACTGCATGTGCCAAGTTCTGCGCATGCGCGAGAATTTTTGAATCTTCGATAACCAAGCGCGCGGCTATTCTTCGCGCTTTGGGTTTGTAGCGGGTGAATTGATAGCTGCCGAGCGCAAATCCAAGCGCGAGCGCGCTGAGATCGCTGTGCAATCCTGCTAATTGATAGTCGCCGGGTGCAAGCGATGCACTCAATTTAGCCAAGGCGTAGAGTGGGTTGCCGGCAAATACGCAGAGCATCGATTCGATCTGCCCATCGGCGCCTAGCAGCATCGCTTGCGAACCCGGCTTGCTTGAGAATTGCTGCGCTAGCAGCTGCGCGCGTTGAATTGTATTTAAGCTCGCCAAGTGCGCGTCGATGGCTTCTGGGGCCAACAGCGCAATCGGCGTTACCCGCTCGATTGCGGCGCTGGCGGCGATAAGAACGTTTGAGATTGACGATGGTTGATTGGGCATTGCGCGCTCTGTTTGCTAATTCACGGCAGTTTATCGGATCAAAGCTAAAAATCGCGCGACTATTCCCGCCGTCGCCAAGCGTCACAGTTGGCGAGGATTAACACTTACTCGGTCATCCTGCGGCAAATAGTTATGCAGCTTACCAACGCTGTGCCCGCTGACCGTCAACTAACCGTTTCAATGAAACGCCTGGAGCTCTTTTATGCCGATGCCACCTTTGCTGACTTATAGAACCGCGCTGCGCCTGACTGCGGCGGCCTGCGCCTTAATCGCGTTACAGCCCACCTGGGCGGGCACGAAAGAGTTAGGCAGAGCAGAGCGCGCCACACAGGTTCTACAAGCCATTCAAGACACGCCAGATGCGAGGATTCCTGAGCAGCTGCTGCAGGAAGCATACGCGATTGCCGTTTTTCCTGAGGTCGTAAAGGCCGGCTTGGTGTTCGGCGGACGACACGGGCGGGGCTTGGTATCGGTTCGTGCGTCAGACGGTACTTGGTCTAATCCTGTGTATATGCGGATGACCGGCGGCAGTTTTGGCTGGCAGGCGGGCGTGCAAGCGGCTGATATTATTCTGGTTTTCCGCTCCGAGCAGGGCGTTGCGAATCTTGTCAACGGTAAATTCACGCTAGGCGCGGATGCTGGCGTGGCGGCAGGTCCAGTTGGTCGACAGGCAGCTGCGAGCACAGACGAAGGCTTGAAAGCAGAAATTTTCAGCTACTCGCGCGCGCGCGGGCTGTTCGCTGGCATAGCGCTTGATGGTTCGGCTATCTCCATTGACTACACGGCAAACGAGCGCGTGTATGGGGATGATGTAACGCCGCGTATGCTCTTTGAAAATCGTGTCAGCCAAGTACCTAGTCAAGTCAGCGGCTTTCGTGATGAGTTAGAAGAGCAGACCCAGTAGTCCAAATATCTTGTAGTGCAGAGCGCTTATACGCGCTTGCTGAGCTTTATCGCTGTCACTTTTCACTTTTTTGAGGCCTACATTTATGAACACGCTTGAGCAACTCAAAGCTATGACCACCGTGGTGGCCGATACGGGCGATTTTAAGCAGCTGGCAAAATTCACGCCGCAAGACGCAACCACCAACCCCTCATTGATCTTAAAAGCTGTACAAAAGCCTGAGTACGCGCCGCTTCTTAAAGCCGCCGTGGGGGCAAATGTCGGGCAGCCGTTAAGCGCGCAGATTGATGCCGTTTTAGTAGCTTTCGGCCTAGAAATTCTGAAAATCATTCCAGGCCGCGTTAGCACTGAAGTTGACGCGCGACTTTCATTTGATACCAGCGCTACGGTGCTGCGCGCCCGGCAAATTATCCAGCGCTATGAAGCTGCTGGGATGAACCGGGAGCGCGTACTCATAAAAATCGCCGCTACCTGGGAAGGTATTCAAGCCGCCCGTATACTGCAAACCGAGGGTATTAGCTGCAACCTGACGCTGCTGTTCGGGTTTTGCCAGGCCATTGCCTGCGCTGACGCAAAAGTGACGCTGATATCACCGTTTGTGGGTCGTATTTACGATTGGTATAAAAAATCCGCCGGCGCAAAATGGGTCGAGCAAGATAGCGCAGACGAAAATGACCCTGGCGTAATCTCGGTCAAAGCCATTTGGAATTACTACAAGCGCTTCGATATAAAAACGGAGGTTATGGGCGCTAGTTTTCGCAACGCTGGGCAAATTTTAGCGCTATCAGGCTGCGATTTACTAACGATTAGCCCTGAACTGCTCGCTGAATTGCAGCAGTCAGATATACAGCTTAAGCCAGCTTTGACGCTCGCCGACGCCAAGGAGCTGCCGCTAGATGCCGTATCTTTTGATGAAGCCGCGTTCCGGCTAGCGCTCAACGATGATGCGATGGCAACTGAAAAACTAGCTGAGGGTATTCGCGTGTTTGCAAAAGATGCCGCAGCGCTTGATCAGTTGGTGCAGCAGGCAAGTTAAGCACGGGTTTTTCAGGCTTGCTCTGCTACGATTAGGTTCTTTTCAAAGCGCTGGTTTTCGATCTTATGCTGCAATCAAAATTGCCCAAGGTGGGCACCACGATATTTACCGTTATGAGCCAGCTTGCGGCGCAGCATAATGCGGTCAACTTAGGCCAAGGCTTCCCTGATTTTGAAGGCCCGCTTGCACTGCGTGAAGCGCTGGCTAAACATGTCAGCGAAGGAAAAAATCAGTATGCGCCGATGATTGGCGTCGCTGCGCTGCGCGAACAAATTGCCCTGAAAACCGAGCTGCTCTATGGACGTAAAACCAATCCTGACACTGAGGTAACGGTGGTTTCTGGCGCGTCCGAAGCGCTGTTTGTAGCAATTGCCGCCTGTGTGCGCCCTGGCGATGAAGTTATTGTGCTAGATCCTTGTTACGACTCGTACGATCCGGCAATCGTACTCGCCGGCGGGGTAGCCGTCCACGTGCCGTTAGAGGCGCCACATTTCGCGCCTGATTGGGATCGCGTCAAAGCAAAACTAAGCGCCAAAACCCGCATGATTATGGTAAATTCACCGCACAATCCAACCGGCGCAATGCTGAGCCTTGATGACTTAGACGCGCTGGCAGCGCTGATCCGAGGGCGTGATATCTATGTGCTGAGCGACGAAGTTTATGAGCACATCACGTTCGATGAGCTGAGTCATCAGAGCGTACTTAGCCACCCAGAGTTGGCAGAACGCAGCTTTGCGGTGTCAAGTTTTGGCAAGACTTACCATATCACCGGCTGGAAGATTGGCTATTGCGTAGCGCCAGCGGCTTTGACTGCGGAATTTCGCAAAATCCATCAGTATCTAACGTTTTCTACGTTCACCGCTGCGCAATTCGCAATCGCGGATTATTTGGCGCTTGACCCTGGCTACCACACCCGCTTACCCGCGTTTTACCAAGAAAAGCGTGATGAATTCCAAGCGCAACTCAAACCCTCTAGGTTCAAGCTGCTGCCGGTTCAGGGCGCTTACTTTCAAATTGCAGACTACAGCGATATATCAGATTTGCCTGACCAACAGTTTGCTCAGTGGCTGGTGCGCGAAAAAGGCGTGGCGGCGATTCCGGTTTCTGCCTTTTATGAGCAGCCCAATAGTCAAAAACTTATCCGATTTTGCTTCGCTAAAAATAGCGATACCTTGAAAGCGGCGGCGGAGCGGCTGTGCGCCCTGTAGCGGATGAGCTGCGGGTTTGCCTTATTCAAGCCGACACTCGCTGGCATGATGCAGCGCTTAATAAGCGGCTTTATGGCGATCTTGCGCGCGCAGCGCTAGCTAGCGATCTGGTTGTATTGCCGGAAACGTTTTTAAGCGGGTTTACCAATGCCGCACTGGCTCAAGCCCAATTGATGCAGGAATCGAATGTGCGCTGGATGTGCGATTTAGCGAATGAGCTGGGCACCGTGATTTGCGGCAGTCTGCTCATTCAAGAGCAAGGGCAGGTTTTCAATCGCCTGATTTGGGCTCAGCCTGGAACAAGCCCGCGCTGGTACGACAAGCGGCATTTATTTCGCATGGCAGGCGAGCACGAGCGTTACGGGGCGGGGCGTGATCGCCTGATTGTTGAGATCAATGGGTGGCGAATTTGCCCGATGGTTTGCTACGACCTTCGTTTTCCGGTGTTTAGTCGAAACCGCTTTAGCTCAGCTGAGCCAGCCTCGCGTGATTACGATATTGCTATCTATGTGGCGAACTGGCCAGGCGCACGCCGATATGCCTGGCAAATGCTGCTACGCGCCCGCGCCATTGAAAACTTAAGCTATTGCATCGGCGTGAATCGGGTGGGCGTCGATGGCAACGGCTTAAGCTACGCCGGTGATAGCGCTGTGCTAGATTTTCAGGGGCAGGCGATGGTTGAGTGTGGTGCGCAGCCGCAAACGGTTAATGTTGCAATCTCGCACGCTGATTTGTTGGCATTTCGCACCCGATTCCCGGCGTATTTGGACGCCGACAACTTTGAGCTGCTGCAATGAATGTTAATCGCGCAGATTTGAACAATGCAGTTGCGCTAGTTTGGGTGCAAATATCCGGCAGTTTGTCAGCGGCCATGCTGCTTGAACAGAGCACCGAGGCTTTGGCTGAAGCCGGCCTTGAAAATGGCTCAAGCCCTGTTGAATCGGCCGCCACTGCCGCCAATGCACGCTTGCTAGCAGATCTGCTAGGTGACGGAACAATGGAATTCACGCCAAAAAGCAATCTCGTTTGGCTTAACGAATCAGCGCTGCTGCAATGCAGGCCGGCGGGCGCGCTGCTTTGGCTGCTGCCGGAGGAATCGAGCTGCTATATTGAGCATGATGTACTCGTGCGCCTTGAGATGATGGCTGCCGCGCAAGGATGGCCGCTATGGCAGATAGTTCAGGACATTGACGCGCCGGCGGCGCTTTTGCCTTTTGACCGTATTGCTATCTCCGCTAAGATTGATCGGTCGCAAGGTGCGCTAACGCAGTCAATAGCGCTAAATAAACAGCGCCGTTCGCACGTGATCGCAATTGCGGTTTTTTGTGTTTTCGCAAGCTTAGCCGGTCTTTGGTTTGCAAAATCTAACTCGTGGCAGGCATTTTTGATTGCGGTAATTTATGCGCCGCTGGTTATCGCGGCAGTTTTGACCGTGGTATTTGTTTGGCAGCGGCTAAAAGCGCTTTTTATCGCAAGGTTTGGCTAATGCGCACCACCCGCGTTTATACCGCGCAGCCGCTCGCCGTAGCACACGCTGCAAGGCAGCTGGTGCGTCTTGAGCCTATGGGTTCTGCCCACCTGATTAAGGTGCTGCGTAAGCGCGCAGGCGCTCAAATTACCCTGTTTAACGGCGATGGAATTGACTACACGGCAGAAATAGAAATCCCAAAGCCTGAGGCTGTTGAGCTGCGCGTGATCAAGCGTAGCCCTAATACGATTGAATCGCCGCTCAAAATCACGCTGCTGCAGGCGCTGTGCCGGGGTGACAAGATGGACTGGATTCTTGAAAAGGCGACTGAGCTTGGCGTACACCGGGTTATTCCCATACAAACCGAGCGCACCGAAGTTCAGCTTGATGCAGAGCGCGCGCAAAAACGTCTTTCGCACTGGCAGCGTGTGATTATCAGCGCGTGTGAACAATGCGGCAGGGCTCAAATTCCAGAGATTTCCCCAATACAGGATTTAGACGTGCAGCTAGCATCACAGCTTCAAGCAGGGATTGGTTTGGTGTTAGAACCCAGCGCACTAGGTTTTCAAAGCCTAATTGCTCGCATTGAGCCTACAAAAAATATTTCAGAGCTGCGCATAGCGATTGGCCCGGAAGGGGGCTTTTCCGAGCGCGATTTGGCGCAATTTGCAGCGGCTAATTTTGAGTCAGTTTCTTTTGGCAATAGAATTTTGCGCACTGAAACTGCGGGAATCGCAGCGATTGCGGTTCTGCAAAATCTCTGGGGAGATATGAAATAGCGCATTTTTTGCCAAAAACGCTGTTGATAACTCTGTGGAAAAGCCGGTTGATATCTACTGAATTGGCTGTGGACGAAAGTTATGCACGTTTACCCCACAGACCAAACAGCTTGTTATCCACCGAGTTATGCGGGTCAAATTCAGAGTAAGATCAGCAGGTTAGTTAGTTATCCACCGCTTTTTGCCTGTACTATCATCATCACTAAGTATTTATAAATAAACTTAAGTATTAGAGGAACAGCCGATGCGCTTAAATGCCGTCAGAGAAGCTTTTTTAAAACCGTTACAAATGGTAGGCGGAGTCGTTGAGAAGCGAGCTACGATGCCTGTACTCGCTAATATCCTGATCCAGCTCTCACAAAATCGCGCGACGTTTATAGCCAGCGATTCAGAAATAGAGCTGCGTAGCAGCATGGTCGTCGATAAAGGCGAGGACGGTGAAATTACCATTCAAGGTAAAAAGCTGATCGATCTGATGCGTTCACTTAGCGATGGCTGCCAGGTCGATTTGAAGGTTAATAATCAGAAAGCTACGCTCAGCGCATCGCGTAGTAAATTTACTCTAGCTACCCTACCCGCCAATATATTCCCGCACGCCGAGTTGGGCGAGGTAACCTACAAGCTGTCAGTTCCCGGCGCTAAGTTAAAAGAGTTATTTGATCGAACCGCGTTTGCAATGGCGCATCAGGACGTTCGATATTACTTAAATGGTTTGTTGCTTGAGTTGCGCTCGGGGGAGCTTCGCGCTGTGGCTACTGATGGGCATCGGCTGTCTATTTGCGATACCAGCGTTGATATGCCAGATGCAGTGGATCGTCAAGTCATCGTGCCCCGCAAGTCTGTCTTGGAACTTACGCGCTTAATAGGCAACGGTGAGGAAATGGTGCATCTTGAGTTTGCGAGAAATCTGTTGCGTGCATCAGTCGGTGAGTCAGTCCTAACAACAAAGCTAATCGACGGGCGATTTCCTGAGTATTTAGCGGTCATTCCCGTTGGTACCGACAAAACTGCACTGATGAACAAGGACGAATTTAGGGCTGCAATGCAGCGTGTAGCGATTTTGAGCAATGAAAAATTTCGCGGTGTTCGGGTTGAGATGAATTCCGGCATGTTGCGTCTAATTGCTAATAATCCCGAGCAAGATGAAGCGATTGAGGAAGTTGCGGCGGAGTGCGTTACCAACAACTTAGGGATTGGTTTTAACGTCAACTATTTGCTTGAAGCGGTAGCTGCTGTCGAGGGTAGTGAAGTTATGCTTTGTTTGCGTGATTCCGCGAGCAGCTGCCTATTGCGAAGTAAGGATTCTGAGAGAATTCGGCACGTCGTCATGCCATTACGACTTTAGTTTTTTGCTGTTAGCCGGGTATGTGGATAAGTCGTTTAAACATTGAGCGATTGCGGTGTTTTGAAGCGGTTTCCTTAATACCGGTACGTGGCTTAAATATACTTACCGGTGCGAATGGCGCTGGTAAGTCGACCGTGTTGGAGGCGCTGTCATTGCTAGGTAGTGGACGCTCCTTTCGTGGTGGTGCTAGAGCACCTCTTATCAAGAATGGTGCCGATCAGTTTTCGGTTTTTGCTGAGGTTGAGTGTATGAGAGGGCAGCAGCGAATTGGCTTTAGCCGTTCGCACGCTTCATGGTCTGGCAGATTGAACGGAGAGCCAGTTCGATCGCTAGTTAAGATGGTTCGTGAGCTGCCAGTGCTGGTCTTAGAACCCGGGTCACATAGTTTGGTAGAGGGCCCATCCGAGGGCAGGCGAAGGTTGTTTGATTGGTTTTTGTTCCACGTGGAACCTGAGTTTGCCCTAGCTGCGGCGCGGTATCAGCGAGCGCTATTGCAGCGGAACGGCGCTCTTAAGCAAGAAGGCGCGGATCAAAAATCACTGTTCGCTTGGAATCAGCAGCTCGTTGAAACAGGGTTGATCGTTTCTAGCTTTAGGGAACGCGAGTGGGTTTTGCTTGAGCCGATACTTCGTGAAACATTAAGCAGTCTGCTGCCGGAGCTAGGACAAGTAAGTTTGGTTTTTAATCGCGGTTGGCGCGATGGGTTAAGTTTGCTTGATGCAATTGAAGATCGGCAGCGCGTTGATATCGCGCGTGGTTTCACCAGCAGAGGACCGCATAGGGCCGACTGGAATTTGAGTTTTGAGTTCGCTAGTAATCGACTTTGGCTTTCTCGGGGCCAGGAGAAAAATGCCTACCTCGCCTATGCGATGGCGTTCTTACAGCGCTATCGTTCGATAATGGGGGAAAGCGCTATTTTGTGTTTAGATGACGTGTGGTCAGAGTTAGATGAGCTGCATCAGAAACGTTGTTTTTCACTTGCGGAAGCGAGCGCAGCCCAGGTGTGGATTACCGGCACTGAGTGCCGTGCTAGTCGATCAGCGTGGCAAGGTGCACAGCGTGTGTTCCACGTGGAACACGGTGCCATCACTCACACGTAGCAGACCTTCCACCACGGCAATGAACCCATCTTCAGCGCGTGCAGAGAAGAGGCTAAACATAACCGCCTGCTTTAGCGCCGCCCTTAGGCAAAGCCTGTTCCTGTATACTCAATCGCTTACCTTAGGCTAACGCGAACCCTCGCTGCGGCTTTGACATAAAGCAAGAGACTATGAATCAAGACCCGCAAGACCAGCCCAATAATGAGGCATACGATTCCAGCTCCATCAAGGTGCTCAAAGGGCTAGATGCTGTTCGTAAGCGCCCCGGTATGTATATCGGCGATACCGATGATGGATCGGGACTACATCATATGGTCTTTGAAGTGGTCGATAACTCCGTCGATGAAGCACTAGCAGGATTTTGTAACGCAATCCGCGTCACGATTCATAACGATGGCGCAATTAGCGTCATCGACAATGGCCGAGGCATACCGGTAGATTTGCATCCGGAAGAGGGCATCTCTACCGCCGAGGTTGTTATGACGGTTCTGCATGCCGGTGGCAAATTCGACCAAAACAGCTACAAAGTTTCAGGAGGGCTTCATGGCGTAGGCGTTAGCGTGGTTAACGCACTTTCAGACTTGCTAACGTTAACCATTGACCGAGACGGTGGCCGCTATCAGCAAATATATCGACTGGGTGTGCCTGAAGCACCGGTGGCGCGAATTTCGGATTCCGATCGTCGCGGCACCACGGTTAAGTTCATGCCAAGCACGACGGTATTTACCAATATCGAATTTCATTTTGAAATTTTAGCGAAACGACTCCGCGAGCTGGCGTTCTTAAATTCTGGCTTAAAAATTGAGCTGATAGACGAACGCACCGACAAACACGAAACCTTCGAGTATGCTGGTGGAATTCGCTCTTTCGTCGAGCATCTGGCTCAATTAAAAACTGCACTGCACCCGCACGTTATTTCCTTCCTCCATAAAGCAGAAGGGAATATCGTCGTTGAAGTAGCCATGCAGTGGACGGATTCCTATCAAGAAGCGGTGTATTGCTTTACCAACAATATTCCGCAAAAAGACGGTGGAACGCACCTAGCAGGCTTTCGCGCCGCACTTACCCGCACTATAAACAGTTATATCGAAGCCAGTGGTTTACTAAAAAAAGACAAGCTCGACCTATCCGGTGATGACAGCCGAGAAGGGCTGATTGCCGTGCTGTCGGTAAAAGTACCTGATCCCAAATTTAGTTCACAAACCAAAGAAAAGCTGGTCAGTAGTGAAGTGAAGCCCGCAGTGGAAAGTACGCTGGCGGCCAAGTTAATCGAATTTTTACAAGAGCATCCAAACGAAGCTAAAATTATCTGTGGCAAAGTAATTGACGCTGCGCGTGCCCGAGAAGCAGCGCGCAAAGCGCGCGATATGACGCGTCGCAAAGGCGCGCTTGATATTGCCGGCCTGCCTGGGAAATTGGCAGACTGCCAAGAAAAAGACCCGGCTAAAAGCGAGATATTTTTAGTCGAGGGCGATTCCGCAGGTGGATCGGCCAAGCAGGGGAGAAATCGCAAATTCCAGGCGATATTGCCGCTTAAAGGAAAAATTTTAAACGTCGAGAAAGCCCGTTTTGACAAAATGCTTAACTCTGCCGAGGTCGGTACGTTAATTATCGCGCTCGGCTGCGGCATTGGAAAGGATGAATTCGACGTCAATAAGCTGCGCTACCACCGCATTATTATTATGACCGATGCTGATATCGACGGCTCACATATTCGTACCCTGCTGCTCACGTTTTTCTATCGGCAAATGCCTGAGCTAGTTGAGCGTGGGCACATTTACATTGCACAGCCGCCACTTTACAAAGTGACGCAGGGTAAACAGATAACCTACATCAAAGACGATGCGCAGCTTGCCGCCTATCTTGTATCGTCTGCGGTAGACAACGCCGGTCTAGCGCCTGCTGAGGCTGCGCCACCGATATCCGGACTTGCGCTGGAGAGTTTGATGCTTAGATTCGACGCAGCACAAAAGCATATTGAGCGGCTTGCATCACGCTTTGATAAAAATTTGCTGCAGGCTATGCTTGAAGTACCGCTAGTTGACACTGCGATGCTCGCAAGTGGCGCTAACTTGAAAGAATGGAGCATTTTATTGGCGGAAAAGCTGAGCCGATCAGCGCTTGACGCACCTAGATACCAATTTAGCGTAATAGAACAAGCGCCCGCGTTCAACGCTGCGCTGCAATCAATGCCGGGCAGTGCCGAGCTTAGTTTCGCCATCCAGTTGGAAAGGCGTCATCACGGATTAACGAGCATCCAGACTTTAGGCAGTGGGTTCTTTCAAAGCGTTGACTACCGCCCGATCGGGGAAGTAGCTAAAGACGTTGCCGGGCTAATCCAGCCCGGCGCGCAGGTTACTCGAGGCGGGCGCTCAGAGCGCGTGCAGAATTTTCGCGAAGTGTTCGATTGGCTTATTGAACAAGCCCAACGTAATCGAGAGGTCGGGCGATTTAAAGGCTTGGGCGAGATGAATGCGGATCAGCTTTGGGACACGACAGTGAATCCTGAAACGCGTCGTCTACTCTTAGTAACAGTTGAAGATGCAATCGCCGCCGATGAAATGTTCAGCATGCTCATGGGCGAAGCGGTCGAGCCTCGACGCATTTTCATTGAAACCAATGCACTCCGCGTTTCAAATCTCGATGTATAGCCAACCCTAAACTACTTAACTCTGAATCACGCTTAGCCCTACGCAACCAAAGCATTGAACTGTTGCTTGAACTAGCAATCCATCCATTGGGATTCTTAGCCCTGCGAATCAAACAGCGACCGAAAATGACCCATGTCCGTTATCCTTGATGCATTAAAAAAAGCTGAAGCTGGCCGCCAGCAAGATGGTGTACCGGAACTGCGCGGCGCACAGAATACGGCGCGGCTAGCAATCGACCGTCAGCGCAGGCTTTGGTTCGTCGCACTATTCGGCACGCTGATATGCACAGGAGCGGCTTGGTTTACGTTTGTCGAACAACCAAGACGACTTAATGCCGATCCAATTACTGCGCAAGAGACGTCACAAGACGGTGGCACCCTAGACAGCGCTTCTCAAAATCCAGCACAGATAGCGCTGGCTGTTTCAGATAGTGGCGAGTTACAGCAGGCAAAGCTGGGCAGTAGCGCCAGCCCTGACCTTCTGCCAAGTGGTTCCGAAGGTGCTACTTTGGTGAATTCAGAGGCGTTTCTGCCGGCATCAACGCCACAGATCCTGCAAATGAGCACGGCTGCGGCTAAGCGTTCTAGCTCACCTAACTCTGACTTCGCTGCGCTGCCCACCCTTTCGTCGCCTAACACTGGCGCAGCACAGCCAATATTTGCACAGCTGCCAGTGCCAAACGGTTCTGCGTCAACCGAACAAACGACCGAACCAGCACTGCCTTCTATAGATTCGCAATCTATGGCGGTAGCAACGCTAACCGCTGAAAACACAGGCGGTAGTGAGGCAGTTCTCACCACGAACAGTCCCGTACCCGAGTTAGTGTTGCAAGCTGCACAACAAACAACCGCTTCTGCTGCTAGCATCCCCGAGCTTTATCAGCTGGACTATCAAACCCGAAACGCGTTGCCGAAGCTGGGGCTCACGGTACATGTGTTCGATGTAAATCCGACTCGCAGCTTCGTAATTGTCAATAACAAACGATTCAATGAAGGTGAGCAGATTGACGGCACGGTGTTGATCGCTAAAATTCGCCGCGATGGCGTCGAATGTGAGTTTAAAGGCAAGCGCTTCCTTTTACCGCGCCAGCTGTAACCAAACGACTACCGATGTTTGTTAGCGTAAAGGCAAGGCCGAAACTGCACTTACTTTGGGCCACGCCAGTTTTACTAGCGATCATGGTTGCGGTCGGCGTTTGGGAAGCACTACTTTTACCAACCGAAAAATCCCTTTTTATTCGCCAATTTGGAACGATACCCAGTCAGGTTATAACCGATATCAGCGCGCCGAGCCTGCGGCTTTTAGACGTGCTCACGTCGCAATTCATACATATCGATATCGCGCACCTGCTCGGCAACGCGCTATTTCTTTCGCTGTTCGGAATAGCTGTCGAACGTGTATTTCGCTCGCAGCTGGTCATTTTGCTATTTATTTTGTGTGGCGCAATTTCAAACGTAACAACGGCTCTATTTATTAGCCAGCAGAGCGCCCCGATCGTTGGCGCAAGCGGCGCGGTGTCAGGGCTAATTGGCGCATATTTGTTTCTATTCCCGCGCGCTTCGCTAGGCATAGTGATTCCGCTCGGACTCTATTTTCATACTGAGCGCGTACCTGCACCCGTGCTAATAGGGCTTTGGTTCTTTTTACAGGTACTGTTTACCTTTGCTAGCAGTGAAACCCTGACAATCGCGTGGTTTTCTCACGTCATTGGCTTTATTAGCGGGTTCCTATTAGCCGGGCTCTTTAAGCCGATGCTTATATCTAGCGCTAGAGGACGGGTCTTAAAAAGTCGCTAACCTAACCTAACCTAAAATGACTTATTTGCAGAGTTCTCAATCAGACATCGATCCGTTGGGGGGACTTCGCATTACAAAAACCGCGCGGCGATCATAAATGCAAAATCCCGAAAACGCCGGTGGCAATCAAACGCGCAGAAACACGATCAAAGCCTTACATTTGAATGCGTATAAAGCATCAAGCGTTTATTCGGGCACGCCGATAGGCATACCACATGAGCCAGCCGCCAAAAGCAATCATCGGTACGCACAGCAATTGACCCATGGTCATCCATTGCAGCGCTACGAACCCAAGCTGCTGGTCTGGCTCACGAAAAAACTCTACAAAAAAACGCTGCAGCCCATACCCTAATACAAAAAATCCACTCACTGCACCTATCGGGCGCTGAGACTTGGAATACCACCACAGAAAACCCGCCAAAACAACGCCTTCTAGAACCGCCTGATAAAGCTGTGACGGGTGCCGAGCAAATGCGTTGAGCGAACCATCAGCAGCCAGCTGTTTAAGCTCAGCCATCGAATATCCGGAAAGTTCGGGTGCATTTGGAAACAGCCACCCCCAGTTTGACTGCGTTAACCGCCCCCAAAGCTCGCCGTTTACAAAATTACCTAATAGCCTCACTACGCCAAGCCCAAACGGTACCAGTGGCGAAATGAAATCTAAAGACTCTAAAATTTTGCGATTATTTTTTGCACTCCAGAGCCAAGTCGCGGCGATTACGCCCAACAGACCGCCGTGAAAACTCATGCCGCCTTCCCAGACCCTAAAAATAGACAGCGGATCTGTTAAAAACGTATCAAAACTATAAAAAAGCACATAGCCCGCCCGGCCTCCTAAAATCACGCCAAGCATGACGTAAAACAACAAATCTTCTAACTGCGCGGTGGTGAAACCACGCCAAGCATCCTGCACCCGACGCCTGCCGATCAAGTAACCTATGCCACAGCCTAAAATGTAAGACATCCCATACCAGTTGAGCGTCAATGGTCCTAACTTAACAATCGTGCCGCTCAGCGTATGTAATACGATCATGATTTGTCCAAAAGCGCACGGCTTAGCGTGCGTAGCCCTAACCCAGTTGCGCCAGCGGCAAAAAGCGCGCCATCGCTATCCGCGAACGCGCCAGCCAAATCAAGGTGCAGCCAGGCTTGGCTCTCTTTGACAAACCGGCTTAAAAAACCAGCAGCATTGCTAGCCCCGCCTGGGCCGCCCCCTTTGACTGGCCTAGAGTTGGCGGTGTCAGCATAGGCGCTCGGACATTTGCCCCGATGAAAAGGCGCTAGCGGCAGCTGCCAGTGCCCTTCTGACTGTAACGCGCTAAGCTTGATATACCAATCGGCGACGGATTGCTTATTGCTAAAGACCGCGTTGTAGTCGGTACCGAGCGCCGTCATGGCAGCGCCGGTGAGCGTCCCGGCGTCAATGATCAGCTTTGGATTAACTGCCTGTGCGTCAATAAGGCCGTCCGCTAGCACCAGCCTGCCCTCAGCATCTGTGTTGACAATTTCGACGCTTACGCCATTGCGATATCGCAGTACGTCACCTAATTTGTATGCGTGACCGGAAATTAGATTTTCAGCGCAGCACAAAATTAATTTGACGCGCGAATTTAGCCCAAGCTCAATCGCATAGCCTAGCGCCGCAGCAACCAGCGCCGCACCGCCCATGTCACACTTCATGCCGAGCATGCTGGTGGTTTCCTTAATCGAATAGCCACCCGAGTCAAAAGTTATGCCCTTTCCCACAAGCACCGTCTGAGTAGCGGCGTCTGGGTCACCGCTTGGATTGTAGTCAAGGCTCAGTAGAACCGGCGCGCGCTCTGAGCCTTTGCCGACTTCATAAATTCCGACATAGCCAGCTTTGTCCAGCGCATCACCCTGAATCAGCTCATAAGTGATTGCATTAGGGCTAAGGCCCTGCAGATAGCTAACGCTGCGTTCTGCCAGCGTTATCGGTGCTAGCTCTTGCGGCGTCGCGTTAACCTGCGTTTTTAGCCATTCGGTGTGATTAGCTAAACAAACCAGTGACGCTTGCTCAACGCCACAAAAGTCTACATTGTTAAGCCGCTTGGCGGTGGCAAATCCCTGTGCAAACGCCCACTGCGTATCGAAGCTACTTATTTGCGCCGCATTGATGTCCCAATCGCCCTGTAGCTGCACGCGTGCAATCCCCAAACCTGCAATACGGCGCGCAGCCTGCGAAATGGCGCGCAGTGGATCGGATTGAAGCGCGATGTGCAATAGCGCAAGCTCGCCCTTGAAAGACAATATATTACTTCTACCGAACGTATCCGGTGCTGGTGCATGGCAAAGTTCGACTCGTAACGCGGTGGTTGTCATAAGCTAAATTCCCTCTATTTGGTCAATTATTTCAATTCTAAAACAAATAGCGTCGACATTTGGCAGTAGTGCAGCTCAGCTTGCTATTAGCAACCAACCCTGACCTGTGCCGACAAGCTAAGCGCACAAAAGCCATAATTTAGCCAATAAATGCTCGTTTAAAATCCAGGCCTATACAGCCAGTGCCAGGGTTCATAAGCTATCCCATGGCGATTATCCCGCGCATAGCTTTGGGTAAAACCAAATCGCCGCGCATTCTGTACGAGCCACTGATAGCTTTTGGTCATTTCAAACGCTTCCGTCAAGAACTTTTTATCATTTAGCTCTGACACATCAGCAAAATCTATCGCCCGACCAGTATGGTGCTCGGAAAATCCCGGCGCTGCTGAAACACGCAGAATCTGCTCAATGGTCTGGCTCCGGCGCAGCTTGCGCAAGATTAGGGCTGCCTGCGCTTCAACGCTGCGAAAACCGGAGATTTCAACCAGCATAGCCTGATCGCTCAACGCAGCAGATTTGAGGGCGCGCCACGCAAAGCTTGCAGCCGGTGCTAACCAAAATTCACGACCAAGCCCATCCATAGCGCACAGCGAAAGCACCGCCGCTTCAGCCTGCTGCTCAAGCTGATGCCGCTCGCGATAGCGTGCATCAATTCCCAATAGCTGATGCAGGCCACGCACTTTGCAACTCTCACTCGTGCGGGAACCAATGTGATTAAAAGCGGTCAGGCCACGGACGCGTCGGCCGAGCTGAAGCTTGCTTACCGGAATTTGCTGGGTGCCGCGCAAAAAATGTGAACCAAGATTGATCGCACTAACTGGCGCACTAGCGTCAAAACGATTGGAGCTGATGAGAATACGCATACGCTGAAGTCTGCGTGAGTAAGTAAGCTTCAGCAAGCGCTATGCGAATCCAAACTGTTAAGCTTCGCGCTACAAAATTTTTGATCCATTTCCAACACGTTGCCCACCATTGCCACTGGCTAGATATTTAGCAGGCTACACACCTAAGGATAAACGAATGAAAAATATGATATCAGCGTTCGCACGCGCAGCGATTGCTGTGAGCTGCCTAGCAATTATCGGCTGTGCCAGCCCAAAAGCCGTGCAAGAGTCAGCAATTCCAGCGGCGCAACCGGCTGCCAATGCTGGCGTAGTGGAACCGCTTAAACCCATTTATGCCATTGCAGCGCCCGGTGCTGCCGCAA
>Ga0105045_10002187_pt1 | contig 16412 bp, 13 predicted proteins | sample MAT02_FD_78089 | JGI IMG/M metagenome (GOLD analysis project Ga0105045, IMG submission 78089) | Freshwater microbial communities from Lake Fryxell liftoff mats and glacier meltwater in Antarctica - MAT-02 (megahit assembly) | ecosystem: Environmental > Aquatic > Freshwater > Ice > Liftoff...
CACCCCTATCCCCCCAGCCCCCTTATCCCCACTGCGTGGAGAAAGGGGGAGAAACCCATTTTAGGGCAGGTTTTAGCCCCCTCTCCAATTTTTTGGGAGGGGGTTGGGGGTGGGGTGAAAACACGTTTAATGATGAGTTATTGACATAATCCTATGAATTTGTTTTCGGTTCTCCATCAGTAAAGGGATATATACAAGATGGACTTCAAAATCAATACACAGGGTATTATTAAAAATGGGGAATATCAAAATTGGTATATCCTCATTGAACCATTTGAAGAAAATAGCCCTGCATTCCTTATTTTCTACTCAAATCAACCATTGGATGGTTCATATAATGATGAAAAAATTGTTTATGACGACTTTGCCGATGATGCTGAGACGGTTGGTTATCAGATTGAAAAATGGGATATTGATTGGGGTAAATCTCTCTAGTTTAGCGGACAGAAGAAATCTCGATGAGAATAGATTTAATCCGATTCTACTAGCACAACGATTCATCATTAAATAGAAATTTCCCCAAAAGGCGGGTATGATACAGTCATACTCGCTTTTTGTATCCTATCTATATTGACACTGGAGACAACCCATGCCCTATAATTTTGACCAACCCATAGACCGCCATAATAGCGATAGTGTGAAATATTCCATCTTTGAGGACACCTCCATTTTGCCCCTATGGGTGGCAGATATGGACTTTGTATCACCATCTCCCGTCATAGAAGCCTTGCATGAACGTGTCGCGCATGGGGTATTCGGCTATAATTTTGATAACCGCTCCTTGCGTGAGTTGCTGGTCAAGCGCATGGCAGATTTGTATGGCTACAAAATCACTGCCGATGATATTGTCTGGGTACCGGGTGTCGTGACAGGCTTCAATACAGCCATACATGCTTTTGGGCGTATGGGCGAAGAAGTCCTCATCCAACCGCCTGTGTATCCGCCGTTTTTGACCACCGCGCCCAACAACGGCTTGCTCACCAAAAATGCCCCGCTTCCCTATACCCAAAAAGATAGCGTGCTGTCTTATTATTTTGATGAGAGCGTGTTTCGGTCTGCCATCACCAAAGGTAAGACCAGCATCTATTTGCTGTGCAATCCACATAACCCTGTGGGGCGGGTATGGACACGCGATGAATTGGCGTGCATGGCAGAAATCGCGGTAGAAAACGACATGCTGATTATTTCTGATGAAATCCACTGTGACTTGTTATTCGATAATCATCAACACATCCCAACCGCGGCTCTAAGCGATAAAATTGCCCAGAATACGATAACCCTCATGGCACCCAGCAAGACCTTTAATATCGCGGGGCTGGCGGCATCATTCGCCATCATCCAAAATCCCGCTATTCGCCAACGGTATAGTGAATGGGTGTGGAACGCGGGTCTCCATGTCAATATTTTGGGATTCACCGCCATGCACGCCGCTTATGCACACGGGGACGAATGGCTACGCGAGATGCTGGCTTATGTGCAAGCCAATCGGGATTTTGCCACCGCCTTTGTGCGTCAATATATGCCACAATTGCCCATCACCCACCCGGAAGGGACGTATCTGAGTTGGATGGATGCGCGGACAGTCGCTACCCCGCCTAATGGCGCATATATGAATATGTTCGAGCCGTTCTTTATGGATAAGGCAAAAGTTGCGCTCAATCGTGGGCTGAGTTTTGGCGCAGAGGGTGAGGGATTCGTGCGGATTAATTTGGGGACGCGCCGTGACTTGCTTCAAGAAGCATTAGAACGGATGCGGTCTGCTGTGGCAGATAGCTAAGTTACCCCTGTGGGGAGGTGTCGCGGACGAGCAGAGTATCAAAATCGCCCGTAGACCCTTCTCCCACACTAAGCGAGACTGTCCCGCCCAATTTGGAGATATTATCTTGTGCCGTGATGAAATAATCATTGGCAAAAAAAGCAATTTTATCTTGATGCACGATAATTTTTAGGGGAATCCACACGGGCAGTTGGCTATCTTCTGCACCCGGAATAGCCCCTTCATAATAAATGATTTCCTCGCTGGCGGTGCTATAACGGGCAATAAATTCGACTGTGCCGTTGCTGTTGCGCCTCACATCCAAAAAATATCCCTCCATATTTAAGCCTGTGACGGTGGTAGTCACACGCACCCCCAAACTGGCGATGCCTGACTCGTTATTGGGGATGCGGACAAAGACAGTGGCATAAATATCGGTGGAATCGGCATAAGTCCGTCTGTCTGTGCCTGTCCCAAACATCTGCACACCATAATCGTTGCGGATAAGCCGAAAAGTCGGTCTATCCAAATAGATCATACGCAAAAAAGTCTGATTGGTGGGCGATGCAGGGTCTTGGAGATAGTCGCCATCGGCACTCTGGTTGCCTACCCACCAATACCGTGCCTCTAGCGGTGTCGAGAAACTTTCCTCGACATCGCTCCGAAATTGCCGAAAATTCCGCGCCAGCACCTCTGTTTGCAATGCAAAGGCAAATTGGGCATCGGTATTGGCGGTGCTGGCAGTTTGTGTCACCAAAAAGTCATCAAAGCGCATGTAATCGGCGTTGCCTGTGACAATGCGAATGGTGCCTGCGGGTGGGCTACTGGTGAGTGTATCCTCAAAGCGAATCCGTCCCTCTAGCGAGATTTTAAGCCTGTCACCAACGAAGGTGATTTCCATTAATTGCCACACATTGCGCGTATAGAAATTATCTACCCGCCGTGTAAACACCACCGAGCCATTGGCATCGAAGTGGGTGATGGTCAGATTGCCACCGTTTAACTCAAACATCAACGACCCTGCGCTACTCTCGCGTAGATAGAGTTTATAGCCACCTGTGGTACTCCACATCCGTGCGCGTAGGGTAAAATCTTGGATGGGGGTCATATTGGCAGGTTTAATTTCGACATCGTTGTCTACTTGCACAAAATTATTCCTACTTTCGGTCACAATCGTGCTTTTAAGGCTGTTATTGGTTTGCCATGTGGCGGGGATAATCGCTCCCTCAAAATGATTGCTAAAGGCTTCGGCTTGTTGAACGGTAAAATTATCAAAGCGTACCGAGCGATTGCTGGCATTGACCTGCAACAAAATTTGTCCTACGCCGAGTTCTGGTGTGTTATTATCTTCGGCGGTCATGAGCAAGCGCCCATCTATATACACATAAATGCGCCGTCCATCCACCCAGATGGTCACATTATGCCATGTGTTATCAGAAATGGGGGCGCTCCCTGTTTGGCGTATCAATATTTCGGCATCCCGATTGAGTACATCGGGGTTTGACAGGTTATTACGGCGTAAAATGACCAGACCGGGGAACAACTCTAATGCCTGATACCCGCCATCATCGGAATAACGGAACACGATTCGCGCCCCGCCAGAGCCATTTTCGAGGTTAAAATCGGTGCTAATGACAAAATTAGAAATTTCTGGTGCCAGCCAGTCTGGTCTGCCATTGCCCATGACCACGATGGGCGAATCTATCCGCCCGCGCCCCAAGAGCAATTTTTGACCATCTTCATTGACCACTTGCCATGTGGCGGGGTCATAGTCCCATTCAGCAATGGGATTGGCAATTTCAAAATCGGCAATATAGGGCAATCCACCTTGTGGTTGTGGGGTGGGGGTATAGGTTGGTGTGGGTAGTACAGCCACACGGGTAGTCACAAATTCGGTTTGGGTAGCAAAGAAATTCTCTGCGATTTTGGTGGATGTCAAATCCAACGCCGATGTGGGTGAGGGGGTGATACTCGGTGTATCGGTTGGGGCGGGTGTTGCCGATGGTGTGCTAGTCGGCGTATCGGAGGGTATATTGGTAGGTAATGGCGTAAAAGTCAGCGTTGGCACATCGGTATCAGTGGGTGATGGTGTGGCTGTGAGCGTATCGGTGGGCGATGGGGTGATAGTCGGCGTGAATGTAGGGGTATTGGTTGGGGCTTCGACCACCTGAATATCGGCAATATTGCCCATCGGCGCGACAAAAGACCGTGACGATAACACCCATCCATCAGACCCATCGGGTAATAGCACCTGATACCACCGTCCATCTACACTAATACCCACAATATCCAACAGCATTCCATTGGGGATGGTATTCATGGCGGGATAAGAACTGCCCGGTCCCAACCTGACGATAAGTTCTGAACGAGCTTGGACTATTGGTGTGGACGGTGTTGGGATGTCGGTATTGGTTGCCAATGGGGTATTTGTTGGTCTATCTGTTGGTGTATCGGTTGGGGTGGGGGTATCGGTGGCATTGACGACCACATTGGCATTATCGGGCGTTTCTGATGCTTCATCGCTTGGGGTATTAGATGGCAAAACCGAGTCCGTATCGGTTGGCGACTCGCTATCATCGGGCGATTCGGTATTGGTAGATAAGATGACCACTACGTTACCGCGAGTGGGTTCTGTGTCTACTGGCGTATTATTGCCATCACCCCCTGCCAAAAGCATAATAACCACCCCCACAAGGACGATTATCACCAACAGCCCGCCTAATAGTAATGGTGTGCGATTGCCCCCTTGTGCGGGTGGTGGCGGATAGGGTGTATTGCCATAAGGCGGATTGCCATAAGGTGTATTGCCATAGGGTGTGTTGGGTGTGGGATAGGGTGTGGATTGAGGCGGTCTGTTGCCATAGCCCAAAACAGGCGTAATATTGGTGGATGTGCCTTTTTCATCTCGCGCACGGCGCAAATCATCAATGATATTGAGCGCCACTGTGCGGAGCATGGTCGGCTGTTCGGTGAGTGAACTCATCCCCACCAATTGGGTGATGGCATCGCTCAATTCGCGCCCAGATTGATAGCGGTCTGTGGGTTCTTTTGCCATTGCCTTGCGGATAATGAAGTCAAATTCAGGGGGTAAATCGGGTTTAATAGATATAGGCGATGGAATGGGGGCTTGAATATGCTTGAGGACAAGTGCCATCGGGGTTTCTGCGCTATAGGGCATACTGCCTGTCGCCATTTGAAAGAGCATCACCCCCACCGCATAAATATCGGCGCGTTCATCTACTTTTTGCCCTAGCCCCTGTTCGGGTGCCATATAACCAGGTGTCCCAACGGTTAGCCCTGTATGGGTAAGACCCGTCATATCGTTGCCAGATTCGCTAAAACGGGCAATACCAAAATCGGTGAGGTAGGCGTTGCCTTCGGCATCAATCATGATATTGCTAGGCTTAATATCGCGGTGGATGACCCCTTGCCGATGGGCATAATCGAGCGCACTGGTGATTTGGCGCATCATATACGCGATTTCGGTCAGTGGGAGCGCCCCCCTATCGAGGACATCTTTCAATGTGCCACTCTCCAAAAACCGCATGACGATATAGGGTGGATTATGCAGACCATCATAGTCGTATACAGGGATGATATAAGGGTGTTCTAGCCGTGCAACAAGACGCGCTTCACGAACAAATCGCTCTAATGCCGATTTATCCCCAGCAATATTGCTATGGATAACTTTGATAGCAACAGAACGATCTGCGTTCAGTTGCTTGGCACGGAAAACCGTTGCCATGCCCCCCCGACCAATTTCTTCGACTATCTCATATTGCCCGATGCGTTGACCAATCATCGTATCGCTCTCTAGTTTGTTTATAAATCCTTTTCCATTGTAACATAATTGTGGATTTCTGATGAACTATCTTTTTACACCATCTTCCCTTTGTATTTGGTTGATTTTTGGTTTTGGTGGGTCAATTTGCTTGACATCTTCTTCAAAAACTCCCTATAATCCGAATGTAACGTAAAATTTTGTTATATGTTTTTAGCAAAAATTGTTACAAGTGACCTCTTACTGTAATCATCACCTTTGAGGGTGTAATCATGAATAAGCGTGTCCTTAAGCTCAATGTCGGATTTTTGCTCAATGCAAGTTCTGGCACTATCAACAACTCTATCCTCGATTTTCCCGATGTACAAATTTCGGATGAAATTAGCCTCAATTATATTCGCGGGGCATTACGGATGAGCCGTAACAAAGAGGGCATTTTGGTGCAATCGCAAGTCGAAACAGCCTTTCATGATGTGTGTTTTCGTTGCCTAGACCCGGTTGAGCATGTGATGAATTTGGAGCTTGAAGAACTCTATGCCTTCAATACTGCCGATACAGTGACAGAATTTCGGATTGATGAGGACGGCATCCTCGATTTTGGGGCGTTATTACGGGCAGAAGCACTTATCGAAAAGTCACATCGGGCGCTTTGCAAAGACGACTGCAAAGGTTTATGCTCAGAATGTGGCACCAACTGGAATCATGCAATGTGTACCTGCGTTGATGACAACATAGACCCGCGTTTGGCAATACTCAAAACCTTATTAGAGAAATAATGGTGGAAGAAATCGGGGGAAGTATGGTGAGCCGATATAATGATGAAGATTTTCAGGAAAGTTTCGATATTGAAGTAGACGATTCTTTTTATGATGATGAGTCAGGTGACGATTTTTTTGAGGACGATGAAGCACCCTTTGAGGATGATTTTGTCAGTGGCGAATTTGAAGAAGAAGAAGAAGAACTAGACAACGATTTTGATGAAGAATACGAGATTGCACTCCTCGCCTCTAGCGATACAATTGGCTTGTATCTCAAAGAGATGGGGCGTGTACCACTATTGAGCAACGAAGAAGAAGCAGAACTCGCCAAACGCCTAGAGGCGGGTATTTCTGCCAGCAAAAAATATTGGAAAGACCCCAACCATAACCGTGCCGCCGACTGGTATGCGCTCATGCAACAAGGCACAGATGCCCGCGACCACATCATCCGCGCCAACACGCGCCTTGTGGTGAGCATCGCCAAAAAATACATGAATCGGGGTGTGCCGTTCTTAGACCTCATCCAAGAGGGCAATTTGGGGCTGATGAAAGCCGTAGAAAAATTTGATTATCGGCGCGGATTCCGCTTTAGCACCTATGCCACATGGTGGATTCGGCAGACCATTACCCGTGCTATTGCCGACCAAGGGCGCACGATTCGTGTCCCTGTGCATATGTCCGATAGAATTCGGCGCTTGTATCGGGTGGTACGCGATCTTGAACAGCAAAACGGACGCAAGCCCGATATCCAAGAAATTGCCCGTGAGATGAACATGGACCCGCGCAAAGTGCAGTGGATGCTCCGTGTGAGTTGGCAACCGCTTAGTCTTGAACAGCCTGTTGGCGAGGACGAAGATAGCGAATTGGGCAATTTTATCGAAAATGACAGTACTCCTACCCCCGCGCAAAGCACCCATGACAAATTATTACACGAAAAAATCGAAGAATTACTCGGCACGCTAACCCCGCGTGAAGCCCGCATTTTGCGCCTACGTTTTGGGTTGCAAAATGGCAAAAGTTATACTCTAGAAGAAGTGGGTGAAAAATTTGGACTCACCCGTGAGCGCATCCGTCAAATCGAAGGCAAGGCATTACGCCGTTTGCGTCATCCGCGCCGTAGCAGACAACTCCGCGATTATCTATAAATTTTATTTGCGTGATTATAAAAAACACCTGTGTAATAATCATGGCATGGGTATTTTTTATTTCCCTTTTTCCCATAAGGTGTATGCTTCATGGAGGGATAAGGTGGGCAAATTGGGTGGAGGGAATGGGATATGTTGGCGAATATCATATAGGCGGGTATATATCCGTGCTTGGTCATCTGGGCTATAACGCGATATATCAACGGGGAGCATCGTATAATCTATCGAATCGCCATATAATCCGTCACGATACGTTTTTTGATACGCCTCATCAAAATCGAAAGTGAGGTTATCCCCCCGATTAAGCGGAATCGTCACCGATGGAATCGGGCTATCTACATCCCATTCGCTGATTTTTGCCATGCCATCTTGCAAATTGGGGCGCGTATCCATGACCACAATCCGATAGGGATGTCCCACAAAATCATCTGCCATGCCTTTGTGTGATAAACGATACGGCGTGATGGTGTCGAATGTGGGCGGGGTGTTATGCAGATAATCTAATTCGATGAATACCAACCCCTTTTTGAGTAATTCGAGCCGTTTGGCGCGGTAATAAGACGCATCTTGACCTGTTGGCTTATTGGATGGTGATAAAAATTCCAGCCACCCCACCAATTCCCCAAGCGCATCGGGTTGTTGCCGATAGGTGTAGATACTCACCGCACGCGGTTGGGCAATGTCATCATCACCTAAGTGTAATAATTCCAAAACAGGCATGAGGCGTTCTGTCGGTGAACCAGAAAATGGTGTTGGGGCAGATGGATGAGCGGATAGGTCGTATAGACTCACATCCGATTCTGGTGTGCCGATGAGCGTAGAATCGCGCCGAATTTGTAGGGATTGCTCAATATCGGCGGTGTATCCCAATGGGTGCAATCCTTTACGGAGCAATTTCATCAGGTCAGTGATATGAACGGTATGAAAACTATGCCAGCCACCTGCGATGAGGTGGCTGTTAAGGATGGGATTTATCCCACGAAATAAATTTTGGGGGTGATATAGTGGCATAACATCCTCACGGATTATTCAACCGAGCATCGCCAGGGGCAACCTGATAAATCGCGCCCCATGCTTCATAATGTGTGAATACGCGGTCTGTGCGGACAACATTGCCTTGCAAATCTTTGATAAGGCGCACTGTGGTCACATCTGCACCACCCACTGCCCAATCTACCTGCACCACTTGACCGAGTTGCAACGCGGTATTCACCTCATAACGGGCGGACAGTGGGGCTGTTTCGTTTTGGATGGTGGGGGGCAAAATTTCGACAATACGCCCCGGATTGGTGCTATAAAACCGAAATTGCACTTCGGCACGTTCTACAAATACCTCTGCCTCAATGAGCAGATGATAAGGGCTATCGTTCACAAATCTAAAATTTTGAGTGGGTGTCCAGATTGCCGCATCTAAGCCAGCAGGCGCGTTGAGTTCATAAAATCCCACCCGATAGGCATGACCGCTACGCTCATTAATCCAATAGCCCCCATTGAGGGCGGCGCGGAAAAGGGTAGTACTCACTTGGCAAATGCCCCCGCCAATGCCATCTGTGGTGCGCTCACCAGAAATCACTTTGCTCTCTACAAAGCCAGATTCCACCGATACATCGCCTAAAATATCGTTAAAACTCAGTTCTTCATCGGGTGCGAGGAGAATCCCGTTGTATAAGCGCGTCCCCTGCACAATATTATGCACCCGATTTGCCCCAGACCCTGTGAATAGGGTGGTGGCTTCTCCAACCATCTGGGTAATGCCCAATTCCTGTGCGGTGATATTGTCGTGATAACGGGCGAGGGTGAGGTCAAAGACCATCGGCACAACGCGGTTATCTCGGCTAAAAACGGCTTGTTCCAGCGCCGTGAGGGTGGCTTCTACGTTGACGGTACGCCCAGAGACAGATGGTTGCATGACGACCAGTTGCCCAGTGGCATCATCAAACAAAAAGCGCCCATTTTTGGGTAAGGTGATAAGCCCTGGTGCCAGCGCCTCCAGCGATTGTGCAAAGGCACTCATGTCTATTTTGGGGGTGTAGGTGAATGTCCCATTGCCGTTATCGGTGAGTTCCAGGGTGACAAGGGCGGCGATTTGATCGGTACTAATTGTCCACGGACCCAATGGTTCACCATAAACCCCTTGTGCGGTCAGGGTGATGGGTGCAGAGAATACCGCTTCGAGTTGTTGGGCGATTTGGCTCACATCGGCTAGGGCAGGGGATGTCTCGCTCACCACCAGCGCCAATTCTGCGCCACCATACAAATTTTGTAGATAGGGTGATAGTTGGGCGAGGGTGGTATCTACATCCATTGTGCGCCCCATTTGGGCGGGTGCTGTGATGAGTTGTGAGCCTTGCAATTCCAGATGGGCATTTTGCGCGGGACGGTTTATGGCTTGGGCGATTTGTGCCAGTTTTTCATAGGCAATATTGGGGTCATAGCGCAAAATTGGGGCGATGGATTTGCCCCCAAACCAAGCAGAGGCTTGGTCTATGAGTGCGCGTAATGCCTCTGGGTTGTTATTCACCGTGAGGGCTTGGTCTACGGTAGATTCGGCATCAAACGACACCCCCAATTCGCCCGCCGTGAATTGCCATAGCTGGTTATCGTAGCGGAAGGTGAATATGGCGCTATCGGCATAGGTAAACCACTGGGAGAGGGCGGTGATGGCTTCTGCGCGGGTCATACCCCCCAAATCTGCCCCATTGACATATACGCCAGGGGTGATTTTATCGAGATATGCCATACGAAAACTCGCCAGCGCCATGACCAAAATCAAGACCAACAACACCCCCCCTGTTATCATGAGGATAGGCAGGCGAATCCACCACGGACTCAGGCTGTTGGCTTCGGGTTGAGGCTGTGGTTGGGGATAGGGGATAAAGCGTTCTTGAGATTGATAAGTAGACATAATGGGTAAATTATTGCCCTTTCTCGTATTGCTCCACGAGTGCTTCTGCTTTTTTATACTCGTCAGAGCCGTCATCGGCGGTATCTAATACCTTGCAGGCTTCTAAATAGTGTTCCATCGTGATGGTCGCTGTCCCCGATGATTTGGCGGCTTCGAGGCGGTCGGCTTCAAGTTTCATTTTTTCTTCATCGGTCATTTCACCATCGGCGGCGATGGCTTCAGTGATGTCTTCATCACTCAATTTTTTTTGTGTATCTAACAGGGTTTTCAATTTGTCGTATGTAGCAGACATTCAACCACTCCTCTTGTTATGAAGAAGCACCAATCTAAAAGCGATTATAACATAAATGGGTGTATGGCAAAAATACGATTCATCGGCGGTGATAGTGATGCTTGTGAATGGCGCGGGAATATCAGTTGCTTGGGTAAAATCTGCTCCAACACCGCGCCAGATAGGGTGTGATTGTTAATCACCAAATCATTGAGCAAGACGGGTAAGCCTTCGCGGATGCGTGCTTCTTCGTTGGCAGGTGCGCTCACACTTACCGTCACCAATTGGTTGCTAGTGGGGTCTAAAATGCCGATAACAATCGTCAAATTACCCTCGCCATTATCCATCAGATAATAGGCACAATCCAACTCATCCCACATAAACGGCGCAGGGGCGCTCACAGTGGCATCGCCCACATAATCGGGATGTGCCAAAATTTCTGTGAGGATATCATAGGCGCGGTTTGTCTCGTCTGCAATGGATAGGTTCACACCCTCTAACGGCGGGACAAATAAGTGAATGAGGATGCCACCTAATTGCCCTTCGGTCGCCACAGAGCCTAAATATTCGGCTAAGACCACACCATATTGGGTGGTATACGATTCCCAATCATTTGGATAGGGCAATGAGAGCGAAATATTACCAATAGCAAACTTAACCGTTGGCACAGATACTTCTGTGACTGTTGGGGCGCTGTTAGTGAGGGCAAGAGTGAGCGATTCAGCCTGTTCAGATGACCACTCACAACCTGTTAGAACCATGATAATAATGCCGATAAGGATAATCATCTTCATCAGAAAACACGACCATAAATCTTATTCTGGGTAATCTACCCATACATGACAATTTTAATCATGTTAGCATAATTTTTTGTCTCGAGGTAGTTTTTCTAATCGTTTATGAAGGCAAGACTTATTATTCATCAAAAAAAGTTGCCAAAAATACTTTTTTGGCGCATGATTATGGTTAAATAGTGTTTTGCATAGAAAGGGATGGGTACTATGGGCTTTATGAAAGGGCGCTGGAGCGTCATTTGGGTAGTATGTTTGGTCATATTTTCACTAAGTGGCTTTGTGGTGAGCGCTGCCGAGCGCGATAATGCCAGTTGGGTAGTGGGATGCGATGGATTTCGGAGCAATGGCGGTGGCTTTATCCTCACCCGTGATAATACGGGTGTTGGGCGTGAGCAATTGGTCATTTCTGCCACCGATGGCGCGGGCAATGTGATTTTTGCGCCGATTACTGAGTCTTTTATCATTGGCGGTGGCTTGTATATCACCGACGGCGTATCGTTTAGATGGACATCTGCACCTGTTGCCAACCCACTCACAGTTTCGGTGGTGAGTTCTGCGGGAAATGGCTTCCCAGAAGAAGTCGTCTATCGGGTACAAGGCACATGCGATAATTTCCCCAAATTTTTGACCCCATTATCCCCACCATCAAACCTCATACCATCACCCTCTGTTGGGATTAATGAATCGTCACCCCTTGTCACCAACCCAGAAAATATCGGCAGAGATTATGAAGGGTATCTGATTGTAAACACCTTCCGCGCCAATTTACGCAGTGGCGCTGGCACTCGTTATACCATCGTGGCGCGGGTGAGTGGTGGCACAGAACTAATTGTGGCAGGTGTGAATGAAGACCGCACATGGTGGTTTGTGCAAGTAGCTGATGTATTTGGGTGGATTGCCAATGACTTAACATTGGTCCGTGGCAATTTGAGCAATATTCCCATCCTTGCACCAGAAGAAGTACAAGGTGAAATTTTGCCACCCCGTTTTTATCTGTGGATTACCAGTCCGTTGTATGCGGGTTCATCTTCTACAAGCGGGGTTATCTGTCAATTACAAGGCGACCTCGAATATGTCATCATCGGCAAAAATGGTGATAGCAGTTGGTACTTGGTACAAGCCTATTGCAACAATAATACATGGGTAGAAGGCTGGTTTCCTGCCGAATTTGGGGCAATTCGCAACTTAGGGAATTTGCCTATCCCCTTTGCCCCATAAAATAGATTGATTCATGGGCATGGTGTGGTGCCATGCCCTTATGACTGACCTGATTGGCGAATTGCAAGTTTTACGCGCAAATAAAAACAAGCAATTCGACAAATATGTTGATGCCGATGAACTCACAGACGAGGTTATTTATAACCCACAAGAAGGGGCTTGGATTATTGCCAATACCTCACTGGTGGGTGCATGGTCAGATATGACAGGCGATACACTAGAATGGTCAAATGAGATTCGGCGCAAAACCAACTCGCCCAATACCACCTGAGTCACAATATTGGTGTTTTAGATTGTCTTATTGCATCTTCCGCATATCGCCCTAAATTGCCTTTATACACCCTCAATATCAAACATTTTCAGCCATTAATTGGTAATTTGGCTCAAATCCCATATTAATTTCTACCGATTTTCGACTGTATACGATGCGGGTGGCTGGTATTCATTCACCCGAAAAGTAACTTCTTCACTCGTCTCTTGTGTGCCATCAGCCAGTGTTGCCACAATCCGCAGGCGATAATCCCCTACTGCCAATTGCCACCACTGTTCGTATGGGGCAGATGTATCGGTGGCGATTTCCTCATCATTCAAAATAAATACCACCTGTTGGGCATCCACATCGGTTGCACCCCGAAATTTGATGCGTTGTGTTTCGATGGGGATACTTGGCGAAATTTGAAATATCGAATAGGGGTCTGGCGCGAGTAGGCGTGTGGCATCTTCGGCATCGGGAATACTATATACCGCGCCAATTGGCACTTGGCGCACCCCATTGCGGACACCCCATGCTTGTGCCTCTTGGGGCAATATCAAAAATGAGCGTTCCACCCGATTTTCGGCTGGCGTAGTTGCATCGGCTAATGCCCCAGAACGACTGTCTAGGGTAAAAAAGTGGTACATATTGTCGTATTGGGTGGGGGCTGTGCCTTCGATAAACCACTCCATCCGCCGTTGTGTACATGCGGGTGTTGGCAATAATCCACTGATATGACACACCTCTGTGCGGACTAATCCCTCTGGACGCTCAAAAGACAATTCTGGCTGACCAAGCAACACTTCGCGCATGAATTGATTCCATATTGGGGCGGCACCTGTTACGCCTGTACTTTCGACCATCGGCGTATTATCGGCATTGCCGACCCATACACCCACGACCAAATTGGGGGTGTATCCTACAATCCAGTTATCGCGTAGGTCGGTGGTTGTGCCTGTTTTGGATGCGGCGGGTTTGCCGATATTGAGGGCGCTATTGAGTCCAAATCCCCCCATACGAGCATAATTGTCGCTCAGAATATCGGTGATGAGAAAGGCAACTCGCTCATCTAATAATTGTTCTTCAAGGTGAAGGGCTTCCCACTGAAATAGGGTCTCCCCATCGGCTGTGGTGATGGTGGTAATCAGGCTTGGGGTGATATGATAGCCCCCGTTGGGGAAAATGCTATATGCCTGTACGAGGTCTATGAGGCGTACTTCGCCCCCGCCGAGTGTGATAGATAAATCCACACTGGTATTATTGATGAGATTATCCATGCCCGCATCGGCAGATAGTGTGACCATCGCCTGCAAACCGATATGCTCTAAGGCTTGGACGGCGGGAATATTATAGGACGATGCCAATGATTCGCGCAGGGACACAGGTCCATGCTCCACCAAACCATAATTGGCAGGGACATAACTCTCTAGCCGTCGTGTGACAAATGGCGTTTTAATATCCAGCATCATCGAGGCGGCTGTGAGCGGATTGGGCAAATTAGGATTCATGGCGGCGGCATAAGTGAATGGTTTGAGGGCACTCCCCGGTTGCCGATAAGCATAGGCGGCGTTCAATGCACCGTCTATGCCCTCATCGAAATAATTGGGACTGCCGAGCAATACCCGAATTTGCCCCGTATAGGGGTCTATTGCCACCAATGCGCCGTTATTGGCATTGGCAGGCACACGATTGAGTAAAACGGGGTGATTGATGGCATCTAGCTGGCGTTGCATAATCGTTTGGGCGCTATTTTGCCAATTGAGGTCTATGGTGGTAATCACATCCAACCCGCGTGTATAGAGGGCTTCTGGATATTGGCGCTCCAAAATTTCCCATACTGCCATGACTGCATGTGGCGCTTGGATGGGGAAGCGTGTGGCGGCAAATTGCAGTTCATCGCCAAAAGCAGAATCGGCTTGGGTTTGGGTGATAGTGTTGTTTTGCACCATCAACCCCAAAACAATCTGTTGGCGTGTTTTGGCATTTTCCAGATTGATGAATGGATCATAATAGGTGGGATTTTGCATGAGTCCCGCCAATAATGCACATTCCGCCAGCGATAGGCTTTCGGCAGATTTGGCAAAATAGGTGCGCGATGCGCCCTCTATACCATAGGCGAGATTGCCAAAATAATTTTGATTCAGATACAGTTCCAAAATCTGGTCTTTGCTATATGCCGTCTGCAATTGCAATGCCAACACCATCTCTTTGAGTTTGCGTTGGAGCGTGCGCTCTAGCCGATTGGCAGGGTCTAATAGCAACAAGCGTGCCGTTTGTTGGGTGATGGTACTGCCACCCGCCAGCACTTCTCCACCACGAATATTAATCCATAGCGCCCGCGCCATGCCCACAATATCTACCCCTGGATGATAATAATAATTGGCATCCTCTGTGGCGATGATGGCATTTTTGCAATGGTCGGGGATATCGGTTAGGGCGATAGTGCTATTTAAGCCACCATATTCCCCTGGTGGGCGAATTTCATATAGCAACGAGCCGTTTCGGTCATAAATGCGTGTGGCGGGCAGTTGATAGCCATTGGCAATATCATAAATAGACGGCAACCCAACAAACACATAGCTATAAACAAAAATCCCCAATGGGATGAGCAATGCCCCTATGAACAGCAAAATTTTTTGGATTCGTGAGCGTTTTTTGAACCAGCGCCAAAGTTTCATTGTGTGCTTCCCCTACTAAACTATTTTCGCCAACCTTTATAGTCTCATTGTAGGGTAATTTTTGGCTAGATGGGCGCACGGATTGGCAATGATTGGGCTACGATTATGCAACGCTAGGTTATATTTCAAACCCCTCTGCATGAAAAATCCCGATGAGCGTCTGTGGAAGCCATTTACGGAGGAGTTGGTCACGTTGTACAAGGTGAATAATCCACGCATGGGCTTTATCGGATAGGGTATCTGTTATCTCTTGCGGGGTCATCCACAAAAATTGGGCGTGTTCGTCACTAATTTGAATGGTGGCATTTGGGTCACTTAGATGTGCGCCATAAAACACGCCGATGAGTTCATTATCGTCTATTGCCTCTCCCCGATAAAAATGGGTCGTGCCGATGAGCATGTCCAGTTGAATTTCTACCCCAATTTCCTCACGCACCTCACGAATAACGGCTTGCTCAAATCCCTCGCCTTGGTCAACGCGCCCTGTTACACATTCCCATTTGCCCGCGCCTACATCTTTGCTAGCAGACCGTTGCAACATGAGATACGTGTTATCTGCGGGGTTATAGATGAGCGCCCCAACCCCACCCAAAAATTTGCCGATGCTCATTCTGATGAACTTTTATCTGCCAATAAATTGCGGTTATATTGCTCTAATTCCGATTTTACCTTCTGCCTCATCGCCTCGTTAGATACCTTTCCAGAATGTGTTATGGAGACCCGAAAACAAATTCATAGGATTATGTCAATAACGCATCATTAAACGTGTTTTCACCCCACCCCCAAAAAATTGGAGCGGGGGCTAAAACCTGCCCTAAAATGGGTTTCTCCCCCTTTCTCCACGCAGTGGGGA
>Ga0105045_10002189_pt1 | contig 16392 bp, 8 predicted proteins | sample MAT02_FD_78089 | JGI IMG/M metagenome (GOLD analysis project Ga0105045, IMG submission 78089) | Freshwater microbial communities from Lake Fryxell liftoff mats and glacier meltwater in Antarctica - MAT-02 (megahit assembly) | ecosystem: Environmental > Aquatic > Freshwater > Ice > Liftoff...
CGAGCGAGGGGGCAAGTGCCGCTCGCGCGCCTACCAGAACCACAACGACCAGCTCCGCTTCACCTGCGCGCGTGGACACGATTTCCCCGCAACCGGGATGGCCGTGAAGTCTGGTGCTTGGTGCCCGACCTGCGGCGAGTGGGACGCGCCGGCACCCGAGCGCGTGCGCCGACGCGTGCGCTCGGGCATGCACGGGTAGGCGTTCAGGGCCGAACTGAGCACCGGGGCGGCCCGCCGCCTGGGGGACACGGTGTACGGTCGCCGGGCTGACAGCCACGGCGAGCTGTTGACGCTGCCCGGCGAGCTCGAGGTCTATCCGGCGCATTTCGCCGGCTGGGCGTGTGGGGCCGGGCGGCCTCGTTGTCGGGCCCGCGGTTGGAGGCCACGACGATCGATCCTCGGCGGTGACGTTCGGTGAAGAGCTCATAGACGTCACGGCTCTCGGTGGCGTCCATTCCGCTTCGCCTGCGCCCCCTACGAGAGCGAGAGCGCCGGGCGGTGAGGGCCGCCGCCACCCGAGGTGAGGGCGAAAAATTTCGGCCATCGCTCAACGTCGGAGCGTGACGGGCCCGCGACGCGTTCACGACTTGGCTCCGGCCGCGTCATGACCTGCAGCATGACGACGAGCACATCCGACCTCAACCTCCTGATGGTCCATGCGGACGACCACGCGCCGGTATTGGCCGATGGACTCGCCGAGTCGACTGCGCGCGACCAGCAGGTCGGCGGCGCCACCGACGAGGCCGGCCACTTCTGGGACGAGGGCGGCGACCCGAACGACATCGAACTGCAGCGCTGGGGCGTGATCGCACCGCAGGGGCCCGAGGGCGATCGCCTGCTCGCGTTGATCCGGCCGCTGATCGAGCACCGTCAGGCGCAGCAGGGCGACGCCGTCAAGGTGTACCGCGTCCCGCAGAGGCTGACCCAGGACGAGGCGATGCGGTGGAAGAAGCGTGAGTTCGACAGCGGCGCCGAGCTCAACATCGAGGTCCCGCGCTATCAACTGATCCTCGGCGACCTCGACCAGGTCCCACTCGCGCTGCAGCAGGTGCAGGCCAGCGACGGATACGTCGGTCGCCTCGCCTTCGACAAGGAGGAGGACTACGGCGCCTACGTCGACAAGCTGCTGCGCTGGGAGCGGGCCGCCGCGGGCGTCGCCAAGCCGGACTCGCTGTTCTTCACCGTGCACGACGGCACCGCCGCGACCGCCGTCGGCCACCGTGCCCTCGTCGCGCCCGGGGTCGAGGTCGTGCGCCGGCGCCAGCAGTCCGGGCAGTACCCGGCGAACGAGATCCTCGAGTTCGGCGATCCGGTCACGCCCTCGCCCGACGAGCTGCTCGCGCGCGCAGCCCACCCTGATCCCAGCGTGCTGTTCACGCTCAGCCACGGGGAGGGAGCCCCGCGCGGAGGCTGGCGATCGCCGGAGGAGCAGCGCCGCCGGCAAGGTGCCATGAGCTTCGGCCGCGAGGGCAAGATCACCGGCGAGGACCTCGCGAGCCGCACGTTCATGCCCGGCGGCGTGTGGTTCATGCTCGCCTGCTACGGCGCCGGCACCCCGGACGTCAGCGCCTACAAGCACTGGCTCGAGGCCCTGGCGGCCGCCGGACAGTTTCGCGGCAAGCCCGAGGCGGTGCTCGCGGGGCTGCCCGGTCCGCACGACCGACCGTTCACCGCCGCGGTCCCACAGGCCGTGCTCGCCAACCCCAACGGTCCGCTCGCGTTCATGGGCCACATCGACCTCGCGTGGACCTACAGCTTCCAGGAGCTCGACTCGGGCGCGACCAACCGACCCGCCCGTTACATGGCGATCACCCGCTCGATCCTCAAGCGCGACCGCGTCGGCGTGTCGATGCGCGAGCTGCTGCGCTTCTTCGATCAGACCAACGTCGAGCTGACGAGTCTTTATGATCAGGAGGCCCGCGAGCGATCCGCCGGCCGACCGGTGCAGGTCAACGCCGCCCGCCAGGGCCACCTGTGGATGTTGCGGCAAGACCTCGCCGCGTACGTTTTGCTCGGCGACCCCGCCGCCCGCCTGCCCCACGCCGACCTCGCCGGCCTCGCCACGACCGCCGCGCCGCGCCGACCGCAAGAGGTGTCGACCACGAGCGTGACGGCCACTGCCGCGGCCGAACCTCGTCCAGCGCCGAGCCCCGCGCCCGAGGCTCGCCCGACGTCGCGGATCCCGGCGCCCGGAGCGTCGATGATCCCGACGCCCGAAGCGTCGCGGATCCCGGCGCCTGCGTCCGCGCCCGCCGAGTCGTTCGCGATCCCCTCGCCGGACGCACCGACCGTGACCCCCACGACGCCGAGCCCCGCGGACGCCCCCTCGCTCGATGCGCTCGAGGAGGCCGTCGCGCACTACATCCTCGCCGACCTCGCCGCCACGAAGACCGCGGCGCGCGTTGGTTTGTCGCGCGAAGCGCTCGCGCAGCTCACCGCTCGCTACCGCGAGATCGGTCGGCGCGCGCTCACGGGAGGAGAGTAAGCAGCCATGGGTATCGCCGACCGTTTCGGAAAATTTCTCAAGGCCGAGCTCGACTGCCGCGCCGTGTGGCCGCCCGTGCTCACGCCGATCCAGCTCGGAGACTACGGCGTCAGCGACGGCGCGAGCTTCCAGCGCCTCGGCAACATCGCCGACTTCGGGCTCAAGATCGAGGTCGAGCGCGGCCAGCCATCGAGCCTCGATCTCGTCTCCGAGGGCATGAAGCAGGTGCGCCTGGTCGCCGGCGCCGCGGTCCTGGCGTTTTCGGGGCTCGGCGAGGTCGCTGGCACCCTCGGCATCGAGTTCACGCGCAGCGGGAGCTTCCTGCTCAAGTGTCGTCGCGTCGAACGCACGCAGATCGGCAACCTCGGCGCGCTGGCGCTGCGACTCTCGCGGGCGAAGACCGTCGACGGTCAGGCGTGGAAGCACCTCGCGTGGAAGATCGTCTGGCAGCTCTATACCGGCCACGAGGTCGTCTTCCTCGCCACCCGCGGCGCCGGCACCAGGGTCGACTTCCAGGGCAGCGCCTCCGCGCTGCATCAGCTCGAGATGGGCTCGGTGAGCGCCGGGGTCGGCGTCCAGACCAGCCAGAGCCTCGGGGTCCAGATCCTCGGCGACACCGGGCCGGTCGGCTACGGCCTCGCGCGCGTCAAGATGATCGGCGCCGGCGTGAAGTTCTTCGCCGGTGATCTCGAGGACGAGGAGCGCGACGCGGTCGAGCCGCTTGGCGCCGACGATCCCGGGCTCGAGGATCTCGAGGACCTCGAGGACCTCGCCACCGACGCGCCCGCGCAAGGCGAGCTCGCCACCGACGACGAGCCCGCCGCCTGGGACGAGGTCGAGGAGTCGGAGACCGACCCGCGCGACTTGCCCGAAGGTCCGCTGATGTTCGCCGACGAGCCGATCGACACCCGCAGCCGCGCCCACTGGCTGCAGAGCTGCCTGCGTCGCCTCATCGACCCCGACCTCACCGTCGACGGCGTGCTCGGCCTGCGCTCGCGTCGGGCCCTCAAGACCTTTCAACGCCAGGCCGACCGCCTCACCGCCGACGGCGTGCCCGGCCCACGCACGATCGCCGCGCTCGAGTCGACGACCGGCACGAAGTGCCCCGGCGGCGCCGCTGCTGTCGCCGACCTGCCCGCACAGGAGCCCGTCATCGCGAACGAGCCGGTCCTCGCGCCCGTGCTCGACGACCGCAAGGTCGGAGAATTTACGGTGCACACCGTCGACGCCGGCAAGTCCACGGTGCACGTGGTCCGCAGCGCCGACGACGAGGTCCGCTTCAGCTATTTTAACAAAGTCGACGCCTGGAGCGTCTGCAGCTACCGCGGCGGCGACAGCGGTCTGTTGCACGACGCCGACCTCCGGGCTCGCGGCCACACGCCCGGCGCGATCAAGATCTTCCGCGCCAACGCGCTCAAGGAGTCGCGCGGCCTGTTCGGCGCCGTCAACACCTGGGACAACCAGCTCGTCTCGTGGGGCGTCGCCCAGTTCGCCGGCCGCGCCGGCACGCTCGCCGCCCTGCTCGCCTCCATGCATGAGGACCCGGCGACGCGCCCGGCCTTCGAGCGCTTCTTCGTCGCCAACGGCCTCACCGTCGCGCACGGCCCGTACTTCACCCGCCGCACCCCGGCCGGTGAGCGCCACGTCGGCTGGCACGTCGTCGTCGAGACGTCCGCCGGCGAGCTCACCGGCGACGACGCCTGGGCCCACGTGCGGCGCACGCCGCTGTTGATCGGCGCCTTCATGCTCGCGGGCAACGACCTCTCGGTGCAGATCGCCCAGGTTCAGTTCTGGATCGATCACTTTTTGCAAAATGCGATCCGCAAGGTGGTCCTGCGCGGGTCGAACGGCGAGCGCCGGATCGGCGACTTCCTGACCTCCGAGTACGGCCTGGCGTTGATCGTGCGGCTCTACAACTGGATGCCCGCGTACGTGCAGCCATGGTTCCTCGAGCTCAGCGCCGAGCTCGCCCGCCGCCACCCGGATCTCGACATCCACCGCCCCGACACCTGGGCCCGCCACCCCGCGCTCGAGGCCGAGTTCTCCGAGCTGGTCAAGGACCGGCGGCGCCAGGTCAAGCGCGGCAGTTACGACACCTATGCGCTCGAGCTCGACCGCTCGCGCGGAAGCTACGCCAACGCTGGCCCGGCCGGCACCCCTCAGGAGAAGTCATGATCACCATCGTCCTTAGCGACATTCATCTCGGTAACGGCACCGGCTACGACATCTTCGCCGGCGAGGCCGTCCTGCCCTCCGTGCTCGCCTCCGCCGCCAGCCAGCGCGCCCGCGTCATCCTCAACGGCGACACCTTCGACTTCCTCATGAACGAGGACCCGCTCGAGCTCGACGCCGCCAGAGCCACCGCGCAGGCCCAGGCCCTGGTCGCCAACCCCTCGACCGCCGCCGTGCTCACCGGGCTCGGTCAGGTCCTCGCGGCCGGCGGCGAGGTCATCCTGCGGCTCGGCAACCACGACGCCGAGGTCGCGCTCGCCGAGGTGCAGGGGGTCTTGCGCGACGCGCTCGCGCAACCTGCCGAGGTCGCCGCGCGGCTGGTCTTCGAGCGCGGCGACGAACCCTCCGTGATCGACGTCGGCGGCGCCCGGATCTTGCTCGCGCACGGCGAGCACAATGACCCGTGGAACCGGCTCGACTACAAGAACCTGCCGACCTCCGGCAGCTCGGCGAAGTACCGCTACCCGCCCGGCTCGCGGCTCGTCAAGACGCTGCTCAACCCGCTCAAGCGCGGCTTCGGCATGCGCTTCGCCGACCTGCTCAAGCCCGACTTCCAGGGCGCCGTGCTCACCGCGCTCGCCGTCGACCCGACCTCGATGCGCCTGATCTTCAAGGGCAACACCGCCACGCTGCTGTGGCAACTGTTTCGCAAGAGCGGCGAGGGCATGACTTTCGGCGACGGCGACGAGGGCGAGGGCAACCTCGGCATCGCCGACGCCCTCGACCAGGCCGGCCTCAGCCCCGACGAGCGCGCCGCCCTCGAGGCCTCCGTCGACGACACCGGCGCGGCCACCTTCGCCGACGAGGAGGTCCTCGACGGCGCCCGCTTCAAGCTCGCGCGCGCCGGCCTCAAGCTGTACGCCGCGACCCAGCGGGTCCTCACCGGCACCACCGGCGACCGCTACTTCGACCTGGCCCCCGACGACGGCGAGTGGTCCGAGGCGCGTCGCCTCGCGCTCAAGTTCGCCGTCAACGCCGTCGTGCTCGGGCACACCCATTCGGCGCGCTGGAAGCAGGAGCCCGGGCTCACCTTCGTCAACACCGGCACGTGGATCCACCTCATGCGCCTGCCCTCGGCCAGCGACGGCGACGCCGCGTGGCTCGGCTTCCTCGACAGCATTCGCCGCAACCCCTCACTCGACCCCGCCCGCGGCCCCGCGGCCCCGCTGACCACCCGCTTCACCGGCCTCGTGATCCACGAGAACCCCGCCGGCGGCGCGCTGCTGCAGCTCGTCGAATGGAAGGCCGGCGCCGCCCCGGCGGTGCTCGCCTCGGGCGCCGTCGCGGCCCGCAAGAGCGCCTCGTAGCCCCCGCGGCGTTCACAGCCTGCGCCGCGGCCCGTCGTACTGAGGCGCACGGCGATGTCATACACACCCGAGGACATGTTCCCCGTCGTGCTGCCGATCAGGTCGGCGGCCTCGGCCTTGTAGATCGTCGCCTTCTCCTTCGCCACGTCGCCGGCCCCCATCCCACCGACGCGGACGATGAAGTCCGCGCTCTTCTCGCGTCGGGGCCACACGGCGAACAGGTCGAAGTCTCCGGTCAGCGCATTCTTGTAGGCGTTGGCCTGCGCCCTGTAGGCCGGAAAGGGGTTGGTCAGCGCCAGCAACGGGCTCATGCCCTGCCGGGCCTGCTGGATCCGCTTGCGCGCGTTCCCCGGCGTGATGTCGAGCACCACCGATATCTCCGTGTACGGCAACGCGTCGCGGAAGCGCAGCTCGAACGCGTCGCGCAGCCGGACCGGGAGGGTATGCACCGCCCGCTCGAGCGCAGCCGCGAGCTGCGTTTCGTGCAGCGCGCTCTCCGGTGTCGGGGCCGCGGCCGTCGGCGCCATGGACAGGGAAGGGCCGTCGTCATCGGGCGGCAACGCGACCTTGCGCGCGTTCGCCCGCAGGACATCGACGCAGACGTTGTACAGGATCCGCAGGACCCACGGCCGAAACCGGCGAACCACCTTCGGACTGGCCTGCTGAAAGCTCCACGCCTTGAGGGCGCCGAGGCTGAGCGCATCCTCGATGTCGTGCGGGCGTCCGTGCAGCCACCGCCCGCACATGCGCCGAAAAAGGGTCCGCTCACACATCCACTGCTGCCAAAAATCGTCGTCATCGCCGGAGCTCATGCGATCGACATGAGCAACCCCGGTGCCAGCCCCGGCGCCGCGCCGACGCCGTTCAATCCGGCCTCTGCTGGATCCGGGGGGTCTCGCGCGCCTGTCTCGTACTGTCCAGGTCGGTGCCCGGACGTCGGTGGTGACTCGCGTCAGCCGAGCTGCCAGCGCACGCGAAAGCGCACCCGCACGCTCGGACCGACCTCGACCTCGCCCTCGACCTCACCCGTCCGCTCCGGCCTCGAGAGCGCCTCATCACGGTGCAGGGCGGTCGCGTGCCTCGCGGGCGCGTGCTCCCCGTGCTCGCCCGCGAACCAGTGCATGTTGTCGAGGTCGAGCTCCTCGACGAAGTCCTCGTCCTCATCCTCGCCGCCGCCGAACGACACCGGTCCGGTCGCCTCGTCGGCCGCGCCCGGCTCCCCGGTCCTAAACGCGGCGAGCGTCAGCGGGTACTCCCAGTGCCAGGGCTCGTTCTTGTAAGGGTGCCAGCCGTACTCGTGGGCGTGCGTGACCAGCCACAGGTGCAGGGGAGTCTTGCGTTGCTTGTCGGCGGTCTTGCTGACTGGTTCGAGGCCGCCGACGCCGAAGTCGACGGCGAGCCCGGTCTCGTGCGGCGAGTCGAATGCCAGCCACTTGCGACCGGCTTTGACCGACCCGTACTTGGCGATCAGCTTGTCCTCGTATTGCTGGCGCGAGGTCCAGCGGTGGGGTCGCCACGCCGAGGCCGCCTTGACGTCGATCCCGAGGTCTCGCTTGATCGCCGCTGCCATCACCTTGAACGGCTCGGCCGCCAATCGGTGCAGCTTGCGTGGGCCCGATGTCCCGGGGATCTCGACGAGGAGGGGCGATGTGCCCGAGATTGTGCCGAGCTCCGACACCTTGACGCGCTTCTCTTCGTAGTTCATGCGAAACCTGCCTGCGTCTCGCACCGACGTCGGGCAGCCCCGCCTGTGAACCGATCGCCGGCACCCCGTGTCCCGGCGGTGCGCAGGCCTCATTGCGGCGCGAGCGACCACAGCGGCCGCAGGTCTTCCCGCGCATGCAGGTGGTCCGCGATCAACATCGTCGAGTCGGCGCGCTCGAGCAAGGGCATGAGCTCGCGGCGCGCCGCGGCTTCATCACCCGCGGCGAGGGCCAACGCCGCTCAGTCTCCACCGGACCTTCAACGCCGTACGCCCCGCTGCGCGCCGGGTCGTCGAGCGCTCGCAGACTCGCGCGATAGCTCGCCGCCGCCGCCTCCCCGTGACCGAGCGCCGCGGCCGCGACCGCGTGGATCTTGAGCACCATGTCGCCGTCCGACTCGAGGTCGCGATCGGCGAGCCCCGCCCACACCACCGCGAAGGCGTGTGGATCGCTGTCCACCAGGACCGCGACCTCCCACGTCCCCGCGAGGCCGCTGCCCAACGACCGAGGCGCGCGAGGCTGACGACCCGCAGCAGCGGCTCCGTCGCGTCGATCGTGGTGTGACGCGCGCTACACAGCGCGGCAGAACGTCGTCGCGGGCTTTGAGCGGCCATGGGCTGCCGTGCGCAGCGCGTTGTCCACCGCCTGCAGCGAGCTTCACAGTGGTCTTGCGCGGCCGAAGCTACTTGGATCGGGCCGGAGGTGCGGGCCATGGTGAAGTTGGGGCGGATAGGGTCGAGTGTGGGGCGGGTGTTCGGGCTGGCGGCGCTGTGCATGGTCGGTTGCGCCGACGACGGCGGGCCGGGTCCGGTGTCGCAGGCGAGCGATCCGACCGCGGTGGACAGCGATCCGAGCGGTCCGACCACGAGCCCGACCACCGATCCCACCGCGACCACCGATCCGGCGACCACCGATCCCGCCGCGACCAGCGGTGACGATGGGACCGGCAGCACGAGCGACGATCCGACCACCGGGGCGGCGAGCTGCAGCGCCGACGGCGAGTGCGGGCAGGGCTCCGGGGTATGTCAGCAGGGCGTGTGCCAGGCCGGCGTGTGCACGATCGTTAATCTCCCCGACCAGGCGCCGATCGCCGACGCGCCGGGCGACTGTCGGCGCGACGTCTGCGACGGTCAGGGCAGCCTCAAGCAGACGCCCGACGACACCGACGCGCCGATCGACGCCCCAGGCAACTGCAAGGCTTCGGTGTGCATGGCGGGCGAGCCGAGCTTCATCGCCGACGACCTCGACCTGCCGAGCGACGACGTCGAGTGCACGGCCGACACCTGCGAGCAGGGCACGCCCAAGTTCACCGCCAAGCCGACCAATAGCTTCTGCGGCGAGATGGGCGCGAAGTTTTGTCATGACGACACGACCTGTCGGGACTGCAAGCAGGTCAGCGAGGCCTGCGAGGACGAGAGCGCGACGGAGCCCAACGAGACCCAGTTAACCTCGCATGGGCTCGGCGAGATCACCGACGCCGACGCCGCGGGGAGCTTCGTGTGCGCGGTGCTCGACGGCGCCGAGGATGTCGACTGGTACACCTACAATGGCAAGGACGCGTTCCTCAATTTCGTCGATCCGACCCGGGAAGTGATCAGCGACCTCAACCTCCGGATCTGCGTATATATCGTGTGCCAAAACGGCGAGCCGACGATCGGCTGCGGCGGCGATGAGACCCCCGACACGGCGCCGCTGGGTCAGAAGGGCTGCTGCGGCACCGGCAATGTCTCGCCCTCGCTCAACTGCCAGGGCACCAACGACAGCGCGGTGATCTGGGTGAAAGTGGAGAACATCGACGAGCTCGCCTGCGTGCCCTACGAGCTGAAATATCACTTCTGAGGCGCGAGATCGGCGAGCCGCAGGGTCCGCGGCGTGAGCCCGGCGAGCCAGCGGCGAAACTCCGCGGGGTCATCCGGCGTGGGGTCCACGGCGAGGTCGATCTCGGTGCCGTGATACACGCTGGCGAAGTTACGGCGCCCGTCCCACGCCCACGGGTCGCCGCTGATGCGCAGTCGGTGGTGACTGCCGGTCTCGAGGTCGACGAAGCAGGCGGCCTCGCTGCGCGCGCTGGCGCGGTCACTGCCGACCAGCACGACCGAGCGGCGGTCGGCCGCCAGCGTGAAGCCGTGGAGGTCGGCGAAGCAGGCCGGCAGCAGATCGATCTCGCCGCTGGCGAGCTGCCACAGGTGGTCGCGGTCGCGGCTGCGCACCAGCACGGCCGCGCCCGTGTCCTCCGTGATGACGTCGCGGACATCGTCGAGCGCGTGCAACACGTAAGGCGTGGGGGTCTCACCGGCGGTCGCCGCGTCCCACGGCACCTCCCACACGACGAAGCCGGTGGTCACGTCGGGCGTGGTCTGCTCGATCGCCGCCGCGAGACGGGTGCGCGTGCCGTCGGTGGTCGAGGCGATCGCCTTCCAGCGGTGGTCGGGGCCGCCGATCTCGATCGGCAGCGCCGCCAGCACGTCACCCTCGACCCGCCAGAAGCTCGGCCGACCGCGGCGCGGCGCGAGGCTCAGGCGCTGGCCATCCGCGCCGAGCGACGCGAGCACCAAGCCGTCGACTTCGCGGAGCTGCCAGCGAGGCTCACCCTCCGGCGAGAGCGCGTGGATCGCCGCCCAGTAGTCGGTGGCGTGCCACTGCAACAGACCTCCGTCGGCCAGCGCCTGAGCGTGGATATAGGCCACGCCGGGGTTAGCGAGCGGCAGCTCGCGCGGCGTCAGCGGCTCAGTGCGTAGATCCCAGCCGACCATCTTTGGCAGATCGTCAGCGGCGATCAGGGTGTTGGCGTCGGCCGTGAAGAGCAGCGCCTCGATCACGGGGCCCGTGGCGCGAAGCACCGCGTGAGCGCCAGTCTCCGCGCGCCACAGTTGCACGCCGCCGTTCTCGGTGGCGCCGGCGATCCAGCGACCGTCGGGCGACCAGACCAACCGCTCCAGTCGCAGGCCCGTCCCGCGGAAGCTGCGCTCGCGACGGGCGCGCGCGTCCCAGATCTCGACGCCGTGAGCGTTCGCCAGCGCGACCCATCGGGCCGTGGACGCCAGATCGATCGCCGTCACGGCGCCGTCGCTGGCGAGCGTGCGCTCCTCGGCGCCATCGGCCCGCAGCACCACAGCCTCGGTGCCGAGCTGCAACTGCGTGCGCTCGCTGGCCCGGATCGCCCGGGCGCGCACCAGCGGGGTCCTGGGCGCGTCGTCGGCCAGCGACCACACGAGGCCGCCGTGGTTGGCCGCGACCGCGTACAAGGTACCGCTGGCGCTGTCGAAGCGCAGCTCGCGGACCGCCGAGCCGAGCGTGCCGAGCTCGCGGTGGGTGCCGGCCGCGAGCTGCCAGCGGATCACCGCGCCGGTCTCGCTGCCGGACGCGAGCCACTTGCCATCGGCGGCCCAGTCGACGGCGCTGACGGGCGCGGCGTGATCGACGAAGCTCTCGAGCAGCGCGCCGGACCAGTCGTGGATCTGCAGACGACCATCTTGACGTCCGGTGACCAGGCGCTCGCCGTCGGGCGCCAGCGCCACCGCGAGGATCACCCCGTCGGCGTGGCGTCGGGTGGTGTCGCTGGCGACGTCCCACAGCAGCACGGCGCCATTGGCGAGCGCGGCGATCCGCAGCGGCGGTCGTGGGCCCGCTTCGGCCTTGCGGGTGACGACCGCGAGCGCCGTGATCGCGGCGTCGTGTGCCACGCTCGCCTGAACCGCCCCGGACTCGCGATCGTGGACGGCGAGCGTGCCGGCGGCGTCGCCGGTGACGACGCGGCGATCCTCGTCCGCGAAGCCGAGGGCCTTGACCGGCGCGGCCGTCGTCCAGGCGTGGCTCGGGATCCCGCGGGCCAGCGCCGCGACGGCGACCCCACGCGCTTCGGTCCAACCGCCGCCGTCGTCGCGCAACTGCTTGAGCGCCGCGATGGCCTCGATCGGCGCGGCCTCGACGCGGTCACGGGCGGCGGCGACGATCCACGCGTTGAAGCGATCGGCGGCGCGTCGATCGACGGCTTGCAGGTCGCGCTCGAGGCCGACCGCGCGCGCGTGATCGAAGTCGGCGCGCGCGCGCGCACCCTGGTCACGCAGCGACTGCTGGCCCTCCGCCGAGCGCAGCGCGAGCACCAGCGCGGCGATGATGCCGGCGATCACCAGCGTGACGGTGACGCCGACGAGGTAACGCGCGGGGTCACGGCCGAGGGCCCGCAGCACCGCGTCCATGTCCTGCAGGCGATCCTTCGGGTCGGTCCGCAGGCCCCGCAGCAAGGCGCGACGTAGCCAGCCGGGGACCTTGATGAAGGGCGGCGGCGGGCTGACGCGACCGTCGTGCAGCGCCACGCAGATCTCGGCGACCGTGTTGCCGGCGTAGGGGCGGGCCCCGTACAGCGCCTCGTAGAGGGCGACCGAGAACGCGAACACGTCGGTGCGCGCGTCGATGCCTTGGCCATTGAACTGCTCCGGGGACATGTACGCCGGCGTGCCGACCAGCGCGCCGGTCATCGTGAGATGCGCGTCGAGGGGCGCCGAGTGGTGCCCGATCGCCGGCTTGCTGGTGTCGCTGAAGGCGAGCCCGAAGTCGAGGACCCGCGCCTCGCCGTCCCGGGTGACGAGCACGTTGTCGGGCTTGAAGTCGCGGTGGACTAATCCGCCTCGGTGCGCCGCCGCGAGCCCACGTCCGGCCGCCTGATAGACCCGCACGATCTCACGCCAACTGCGGGCGTGCTCGAACTGCCAGGTCCGCAGCGTCACGCCGTCGACGAACTCCATCGCCACGTAGACCTCGTCGCCGAACGCCCCGACCTCGTACACGGTGACGATGTTGGGGTGGCGCAGGCGGGCCAGCGCCTGGGCCTCACGCACCAGCCGGGCCTGAGCCTCGCCGCCGCTCGACTCGGTGTACGCCGGTCGCACCAGCTTGATCGCGACCTTGCGATCGAGCTGCGGATCATAGGCCGCGAACACCAGCCCCATGCCACCCTCGCCGAGCGGCCCGATGACGAGATACCGGCCGATGCGCGCCGGGATGTCGCGCCGCAGGTCGGTCTTCGGGGCGGCCCCGTCCGCGCTCGCGCCGATGAGGGTCGGCTCGTCGCCTTGCAGCGCGAGGGTCTGCTCCGAGCCCATGGCGGACCGACTGGAATGGCTGGCGGACGGCCGCTGCTCGGCGAGCAGCGTGTCCTCAATGCCGGGCGCTCGCTGGTTGAGCGCGGCAGGATACGAGGGTGGGGGCGACGAGCGCGACGAGCGCGACGTGCTCGACGTGCGCGACGTGCTCGACGTGCGCGCGCGCAGGGATCCGTTCGCGTCAGCGGGCTGCGCCGGGGTACGGATCGGCGGCGTGTCGTCGGCATCGGTCACGAGGGCCCACAGCATAGCCAAAGCCGCGACCCAGCACGTGTGCTCAAGGACAGGCCCGGTGGGCGCGTCCGCCCGCTACCGAACCGCGTGGGCGTCGCGGTTCGGTCAGAACGGATCGATGACGGTCGGCTTGCCGGGAGCCGGCTTGGGCTTGCCCGGCGTGGCCGGCTTGCGGGCGGGCTTACGCTTGGGCTGGGGGTTGGCCGTCGGCGTGGGCGACGTGTCCGTCGTCGGCGGCACGACCTGTGCGAGCGCGGTGGGGTCTTGCGGCAGGCCCGGAAGTCCGGTGCCGGCGGGCAGTACCGGCGCTGCCGGCGGGACCGGCGAGGCGACCGGCAAGGCGACCACGGGCGGCGCGGGCCTCGGCACCGCGGCGGCCGCGATCGCGGCCCGCTGCGTGACCGACTGCCCCGGGTCGCCACCGGCGAGCCACAGGCCGAGCGCGATGGCGATGCCGGCGAACGCGAGCCCACCACCGACCGCGATCGGCATGGCGTTGCTGCGGCGCGGCGCGGGCTCGTAAAGCGGGTAGGGGTCGGCCACCGGTGCGACCGCGATCGGTGGCGGCGGCGCGGGTGGTGGTGGCTCCGGCTCCATCGTCGGCTGGAGGGCGAGCTCGTCGACCAACTGGCCGAGGAGGTCGTCGAAGGCGTCGGCGTTGTCGCGCTGGGATCGATGGATGGCCATGGTCATGCTCCTCTAAAAGTCAAAGGCTCGCGGACGGCGTGCGGCCACGCCCGTCGCTTCAACGTGTGGACGCCCGACCCCGGTCTATAAAACTTCGCGGTCGCCCGGGCCGCACCCGGCCGCTGGGGCCGGGGCGTCCCTGTGACCTGCCGATCAAAGTATGTGTAATCAAAAATACTATGATTAATAGTGCGATGAATCTACGGTCGGGGTAATGAACAATAGGCGTGCTCGCGCGCGGCTCGCTGTCGCGCGGACGATGTGCGCGCGATACCTGCGCGTCGCGGAGCAATCTTGATCCTTGTATATGGGCCAGCCCGGGCGCTATCCTCGCCGCCCTGGTCCGCATGCATTCGCGCGTAGAGACAATGGTGCGCATCCCGGGCGGCACCCTGCACATGGGCTCCGACATGCCCGAGATCACGGCGTGCGCGGCCTTCTGGGGCGAGCGCCTGGTCGATGCCACATACGATGTCGAGCGGTTTCGTCACTGGCTGATGAAGGAGTATCCGCGGCATCCGGTCGAGGTCGCGCCATTCTCGATCGGCCGCTATCCGGTGACCAACGGCGAATATCGTCGTTTCATCGGCGAGCGCGGCCATCAGCCCCCGGAGTCGCTGCTGCGGGATGACCCCGCGGATCACCCGGTGTGGGGCGTGAGCCACGACGAGGCCGTGGCCTACGCCGCGTGGTTCGGCGCGCGCCACGGCTGCGAGGGTCGCCTGCCCGGCGAGGCCGAGTGGGAGTGGGCCGCCCGCGGGCCGTCCGGGCGCGAGTACCCGTTCGGCGACCAGTTCGACGCCTCGCGCTGCAACACCCTCGAGGCCGGCATCGGGCGCACGACCCCGGTCGACCGCTACCCGCCGTCGGAGTTCGGCGTGTTCGACCTCGCGGGCAACGTCGAGGAGTGGACCGCGGATGTCTATGCGCCATATCCAGGCGGGCGCTACATCGAGGACGACCTCAGCCTGCGCCTCGGTCGGCGCTATCGGGTGTTGCGCGGCGGTTCGTTCGCGCGGGGCGGCGATCTGGCCCGCTGCGCGCGGCGGCACGGGCCGTTCCCGGCGCCGGAATTTCGCTTTGTCGGCTTTCGCGTCGTGATCCACGAGGACCCGCCATGATCCAGCACCGTTCTCCCGTCAGCGGCATCGCCAGCTTCGGCGCGCGCCACGTCGCCACCGCGGGCTACGACAACCAGATCATCCTCTGGGACGCCGCGAGCAAGCGTGCGGTCGCCCGCGCGTACCACGATCACCTGGCCAACCAGTGCCGCTTTAGCCCGTCGGGCGCGTCGCTGGTGTCGGCCAGCAGCGACCACACCGCGCGCGTGTGGTCGATCCCCGATCTGCGCCTGCGCGCCGTGCTGGACGGCCACGAGGACGACGTCGAGATGGCCGTGTTCTCGCCCGACGAGACCCGGATCGCCACCGCCTCGCGCGATCATCGGGTCCGCATCTTCGCGGTCGGCGGACGCTTGCTGGCGACCATGACGGGGCACACCGCCGACGTGATCTCGGTCGAGTGGAGCCCCGACGGGCGCGCGCTGGTGTCGAGCAGCGACGACGGCACCGTGCGCCGCTGGAGCGCCGACGGCTCGCTGCTCGGCACGATCGACCTCGGCGGGGTCGAGAGCGACACGGTGGTCTGTGGCGACGACGGCGTCATCTACGTCGGCACCGATGACGGTGACATCGTGGTCATCGCGGCGGGCGTCGTGCGGCGCGTCCAGGCCCACCGCGCGGGCATCAAGCGCCTCGTCCACGACCCTGGATCTGCCACGCTGCTCAGCGCCGGCTACGATCGCAGCGTCAAGCTGTGGTCGACCCGCGGCGGCGACGTGACCCTCACCCACGTCACCGAGGCGCCCGCCTGCGTGTGGCTGCGCGCGTGCGCCTTCGCGAGCCCGGATGAGCTGGTGTTTGGCACCTTCGGCAGCGCCTACGCCAGCTATCACCCGGCGCGCGAGCGCTGGGACCTGCGCGAGGTCGAGGATACGCCCGGGTGCAACGCGGTCCGGGTCGTCGACGGCGACACCTACTGCGTCGGCGACGCGGGCGTGGTGCGGCGAAATGGCGAGGTCGTGGCCCGCATGGGCAGCCTGTGCAACTTCCTCCAGCCGTGGTCGGGTCGCGTGCTCACCGGGGGTCACCTCGGCGTCTTGTTCGACGCGTGTACGGGGGCGCCGCTGTTTCGCAACGCCTCACCGCTCAACTGCGGGGTCGACTTCGTCGTCGACGGCGAGCCGCGCTGCGTGATCGGGACCTACACGGGCGAGGGTTTGGTGTTCGGCGTCGGCCCCGACGGCGCGCCCGTGCTGCTCGCGCGGGTGGCCCTGCACGGCAACGCGATTAAAGGCCTCGCCGCCGCCGGGGGCACGCTGTTTAGCGTGTGTGCCACCGGCGCGGCGGCGTTCCACGATCTCGCCACCTTGACCTGCATCCGCACGATCGAGCGCGCGCACGACAAGATCAGCAACGGGGCCGCGTGCCTGCCCGACGGCAGGTTCGTCAGCGTCAGCCGCGACCGCGAGCTCCGGATCTGGACGCTCGAGACGCGGCTCGAGGTCGCCACGCCGCACACCCACTCGATCAAGTGCGTTGCGGTGTGTCCGGCGACGGGGGTCGTGGCGACCGGCTCGTACA
>Ga0105045_10002190_pt1 | contig 16385 bp, 15 predicted proteins | sample MAT02_FD_78089 | JGI IMG/M metagenome (GOLD analysis project Ga0105045, IMG submission 78089) | Freshwater microbial communities from Lake Fryxell liftoff mats and glacier meltwater in Antarctica - MAT-02 (megahit assembly) | ecosystem: Environmental > Aquatic > Freshwater > Ice > Liftoff...
GACGGATCGAGGTCGTCGTAAGCCGCCTCCAGATAGAGCACCGCAGTGGCGACCTCCATCGCCACACTGGCGTTGGGCGCATCGCCCGTGCGGGTAGTGGTCTCGATCGCTCGCATCAACGCCCGCGCAAGCTCGTCGCTTTCCGGATGCAGCTTCTGCATCGACTCGGCGACTGCGGCGAATTGGTCGTAGGTCTGCTTGATGCGGCCGGTGTCGCCACCGGCCAACGCAGCCCAGGTCTCGGTGGCAGCGGCGATACGCTTGCGCGCTTGCGCCAGTACGGCCGGGTCGAAACGGCCGAACTGCGGCTTGGCATAGTCGACGGCGCGTACCTGCGACAAACCGTAGGCCGATCGCACCGCCGCCAGCACCGGCGCATCGGCGTCTCGCTCTGGACCCGCATGCGCACAATAAAAAAGCAGATCTTGCGCCAAGCGGTCGATCACGCCCGATTCGCCGCGCGCCAACGTGGCATATTGGGCGATCACCCGCGACGCGGTGCGCTTGACGTAGACGTCAGCAGGGCACAGGCCACAACGCACGGCTTCGAAAAACCCGGCGCAGACCTTCCAGAACACCCGCGGCTCCAGTTCGGCCGCAGCGCCCGCAAGGCCGCGACTGACCTGCGATATCTGGCCAGCGGCCACCGGATCGCCCGAACGCACCACCCGCAGCACAGCCTGGTCGACCCGCGCACGCACCGAGGGTTCGTATTGCAGCGGCGGAACGCCACCGGGCAAAGCGGCATCGATCCAGCGCCATTCAAAGGCCCACAGGTCGGCCGGATGCACCCGGTCTCCACTGACCAGATCCATCACATCGCGGTATTGCGGGAACAGCGCCACCGACGATATCTGGCGGCCCTTGAGAACGCCTTCGAGATACTCGGTCAGCGCGAAGGCGGCGCGTTCGACCTTATTGGCCGCATCATCGCTGCACAGCTCGGGACGGGCGACAAATTTTTGCGCCAGCGCCTCCATCGCGCGCAACAATTTGGCGGGCGCGCCGAGTCCGACCATCTCCAGCGCGCCGACCGCCTGGTGCAGTTGTTGGCGCGCGATGCGCAACTGGCTGGCGTCGAGTTCGGCCAGGTCATTGCCGCGCGCAAGCTCGGCGTCGCGCACAAAACGCCGCAAGGCCTTGCTGGCACCGTCCAGCGACTTGCGCAGTTCATCGAGCACCCATGCCAACGGGCCCAGATCGTTGTTGGCAAGTGCGTTTTCCGCAGCGGTCGTGGATAGTGTTTGCATCTGCATCTCGACTCCTGAGCGGGTCCCTGCCACGTGATGGGTCATCAGGCGATCTTGAACCGTGCCACCGACTGGCGCAGCTCCTCGGCCATAAGGGAGAGTTCGCGCACCTGCCCGGCAGTCGTACGCGTGCCGTCACTGGTTTGCTCTGTCACCGCAAAAATATTCTGGATGCTGTCGGCCACCGCGTTGGCCAGGTTGGCCTCGCGCAGTGCTGCATCCGAGATCTGCTGGATCAGCTCGGACAGGCGGCGCGAAACCTGATCGATTTCGCCCAGCCGGGCACCCGCGTTGTCGGACAGCCTGGCACCATCGACCACCCCTTGAGTCGATCGCTCCATGGCGGCCACCGCATCCTGGGTGTCGGTCTGAATTGCGCGCACCAGTGCGGTGATCTGGCGCGTCGCATCGGCCGAACGTTCGGCCAGCCGCTGCACCTCCTCGGCCACGACCGAGAAGCCGCGCCCGGCTTCGCCGGCGGAGGCCGCCTGGATCGCCGCGTTAAGCGCCAGCACGTTGGTCTGCTCGGTGATGTCGGAGATCAACTCGGTGATCTCGCCGATCTCCTGCGACGACTCGCCCAGGCGCTTGATACGTTTGGAGGTGTCCTGGATCTGGTCGCGGATCGCGTTCATGCCGCCGATCGCGTTTTGCACCGCCTTGAGGCCGGAATCTGCGGCCACCAGGGACTGGCGCGCCACTGCGGCCGATTCCTGTGCCTGGCTCGACACGGTGTTGATGCGAGTCGCCATCTCCAGCACCGACTTGCCGGTGGCCTGGATTTCGTTCATCTGTTCGTTGGACGCAGCCAACAGCTCGGTCGAGGTCGCGTCCACCTCGGAGGTGGTCTGCGCCACTTTGGACGCGGTGCTCTGCACGCTGCTGACCAGACTGCGCAGTTCCTCCACGGTGTAGTTCACCGAGTCAGCGATCGCGCCTGTGATGTCTTCGGTCACGGTGGCCTGTTGGGTCAGGTCGCCCTCAGCCACTGTCTGCAATTCGTTCATCAGACGCAAAATAGCCGCCTGGTTCGCATCGTTGATGCGCTTGGCGTCCTGCTGCAGGCGCGCCGCTTCCTGCATCTGCGACTGTGCAACGGCTTGCTGCCCGAGGCCATAGACCCGCTGCAGATTCGACAAGGCATATCCGCACCCCATGGCCAGCACCAGACCGACCAGCGCCGCCAGGCCAACCTGCACGGCCCTGGGGTCCTGCAAGGTGAGCACATAAAGCGCGGCACCTGCGGTCAGCACCAGACCCGCCACCAGCAGCGCCGACAGGAGTTGCCGGTTTTGCCCCATTGGCGCACCGCCTTGGCCGGCCTCTGTGGCTACGCCGGTCTTGGGCGGCGAACCGGCTTGAACCGATTCCGGGCTCGCCGGCAGATTGGACTGCGACAGCGCAGCGGGCACCGAGGGCTCGCCGAATCTCGAATGGCCCATGGTGTCCTGCTGTCTGGAATCTTGCACCGTTTTGGAGAAGTGGCTTTTGACCTGGTCTGCGGACATGTTCGGGCCTCAGGAGTGTGCCTGAGCCGTGATGCTCAGGAATCGGGGATGCTGGGACAAGGTCTGCAAGTTGATTTCCTGCCACGGTTCGCCATCGGCATCGGCGAATCGGTTGCCAAAAAAAGCCGGTGCATCGGGTTCGACCGGCAAGGTTCCGGTGAACACAAGCGGATTGCGCAAGCCGGCCAGGGTGTCGACCAGCAGGGCGCAATTGGCATCGAGCGCTGCATTGAAGGTGACCACCGAGCGTGCGCCGGTTTTCTGAGCCGACACCGAAACCGAAGGCATGCCGGCGACATCGACCATGAAGCGGGCGACGTCGACCACGCCGTACAAGCCACCGCGCAGATTCACGACACCCAGGAACCAGGGCAACGCGAATGGCACCGGCTGTACGCCACCGACGGGGAAGATTTCACCGGCCTGCGCCAAAGGCAGCAGGTAATTGCGCCCGCCAGCCTTGACGGCGAGCCAGGAAATCGAAAGTCCTTCGTCGCGCGCGGTGCGCAAGCGGTTGGCCAGACGCGTCTGCAGTTCCCGGATGGCTTCGCGGTTGGCCATTGCGTCTGCGATGCTCAGCCCAGGGCCTTGATCTTGGCCAGCAATTCGCCTGGATTGACCGGCTTGGTGATGTAGTCGCGCGCGCCTTGTCGCATGCCCCAGACCCGATCGGTTTCCAGACTCTTGCTGGTACACAGGATGATGGGAATGCCACTGTACTCTGGCGACCGGCTGATGGAGCGCGTCAATTGGTAGCCATTTTGGCCTGGCATCACCACGTCCATCAGGATCAGATCGGGCTTGCCTTCGGCCAACCGCTTGAAGGCCTCGTCTGCGCCTTGTGCCGTGCGCACCGACATCTGGTTCTTCTGCAGCAGGTCGGTGAGAAACATCAACTCCGTCTTGGAGTCATCGACGATCAGGACTGAGCGGATCGGCATCATGCAGCTCCCGCAACCGCCGCGCCGATCTGTCCGACCGCCTGCAGCAGCTGATCCTTGGTGAACGGCTTGGTCAGGTAGTCCTGTGCGCCGACCATACGGCCGCGGGCCTTGTCGAACACGCCGTCCTTGGATGACAGCATCACGATCGGCACATTGGCAAAGCGCGCATTGCGCTTGATGATCGCGCAGGTCTGATAACCGTCGAGTCGCGGCATCAGGATGTCGCAGAAAATCAGGTGCGGCTGGTAGTCGTTGACCTTGGCCAGCGCGTCGAAACCGTCCTCGGCCAGCAAGACCTCATGGCCACCTTGCTTGAGAAAGATCTCGGCGCTGCGACGAATGGTATTGCTGTCGTCGATGACCAGCACTTTAAAGGTCGATCCGGTGGTGTTCACGCGATTGCACTCCTGCACTGACATTGTTGCGGGCCATGGGCACCCTGTGATGGCCTGCGGCCCGCCGTTGCAAGTCTCAGATCTGCACCATTTCGAAGTCTTCCTTGCGCGCACCGCATTCGGGGCATGTCCAGTTCATCGGAACATCGGCCCATTGGGTGCCTGGCGCAAGGCCATCGTCGGGTGATCCCGCCGCCTCGTCGTAGATCCAGCCGCAAATCAGACACATCCAGGTTTTTGGTTCACTCACAGCTTAAAGGGCCTTCGAATAGAATGCAAACATTGTATAGAGACGTTTCCGGCGCTTGGTGACCGACGTTCCCGAATCCCGGCATTATTGCCTCAGTGACAACACCGTCCTGACCATGTCCCCCCCCATCTTTGACGACGCATCCGAATCCGAGCCCGATGCGGGCAGCATGCAACCGGCCTGTGTGCTCGTCTTCAACGCCAACGACCCCTGCGGTGCGGGCGGACTTGCCGGTGACGTCAGTGCCATCGCATCGGTCGGTGCCCATGCCCTGCCGGTGGTCACCGGTGCCTACGCCCGCGACACGGCACAAATCGTGGATCACCATGCAATGGACGAGGACGCCGTCAACGAACAGGCGCGCACCGTGCTGGAGGATGTGTCGGCCCAGGTGATCAAGATCGGTTTTTGCGGATCGGCCGAAAACCTCAGCACCATTGCCGAGATTGCGACCGACTATGCGGACATTCCGGTAATCGCCTACATGCCCGATCTTTCCTGGTGGAACGAGGTGCAAATCGATCTGTACCTGGATGCATTTCAGGAACTGGTGCTACCCCAGACCACGGTGTTGGTCGGAAACCACAGCACCCTGTGGCGCTGGCTGTTGCCGGACTGGAGTGCAGAGAAAAGCCCCGGTGCGCGCGACATCGCCCGCGCGGCCAACGACAAGGGTGTACCGTATACCTTGGTTACCGGCATTCTGGCACCGGAGCAGAGAATCGAAAATGTACTCGCATCGCCCCAGGCGGTGCTGTACAGCGAACGCTTCGAGCGAATCGAAGCCACCTTCGCCGGCGCTGGCGACACCTTGTCGGCGGCGCTGGCCGCATTGCTGGCCAGCGGCAACGATCTGACCGAGTCCGTCCAGGAGGCGCTGGGTTATCTGGACCGCTGCCTGAGTGCGGGCTTTCGCCCAGGCATGGGACATATCGTTCCCGATCGCCTGTTCTGGGCCCAGCCCGAAACCGATCCGGACGACACCGACCCGGACATCGACACCGACGCAGCCACCTTGTTAGACCTACCTGCCCATGACACCAAGCACTGAAACCAACGAAAGCCTGTTTGCGCGGGCACAACGCGTCATCCCCGGTGGCGTCAATTCGCCCGTGCGGGCCTTCAAGGCCGTCGGCGGAACGCCGCGCTTCGTCAAACGCGCGCAAGGCGCGTATTTCTGGGATGTCGAAGGCACCCGCTACATCGACTACATCGGTTCGTGGGGACCGATGATTCTGGGCCACGGTCACCCCGCAGTGGTGCAGGCCGTGCAATCTGCCGTACTCGAAGGTTTCTCCTACGGCGCGCCCACCGAGCGCGAGGTCGAACTGGCCGAGGCGATCTTGCGTCTGGTTCCATCGATGGACATGGTGCGCCTGGTCAGTTCAGGCACTGAAGCGGCGATGAGCGGGATCCGGCTGGCCCGTGGTGCCACCGGCCGGAACAAGCTGATCAAGTTCGAGGGTTGTTATCACGGCCATGCCGACGCATTGCTGGTCAAGGCCGGCTCGGGCCTGGCGACCTTCGGCAACCCGACCAGTGCCGGGGTACCACCCGAGGTGGTCAGCCACACACTGGTGCTGGAATACAACAACATCGAGCAACTGGAGCAAGCGTTTGCACTGCACGGCAACGACCTGGCGTGCCTGATCATCGAACCCATCGCCGGCAACATGAATTTTGTCCGCGCCAGTGTCGCATTCATGCAACGCTGCCGCGAGTTATGTACGCAGTACGGTGCCTTGCTGGCCTTTGACGAGGTCATGACTGGTTGCCGGGTCGCGCCGGGCAGCGCCCAAAGCGTCTACGCGCGGGATATTCCAGGCTTCGAGCCGGACATGACGATCTTGGGCAAGGTCATTGGTGGCGGCATGCCGCTGGCGGCCTTTGGGGCCAAGCGTGCGGTCATGGAGCAACTCGCGCCGCTCGGACCGGTCTACCAGGCCGGCACTTTGTCCGGCAATCCGGTGGCGACGGCCTGCGGCCTGGCCACGCTGGCCGAGATCAGCAAGCCAGGCTTCTTCGAGAATCTGGGGCGCAAATCCGCCGCGCTGGTTGAAGGGTTGACGCAGGCTGCGCGCGAAGCGGGCGTGCCCCTCTGTGGGGACAGCGAGGGCGGCATGTTCGGCTTTTTTCTGCTCGCGCAGTTGCCGCAGAATTACAGTCAGGTCATGCGCTCGGACAATGCGCGTTTCAACAAGCTTTTCCACGGCATGTTGTCGCAGGGCGTGTACTTTGCGCCGGCCCTGTACGAGGCGGGCTTTGTCAGTGCTGCGCATTCCGAGGCCGACATCGAGGCCACTGTCGCCGCTGCCAAGTCCGTTTTTCAGTCGATGCAAGCGACGCAGGCCCTCAATGCCGAAAGTGACGCACGCCGCTGAACACCATCGCCACGCCCCGTTCATCGGCAGCGGCAATCACCTCATCGTCGCGCATGCTGCCGCCAGGCTGGATGACACAGTTTGCGCCGGCATCGACCACGACGTCCAGGCCATCGCGGAACGGGAAAAAAGCATCGCTGGCAACGACCGTGTCCTTCAGGCTCAGGCCTGCATGTTGCGCCTTGATACTGGCGATGCGGGCAGAGTCGAGCCGGCTCATCTGACCGGCACCCACGCCCATCGTCATGCCACCGGCACAAAACACGATGGCATTGGACTTCACGTATTTCGCGACCTTCCAGGCAAACAACAGATCTTGCAGCTGCGCTGGTGACGGCTGGCGCTGCGTGACCACCTTCAAATCGGCCAGAGCCAACACATGGTTGTCGGCTGTCTGCAGCAAGAGGCCCGAGCCGACACGTTTCATGTCGAGCGCATTCATGCCGCGATCCCAGGCGCTGGTGCCACCCGGGGGCAACGCGATCTGCAGCACCCGCACGTTGGGTTTTGTCTTCAGAACCGCCAACGCATCGTCGGAAAATTCAGGCGCAATCAGCAGTTCGACGAACTGCTTGGCAACTGCCTCGGCCGCCGCGCCATCCACCGGGCAGTTGAACGCGATGATGCCGCCGAAGGCCGACGTCGGATCGGTCTGGAATGCCTTTCTGTAGGCCTGCAACGCATGTTCGCCCAAAGCCACGCCACAGGGGTTGGCATGCTTGACGATGACGCAGGCGTGGATATCGAAATTCTTGACGCACTCCCATGCAGCGTCGGCATCGGCAATGTTGTTGTAACTCAGCGCCTTGCCCTGCAGTTGCTGCGCGCTGGCCAGTGAGCCCGGCACCGGGACCAGGTCGCGGTAATACGCCGCCTGCTGGTGCGGGTTCTCGCCATACCGCAAGTCCTGCAGCTTGACGAAACGGCCGTTGGTCTGGCCCGGGAACACCGCATGGCTTCCGTCAGGGCCGATGCCCGAAAGGTAGTCACTGATCGCGCCGTCATATTGGCTGATGCGGTTGAACGCGGCCACCGCCAACGCAAAGCGGGTCTTGTCGGACACCGCGCCGTGCGCGCGCAGCTCGACCAGTACCCCTTCGTATTGCGCCGCATCGGTCAGCACCGCAACATGCTTCCAGTTTTTGGCCGCGCTGCGCACCATGGCCGGCCCGCCGATGTCGATATTCTCGATCGCCTCTTCGAGCATACAGCCGGGCCTGGCCACGGTGGCCTCGAACGGATAGAGATTGACCACCAGCAAGTCGATCGTGTCGATGCCATAGGCTCCCAGTGCCGCCATGTGGGTCGGCATGTCGCGGCGCGCCAGCAATCCGCCATGCACCACCGGGTGCAATGTCTTGACCCGACCGTCGAGCATTTCAGGAAACCCGGTCAGTTCGGCAACTTCGCGCACCGCCAATCCGCTGGACGCCAACAACGCCGCTGTGCCACCGGTGGAAACCAGGTCCACGCCCAGCGCCTGCAGGGCGGTGGCAAATTCAACAATGCCGGTCTTGTCCGATACCGAAATCAGGGCCTTGGTCACTTTCGATCTTTCCTGGTTGCGCACACGCGCATCGGAGCAAGGCTCAACCGAGCAGCTTGTGCTCGAGCAGTTTCTTGCGCAACGTGTTCCTGTTCAGTCCGAGCCATTGAGCGGCACGCGACTGATTGTGGTCGGCTTGCTGCATCACGACTTCGAGCAGCGGCTTCTCGACCACCCGTACCATCATGTCGTACATGCCATCGGGCTCCGTACCCCGCAAATCGCGAAAGTACATTTCCAAGCTGGCGCGCACGGACTCCTCGATATGTTTTTTGCTCATCAGGCTGTCTCCATGAATGGCATCGATGCCGCAGCGCCAACCTCGGTTGTCATCAGGGGCAGGCGGTCCATGCGGGTGCCCAGGCTGTCGAAGTAATGCGAGACGGCTGCAAGTTGGGCGTCGGCGCTCGCGATGCCATTCATCGAATCCCGGAACGCCTCGCCGCCCGGCAAGTGGCGCACATACCAGCCGATATGCTTGCGCGCACTGAGCACGCCGATATGTTCACCATACAGCGCATAGTGGTCGACCAGGTGGTCCAGTAGCAGCCGCTGAACCTCGACCACCAGGGGCGGTGCCAGTTCGGTGCCGCTATCCAGAAAGTGCGCGATCTCGCGGAAGATCCACGGCCTCCCCTGTGCGGCACGACCGATCATCACGGCGTCGGCACCGGTGATGCGCAGCACCTCACGGGCCTGGAGCGGTGTTGTGATGTCGCCGTTGGCGACCACCGGGATCCGCACCATGGCTTTGACCGCGGTGACAGTGTCATGCTCAGCCTCTCCCCGATAGCCCTGTTCACGGGTACGTCCGTGGATAACCAGCATCTGCACGCCGGCACGCTCGGCATCCACTGCAATACGCGCGGCATTGCGATGCGACTGGCACCAGCCGGTGCGCATCTTCAGCGTGACCGGCACGTTGCGCGGCGCGCAAACGCGCACTACTGCATCGACGATGGACAGGGCCAGCGCTTCATTCTGCATCAGCGCGGAACCCGCCCACTTGTTGCACACCTTCTTGGCCGGACACCCCATGTTGATGTCGATGATCTGCGCACCGCGATCGACGTTGTAGGCGGCTGCGTCGGCCATCATCTGCGCGTCGGTGCCGGCAATCTGCACCGCAATCGGGCCAGGTTCTCCGTCGTGGTTGGCACGCCGCGAGGTCTTGAGCGAACGCAGCAGGTCGGGCCTTGACGTCACCATCTCGCTGACCGCATGGCCCGCGCCCAGACGCCGGCATAGCTGGCGGAACGGGCGATCGGTCACACCCGCCATCGGGGCCACCATCAAACGATTGGCGAGCGTATAGGGGCCGATCTGCATGGGCTAGGACTACAAGAAAGGGGCCAGCAATGGGTTGTCGGGAAAGAAATCGAAAGGCGCGCAACGATTCTAACTGCTCAATATTTCAGCAATCGAAATTTCCCTTCGCACGCTGAACGGGCCAGGCGTCTGCCTATACTCAGGCCACCCATGCACCCCTGGCTTGACCACCTGATCACATTGTTGGCGCTGCCGCAGTACGGATTGAGCACGGTGTTGGTGGCATCGTTCGTCTCCGCCACCTTGCTGCCCATCGGTTCCGAACCGGCAGTGTTCGGCCTGGTCAAGATCAACCCCAGCCTGTTCTGGCCAGCGGTGCTAGTGGCCACCGCTGGCAATACCCTGGGCGGAGCGCTGACCTGGTTCATGGGCCTGGGTGCCCATCGTCTGGTGGACAAGGTCCGGCAGTCATCGTCGCACGGACATGCCTTGCGCTGGCTCGAGCGCCTCGGGCCCAAGGCCTGCCTGCTGTCCTGGTTGCCGATCGTCGGAGATCCCTTGTGCGCGGTCGCCGGCTGGTTGCGCATGCCATTTTGGCCGTGTGTGCTGTACATGGCCGTTGGCAAGTTCCTGCGTTATGTCACCATGACAGCGGCGCTGTTGTGGGTTTTTCCGGGTGTCATTTCCTGACTGACCGTGACCCCAGACTCATGCAGGAAATGCATGGGTATTTGTCCTCGCTTCATAATTCAGCCATGGAAACCAAATGGCTCGAGGACTTTGTCAGTCTGGCCGAAACCCACAGTTTCAGCCGATCGGCACAGCTGCGACATGTCACACAGCCGGCCTTCTCGCGCCGCATCCAGTCGCTGGAAGCCTGGGCAGGCAGTGACCTGGTCGACCGCAGCTCGTACCCGACCCGGCTCACGCCGGCAGGCGAAACCCTGTATGACCAATCACTGGAGATCCTGCAGGCGCTGCAAAGCACGCGCGCGATGTTGCGGGGCCATCGCTCCAGCGCCCAGGACGTGGTCGAATTTGCCGTACCGCACACACTGGCTTTCACGTTCTTTCCGGCCTGGGTATCGGATCTGCGCGACAAGTTCGGTCCCATCAAGAGCCGTCTGATCGCACTCAATGTGCACGACGCCGTCTTGCGCCTGGTCGAAGGCAGTTGCGACCTGCTGATCGCCTACCACCACAGCACGCACCCGTTCCAGCTGGACCCGGCGCGTTATGAAATGGTCAGTCTGGGCGAAGAGGCCATCGCGCCGTATGCCAAGGCCAATCCGGACGCCACGCCAAGGTTCATGCTGCCGGGACGCGCCGCACAGCCACTGCCCTATCTGGGATATGCTCCCGGCGCTTACCTGGGGCAGATGGTCGATCTGATTTTGAAGCAATCGGCCACCCCGATCCACTTTGACCGTGTCTACGAAACCGACATGGCCGAGGGTCTCAAGGCGATGGCACTGGAAGGGCACGGCGTGGCTTTCCTGCCCTCCAGTGCCGTCAAGAAGGATCTGGACGCCAAGCGCCTGGTCAGTGCCATGCCAGCGGACATGACAGATCTCACGATCACCATGGACATTCGCGCTTACCGTGAGCGACCCTCGCAGCCAGACCATGGACGGTTATCGCATGCCAACCCCAAGCCCGCCAACGGCAAGACCCGCCCTGGTGCTGCCAAGGGCAACGCCGCCGTGCTTTGGGACTATCTGTGTGCCTCTTGCAGCAACCCACCCTAGCGCACTCACCTGAATGCACCCCATGCCAGCTAGCCGCACGAACAGCCGTATCGACACCTTGCGCATCGTCCGCCCCGACGATTGGCACCTGCACGTTCGCGACGGGCAGGCCTTGCAGACCGTTGTGCCACACACCGCAGCGCAGTTTGCCCGCGCCATCATCATGCCCAACCTCAAGCCGCCGGTCACCACGGTGGCGCAGGCGCTGGACTACGCAGCGCGCATCCGCGCAGCGGTGCCCTACGGCCGGGCCTTCACACCCTTGATGACGCTGTACCTGACCGACCACCTCGCCGCCGAAGAAATCCGCCGCGCCAGCGCCACCCGCAACAGCGACCGGGGCGACCAGGTTGTGGCTGCCAAGCTGTACCCCGCCGGTGCGACCACCAACAGCGATGCCGGCGTGACCCACATCCGGCATATCTACCCGGTGCTGGAGGAAATGCAAAAGCACGATATGCCATTGCTGGTGCACGGCGAAGTCACCTCTCCGGACATCGACTTGTTCGACCGCGAGGCGGTTTTCATCGAGCAGCAACTGATACCGCTGCGTCGCGACTTCCCGGAGTTACGCATCGTGATGGAGCACATCACGACGAAAGAGGCCGCGCAATACGTCCTCGAGGCTGGCGCGCAGACTGCGGCCACCATCACCGCGCACCACCTGCTGTTCAACCGCAATGCGATTTTCAGCGGCGGCATCCGCCCGCACTACTACTGCCTGCCGGTGCTCAAGCGCGAAATCCATCGCCAGGCGCTGGTGGCGGCAGCCACCAGCGGCGACAGCCATTTTTTCCTCGGCACCGACAGCGCACCCCATGCGGCGCAACTGAAAGAACATGCCAGCGGCTGCGCCGGGTGTTACACCGCCCATGCGGCGCTGGAGTTGTATGCCCAGGCTTTCGACGCAGCGGGCGCACTCGACCGGCTGGAGGCATTTGCGAGCTTCCACGGGCCGGACTTCTACCGCCTGCCGCGCAACACCGGCACGGTAACGCTGGAGCGCCGCCCCTGGCAGGTCCCGCAGGGTTACCCGTTGGGCGACGCCGTGCTCAAGCCGCTGCAAGGCGGTGAGCTGCTGCCATGGAAGCTGCTGGACGCCTGATCGGGGCGGGTGCGCCGACGCCGCCTGGCGACAGCGGTGTGCCCTGGCAAGCGCTGGACTGGTGCCACCCCTGGATGCTCCCACTGCGCGCAGTCGGGCAGGCGGTGGAGGATGCGGTGCGCCGTGGCGTGCCCCTGTGGCAGGCGCTGAACCAGGTCGCGCCCGCGTCCGCGCGTCTCGTGCGTTTCGTTCCGCAGTCTGCCTTGCCTGCCGGCGTGGCCTACGAGCTGTTCATCGCCCAAAGCGGTACCTGTCCGACCCGGGAGGGCCGACATGACTTCTTCAATGGTTTGTGCTGGATCCACTTTCCCGCCACCAAGCGGCGTCTGAACCAGTTGCAGGCTGCGCACATCAGCACACAGGGCATACGCCCGCAGCGCGGCGCGGTGCGCGACGCGCTCACGGTGCTGGACGAAAACGCAGCGTTCCTGCGCGCGCCGGCACCCGTATGGGACGCGTTGCGTGCCAAACGCTGGGACCAGCTGTTTGGCCCCTTGCGCCCGCTGTGGCAGGAAGCGCAGTTGTCGCTGTTTGGCCATGCGCTGCTGGAGAAGCTGCAGACGCCGCGCAAGGCGATCACCGCCCATGTCCTTCCCTTGCCCGAGCCTGTGCGGTCGACCGTGGACATCGACGCCTGGGCCGCGCAGCACCTGGACGCCGCCTTGCTCGCCGCCAAGCCGTTTGCCCATCTGCCGGTGCTGGGAGTGCCCGGCTGGTGGCCCGCCAACCATGACCCTGACTTCTACCGCGACCCGGCGGTGTTCCGACCGGACAGGCGAAGCACCGGATTGTCGCAATAACCGCATTTCGGGTGGGCATACGGCACCACAATCACTTGAAATACGGCGCTTTGCCCCTAATATCTTTGCCATCGGCCTGAATGGGCCCTACTGGAAATTCTGCACATGAAACGAGTCTTCCTGTTCGTGATGACCAACCTTGCGGTGGTGGTGGTCCTGGGCATCGTCGCCAACCTGCTGGGCGTCAATCGCTACCTGACCCCCAATGGCCTGGATCTGGGCTCGCTGCTCGGGTTCGCGCTTGTCATCGGTTTTGGGGGTGCCTTCATCTCGCTGCTGATCAGCAAACCTGTGGCCAAGTGGAGCGCAGGCGTTAAGATCATCGAGCAGCCGCGCAATGCTGACGAAGCCTGGATCGTCGAGACGGTGCGCAAATTCGCCGAGAAAGCCAAAATCGGCATGCCCGAGGTCGGCATCTTCGAAGGCGCGCCCAATGCGTTTGCCACCGGCGCGTTCAAGAATAACGCCCTGGTCGCGGTGTCCACCGGTCTGCTGCAAGGCATGACGCGTGAGGAGGTCGAGGCGGTGATCGGCCATGAAGTTGCCCATATCGCCAATGGTGACATGGTCACGATGGCGCTGATCCAGGGCGTGATGAACACTTTTGTGGTGTTCCTGAGTCGGGTCATCGGCTACGCCGTCGACAGTTTTCTTCGCCGTGGCAGCGACCAGCAATCGGGCCCTGGCATCGGTTACTGGGTCACCACCATCGTGCTCGACATCGTGCTCGGATTCATGGCTGCCATCATCGTGGCCTGGTTCTCGCGCCAGCGCGAATTCCGCGCCGACGCCGGTGCCGCCCAGTTGATGGGTCGGCGCCAGCCGATGATCAACGCGCTGGCACGCCTGGGCGGTGGGGCAACGGCGGAATTGCCCAAAAGCATGGCTGCCATGGGCATTGCCGGTGGCATCGGCAAATGGTTTTCGACCCATCCGCCGATCGAGGAACGTATCGCAGCTTTGCAGAACGCCCCCTCGGCCTGACTTACCTTACTGGGACCTGGCCGATTTTTCGGCCTTGTCTTTTCAATAGCTGCCTTGCGGAGATGCTTGGCGGCTGTTTTTTTTGGCGGGTTCTCGGACGACACGTGTGTCGCACCGCATGCCTATGCTGCCACTTGATCAGGCGGGTGGGGTGCTCTGCGGAGCGAAATACAGGAGGAGGCCGAAGGCCGGGGGACATTCGCGCAGCGGAGTACCGCACCCGCCTGATCGCACCTACACAATAACTTGCAATGCAATCGACTGGCTGCAATCTCAAGGCAGGATGGCCAAAGCCACCGCTTCTGCGACCCGAATCCCATCCACCCCAGCAGACAAAATGCCGCCCGCGTAACTGGCTCCCTCACCCGCCGGATACAGCCCCTGCACGTTCAGGCTCTGGAAATCATCGCCACGCGTGATGCGCACCGGCGACGAGGTACGGGTTTCGACCCCGGTCAGCACCGCATCGGGCATGTCGAAACCCTTGATCTTGCGACCGAACACCGGCAGCGCCTCGCGGATCGCGTCGATGGCATAACCGGGCAGCGCCGAACCCAGGTCGCCCAGCAACACACCGGGTTTGTACGAAGGCTCCACCGTGCCCAAGGTCATGGACGCCCGTGCCGCCAGGAAGTCTCCGACCAATTGGCCCGGTGCCTGGTAGTTGCCGCCGCCGAGCCGGTAGGCATTTGACTCGAGTTCGCGTTGCAACACGATGCCCGCCAGTGGATGATCGGCCAAGGTTGCGGTGTCCAAGGGCAGGTCGTCGCCCAGCGCTGCACGCATCCGGGTGATGTCACGCGGGTAATCCTGCGGCGTAATGCCTACGACGATGCCGGCGTTGGCATTGCGTTCGTTGCGCGAGTATTGGCTCATGCCATTGGTCACCACACGGCCCGCCTCCGAGGTTGCAGCCACCACCGTGCCGCCAGGGCACATGCAAAAACTGTAGACCGAGCGGCCATTGCCGGCATGGTGCACCAGTCGGTACTCCGCAGCGCCGAGCGCCGGATGACCGGCATGGCGGCCCCAGCGGGCGCGGTCGTTCAGGCTTTGCGGATGTTCGATCCGAAATCCGACCGAGAACGGCTTGGCGGCCATTTGCACGCCGCGCCGGTGCAGCATGACGAAGGTGTCGCGCGCGCTATGGCCCAGCGCCAGCACCACCTGCCGCGCCGCCAGCTCCGTCGTCATGCCGGTGGCCTGGTCGAGCACGCGCACTGCGCGCACACGCCGCGTGCGACCTTGCGCGTCGGGCACTGCATCGTCCAGTTCCAGGTCGGTCACCCGCTGCTCGAAGCGGATCTCGCCCCCCAGCGCGATGATCTGCTCGCGCATGTTCTCGACCACCTTGACCAGCTTGAAGGTGCCGATATGCGGATGCGCGTCGACCAAAATCTCCTCGGGCGCACCGGCCTTGACGAACTCGGTCATCACCTTGCGTCCCAGAAAACGCGGGTCCTTGATCTGGCTCCACAATTTGCCATCCGAAAACGTACCGGCACCCCCCTCGCCAAACTGCACGTTGGACTCCGGATCGAGCACCGACTTGCGCCACAGGGCCCAGGTATCCTGGGTGCGCCGGCGCACCGATCGGCCACGTTCGAGCACGATGGGGCGCAAACCCATCTGCGCCAACAGCAGCGCAGCGAAGATGCCGCACGGCCCGAATCCCACCACGACCGGCCGCTGCGCGCCCTGCTCCGCCGGTGCGCCCAGCGGGGCCTGCCGCGGAGACCGGTAGGCCATGTCCGGTGTCGGTCCCACCTGCGGCACTGCAGACAGGCGCTGCAACACGGCCGCTTCGGCACCCGGATCGCGCAGCGTCACATCGACTGCAAGCACCGCAAGCAGCTGTGCCTTGCGCGCATCGACGCTACGCTTGAACACCTCGATCGCCGCCAGCTCGGTGGCCGGTACCCCCAGCACCTGCACCACCAGCCGCTCGAGATCACCGTCCGCGGGCTCCAGTGGCAGTTTGAGTTCGGTCAGCCGGATCATGGCGTGTGCTTCCTGTACATGGTTGCGCCACATTGTCCCCGCAGCGGATAATCGCCAAGGTGAAGCCCACCAGACTGTCGCTGGTGCATGCCTTCGAGGCCGACGCCATGGTGTCAGCTTCGAACGGCCGACGTCTTTGGCGTCGGGTGGAAACACCGCACTGGAGGAACGTCCGGACTGCACAGGGCAGCGTAGCAGCTAACA
>Ga0105045_10002191_pt1 | contig 16381 bp, 14 predicted proteins | sample MAT02_FD_78089 | JGI IMG/M metagenome (GOLD analysis project Ga0105045, IMG submission 78089) | Freshwater microbial communities from Lake Fryxell liftoff mats and glacier meltwater in Antarctica - MAT-02 (megahit assembly) | ecosystem: Environmental > Aquatic > Freshwater > Ice > Liftoff...
TGGAGAAAGGAATCCTTTATCAGAAATATAAAGATCAGGTTGGCGATTTGTTGGGTGCCGAAGTCTATCAACTGCTAAAGCACGAGATTATCCTGATCGATCAGGAAGGCAACGAACTGAGTCTGCCCCGCACCGAGCAGATTCCGAAAGACCGCTACCGCAAGGGCGAGTCGGTGAAAGCCGTAATCAAGAGCGTTGACATGAACAACGGTACGCCCAAAATCATTTTGTCGCGCACCTCGCCGGTCTTTCTGGAGCGGCTGTTCGAGATTGAGGTACCCGAAATTTACGATGGACTGATTTCGATCCGTAAGATTGTACGGGAGCCGGGCGAACGCGCCAAGGTGGCCGTTGAATCGTACGACGATCGTATCGACCCCGTGGGTGCCTGCGTGGGAATGAAAGGATCGCGGATTCACGGTATCGTGCGCGAATTGGGCAACGAGAACATCGACGTTATCAACTATACTGAGAACCTCGAACTGCTCATCAGCCGCTCACTCAGCCCGGCCAAACTCAGCTCAATGCAGATTGATCACGATACGCGCCGGGTATCGGTATTCCTGAAACCCGATCAGGTATCGCTCGCCATTGGCAAGGGCGGTCAGAACATTAAACTCGCCGGTCGGTTGGTGGACATGGAAATCGACGTGTTCCGCGATAACGAAGGACACGAAGATGACGAAGACGTTGATCTGATGGAATTTTCCGACGAAATTGACGAATGGATGATTCTGGAACTACGTAAAGTAGGTTTGGACACCGCCAAAAGCGTACTGACGCTGAGTAAAGAAGAACTTGTTCGTCGAACCGACCTCGAAGAAGACACCGTTGAGGAAATCCTGAACATCCTCAAGCAGGAGTTTGATTGAAAAATGTAGCAGTAAGGATGAATAATGTGTACTATGTTATCCAGCTGGGTGCATATTATTCACCTTACGCTGTTCATTAAGTAAAACGAGGGATTTTTATTGCCCAACCTCGTGTTCATACCATACCAACAACGAGTAAATTTGCCGAATATAGACCGATAATATGGCAGAAGAAAAGTCAATGCGCCTAAGCCAGGTGGCAAAAATTCTAAACAAAGGATTATCCTCTGTTGCGAAGAGTCTGTCTGCCAGTGGGTTTAAGGTCGAAACAAACCCCAATACCAAAATCAACACAGAACAGCTGGCGGTATTGGCGAAAGAATACAACTCTGCGGAACTCCTGAACGGGACACGTCGGTCAGAGCCGTCTGTAGTGGTGGCCGAACCGGCCCATCGCTTGGCAGAAGATTTTCTGCCGACCTACCGTCGTGATGACGCGGGTCGTCCGCTTACCGAAGCAAAAGTCGAAGCCCCAAAACCGGCTCCAGTTGTTGAACCGGTTAAGCCGTCTCCGCAAGTAGCTCAAACGAGTTTGCCTGGATTGACGGTAATCGGCAAAATTGATCTGAATGCCAAACAGGCTCCTCAGGCCAAGGCACCCGTTGTTCCTAAACCAACAGAAACTCCTAAACCAGTTCCTGCTCCGGTACCGGCAAGTCCTGTTGTCGTTGTGGAAACGCCAGTGCAGAAACCCGTTCAGCCCGAACCCGCTAAACCGCAGGTTCAGCAACCAGAAGCCAAAGTAACGGCTCCTGACACCCCGGTCGAAACGCCCAAACCAGCTCCAACTGTTGAGCCAGTTGCCCGCATCGAGCCGCCAAAAGCAGAGCCAGTAAAGGTAGAAGCGGCTAAACCAGCCGTATCAACCCCAGTTGCTGAACATCCCAAAACGGCCAATCGCCCGCCCCGGACAGAAAGGCCTGCTCAAAAAGCTGCTGACCAAAGGCCAGCCAGCAATGTGGCAAAACCACCAGCCGATAAGCCCGCGCCAGCCGCTGGAGAAACCCCGGCTAAGCCGACCGAAACCATTCGGGCGGCAGGTAGCCATCAGTTGGGCGGACTTAAGATTCTTGGTAAAATAGAACTTCCTGCGCCTAACTCGCGCCAGGGAAGCAACAACAATAACCGACGCGAAGGCGGCAAGCGTAAACGCATTCGGGGTGCACAGGGTCCTGCCGGTGGAGGAGCGACTCAGGCCGCACAACCGGGTCAGGGCAACCGTACACCCGCTAACCGCCCCCCCGGCGACCGCAGTCAGAATCCAGCCGGAACCCCGCGCGATGGCAACCGCCCACCGGCTTCGGGCAACGCTACGCCCAATACAAACACCAACAACACCAACAACCGAAGTGGTGGAGGTGGAGGTGCCAATACGAATAATGCCAACCGGAGCGGAAACAGCCGCACTGGAGGAGGGAGCCGAGATCGCGGAACCGCTCGCCAGGCTCCTACCCAGGCCGACGTAAACAAGTCGATTCAGCAAACCCGCGACCGGATGCGCGGCAACACCCCCAACCGGGGTGCCGACCGCCGACGTGATCGCCGGAGCCAGCGCGAAGATGACCGTCGCGCCATGAACGAGCAGGAAGAAATGGAGGCCAAAATCCTCCGCGTCACAGAGTTCGTATCGGCCAACGACCTGGCGTCGCTCATGGACGTTTCCATAAACGAAGTCATTTCGGTATGTCTGGGTCTTGGCATGTTTGTCTCGATCAATCAGCGTCTCGATGCTGAAGCCATTACGGTCATTGCCGATGAGTTTGGGTACGATGTGCAGTTTATCTCGGCAGAAGACGAAACCGAAGCGGGTGTTGATACGGAAGCAGACAATCCGGAAGATCTCCAGCCCCGCGCGCCCATTGTGACTATTATGGGTCACGTTGACCACGGTAAAACGTCGTTGCTTGACTACATCCGTCGCGAAAAAGTAGCGGCTGGCGAGGCTGGTGGTATCACCCAGCACATTGGCGCGTACAGCGTAAAAGCCAGTAAAGATCGAACCATAGCGTTTTTAGATACACCGGGCCACGAAGCTTTTACGGCCATGCGGGCACGGGGAGCCAAAGTAACCGACGTGGTCATCATCGTAATTGCTGCCGATGACAGCGTGATGCCCCAAACCCGCGAGGCCATTAACCACGCGCAGGTAGCGGGCGTACCAATTGTGTTTGCCTTCTCGAAGGTGGACAAGCCCGGTGCCGATACCGAAAAAATCAGAGCCGAACTGTCGAGCATGAACATGCTCGTAGAAGAGTGGGGCGGCAAATATCAGACGCAGGAAATCTCCTCGAAATCCGGTGCCGGTATTGACGACCTGCTCGAAAAAGTGCTGCTCGAAGCCGAAATTCTTGAACTGACAGCCAACCCTGACCGTCGGGCGTTAGGTACAGTAATCGAAGCCTCGCTCGACAAGGGCCGGGGTTACGTATCGACCGTACTGGTTGAGAACGGTACGCTTCGTCAGGGTGACATTGTCTTGGTTGGTGCGCACTACGGGCGTATCCGGGCCATGAGCAACGACCGGGGCGAACGCATCAAGGAAGCTGGCCCGTCTCAGCCGGTTCAGATACTTGGTTTACCGGGTGCCCCGCAGGCAGGCGACAAGTTCAACGTGATGGAAACGGAGCGCGAAGCCCGTGAAATTGCAAACAAACGCGAGCAACTCCTGCGCGAGCAGACACTCCGTACCCGCAAGCATATTACCCTCGAAGAGATTGGCCGACGCAAAGCTATCGGTACCTTTAAAGAGTTGAACGTGATTGTGAAAGGTGACTTCGACGGTTCTGTTGAAGCGCTGTCCGACTCGTTGCTGCAGCTTACTACGGAAGAGGTTCAGGTGAATATCATTCATAAGGCAGTGGGTCAGATTTCAGAATCAGACATTCTGCTGGCCTCGGCTTCCGATGCTGTGATTGTTGGTTTTCAGGTGCGGCCATCGGCCAGTGCGCGGAAACTGGCGGAGCAGGAGCAGATCGAAATCCGGTTGTACTCTATCATTTACGACGCCATTAACGAGGTGCGTGATGCAATGGAGGGCCTGCTGGCACCATCGGTGGAGGAGATTATTGTGGGTACCGTCGAGGTGCGCGATGTCTTTAAGATCAGCAAGATTGGTACCGTGGCTGGCTGCTACGTAACAGAAGGCAACATCAAGCGCAACAACAAAATCCGGGTTATCCGCGACTTCATTGTGGTACACACGGGCGAAATCAGTGCGCTGAAACGCTTCAAGGACGATGTAAGTGAGGTGAAGTTTGGCTACGAATGTGGTCTGAGCATCAAGAACTTCAACGACATCGAAGTTGGCGACGTGATTGAAAGCTTCGACTTCAAAGAGGTCAAGCGGACGCTGTAAGCGAATCAGTCAGCCTATTTTTGAAGCCCCGGTCAGGAAATTGGCCGGGGCTTTCTTTGTTTCGTCATATCCGCCACTACAAACCAAAGGCATAGTTTGGAGCGTTATTTGTGAAATGACCGTTAGCAGGGAGAAAACCCTACTTTTCTCCTTTCTTCTCTGCCCTCACTACCCGATCATTTCAGCCTGAATGAACTTTCTGTATCCGTCTTTTCTGTTTGGCCTACTGGCCGTATCGGTTCCCATTGCCATTCACCTGTTCAATTTTCGGCGGACGCGCCGGGTGTATTTTACCAATGTGGCCCTGCTGCGGAATGTGCAAACCGAAACCAAATCCTTCCGGCGGCTTAAACACTGGCTCATTCTGGCCGCCCGCTGTCTGTTTCTGGCCTGTCTGGTGTTTGCCTTCGCACAGCCGTTTATTCCCAGCAAGAGCAAACTGGGGCTGTCGCGGCAGGGCGTTACGAGTCTGTACGTCGATAATTCGTACAGTATGCAGAACGAACGGGGCGAGAAACGATACATCGACATTGCCACCAGCAAACTCGATGAACTACTCACGCTGTTCCGCAATGCCACTTCGCTGCAACTGCTGACCAACGATTTCTCTGCCGCCGAGCAGCAAACCGGCACATCCGAAGCCGTTCGGGAGCGCGTTACGTCCATCCGGTTTGCACATACGTCCCGGTCGCTCGACGCGGTGTATAGGCGGCAGCGCAACCTACTCAACGGTCAGAATCCCGGTGGCCGCAATCAACTTTTCTGGTTCTCCGATTTTCAGAAAAGCACCACCGGCGATTTGTCGCGCCTGACCATTGATACCACCGACCGGTTGTTTATCGTCCCCGTTGACGCGCAGCCTACTAAAAACGTGTATGTCGATTCGGTCTGGCTCAGTACGCCGTTCATCCGCGAAATGCAGAACAACAGCCTGAACGTGAAGCTGACCAACGGTGGGCGCGAGAACGTCAAAAATCTGCCCGTGCGGCTGTATTTAGACGATACCCAGACCTCCACGGCATCCGCCACTATTGCCCCTGACGGGTCGGCAACGGTGTCGCTCAACTTCAACGTCACGACTAAAGGCTACCACCGGGGCCGCATTGTGTTCGAGGATTTCCCGATTACGTTCGACAACCAGTATTATTTCGTGATCGAAGCATCGCCCGCCGTTCGGGTGTTGCACCTATACGAACAGCGCAGTCCAAAAAGCTACATCGACGCTGTTTATTCAGACGACAGCCTGTTTGTCCGGCGGAGTTTCAGCGCGCAGAATTTCGACGTGGGGCAGTTGCGTGAAACGGATTTGGTGGTGCTGGAGGGCGTAGCACAGGTATCAGGTACGCTACGTTCCGAGCTGGAGCGGTTCGTGAGGCAGGGCGGCAGTCTCGCCGTTATCCCCCCCGCCAACCCCGACGCGGCTTCGTACAGTTCGTTTCTGAGCGGTTTGGGTATGGGTGGCGTACAGGCCATTGCGCAATCCACTCCTTCCCTCCTACCCCTCGCGGCTCCCGACCGCAACAACCCCTTTTTCAGCGACGTATTTCAGCGGAGTTACCAGTCGGATCCACTCAATCTGCCCGATGCGGCACCCGTCTGGCGGTTTGGCGGGGGCGAAAAACTCCTGACCCTGCGCGATGGCAACCCCATGCTCAGCCGCACACGGGCGGGCAACGGCAGCGTGTATGTGCTGGCTGCCCCGCTGGCGTCAGACTACGGCAATCTGGCCGAGAATGCCCTGTTCGTACCCATCATGTACAAAATGGCCGCCCTGAGCGTCCGGGCGCAGCGCACGGCCTACTCGTTCGACGATAACCTGGTGACCATTCCCATCAGCAACCCCGCCGAACGAGCCGTGTATAAACTCAAACGCGACAAGCTGGAAATTATCCCGATACAGCGCGTGGTGGGTAGTCAGCTTTTGCTTGAAATGCCGAAAAGTAATGAGTTATCTGCCGGGCAGGATGTGGAAGCGGGCTATTACGAACTGCTTGATGGCGCGGGCAAAACTGAGCGACTGCTGGCTTTCAATCACGGCAATGCTGAGTCGGCCATGCAGTTCTATTCTGCCGATGAACTGCGCCGGGTATTCGCCAGCAAACCCAACGTGGAAGTGTTCGACAGCATTCAGGACGGAGATTTTGTGCAGGTGCTGGAGCAGGAAAACCTCGGCAAAAGTCTCTGGAAATACTTCCTTCTGGCCGCGCTGGGCTTCCTCTTGCTCGAAGTCGGTTTAGTCAGGTTTATGAAAGGGTAAATTGGCTATATTTGATCAAAACCAACGGGCTATGACAAGCATCGTACTTCCGATAAAGATTGAAACCGGTATCGATATGCTTGGCCGTCTGCGTCAGATGTCGGACGACGAGTTCTTTTATTTCTGCCAGGAAAATCCCGACTATAAGTTCGAGCGAGACGCCAATGGTACAATCATTTCTATGGCACAAACAGGTGGAGAATCGGGAATCCGTAATAGTGAATTGACAACCGAGTTGACAGTTTGGAATAGAATCGCCCGCTCTGGATTCGTATTTGACTCATCTACCGGCTTTCGTTTACCCAATGGTGCCACGCGCGGACCTGACGCAGCCTGGGTAAGTTCTGAATGCTGGAATGCGCTTACACCAGAGCAACGGCGTAAATTCCCGCCCCTCTGCCCTGATTTCGTAGTCGAGCTAATGAGCGTTTCTGATTCTCTACGCGAGACCGACGAGAAAATACGTGAGTATATGGACAACGGCTGCCGTTTGGGCTGGCTTATTGATCCTCGCACCGAAGAAAGCCGCGTTTATCGCGCCGATGGCTCAGTGAGCGTCTTTCATGGGTTTGACAATACGCTATTGGGCGAAGACGTACTACCCGGCTTTTCGTTTGATTTGGGATTGTTGAGGTAGTAAATCCCTCTACCTTACTTCCTTCCGCCCGTACTCTACAAAATCGAACGACGTTTCGTGGCGGTCGTCGGCGGGGTGGGTTTGGCGACTAACTTCGGCCCAGTCGGCTTTGTCGAAGGCAGGAAAACTGGCGTCGCCGTCGTAGGCTTTGTGGATTTCAGTCAAGTAGAGCGTCGTGGCAATGGGCAGGGCCATCGCGTAAATTTCCGAGCCGCCAATCACAAAAATTTCCTGATCGTTCACGGCCTTCGCAGCAGCAATGGCATCATCAAGCGTATGCACGACCGTAACGCCCTCAGGCCGAAAGTCGGGGTTGCGGGTAAGCACGATGTTGGTGCGGTTGGGTAACGGCTTGCCAAGACCATCCATTGATTTGCGACCCATGATGATGGGATGGTGGCTGGTTTTGCGCTTGAAATACGCGAAATCGTCGGGCAGGTGCCAGGGCAAATCATTGTTTTTACCAATGATGTCATTCTGGGCTACGGCTGAAATAAGGCTTATCTTCATGTGTTCAATGTGTTCAATTAATGAATAGCACTGGATGGCATTCGCTCATTCACAATTTCTTTCTGCGTTCCATCAACTCGCGCCAGGTGGTGATGATGATTCCTTCTTTCTCTACATATTTCCTCAATGCCGGGTCAATCATGGCTAACAAATCGCCTTTACGGGCCTGGCCGGAGTCGCTGATCTGATCGAAGGTGGGCGTTGGGGCGGTGCAGTGCATGATAATGTAGGTCAGGCCGGGTTTGGCGGCTTTAAGCAGGTCAATGTATTTCCCGGTTTTAAAGCGTTGCAGATTGGCGTCGGTGGCGGGCGTTCCGGCGGGGAGTTTCCAGCCGTAGCTGGTGCCGTCGAGGTCGTCCAGCACGGGCAGACCCGCGTCCCAGAGTTGCTGTCCTACCTGCTTCGCCATCTGCTGCATGGAAGGCGGTACGTTATTGGCCGCCATAATCAACGACGCATGACCGCCCGGAAACAGAATCGGAATTTTCTCTTCCATGCCCACTTTAGCGTAGCGCATCAGAAACTTAGGCTGAAACAGCGTACCCATATGAGAGTCTAAATGCGTTGGCTCCAGCCCGAAACCCCGGTAGCGGGCAATCTGCGCCCTTATTTCAGTTTCTACCTCGTCGGCACTGGCGTGTTCAACTACCTGCGCTACCGAACGCCACAAGGCACCCTGCTCGTCGCACAGGCCGGGGGCGGTTTTACAGCCCACCAACGGCCCCCAGCGGTAATTGTTCCACTCGGAGGTCAGGGCAAGGTGAATACCCGCGTCGGTGGTGGGGTTCTGTTTCAGGTACGCAAAAAACTGCGGCACCCAGCCACAGGGCATCATAATGCTCACCGAGTTGGAGAGTCCTTTACCGAGTGCGGTCATGGCTCCGGCGTTCGATTCGGCACTCATGCCCGCATCATCAACGTGAAAAATCACGACCTTTTTGCCAGTTGGGAAGCCGAGCTTTTCGGCATACGTCTCAGTTTGAGCGCGGGCTGAGATCGTTGCTAACAGGAATAAGAGAATAAGGGGTATTTTTTTCATACTGTTATTTATAATGCTGATCGAGATGCTGAATCGGAAGGAAGCATCTCAATCAGTTGGTAACTTTTTTTTCTGCCAGCGAAGATGCTTCCTTCCAATTCGGCGTCCCGATCAGCATAACAAAATAAAAAATCAAAGGCTGTTACCCCGTAAAAACTCCCCGGCAGTCATGCGTCGTTTGCCTTCGGCCTGGAGCAAGTCAATGCTCAGCCAGCCATCGAAAGTGCGGACTAAAATTACGGTTTTATTGTCAGTATAAGCTTCGCCGGGTTCAGCATTGAAAGGTGATTCGTTAGCCACTGACACGGCATAAACTTTAAAAAACTTGCCGTTGATCATCGTCCAGGCCGTTGGGTAAGGCGACAAACCCCGCACGAAATTACGGATAGTTTGTACAGGCTGGTTCCAGTTGATTTCAGTAGTTTCGCGATTGAGTTTGGGCGCGGCTTTGGGCTCGGCAACAACGGGCTGGGGTGTGCGGGAGTAATTGCCTGCTTCAATAGCCCGCACGGTTTTCAGCACCAGATCGGCACCGCGTTCCATAAGCCGGTCGTGCAGGGTTCCGGCGGTGTCGTCGGCATGAATCGGTTCACGATCCTGCAAAATCATCTGGCCGGTGTCGATTTCCTTTTCGATGAAGAAGGTCGTGACGCCGGTCTCGGTTTCGCCGTTGATAATGACCCAGTTGAGGGGTGCGGCACCCCGGTACTGCGGCAGCAGCGACCCGTGCAGGTTGAACGTACCAATTGTTGGCATGGACCAGACCAGTTCGGGCAGCATTCGGAAAGCAACAACAACGAACAAATCGGAATTGAAGCTGGCCAACTGCTCCAGAAAAGCCGGATCACGCAGTTTTTCGGGCTGTAATACGGGCAGACCGGCAACTTCGGCGGCTTTTTTTACGGGTGAGGGCGTTAGCTGCAACCCGCGCCCAGACGGGCGGTCGGGAGCTGTAACGACGGCCACTAAGCTACAATTGGCGTCGAGCAACCGTTGCAGACTGGCAACGGCAAAATCGGGCGTACCCATAAATACAATACGAAGCGGCTGTGGCATAATCAGAGAGCTGGATTTTAGCTACCGGGCCGGCTACATATTGGTATAGCCCGGAAGTATGCGTATTTTTGTATCACAAACGCGCCGACAAGGTCGCGTTTTGTTTGTTTAAACCGGTCAGAAAACCAATGCAACGACCAACAAAGTCAACGCTTAAACTGCTCGTGCCGGACCTCTGGCAACGATGCTGACACGACTGCAAAGAAAACCAATTTGGTTGCAGGACGGTCGGTAGGCCGTTCTTTTTGTTTGTACGGGTCGCTGCGCCGGGAGTACCACCAAACCAATGTGAAGAACGAATTCAGAACAAGAACACCATGGCAAAAATCTCGTATTACACTGAAGAAGGTCTCAACCGGCTCAAAGCTGAGCTGAATGAGCTGAAAACAAAAGGACGCTCGGCCATTGCCCACCAGATTGCCGAAGCCCGCGACAAAGGCGACCTCAGCGAAAACGCCGAGTACGATGCGGCCAAAGACGCGCAGGGCCTGCACGAACTGAAAATTGCCAAACTCGGAGAGGTACTCTCCAACGCCCGCATCCTCGACGAATCGACTATCGACACATCTATAGTCTCGATCCTGTCGAACGTAACGATCAAAAACAAGAAAAACGGTCAGCAGATGCAGTACACGCTGGTATCGGAAGAAGAAGCCGATTTGAAGACGGGCAAGATCTCGGTCAATTCGCCCATTGGTAAAGGGTTGCTGGGTAAGCGCGTAGGCGAAGCTGCCGAAATCAAAGTCCCCGCCGGAATAGTGGAATTTGACGTACTTGACATTACGAGATAGTATATCAAAAACCGACAGACCATGACCCTCTTCTCCCGCATTGTGGCCGGCGACATTCCGGCGCACAAAGTTGCCGAGACCGCCGAGTTTCTGGCTTTTCTGGACATCATGCCAACCGCCACCGGCCATACGCTCGTGATTCCGAAGCAGGAAGTAGATTATATCTTCGATCTTAATGACGAGATGTACGCCGGACTGATGGCATTTGCCAAAACGGTAGCCGCAGCCATCGAAAAAGCGATCCCCTGCCAACGTATCGGCATGGCTGTTGTTGGGTTGGAGGTACCCCACGCGCACGTGCATCTGATTCCACTCAACTCAATGGCCGACATGGATTTGAGCCGCAAGATGCACCCAACTCAGGAAGAACTGGCGGCTACGGCAGCGCAGATTCGGCAACAGTTTTGATTGTCATTGGTGGTCCTTCATAGTCATCCTTTATTTGCTATAAATAAATGACTATCAACCGATTATGAAGGGCCGCCAAGGACAGGTTAAGTAACTCATCTCAATCTTTTCTGCAATTCCTGCATCTCAGCCACCGGTGAAGCCCGTTCGTACAGGATGTTATGAACGGCGTTGGTAATGGGCATATCAACGCGGTAGTTTCGGTTGATCTCAACAATACTTTTAGCGGCATAGTACCCCTCGGCTATCATGTTCATTTCGGCCTGTGCTGACTGAATGGTGTAGCCCCGGCCAATGAGCGTGCCAAACGTGCGGTTGCGGCTAAACGGCGAATAGGCCGTAACTAATAGATCGCCAAGGTAGGCTGAACCGCTCAGGTCGCGGTGCTGCGGGGCAAGGGCATCGACAAACCGCTTTATTTCCTGCATGGCATTGGCTACCAGCACTGCCTGAAAATTATCGCCGTAGCCAATACCCCGCGTAATGCCCGATGCCAGGGCGATGATGTTTTTCATCACTGCGCTGTACTCGACACCATATATATCGTCGAGGGGCGACGCCTGAACGAAGCGACAGGTCAGCAGTTTGGCGACGTCGTCGGCACAGGCCGGGTTGGTAGAGCCGATAGTCAGGTACGATTGCTTTTCGAGAGCCACTTCTTCAGCATGGCACGGCCCGGCAATCACGGCCACGCGGCTGGCCGGTACGCCGTACCGTTCGCTGACCCAATCGGTAACTAACTGGTTTTTTTCGGGAATCATGCCTTTGATGGCCGATATGACTGTTTTTCCTGAAAAGTCAGCGTTCTCTAATCCGGTCAGGGCGTCGCTCACAAAGGCGGCTGGTACGGCCAGAATCACGTAGTCGCTGCCATTGAACGCATCCCTGATTTTGGTGCAGACCTTCACCTTGCGTGGGTTGATCTGCACATCGCTGAGGTAATTCTTATTGTGGTGAAAGTGCTTGATATGGTCGGCATCGGCCCTGGAGCGCATCCACCATTTGATGGCTACGTTGTTTTCCGAAAGAATTTTGATAAGCGCGGTTGCCCAGCTTCCGCCCCCCACCATGGTCAGGCGGGTGGGTTGGTGTTGCGTTTTCATAGCGTAAACTTACGGGTATTGGATGGGTAGATTACATAAGGGCATCGGCCCCTTATCAACTATTGTGTTGATTTCAATGAGAAATAGGCAGAACTTTATCCTTGAAAATTGCATAGTCAACTTATAATTTTCAAGATGATTAAGCGCGGCATACTATCCCGATTGTTAGAAGACATGGCCTATTTTCCTGTCGTTGGACTCATTTCCTGTTCAGATACTGCACCAAATCGCTGATGGTTCGGATACCGAGTGCGTTGGCTTGTTTTCGGCGCATCATCAGGCAGTAGCTGTTGTTGAAACCCAGCGGCTGTTGCCAGGCCAGATCGTACTTTTTTACGTACTGCTTCCGTACAAAGGCAAACACTGAGTCAGGCTGCATGGGCAGGGTTTTGAGTACGCTGACCGACGGCTGCAACACCACCAGCAATCCCGTGCCGGTATATTCGGGGTAGAAATCAATGGAGCCAGTACGTAACGCATCCTGACAAATCTGCGTACCGCCCAGCCCCGTTCTCGATGCCACCCGCAGCCGCGTTTGCCCCTCGATAAGCTGCCGGAAAATCTCAGCCAGAACGTACTGCTCCGTAAATATTTTTGACCCCAGCACAACAGTTTCAGAGCGTTCGCCGGGTGTTGGCGGCTTATACAGGCCCGCTTGTTTCAGGAACGTTTCGGCAATGGTACGGGGCGACTGATGCAGGAAATCGGCCCGATAATTCAGCGCGGTCATTACCGAATCGGTGAGTTTGCCAGCCAGCAGATTGACCGTCGGGCCGAGGTCAGGGTAACGATTTAACGTGGCCTGACGCATTACCAAAGCCGCATCGTAGGGCGGGAAGGCGTGTTGGTTATCCTGCAAGACTACCAGATCAAACGCACGGATACGTCCGTCGGTCGAGTAGCCACTGATGATATCAACCTGCCCGCTGCGGATGGCTTCATACATCAGATTCTGGTCGATGAGTCGGGGGCGCAGGTGCAGACCGTAGGTTTTTTGCAAGCCCGGATAGCCATCCGACCGCCCGTAAAACTCGTGCGCAAAGCCCGCCACCAGCCTGTCCTGACTTCCCGGAAGAAACACAAACGCCGACAGCACCGGCACGAGCAGCACGAACACCAGCGCACCCACCCGCATATTCTTACCAGACAGTTTTTGCAGCCGGGCCAGCCCGAAGTCAAACCCAATGGCCAGCAAGGCCGCCGGAATGGCCCCGGCCAGAATCATGTTGGTATTGCTCAGTGCGATGCCGCTGAAGATGAATTCGCCCAGCCCGCCAGCCGCTACGTATGCCGCCAGCGTAGCCACGCCCACATTGATGACCGTAGCGGTACGAACGCCCGCAAAAATGACCGGCAACGCCAGCGGTAATTCTACTTTGGTCAGAATTTGCCCGTTGGTCATGCCCACGCCCCGAGCGGCTTCGCGCACGGTTGGGCTGACTTCGGTAATACCGACAAACGTATTGCGGATAATGGGCAGCAGCGCGTACAGAAACAACGCCACCAACGCCGGACCAACGCCAATGCCCATAAGCGGAATCAGAAACCCCAGCAACGCCACACTCGGTACCGTTTGTAGCACCCCCGCCACGCCCAGCACACTACTCGCCAGCCGTTTCCGACGGGCAATCAATATCCCCAGCGGCAACCCGATCAGCAACGCCAGTAACAGCGACACAAACGTCAGCCCAATGTGCGTAAGCGTTTGCTGAAGCAGTTTATCGGTATTTTGACGGACGAAATCGAGCATGGGGATTTATAGTCGCGCTGACAGTAGTCGCCGGCATAATGTCTTCTTACTTTTCAAGGAGAATGGCAAGAGCCTGAATAGTCAGGACTGTAATTACCGGAAAATCATACGTTTTCAGAACAGTGAAGTGACGGCCGTTCGAGATCAAATAATCGGCATCGGCAGCAAAAGCGCAGTCAACAAATTTATTATCATCAGCATCGTCTATAATCAGATTTGGATGAAAAAACGGTGTCACCTGCAACACATTAGAAAGTTCGAGCAGTGTTCGAAGCACGTCGCCCGCAACGTCGGGGTGCCAGCGTTGCCCAATGATTTCGGCATACTCGTTGAGTATTTCTGTCGTCACGGCCACTTCGAATTTTCCGTCGATGATACCACGATATAATCAATGAAACGCTGAGCGGTCCGAGATGGCAACCAGTAACACGTTGGTATCAACGACGAGTCTTAGCTTTCGGTCAGCCATTGTAGCATGTCGCTATCAGTCAGGCCACGTTCGTCCCAAATTTGGTTAGCACGTTTGATTGAACGTTCCGCATAAAATCTGGCCAGTATCTGTTTGAGTTCATCAAAGTCAGACTCGTCGAGGTTGGTGGTGTACAGCCGCAGTAATTCAGTTTGTACGTTTGAAAGTGGAAGCGTTAGCTGATTCATGGCTCTGTTAGGCTGTACTTTTCTTTGTCTTCCGGGTAAAATGCGGCAACCATAAATTAAGGTCAACTCAAATCTAAGAAATCCCGCACAAAATCGGTAGCCGGATAGTGTACCAACTCCTCCGGTTTTCCCATCTGCACGATTTTTCCGGCGTCCATCAGCGCGATACGGTCGGCGAGTTCGAGGGCTTCGGCTACGTCGTGGGTAACGAGGACGACGGTGGTTTCGCGAAGTTCGTTCAGGCCGAACAACTCGCGCCGGACGTGCCGCCGGGTAAACGGGTCGAGGGCACCGAACGGTTCGTCCATCAGCACTACGGGCGGGCGGGCTGCCAACGCCCGCGCCAGCCCCACGCGCTGCCGCTGCCCGCCACTGAGTTCGGCAGGGTAGCGATTCAGCAGTGTTTCGGGGAGTTGCAGTTTGGCCATCAGCTCGGCGGTACGTTCCTGAATGTGCTCCAGTGTCCAGCCAATGAGTTTCGGCACAGTAGCAATGGCATCGGCAATGGTGTAGTGCGGAAACAGCCCGCCATCCTGAATCACGTAGCCAATGCTCCGGCGTAGTTCCGGGCCGGGCTGCTGACCCACATCGGTACCGTTAACGCTGATGGTGCCGCTGCTGGGTTCAATCAGCCGGTTTATCATCTTGAGGGTCGTGGTTTTACCGCAGCCACTCGTGCCAAGCAATACCAGCGTTTCGCCCCGGCCCACGCTGAACGATACGTCGTTCACGGCGAGGTGCTGGCCAAACCGTTTGGTCAGGTGGTCAACGGCAATCATTCTGTTACCTGAACGCCTTTCCAGAAAGCTACGTGGTCTTTGATGTTGCTGGCGGCATCTTTGGGTTCTGGATAAAACCAGGCCGCATCGGTGTTGGTTTTGCCGTCCACGGTCAGCGAGTAGTACGACGCCAGTCCTTTCCAGGGGCAGGTAGAATGCGTACTGCTGTCGGTTATATACTCGGAATGTAGCGAGTCTTTCGGGAAGTAATGGTTGTTTTCGACAACGACGGTGTTGTTGCTTTCTGCGATGGTTTTTCCGTTCCAGGTGGCTTTCATGGCTATTTCGGGGTTATTACGTTAGCTGTACGCCATGATAACTCTTCTGAACAGCCTGTTTGTTCAAAAGCCGACCTTTACCGCGTCCTGACGCTCACCTGATACGGTTTGCTCTTCAAGGTTGAAGATATCAGCCAGAGTCATGGGCTCGTGGGTGCGGTAGTCCGTGCCAAGGTGAGCCAGCAGTTCGTTGGCTTTGTCGGTAGCCAATTTTCCGAAGGCATAATCAACCATCAGACGGCCTTTTCGCAATAATGCCCTGTCTAACAGGTGTTTACTGGCGTTGAACGTAGCAATAACCTGAATGTGCATGCAATCGGCCAGCAGGCCGTCGGTCAGGTTGAGGATATTGGACACGCTGTTGGTATCGCCCCCAGCCTCACGCGACTGTAAAATGCGTTCGGCGTCTTCGATGATCAGAACTGAGTCCTTGTTATCGAGCAGAAACGGGATAATTTCGGGCGAGGTCAGGTAGTTGGTCATGTAGGGCGGCAGGATAAGCATGTCCTTTTTGACCAGCGAACTCAGGTACTTGATGTACGTAGTTTTGCCGGTTCCCGGCTCGCCGTGCAGCAGAATCAAGCCCTTGCTTTTGGGTTGTGCCAGCAAATTGACAAGTTTTTCGTGGACGGGCGGAAAATCGTCATTGTAATGCAGATTGAGGTCAATGACAGGCGGCAGAATTTCGACCCGCTCAGTATGCAACCCACCCAGACCGCTCTGAATCAGATAGATGTGGGTCTGGTTATCTTCATGAACGTACTTGTGTTCCAGAAATCCGTCGAGCAGCGTTTTGGCCGATGCTTCGTCGCGGTAATAGCCGTAGAGCCGAAAGAACCGTTCGCCCACAAACTCGGCCTTTAGCAACAGGCCCTCATCGTGTTCATAA
>Ga0105045_10002192_pt1 | contig 16379 bp, 18 predicted proteins | sample MAT02_FD_78089 | JGI IMG/M metagenome (GOLD analysis project Ga0105045, IMG submission 78089) | Freshwater microbial communities from Lake Fryxell liftoff mats and glacier meltwater in Antarctica - MAT-02 (megahit assembly) | ecosystem: Environmental > Aquatic > Freshwater > Ice > Liftoff...
CGCGCGAGCGATGCGCCCCACGCGTGGCGCGTCAGCGCAGACTGGGTGATCACCGCCGCCGACTCTGATGGCGCCGATGCGGTCATCGAGAGCAGCGCCGCCGAGCTGCTCTTGCTGTTGTGGGAGCGCGCGAGCGTGCGAGACGAAGGCGACCGCTTCGGCATCACGGGAGATCACGCGGTTGTCGCCGCGCTCGAAAGCACGCCGATACACCGCTAGCTGCCGCACCCGTCAGCGGTAGACGCAGCGACCCGCCGCATGGATCGACCGCTAGGGGTCAGGGGTCGAGACCGGCCAGTCGCTGCCGGCGCACAGCCGCGGGCGAGCATCCGTCGCCGTGGCGTCGTCATCTGCATCGTGCCCCGCGCGCAGGATGCTCGCGAAGGGGTACTGCGTCGCCGCGCGCTCGGGGCCGACCAGCGGCACTGTGAGGTCGCGCATCTAGGGCTCGTTGCAGGCCCAGAGCGCATGTCACAAGCGCGGAGGTCATCGGCTGCAATCCGACTCACCAATGCTGTTCATTCCACCTTGCGAGCGGTGAAGCCGCCGTCGACGAACATCACCTCGCCAGTGACGAAGGAAGCCTCGTCCGAAAGGAGAAATAGCGCGACTTTGGCGATCTCTTCGGCACTCGCGAGTCGGTTGAGCGCGTGAAGGGCTCGAACGTCCTGAGTGAGCTGGCCCGAAGCGATCGCCGCACTGATCATCGGCGTGTCGACGTACCCGGGAGCGACCGCGTTCACCCGAATTCCTAGCGGAGCCCACTCGACCGCGAGCGTACGCGTGAGACCGGAGATTCCCGACTTCGCAACGGCATAGGGCAACCTGCCCGGCCAGCCGAACTGCTGAGCAACCGACGAGAACGTCACGATTGCGCCTCCGCCTTCTTGCTCCATCTGTGGTGCAGCGGCCTGGCACGGCCAGAGCGTTCCGTCAAGGTGCACGTCGAGAACAGCACGCCACGTGGTCGGGTCGATGTCGATCGACGGGGACCGGCGCTGAATCCCCGCGCAGCAGACGAGCTGAGTCACTCCGCGTCCCGCCCATGAACGCGCGTCCTCAAATGACGTCATCACCGCGTCTCGGTCCGTGATGTCCACCTGACGCAGAAGCACGCGGCCCTCGAACCTGGCGGCCAGATCGGCTGCGCCATCGACCTTCATGTCAAGCACCATCACCTGGGCTTCGTCGTCACGCTCGAGGATCAGACGAGCGACCTCACCCCCGATCCCTGACGCACCGCCGGTGACGACGGCCAGTCGTCCCGTGGGAGTCATCCCTCGACCGGGTTCTCTTCGAGCCACCTCAACGCGCTGTCGGAACGCGAGTAAACCCACAAGACCATCAGCGGAGAGTCAGGCGCCGCCTCGGTCCGATGCACACTCATGGAAGGATTAAAAACGACATCTCCCTCGCTCACGGAAACCGAATCACCGTCGATGTGGATCGTGCCGCTTCCGGAGATGATGATGGCGACTTCTTCAGCAATGTGCGAGTGCTCCGGCGTCGATGTCCCTGCCTTGATAGCGCTGACGCCAATGGCGACATCGGTCGTCGAACCCGCCGATGCGCTGGCGAGAAGGCCCACGATCCTGCCGTTGATCCAGCGTCCCAGCTTCGGGTCGTCAACCCCAAGGTCGGTCGCGAGCTGGTCTGCCAGCTCACGCTGATTCCATCGGATGATCGCTGACGAGTCTGTCATGTCTGCTTCCTTTGCTTCTGAGGTGGCGATTGCTCGGATAGGGGCCACAATCCCTCAGGGGCATGCTCGAAAGGGAGGCGGGAGAGACGGCCATCTGAGGCGCCTCGCGAGTCGACGGTGATGGCCCGGTCTGTCACGGATGACCACAGAGCACGGTACCCGCCCGCAGACTTAACCTGGATGGCCCAGGCCCGTTCAGGGTCCAGACCGATATGCCGGTAGGCCTCCTGGTCAGCCATCATTGGGCTTCTCGACGAGATGACCACGGTCGTGGCTCCGACCTGCAGCGCAACAGTCGTCCCGATATCGGTTGGTCCAGCCGGGTACCGCCGGACATACTTGCCGTCGCTCACTGCAGTGACGGTTCCGGTGAGCTCGATCGGCTCAGCGAATCGGGGGCCCAGGCTGCCTCCCACGCGCACAGTCCGGGTGGCACCGACGCCGGCGCTAGCAAGTTGAGCGGCGGCGGCCGCGTCTGCCACGATTGCCAGTCGAGGTCGAGGGTCGTCCATGTCGACGAGGGCAGCGAGGACATCCGTCGTGTCGCCAGTGCTCCCGGCCGACGGGCTGTCTCCGCCCTCTGCGATGATCACCGGATTCGCGTCGTCGAGCATTCGAAGCTGAGCGATAGCCTGCGCGACGTCCACCTTCTCCACAGCGAACTCTTCGCGCGCATTCCAGAGTTGGTCCGCATGGGTCTCAACAAGTCGATGCGCCGCGTCGATATCCGCACCCGCATCGACCACGGCGGTCACGCACCACCCGGCGCGGGGAGCGTCGAGCCAGGGCTGGCACATGAAAACAGACTCATCGATGAGGCCAAGACGATCTGCGTCCTGTTGAATGCGCCGCATCGACTCCGCCATCGGACCCGTTGCGGTGTCGTGACCTTCCGCAGGCGTGAGCATCGGTATCGGCCGCCTCAGGTTCAATGGTCGGACGCGACCCATCAGAGTGTCGATCGTGATTCCCAGCGCCTTGGCACCTGTGGGCTCGTAGTCGACGTGCGGGCAGGTTTTGAACCCGATCAGCGCATTGCATGACTCCTGCAAAGCGGCGCTGGGCGCACCGTGGAGGTCTTGGCTGACGATGATCGGCAAGGCCAGGCCGACCATGGCCCGGACGGCGCCAACGAAGTCGGCCTCGACATCACTGCACTGCGTGGTGGCCATGGCCCCGTGTAGCGGTATGTAGATCGCATCGAGGTTCTCCCGTTCGGCAAACACTGCATCGAGGTAGCGGCTCTTGAGCTCCTCGTAGGCACCGTGCTCGACCAAGGGCCCGCACCCGCCGAAGGTGTCGAGCAACCCGACAAGCGTCACACCTCGCTGCTGCGCAACGCGTAGGGCGCCCGCGACCTCCGTATTCGACTCGGCGCTCAGCACCTGTTCGCCAACGCGCACGTAGTTCTGCTCGAAGCTCTCCAGCGGAGCAGCCCCAGCGGCGAAGCTATTCACCTCGTAGCGGATACCGCCGATGCCGATTCGCATGCCGCTCACGACATGGTCCAACCGCCATCGACCACCAGAGTCTGGCCCGTAATGAAGCGAGCCTTGTCCGAGGCCAGAAACGAAACGGCATCCGCGATGTCATCGACGCTGCCGCGAAATGGAAGGCACTGCCGGGCAATGACGTCTTCGTCAAGCGTGCCCTCAGGCTCCATCTTGGTGGGGATAGCTCCGGGTGCCAGGCAATTGACGGTGATCGAATGCGGCCCCCATTCCTTGGCCACAATGCGACTTGCCACGGTGAGAGCACCCTTGCTCCCCGCGTACGCAGAGATCTGGGCGAACCCGCCGAGCATAGTGATGGAGGTGATGTTGACGATACGGCCCCATTGCTGCTCGCGCATGTGGGGGGCAACGGCCTGCATGAGCTGCAATGCACCGAACACATTGACTTCGATGATTTGGTGGAGCTCGTCCAGGTCCAAATCGGACAGCTCGCCGGGCGTGTAGGTGGCCGCGTTGTTGACCAGAATGTCCACCGGCCCCAGTTGCGCGATTGCTCGAACCCGGTCTGCAGGATCGCCAAGATCGCACTCGAGAAGCCGGACAGCGTCGTCGCCGATCGCTATCGCGGCTCGTTCCTGCGAACCAGGTCGGACCATCGCGATCACGTCGAGACCCGCATCGCGGAACTGGCCGACAACCGCTGCGCCGATGCCACCCGCTGCTCCTGTGACGAGTGCGGTGCGTGTCACGCTGAACTCCTGGTGCGGACAGCAGGCAGAAGCGCCACCTGCGGGTTCACGTCACGGTGTGTACGAATGGCGCTTCTCCTTCGCTAGACCCCACTTGCCAGCGGGGACGATTAGGTCTCCAAGACGAGCGCTCGATTTAGCTATAGTATGTAGCGAAGCTCACACCTTGTCAACAAACGTCACTACACCAGACAGAACACGCCGGCGAATGGCCCCCTCCGACTCAAGTTGCTCGAGGTGAGCTGCGACAGGGAAGTTCAGGGCGTGGAGGGACACCCCCTTCGGCCATGCACCAACGACAGGATCAAGAGCCCTGGAAACATCCACCAGGCCGAGGCCGCCGTGCGCGTGTCGGATCTTCTCGAGGACCAGATTCTTCAGCTCTCTCACGAACTCGCGGCTCTGATCAAAGAACCGCGCGGCCTCCGCCCCTTCGAAACACCCGTAGTGCGCGGTTCCGATGAGGCTCACGTTGAGGCTCTCGACCCTGTCGATCGTGCGCAGATAGTCACGCTCGTATCGATACGTTGGCGGGAAGGCAGGATCACCGTTGCGAAACGGCGTGGCCTCACCGAGTATCGCGTCACTGATCGCAATGAACGAGTTCTTCGCGTCATAGATGCTGAGGTGGCCACGCGTGTGACCGGGCACATGCAGCACATCGAGGGTTCGATCACCGAGATCCAAACTGAAGTCATTGGCTATCCTGCGGCTGACCGGGGCCGTCCTGACCACCGATCGCGCCCACTCATCAGGGCCTTCATCGAAGCCGAAGTCTGAGCGGAACGATCGTCCGCGATCTCGCTCGTACCATTCGAAGTTCTCCATGGCATCGGCGTCTAGATCGTGCGCAATGATCTGCGCCTCCGGGAAGAAGTCGTGAACATCTCCGATTCCCCCAAAGTGATCAACGTCGCAATGCGACACGACCACAGTGTCGACATGATCCACCGGGATGTGAGCGTGGTGCAGGTACGGAATGACTGCGTCAGGGATGGTCCCGTTCACTCCGGTATCGAAGAGCACCGCGCGTCGATCACCGACGAAGAGGTACAGGCTCGACAGCCGATCGCCCAGTCTCGTATCGATCTTGTGAATCCCCGGACGCACCTCACCACTACTCGTCATCGGAGTCTGCAGGACTGATGCGAATCCGCTCAGCCGCGAGCTCGATGTGCCGTGCGATCTCGACTCGAACCCGATCCTCGTCTCCGCTGGCGATAGCGTCGACGATGTCGAAGTGCGACTCGGCGTGGGCGGCAAGTTCCGCCGTGGTGAGCGCGTCATTCGCGGCACGCAGGAACCCGTTGATGCGCCCTCTGAGCTGGGCCACAGTCGACATGAGTATTCGGTGATCCGCTAGCTCCCACAGGGTCTCGTGGAACTTTCGATCGAGTGCAAACATCGTCGACACATCACCGGCATGCGACGACTCGACCATCGATTTCACTATGTCCCTGAGCGCTCTCTCGCTCGCTTCGCTCCACTCGGCCTGAACACGCGACGCAACGAACTGCTCGAGCACCGTTCGAAGACTCGAGATTTCTGCCAGGTCCTTTTCGGATAGCGCGGCAACGCGAGCTCCGCGTCGTGGAGTGCGATCAACCAAGCCCTCATCCGCAAGTTTGCTGAGCGCTTCACGAATCGGGATGTGGCTCACTCCCATTTGGCTCGCAAGCGTGCGTTCGACCAGACGTTCACCCGGCTTGAGCTCTCCGGTTTGAATCGCGTTGCGCAGCTCCTGGGCGATCTGTTCTGAGACACTCTGGGTGACGACACTGCCAAAAGACATGTTCTCTGCACTCTCTTTCCGCCTCGCGCCCGCGAGTGCTATACGCTATTCTACGACTCTCGACTGGCCATCATGAGGTGAAGCTGATCTCCAGCGAGGTCGACCGCGACTCGTTCGGGTCGAGCCACCAAGCCTCGCCTCGCTCGATGGCGCGGGCGAGGCCGTCAGCGAAGGCCGCCGACGCCGGTTCGAGCCCGATGATGTCAGCGTGGCCGTGAAACGGGAACCCGGGAGTACCTCGCTCTTGCCAGTACCACAAGTACGGCAGCTCGTCTGGATCCCAATCGATCCTCACCGACAGGCGAGACCGCCGCAGTTCGATCCATCCCTCACTTCCTTCCACCAGGCTCACCACCCGCGACGTGCCGACCGGTATCGGTCGGGCGAGCGCCTCGGACCACGGTGACGCGGGCAGTCGATCGCGTGCTGCGGGCGGTGACTCCCAGTGGCTACGGGCGGGTGCATGCACTCGGGCGTCGTCACCACCCGCCAAGGCGATGTGCTCGACCAGGATCGCGGGAGCTCGTTCTGACGAACGATTCTCTATCGTCGTGGAGACCACGAGCGATGGGCAGTCACGATTCAAGGTCATCGTTCTCGTGACGGCGATCGCGTTGTTCGCGGCGGTTCGAATCTTCAGGAACGCCGCGGAGCGCTCGACAACACTCCAGGCGTGTCTCGAGACGTCCCCGTGAAACGGATGGAACGTCTCGCCAACTAGACATTCATCTCCCGCATTTGGAGTCAGCACCTGCCAACCCCCGCAGTAGGGAGTCAACCATTCACGACGAGAGGCACTGAACTCGGAGGAATCCGCCGGCGCGCTTGCAGAGGAGTCGACGCGGGCCAGCAGGTTGTCGCGAGCATCATCGGACGAACCGAAGTGGGCAATCGTCCCTCCGCGAGCAAGATCGACGTGAGCGACGGCGTGGGGGGAAGCGATCCGCTCGATCATGCTCGTTCGCGGATCAGTAGACGTGCACCACTCGGGCGGGCCCGAGCGTGAAATCGCACGACCAATAGAAGGCGTCGAGCATCTCTACGACGGGAAGCCGGTGGACTGGGGCTTGGGCGTGGGGGCTAATCTCCACCGTCCCCGGCGCCCTCCAGCACTCATGGACGGTCACGTCCGTGAGCTCCCTCGCAGTCAGTTCGCGGACGACTGTTCCGCCGGCCGCGGCGGGTATCACCTTGTAGTTGATGTTCGTGACGAAGTCGAAGATCTTCTGGGCATCACCGATATCTGCACGTTGTTGCTTGTATGGGGTGGTGACTCTGAGGAAGCGCACGCCGTTGCGCTTCACGGTGCCAACGATGAGGTCTTGATTCACGCGGATGCTCGGGCTCCCGAACTTCTTGGGTTGCCCATACACCTCACGACCTGCGGCAATTGCACCGTCACTATTGAGGAAGAGATACGGAGAGTAGGCACCGCGAACATCGGTGCCGGGAATGCAAGCGTCGATCTGCACGGCGGATTCCTGGTAGGTCCCGAAGTAGTCGGTGTCGTTCATCTGGTAAAGGTGGACCGCCACGAGATCACTAGCCGGCTCAAGCGGGGCGGGGAGCACTGAGCGCGAGGCATCGAGACTCGTCCGGTAAAAGCTTGTGAGGATCGTCACGTTTCGCATCTGAAACGGGAACTCCGGGACGAGCGGTGCATCCCAGGGTGTGGACACGGCGGCCAAGGGGTCATCTCTGTCGATCACGGCCGGCTACTTCCCTGTCACTGTGTCGGTGAGTCTCTGGGTCTGCTCACCGAGTCCATCGATGGACATCGTCATTGTGTCCCCGTCCCGCAAGTAGGGAAACCTCCCGGATAGGGCAACGCCCTGGGGGGTTCCGGTGTTGACGATATCCCCCGGCTCGAGCGTCATGTATTGGCTGAGGTGCCAGACCAAGTAGTCGACCGAGAAGATGAGGTCAGCGGTGGAAGAGTCCTGGCGTGCATCTCCGTTGACGAATGACTTAAGTCTCACACTCGAGTAGTCGACTTCGGATGTCGGAACGAGGTAGGGCCCGAGAGGATTGAAGGTTTCGCAGCACTTGCCTTTCGACCATTGACCTCCTGACTCTTCCAGTTGGTAGGCGCGTTCCGACACATCGTTGCTGATCGCAAACCCTGCGAGGTGCGAACGGGAGTCACTGGGGTCGTCGAGGTAGCGGGCGCGCGTCCCGATGACGACGGCAAGTTCGACTTCCCAGTCCACTTTTCGAGCCCCTGGGGGAATCAGCACATTGTCGAATGCTCCAACGATGGTGTTGGGATGCTTGAAGAAGACCACAGGTGTCGACGGGGGCTCCGCTCCCGACTCTCGTGCGTGCGCCGCGTAGTTCATGCCAATGCACACGAGTGCAGCGGGGCGAGCCACGGGAGCGCCGACTCGCAGCGAGCGCCACCCCTCCAGAACAAGAAGCGCGTCCTGCTCGATGGCTAGTCTCACCCGTTCGATACCGCCCTCGTCGAAGAACCGACCATTGATGTCGTTCGTCACGGAACGCAAGTCGTACACCTCGCCGCCACTCTCGACTGCTGGAATCTCCTGACCAAGCGGACCGAGTCTCATGAGCCTCATGCGTTGACAATGGACTTGACGGAACGACCGGCGAAGTAGTCGACGATGTTGGCAGCAGCGTGCCGGGGAAGGTCAAGTAGCGACTCCGGCGAGTACCAGCTGGCATGCGGAGTCAGGATGACATTGTCCGATTCCCGAAGCGCACTGTCGTGCGGCAACGGCTCGACTTCGAAGACATCGAGGGCGGCTCCAGCTAGGTGTCCTGTGGCGAGTGCATGGGCCAGTGCCCTCTCGTCAACGAGCCCGCCTCGGCATGTGTTGACCAGCATGCTCCCGGGCTTCATCGTGGCGAGAGACTTGTCGTTGATCATGTGACGGGTCTCGGGAAGCAGCGGGGCATGAAGCGTGAGCACATCCGCGCGAGCCATGGCCTGTTCGAGGCTCACGGGCTCGAACCCCGGCTCCGCGATCGTCTCCGAACGGACGTGCGGATCAGCCACGAGGACCCGGAACCCCAGACTGGCGCAACCCGCTGCGACCAGCGAGCCGATTCGGCCGAACCCCACGACGGACACCGTCATCGAGGATGGCCGCCCGGCGCGAGACGGGATGGTCACAGGCGTCCAGTCGCCGCCCCGCACCGAACGGTTGTACTGCACGAGCCCCCTGCTCATGCTGAGAATCATTGCCATCGTGTGGCTTGCGACCTCTTCGACACAATAGGTCGGCGTATTCGCGACGAGGATTCCGCGCTCGGTCGCTGCCGCGAGATCGATCATGTCGCAGCCAATGCCAAGGCGACTGATGAAGCGCAGTTTCGGCATTGAGTCCATGACGCTTGCGGTGATGGGTTCCCATTGCACCATCAGCGCAGCGACTTCGGCGCGCAGCTTTGCGGAAGCCGAATTGAGTGATCGGTGCACCTCGAGCCCCGCGGCCGACAGCGCATCATCAGCGTCTGTGCCGGGCAGGTCGATGTCAGTGATGAGTACGAGAGGGGAAGTCACATCACAACGCTATAGCATCTAGCGCGCCTTGTCACCGCAGTTTGAGAACTGTCTCAAATGCTATAGCGTTTCTCACATGATGACACGACGGACATTGATCACGGGCGCCTCTGGGGGTATCGGTGCCGCAACGGCAATCGCGCTCGCGCAGGAGGGCAACGACGTCTGGATCACCTACGCGAGCAACAAGGTCGCGGTACAGGAGCTCTCGAGGGAATGCCGGGCTCGCGGAGCGGCCGATGTGCGCGTCAGCCATCTTGATCTCCGCAATCCTGAATCGATCGCGACGTTGTTCAGGGAGATCGACAACGAATGGGGATGTCTTCACGTTGTCATCAACAACGCTGCGGTGTGCAAGTATGCAGCCTTCGACCAGATCGGCATCGAGGATTGGGACGAGACACTCGAGACAAACGCGCGAGGAACCTTCCTCATGACGCGAGGCGCCCTCCCCCTCCTGCGCGAGGCACAGGGCGAAGATCGAGTCATCATCAACGTGGCCTCAGTTGCTGGCCAGATCGGCTCGGTGACGACCGGGATACACTACGCCGCAAGCAAAGGCGCAATTCTCGCGATCACCCGCAGCTTCGCGCGCGCACTGGCAAGCGAAGGTATTCGTGTGAATGCCGTCACTCCCGGGCCTGTGAACACCGGAATCACCGACAAGCTCGACCGTGACGCTCGAGACGGCCTCGCCGCAGCGGTTCCGCTCGGCAGATTCGGGACACCATCTGAAGTGGCGTGGATCATCGCGAGCCTCGCGTCGTCGAACGCAGGGTTCGTTACCGGGGCGACTTATGACGTCAATGGCGGAGTGCGGATCGACTAGGAGTTGTGCCCATGAATCCTCTCGACGTGTTTCAGGCTCAGGTCGACGCATTCAACGACCATGATGTCGAGGCGTTCGTGTCGACCTATGCCGCTGATGCAGTGGTGACCAGCACGGTGAGTGAACCGTTGGTCGGACACGACGCAATGCGTGCCCACTACACGAAACGTTTGGCCAACCCTGCTCTTCGATGCGATGTCGTGACTACCAGCCTCTTCGGCGACCGCTGGCTCGTAGCTCATGAACTCGTCCGCGATGGCTCGGCGACCACGGAGGTCATCGCAACTTTTGAGGTGATAGACGGCCGCATCGCCAGGGCTTCACTGGTCGTGGCGTGACACTCGCCGGCGCACTTTCTCGCGCCTAGGGCAGGATCCGCTTCAGTTCGCCAGAGACGAGTGTGGCGAGGATCGCTGCCCCGCGATCGTTGAGGTGTACCCAGTCCGTCAGGACGATCAACCTATTGCGCCGGGAGATCTCATCCCAAGAGCGGCCGAGCACGGCGCGCTGAAAGCGAGCAAGCGCCATGGGAGCACTCCGATACTTATACGCTCGTGGTCGATGGTTCGACGGCAGTTCCTGAACGAGTTCTGTGAAAAGCGATAGGCATGGGATTCCCTCTCGCTTCGCGATCTGATGGAGCTCGCCATTGTATTCACTGACTCTCCGGTTGATGACGCTCTCGGCATCCTCGCCCAGGGGCGGGATCTCGACCAAGATGACTTGAGCAGACGACAGCGCACAGATGCCCTGCACGATCATCTCAACGCTCGCGACGTAGGACGACAACGACGGTGTAAAGCTGAGCGGGAGCTTATGCATCGCGCGCAGCCGCCTCAGGAGCGGCGGGCTTGAGGCTGCAGCAACGTCATTGGTCCCGACGAGGAGGACAACGACGTCTGGCCGCTCTGCGATCACCGTGCTCAGCCGCTGACTTGCGTTCCAAGCGAGGTCTCCGTTGACGCCTGCGTTGACACATCTCCAGCCAGGGAGAGATTCGCCAACTAGCGATACCCAGTCTGAACTGACCTCACCCGCGGTGATGCTGTCGCCGACGAACACCACGGTGTGCGCACCGTTTGAGGTCAAGGCATCTTCATCGCGTGCCGACGGCTTTGGCATCGGCCTTGCTCTGTCCAGTGACGTCCGCGTCCCCTTCGGTCTCAGTAGCCTTGCTCACCGACGCTTTAAACATCCGACTGCGCCGGAAATTGTCGACGATTACCGCAAAGATCAGTACCGCACCGACGAAGAAATCCTGCATGCTCCCCGAAACACGGAGAAGCACGAGACCGATCGTAATCAACGAGAGCAAGATCGACCCTGCGACAACGCCCGGGATGTTGCCGATAGCCCCGTAGATGCTAACCCCACCGATCACCACAGCAGCGATGACGTTGAGAGCCATTCCGTTGCCGTAAGAAGGGCTCCCTGACCCGAGGCTCGCAGCTTGCAAGACGCCTGCGAGCGCACTGAAAGCGCCCGTCAAGGTGTAGATGACAGTAGATGTCCCCCGCACGTTGATGCCCACCCGGGCGGCGGCCTCACGGTTTCCTCCAATGGCACGGATGCTGGTTCCCCAGTTTGTGTGCTCGAGGACCACGTGAACGCAGACAGCGATCACGAGTGCATAAACCATGACGATGGGGAAAAACCCGATCTGAATATTGGCCAGATCCGTGAAACTACTCGGCAATGGCCCGATCGAACGTCCTCCTGTAATCGTCACAACTATCGCCGTTATGCCAAACATCGTTCCCAATGTCGCAATAATCGGAGAGATCATGAGCCAGCTTGTGAGGATCCCGTTGAGCAATCCAATGAGGGCGCCCACACCAAAGCCTCCGAGCATGGCAAAGAGAGCAGAGGACGTCGAATCTACAATGTAGGCGGCTGTCATCGCACCAGCAAGAAAAGACGCTCCGACGGAGAGGTCTAGTCCGCCAGTAATGAGTACGAGTGCCTGAAAACAAGCCACGATGATCAAAAAGCTCGAAGATCGAAGAATGTTGGTCCAGGTACTCGCGTCGAAAAATAGGGAAGTTTGCGTCGAGCCGCCCAATACGAGCAAGACCATTACCAGTACCACGGGTAGGGCCAAGCTCCCCACGATGCGCGTGCGCCACGTTACTGTCGTGGCAGCCCGCATGACACCCGAACCGCTCTGGTTTCCGGTCTTCACCATGACTTTTTGCTGCTCAACTTTGCTCACAGTTCGCTCCCATAAGCCTTGATTGTCTGAAGACCGGTGATCAAGGAAATGATTTCCTCCCGAGTGGTCTCGGGGGTGTTCCGTACGCCCTGAACCTCGCCGAGTCGCATGACCTGGATGCGATCAGCGAACTCAAAAACAAACTCCAGGTCGTGGCTCACGATGACAACTGCGATTCCTTGAGAGCGAAGCGCGGTAACGATAGTGCCAACCTGCGCGGTTTCGCGCACGCCGAGAGCCGCCGTGGGTTCATCGAGTAGCAGAATGGGGTTGTTCTCGAGAACTGCCCGCGCGATGGCGACACTCTGCCGCTGCCCGCCCGAGAGGTCACCAATCGGAATTCTCACCGACGGGAGACGGACGCTCAGGTTTTGAAGAGTGTCTGCAGCCCCATTCCACATCGCTCGCTTGCGAAGAAAGAGCCCACCTCGCATGAGTGGTTGTCCCAGGTACATGTTTGTTGCCACGTCAAGCGTTTCGACTAGTGCTAGATCCTGGAAGACCACAGACAAGCCGAGTCGACGCATGACTCGCGGGTCTACGCGATCGACTTTCTCCTGGTTCACTTCGAGCTGGCCTCGGTCAAGCCGATTGGCACCAGCCAAAGACTTGACCAATGTCGACTTGCCGGCGCCGTTGTCGCCAACGATGGCGAGAACTTCACCTGCGTAGACATCGAGGTTTACTGCCTTCAATGCAGTGACGTGGCCGAAAAGCTTCCAGGCGTCGCGCAACGTCAACACGGGAACTTTAGCTTCTGAGGCCACCGGTGTATATGCGCTATCCATCATTACCAATCCGCTGTTAGACGACTGATCCATCTTCGGCCACGCCACTCCATCTCAGTATTGCTTTGTTGCCCCAGCTCTTAGTCGATCGCGGGGAAGGCGTCGCTCGGGCATTCAGCGAACGGAAGGTCAGCAGCGCCCACCGGCACAACACTTACCGGGAACGACTGTTGCGCCGGCCCGGTTCCAGCGAGTGCCTTCATTGCCAACTGAGCGATGAACGGTGTCGCATAGAAGAAGCATTGAGCAAGGGTGGAACTGACCCAGCCCTCTTCGATCGCACTGATCGTCTCGGGTGTCGAGTCAACACCGAGGACGAAGATATCCCCTGGGCTCTTCCCGGCCTGCTCCAATGACTTGGGGATGGCAGACAGTCCGGCGCCCTCAATGTGCCAGAATGCAGTTGCTTCAGGGTAGGCGACGACCGCGGCAGCAATCTTGGCAGCTGCTTCAGCCGGGTCTGCGTTGGTTGACTCCACTGAAAGTATCTCCAGATCCGGGTAGTTCGCCGCCGCGTAGTCGCTAAAACCCTGCCTGATGATGTTCTGGTTCGGAACCGTTTCGTCCGTCGCGAAGATGACTACCTTTGCGTCTTCGCCAACTTGCTCGGCGATGGTTTGCGCGGCAACCTCGCCGAAAGCCAGGTTGTCGGTGCCGACGGAGTAGTCGGAAATCTCGTCGACACAGCCGCCACTGGTAATCATGACGATGCCCTGCGCTTGAGCGTCGAGAATGGTCTTCTCGTACGACGCCGGGTCAAGGTTGCAGAAGATGATCGCATCTGCACCCGAGGCGATGGCCTGGTTGATCAGAGTGATCTGTTCGGGAATATCCACTGTTGCACTACCAGCGGTCCGCGCTTCGTAGCCGAGCTCGTCAGCGTAGTCCTCGAAGAGCTGCTGCGAGGTGTTGTAGAGCTCGTAAGCGGTCAAGACGTTGATGTACCAGATCTGAGGAAGCGCTTCCGCCTCACCCTCCCTCGGTTCGGCAGGGGCAGAGCATCCGGCAATCCCGACGGCAAGAAGCGCCGACGTGGCAATCGTAGCCATGAGCTTTCTGGGACGTTGCATTTTTGTCCTCCGTTGGATTGTGACTGACACCCATGAGTTGGTCATGAGCCGGGGCCCTGCTTATTTGTTGAGAGCGGAGTGGTGCTAGCTTCGGCACCGCCCGAAATCACCCTTCTGCTAGACGCTATAGCATCTAGCGGTGTTTGTCATGTCGAATTGGTAACGACTTCCTCGCGGCCGTGATGATAGCTTTCTGAGCTTCCGGAGCCCGGCCGCGCGCGCTCTCACGCCCCGTGCACCATCACGCGGGCCGACCACACAAAACCGCGCACCCGAGCCCTGCAGCTACCGAGCACAATGACGCCCGTCTCGTTATTGGAAGCCAGTTCCGCGAGCGGCCCTGGTCGGTAGGGGTGTCCTTTTCGGCTGCGCTCTCGACTAACTGGTGTCTCCCCAACGATCGACGATCGAGACTCTTCCGAGAGCCGCCTACACTCCAGAGGCTCGAGTCACAGAAGGCCGTCTGAGATCTTTGGCTTCGGAAGGTCGACTTGTAGACCTCGGTCCTGTGAAGACCTTCGACTAAACCCACATCAGCACCGCCGAGCTGCACGCCGCGCTGCTGGGTGCCGTGATCGCCGTAGCTGCCTTCCCGGGGGACCCCCTCCTCGTTGGTGAAGGAGCATCAGACCTACTTGTGGGGAGGTCGCCCGCTTCTCTGTCAGCGGTGACGAGTCGGTCGTTCAGGCGCTCATGAGCGCGCCGATCCACCGCTGACGCGACGGCCGGCCACCCAGGTGCCGATATTCCTTGTGGCGTGGATGTTCTGCACAGGTGCAGCGAAGGGGTCGCGATCGGTCGCCGCGAGGTTGGCGACCGCCCCGACCTCGATGATGCCCGTGACTGTGGCATCGCCCGGCCCGCGCCCGTTGATGAATGCCGACCCGGCCGTGTAGGCGTCGAGCGCTTCGGCGAGAGTCAGCGCCTCGTGCGCGAGCAGCGGTTCGGGGTCGTACTCAGGGTCGTCGGCGGGCAGCATGCGGTTGACCGCCACATGGATGGCCTGCCACGGGTCGGGCGTAGAGACGGGCCAGTCGCTGCCGGCGCACAAGCGCGGGGGGCATCCGTCGCCGCGCGTGACAAATCACGGAGATTCGCCCCCTCGTGACCAGCTTCATGCGGATCCGAGCCCGCCTGGGTCGAAATCTCCGTGATTTGTGACGCGAGCACGGCGCGCAGGATGCTCGCGAAGGGGTACTGAGTCGTCGCGCGCTCGGGGCCGACGAGCGGCACCGTGAGCTCGCGCATCTGAGGCTCGTTGCACGCCCACAGCGCCTGCATGTTGGCCGTCACGCCGAGCGCGGCAAAGCGCGCCACATCGTCGGGATGCACGAACTGCACGTGGGCGAGGTGGTGGCGCCGGGCATCCGTCGGCGAGCGGTCAGCCCATCCGTTCGCTGCCCGCGCCGCCTCGAAGCCGTCGAGCGCCTCGCGCACCGCCCGGTCGCCGATGACGTGCACGTGCGCGCTGAAGCCGGCCGCGTCGAGGGCAACGATCGCTTCGGTAAGCGCCTGGCCACCGACGAATGCAATTCCGGCCGGATGCTCGGGCCCAGCCACATCGCCCAGATACGGTTCGAGCATCGCCGCGGTGCCGTTCTCGACCACCCCGTCGGCCATGATCTTGACGGCGCTGAGTCGAAAACGGGATGCGGGGCCAAGCTCAGCCGCATACTTCTCACGCTTCGCCACCAGCTCGGGCACCTGCTCGACACCGCGAGTGCGTTCCCACCAAAGCGCACCGACCACGTCGACCGTCAGTTCGTTCGCCTCCAGGGCGCGGCGGTAGACGAGGGCCGTGTCGGATGCGCCGAAATAGTCGCCGACGATGGCGTCTTGCCAGGCCGTGATGCCGACCGAGTGCGCGTACCGTTGAGCTTCGAGCAGGGCGGCGTATTCGTCGTCGGGCGTCGGCGCCGGAGCGACGGCAGAGACCAACCCTGCAGCACCCTCGTGCAATGTGCCCGAGGGAGAACCGGCAGATGGGCCGCTTCGCAGCCGTTCGATGCGACCGTCGGCAGGGTCGGGGGTATCAGCCGTGACACCGGCGAGCGCGAGCGCGGCAGAGTTTGCCCACGCGCCGTGGTGATCGCGGTTGTAGAGAAAAACGGGCCGGTCGGGCACGACAGCGTCGAGTTCGGCGGCCGTGGGGGTTCCGCCGGGGAAGGCGCTCATTGCCCAGCCGCCGCCGGTGATCCACTCTGACCCGGGTCGAGAAGCGTCGACGGGGTGCGAAGCCGCGAAGGCGGCGATTGCCCGC
>Ga0105045_10002193_pt1 | contig 16371 bp, 14 predicted proteins | sample MAT02_FD_78089 | JGI IMG/M metagenome (GOLD analysis project Ga0105045, IMG submission 78089) | Freshwater microbial communities from Lake Fryxell liftoff mats and glacier meltwater in Antarctica - MAT-02 (megahit assembly) | ecosystem: Environmental > Aquatic > Freshwater > Ice > Liftoff...
CACCTTCAGCCCGGCATAGGTCTCCAATGGGGCTTTACACCCGATAGGCCAAGCGCCGCTCTCTACCAGCGGGCCAGAACATCGTCGAGTTTGACCACATCGCCGAAAAGGAAGCCGATATTGCCGAGCGACTGGCGGTTGAGTTCGGGCGTGTGCGCGGCTACGCATTCCTCGGGCACCACGCAGTAGTAGCCTAGCGAATGCGCATCGCGCAGCGTGGACTCCACGCAGGCGTGTGTCTGGACTCCGGCAAACAAGAGTGACCGGATACCACCTGCGCGCAACTGCGCATCGAGATCGGTACCCATGAAACCGGAATAGCTATGCTTGTCGATCACCAGTTCGCCCTGCAGCGGCTTCGGACCGAACCAGTCCCCGCCCCAGGTCCCTGGTTCGCAACAAACGCCCTGTACCGGCATGCCGGCCAATCGCACCCGCATCGGCTCGGGCAGCGTCTCCGGCCGGTAATCGGCGCGCACCCAGACCACTGGAACACGCGCCTTGCGGGCGGCACCCACCAGGTGCTCGATCGCTCTGGACGCTGGCACAAACACGCCCATGTCTTTTTTCAGCAGCGCCTCGGTCCAGCCGCCGGGGGCACAGAAATCATTTTGCAAATCGATCACCACGACTGCGGTATGGTCGGGCGCGACGCGTGCCGCGAGATCCAGCAGGTCACTCATTGGAAAGTCCGCATCGAGGTACTCCGAGGATCAGGAAATTTATTCCTGTGCGACCAAGTATGGCATCAAAAAATGCGTCCACCACAGTCGTCCTTTCCCTCATGTGGCGATGTGATTCTCCAAGTTTTCCTGCGCTACGCGGGAAGGACCGGAAAAGGAAATCAGCCTTGCTCGCCAAGGCGCAGGCCTTCCATGAAGACCTTGAGCATCGGAGATTCTTGGACTTCACGCCTCCGGATCACGCCCACGCTACCCTCGCGCAAATAGGGAAGCGGCAGGGGGACCAGCTGTTTCAGACCCTGGAAATAGGTCATCAGGCGGGCTGACATCGGTGCCACCAGATTGCCGTCCTGAAGCATTGTGACGATAACCAGCGTTGAGCCGGTTTCGACGCGGTAACGCGGTGCTGCTTGACCGGCCAGCGCCAACTCATGTTCCAGTTCGCGCCGGATCGGACTGACCTGGGGTGGAATCACCCATGGATAGCGCAACACATCTGCCCAGTCCACCTTGCGCTTTTTCGCCAGTGGGTGGCTGGCACCCACCACGATGCGGATCTGCTCCGGATACAAAATGTCGCACCGCATGCCAGCGTCGAGTCGCGCTTGGTCGGTTCGGGTGATGACCAGGTCGACCTGCCCTTGCAACAACTGGGGCAGCAGGATGTCGAGGCGGTTCTCGATGATGTTCAGATAGGCGTCCGGAAATTTCTTTCGAAAGTATCGGGCTGCCTGCGGGACCACGCCAGTGGCAACCGTCGGCGTCGTACCCACCACCAGATTGCCGGTCGCACCCAGTGACATCTGCCGAATGGTGGCCTGGGTGCGATCAAGTTCCCCAATGATGGCGCGTGCATGGCCGACCAGCGCGGTGCAGTATTCGGTGGGCGTCAACCCGCGGGCGTTGCGCTTGAACAACTTGACGTTGAGGTCCCGCTCGAGTTCGCCCAGCCATTTGGACAGGCCTGGCTGGGTCACGCCCATCTTGTCCGCAGTCTGGCTCACATTGCGGGTCTCGTACAAAGCCACAAGCAAGTACAGCTGTCGCATTCGCAATCGGTGGGTCCATTCCATCGAGGTATATCTAAATGTTTATTGATTGACGAAAAAATATCATTAGACCAGAATACCTAAGCAGCGCAAACTTTGACTTGGCGTAAGACGCCCTGACAAGGCATGGGCGCAAGTTGCCGCGAATCCGGCGCTTATGTAGCGAGCGGGAGCGCACGGCGCGCAGGGAGACCCCAACTGCATTCCGGCACGGGCCATTTCGAAAGTTTCCAATCAGGAGTTGATATGCGTAGACGTTTCTTGTGCCACCTGGCTGCTGGCCTGTTGGTTTCAGCCCTCCCGCTGCTAGCCGGTGCCCAGGCCTATCCAACCAAACCCATCAAGATCATCGTGCCCGCGACCCCAGGGGGCACATCCGACATACTTATTCGCGCCCTTGCGCCGAAACTGCAGGAGGCGCTGGGCAAACCGATCATCATTGAATACAAGCCCGGTGCAGCAACCAACATCGGGACCGACTTCGTGGCCAAGGCCGCTCCCGATGGCTATACCCTGCTGATCAACGGTTTGCCATTGTCCACCGCCCCGGCACTGTTTTCGGCGCTGCCGTTCAATCCGCAACGGGACCTGGCCCCTGTGATCGAGATTGCCACGATCCCCAATGTGGTGACCGTGCATCCGAGCGTACCCGCCAATACGCTTAAGGAACTGGTGGAGCTGATCAAGGCATCGCCAGGCAAATTCAACCATGGAACACCCGGGGTCGGGAGCTCGGGATTTCTGTCGGCCGAACTGTTCAACCTCAAGGCGGGAACCAAGATCACCCATGTGGCCTACCAGGGAAATGCGCAGGCGACAACCGACCATATTGGCGGCGTGTTGCAAGTGGGGTTTGTCAATCTGCCGGTGGCACTGCAATTTGTGAAGGCTGGAAGGCTGAAAGCCCTGGCAGTGACCTCCAGCAAGCGAACCGAATTGTTTCCAGAGGTTCCGACCGTAGCCGAAGCACTCGGCACCGACTACGAACTGAGCGGTTGGTTCGGTATTGTCGCCCCCGCCCAGACACCGCCGGAAATCATTGCCCGGTTGCAAAACGCAATGAACCTGGCGCTGAAAGATCCTGCCGTCCTTGAAGTCATCAAGTCCACGGGTGCCGAGGTTGTTGGCGGATCGAGTGCAGACTTCGGGGCGCGCATGCGGTTCGACGCTGAGCGACTGACCGACGTGATTCGCCGCGCCGGCGTGCAGTCACAATGAGCGCCGTCGTCGCTTGCCGCTGCGATTGCGCGCAGCCCTGGTCGCAGGAAAAGCCGCAATGAATGCGGCCACTGACTTGGTCAACGTGCGTATTTCCGAGGGTCCGCAGCCAGCAGCAGACGAGACCTTGGCTGCGCTGGTACTGCTGCGTCGCCTGTACGCGAACGGAGTGACCCACTTCTTCTGCAACCCTGGAACGGATTTCCCGGCCATTGTGGAGGCGTTTTCGATCGCCCAGATAGAGTCCGGCGCAGAGCCCGAGCCGGTGCCACGCCCTATCGTCGTGCCCCATGAAAACGCTGCAATGGCGATCGCGCATGGTGCCTTCCTGATCACCGACCTGCCACAGGCCGTGATGGTGCATGTCAATGTCGGTTCGGCCAATGCCATCAATGGCATAGCGAATGCGTGCCGGGATCAGGCACCGTTGTTATTGCTGGCCGGTCGCTCGCCGCTGACGGAAACAGGCATGCACGGTTCGCGCAATCGCATCATTCACTGGGCACAGGAGATGTACGACCAGGCCGGCATGCTGCGGGAGTTTGTCAAGTGGGATCAGGAGCTCAAATTGGCCAGCGAGACCCAGGCCGTGGTCGACCGCGCACTGGAGTTGATGATGACTTCGCCGCGCGGGCCGGCCTACCTTTCGCTGCCCCGCGAAGTTCTCAGTGGCATGGTCAAGGCACCAAACCGCAAGAAGCCCATACCCGCACGGGCTGGCGCGCCCTGGCCTGATCCCGCAGCACTCGCCACCCTGGCCGATTGGCTCACCGAAGCGCAGCGTCCCATGATCATCACTTCGGCGTCCGGCCGTCGTCAGTCAGGGTTTGACGCTTTGTCGCAGCTTGCACAAAGGTATGCCATTCCGGTGGTGACGGTCGGAAACCGTTACGTGTGTCTGCCCACCAGCCATGATATGCACCTGGGCTACGCACCCAAACTCTTGCTGCAGGAGGCCGACCTGGTGCTGGTGCTCGACTGCGATGTGCCGTGGCTGCCCGCGCTCGAACAACCGCCCCATGCCTGCCGCACCGTGCATATCGCCGAAGATCCTGCATTCGCAGGCTATCCAACCCGGGGATTCCCGGTCGACCTGTCGATACGCGCCGATGTGGGGGCGGCTCTGACAGAACTCGATACCGCGCTGCGGCAGCGTAACCAGCACGCCGCGCCGTCGGTGGCTGAGCGTCGATTGCGCCTGGCACCGCTGCGGGCCGAACTCGTCGATGGTTGGCGGGCTGCGGGTGACGCGGCCGCCAAGGCCGCCCACATCAAGCCGGAGTGGATCAGCCGTTGCCTGTCGCAGGCGGTCGGAACGGACGCCATCATCGTCAATGAGTACCCATTGCGACTGGAACACTGTCCGCGCGAAGGCTTCGGCAGCTTTTTCGGCCTGAGCCCCTCGGGTGGACTGGGCTGGGGTCTGGGAGCGGCGCTCGGCATCAAGCTCAGCGCTCCGGATCGGCTGGTCGTCGCAACGCTGGGTGACGGCGCTTACATGTTCGACAACCCAACGGCCTGCCACTGGGTCAGCGCGGTGCAGAACCTGCCCATCCTGATTGTGGTCTTCAACAATCAGATGTATGGCGCGGTTCGCAATTCGACGATTTCGATGTACCAGAACGGCGCATCGGCGGATAACCGCTGTACCTTGCTGGCGGACCTGAGCCCATCGCCTGCCTTCGAAAAGATTGTCGAGGCCAGTGGGGGCTACGGTGAACGGGTCGACGATCCCGCCGAATTGCCGGCAGCGCTTGCGCGGGCGCTAGATGCCGTGACCCGCGAGAATCGCCAGGCATTGCTCAATGTCGTATGTACCTACTGACATCCCCAGGAAATCACCCTTTCATTCCCGCCCCCAGAGCTCAAGCCAAGTGACAAAGCCAGGTTTGCTTGAGACGATGAAGAGATGAGACACTGCCAGCCGGCTTGGCGGCAAGGCAGGCACTGGAACCGGGACATTTCGATCTCTCGTCCTGACCCCTCTGCGAGGGACTGAAGGCCTATCAACGCTGGCACCTCCATTCCGTGCGTCACGCGCCTTGCATGGCGCTTAGCCGCCAGGCGGGGCCAGGCGCAATGCGGCGATCAAATTTGCGCTGGTTTGCACGTCGCCGAAATTCAGCAGGAAGCTGTCGAGGCTGGCGGCATGCTCCTGCTCGGTGAAGGCGGAGCAGCCATCGGACACCATCACGGTCCGATAGTTCAGCATCATCGCATCTCGGGCAGTGCACTCGCAACAGACGTTGGTGGCCGTGCCGGCCACCAGCACGGTGTCTATGCCGCGCGCCTGCAATTGGCCATGCAGGTCCGAGGCACCCTGTATGAAGGCGCTGTAACGCGTCTTGGGAACTTGCAGATCCTGCGGCTGAGGGTGCAAATCGGCGTACAGCGCATGCCCCGGGGCTCCGGCGCGCATAGCCTCTGCGCGCACCGCAAAACCGGCCGGTGTCGACAGATCCCCATGGAAGTGCGACCAACTGCGTACCGACTCCTCGGTGAATGTGTTGAGCACCCACACCACGGTTCCGCCCGCAGAACGCAGACCCTGCGCCAGTGCCTCGATGGCTCCGCAGGTGCCGGCCGCAGCCGGTACCCAGGCATGACCGACCCCCTGCTCAACGAAGCTGTTCTGCATGTCGACCACCAGCAAGGCGCAGCGCGATGCGTCGAAAGACGCGAAAGCATGCAGGCGGCCCCGCCGCTGCAGGACACGTTGCACCAGCGCGGGGGATGGCATGTAGGGAAGCATCGGACGGAGGACCTTTCTGCAGCACAGGCGAATACCAAGGATAACGCCATCGGTACCACTGCCATGCGACAGGCGCGCGAAATCAGTTGCGGTAGCTTGTGGGTGCCTTTGCCTTCACGTGAAATAACTTTCATGATGCGGGGTGAAGGGTGGGCATCATGAAAGTTAAACGGGTTGGCGAATCAGACTTTCAGCCGGTATTTCAAGCCCGGTATGCAAGCGCCAGATGATGGCCCAGGACGGGGCTGCTTTCGGTTGAGTGCCTCGTACACCTTGCTGCGTAGCCCAGGTGGCCACCGCCACCTGGAGGCCTGCGTATTCTGAGGTTGCGAGCGCGAAATATGATGGTCCGCCGTAAGGTTTTGGCGCTGCCACCCGACTATTCAGCACGAAAACCGAGTTCTGCCTGGTTTTCGTGTTTCGTCCGCCACGGCGCGGCCCATGCCGCACCGATTGTCAAACCTGTTGTTTCAAGGAGTTCCAAATGATTCAAGCCTCCCACCAGTTTTCCGCCGTTGCCCTGGCCCTTGCGCTGGGTGCCGCTTTTACCGCCTTGCCCGCTGCCGCGCAGATGGCTGACAAGGACAAGTGTTTTGGCGTCGCGCTGAAGGGCAAGAACGATTGCAAGGCCGGCGCCGGCACCACCTGCGCGGGCTCGTCCAAAGTCGACTTCCAGGGCAACGCCTGGTCGCTCGTGGCCAAGGGCACCTGCGAGAAGACGGTCTCCAAGACCTCGCCTTCGGGCTTCGGCCAGATGGCCGAGTTCAAGGAAAAGAAGGTCTGATCCGGGCACCATCAGCGTCTCCTGATCACAAGTGGCCCGAACGCAGCATGTTGGCCTTGGGCTCATTCGCTGGACAGCACACCCGGCGTGCGGTGCCAGCCGTACCGAAGGTGCGCGCGGTTGCCGGGCTGCCTGCGCGTACTGGTGTGGGCCTCAAGCCTGAACATTTCCGGGACGTGCTCGAAACGCGCCCGGACATCGGCTTCTTCGAAGTGCACGCCGAGAACTACATGGTCGACGGCGGGCCCTTCCACCACTTCCTGGGCCGCATCCGCGCGCACTACCCGCTGTCATTGCACGGTGTCGGTCTGTCGATTGGCACCGATGGACCGCTCGATGAAGCCCACCTGGATCGGCTGGACGCGCTGATCAAGCGCTACCAACCAGCATCCTTTTCCGAACACCTGGCCTGGTCCAGCCATGGCGAGGTGTTCTTCAACGACCTGCTGCCGGTGCCCTATGACCGCGCCACACTGGACCGTGTGTGCGATCAGGTGGACCGGGTGCAGGAGCGTCTGGGGCGGCAGATGCTGCTTGAGAACCCGTCGACCTATCTCGAGTTCGCCGCCTCGACGATGGACGAGGCGGCCTTCCTGAGTGAGGTGATCCGCCGCACCGGCTGTGGCTTGTTGCTGGACGTGAATAACGTTTACGTGTCCTGCGTGAACCACGGTCGCGACGCGCTGGCCACGATCGACAGCCTGCCGCTTCAAGCCGTTGGCGAGATCCACCTGGCCGGCTTTGCCACCGACCGCGACGCCGCCGGCGCGCTTTTGCTGATCGACAGCCATGGATCGCCCGTCGACGAAGCGGTGTGGTGCCTGTATGCCGCAGTGCTGGCTCGCACCGGCCCGACGCCGACCTTGCTCGAACGCGACAACGACATGCCCAACCTGCCAGCGCTGCTCGCCGAAGCCCAGCGCGCTGAAGACCTGATGCCCGCACTGGCGGAACCTATGCACTGCGGCATCCAATGGGGCTACTCGTGACTCAGGCCGCCTTTGCAGCGACGCTGTTGGCACCGGATCTGCCGAGTCCTGCCGGCCTTCGGGCGTGGAATGGCTCGGACCCGGCGGCACGCCTGGCGGTCCATCGCAACAACGTCGTCAGTTCGCTCATTGACGCCGTGGCCGATTCCTTCCCGGTCGCGCAGGAACTGGTGGGTGAAGAGTTCTTCCGCGCCATGGCGGCCCTATTTGTGCGCGAGCATCCACCTCGCTCAAAGATACTGGCGCACTACGGTTGCGAGTTCGCGGATTTCGTCGATGGCTTCGAGCCTGCCCGTTCGGTTCCCTACCTGGCCGATGTCGCCAGGTTGGAGCGGGCCCGCGTGTTGGCCTATCACGCGGCCGACGGCGACCCTCTGAAGGCCGAGAAGCTCGTTGAGGCGATGTCCAGCGGGCACGACTTGGGCACGCTGCAGCTGCACTGCCATCCGTCGATGTCGGTGATCGTGTCCGCGCACGCGATCGTCTCGCTGTGGGCTGCGCACCAGGGCGAGGGCGACCTATCTACCGTCGACCCCGCCGCGGCGGAATCCGCGTTGGTGGTCCGTCCCGGTCTGGACGTGCTCGTGCTGCGTCTACCGCCGGGCGCCGCCCGCTTTGCCATCGCGCTTCAAACCGGCGCGGTTCTCGCGGACGCGGCAGCGCTGGCTGCAAGCGAGACCGCCGACTTCGATCTGCCCAACGCCCTGACGCTGCTGATGCACCATGGCGCGTTGATTTCTTTTCAATTTTCCGGGAGCCGTTCTCAATGAATGCCACCGTATCGCGCGCTGCTGGCGGCGCATCCCGTCCTGCGGTCCGCCCGGATGGTCTGGCGGGATTGATCGCTACGCTCGTTCGCTTGTTCGAACGAATCCCGAACAGCCTGATCGCGTTTCTGGCGCGCTTCTCGATCGCTGCCGTGTTCTGGCAGTCGGGGCAGACCAAGGTCGAGGGGCTGGTCGTGAACTTTGTCAGCGGCGACTTCACTCTGGGCTGGCCGCGCTTGTCGGAATCGGCGCTTTACCTGTTTGAAAACGAGTACAAACTGCCGTTTGTTCCGCCCGAACTGGCCGCACCGATGGCGGCGTTCGCCGAGCACTTGTTCCCGCTGCTGCTGCTGTTCGGTCTGGCCACCCGCTTCTCTGCACTGGCTTTGCTCGGCATGACGCTCGTGATCCAGGTCTTCGTCTATCCCGGCGCTTATGCCACGCACGGCACCTGGGCGGCGTTGCTGCTATACCTGATGGCCCGTGGGCCCGGTGTGTTCTCGATCGACCACTTGCTGGCGAAACGCTAGACAGGTCCGCGGCCGGCCACGCACGAATAGCCTGCACGGGCCAGAGGTCCTCGTCGGAGTCGGGGAATCTGAAGGGATGCGGATTGCCGTCCTGGGGTGCCACCGGCAGCGCGCGCTTCAGATGCGGTTTTCCTCGGCCGCGTGGCAGGCGATGCGCACGCCGGCAATCATCTTCATTTTTGGGCGCTCGTCATGGCAGCGGGCATTCGCATGTGGACAGCGCGGGTGAAAGGCGCAGCCGGTTGGCGGGCTCAGCGGATTGGGTACCTCGCCCTGCACTGGCGTGCGCGCGCGGCCGGTGTCGTGCATCTTGGGAATTGCGTCGAGCAGCATCCGGGTATACGGATGGCGCGGATTGGCAAACAGCTCCTGCTTGTCGGCCAGCTCGACCAGACGGCCCAGGTACATCACGCCGACCTGGTCGCTGACATGGCGCACCACTGCCAGGTTGTGCGAGATGAACAGGTAGGTCAGGCCAAGCCGTCGCTGCAAGTCCTTCATGATGTTGAGTACTTGCGCCTGCACGCTGACGTCGAGCGCCGAGGTCGGCTCGTCGCAGACCAGGAACTCGGGTTGCGTGGCCAGCGCGCGCGCAATCGAGATGCGCTGGCGCTGCCCACCGGAGAACTGGTGCGGATACTTGATGCGGTCCTGCGCGGCCAGGCCGACCGACTCAAGCAACTCCTCGACCCGTGTGCGCAAGGTCGCCTTGTCGGTGATCAGCCCGTGTTCGGTCAGCGGCTCGCCGATGATGTCCTCGACCACCCAGCGCGGATTCAGGCTGGCATACGGGTCCTGGAAGATCATCTGGATTCGCCGGCGCAACTGCAGGCCTGCGGCGCTCTGGTAGGTAGCATGCGCGTTGGCACCGTCGAACTGAAAGCCACCCCGGGTCGGCTCGTACAGCCCCACCAGCAGTCGCGCCACCGTGCTTTTGCCGCATCCCGATTCGCCGACCAGCGCCAGCGTCTTGCCTTTCTCGATCTCGAAGCTGACGCCGTCAACCGCATGCAGCAACAGCCGCGGCGTGCGCTCTATCACCCGGTTCAGCCAGGGGGCCGACACGTCGAAACTCATTGCCAGATCGTCGGCTTGGACCAATGCCATGGGGGTTCCCGTTTCAGGTTGCCGCTTCGGCAGCATGCAGCCAGCAGGCGGCTCGCGTGGGGCCGGCGGACAGCAGTTCAGGGCGTTCGCGGCCGCAGCGATCCATCGAGCGTTCGCAGCGGGGGTTGAACGCGCATCCGGGCGGAATGGCATTGAGCCGCGGCATCGCGCCATCGATCTGGTGCAGATTTTCGCGGTCGATCGTGATGTCGGGAATCGCTGCCATCAGGCCTGCACTGTAGGGATGGGCCGGGTGGTTGATGACCTCATGCACCGGCCCGATCTCGGCGATCCGTCCGGCGTACATCACGGCGACCCGGTCACAGGTCTCGGCAATCACGCCCATGTCGTGGGTGATCAGCATCACCGCCGCGCCGCGGTCCTTGCACACCTTCTTGAGCAGCGCAATGATCTGCGCCTGGATCGACACGTCCAGCGCGGTGGTCGGCTCGTCGGCCACGATCAGCTTGGGCTCGGCTGCCAGTGCCAGCGCAATCACCACGCGCTGGCGCATGCCGCCAGAAAACTGGTGTGGATAGTGGTCGATGCGCTGCTCGGCGGCGGGAATGCCAGTGTCCTGCAGCAACGCGATAGCGCGCGCGCGCGCCGCTTTCTCGCTCATCGGCAGGTGGGTGCGGATGGTCTCGATCAGCTGGCGCCCGATGGAATACAGCGGGTTGAGCGAGGTCAGCGGGTCCTGAAAGATCGCGCCGATGCGCCGGCCGCGGATATGGCGCATGGCCTCATGGTCGAGGTTGTCGATGCGCTGGCCCTCGAGCACGATCTCGCCGCCGGCGATACGCCCGGGCGGCTCCAGCAGGCCGATGATGGCCGCGCCGGTCAGCGATTTGCCAGCGCCCGATTCGCCGACGACACCGAGCACCTCGCCGGGCGCGATGTCAAACGAAATCTTGTCCAGAGCGCGCAAGGTGCCGGCCCGCGTTGGAAATTCCACCACCAGATCCTTTACCCGCAATAGCGGTTCGGCGGCCGTGCGCACTGCGGCGGACTGCCGGTCTGAGGGCGCGGCTGCGAGAGCGTCGCCACTGGCCGGTTGTTGCTTGGTATTCATGGATGTCTAGCGCAGGCGCGGATTGAGCGCGTCGCGCAACCAGTCACCCAGCAGGTTGACCGACAGCGCAATGACGATCAGCATCAGGCCTGGAAAGATCGTGATCCACCATTCGCCCGAAAACAGGTAGTCGTTGCCGATGCGAATCAGCGTGCCCAGCGACGGCGAGGTTGGCGGCGCGCCCACACCGAGGAACGACAACGTGGCCTCGGTGATGATGGCGGTGGCCACCTGGATCGTGGCGAGCACCAGCACCGGACCCATCACATTGGGCAATACATGGCGGCGCATGATGCGCAGCGAGGTCACGCCGGTGACGCGCGCCGCCTGCACGTATTCCTTGTTGCGTTCCACCATGGTCGAGCCGCGTACGGTGCGCGCATATTGCACCCAGCCGGTCAGCGTGATCGAGACGATCAGCACGCCCAGGGCGAGATTGTCGGGCGCATTGGGAAACACCGCACGGCCGACGCCGGCGATCAGCAGCGCCACCAGGATGGCCGGGAACGACAGCATCACATCGCACAGGCGCATCAGCGCGGCGTCGACCCATCCGCCGAGAAAGCCGGCCAGCAGACCGAACGCCACGCCGATGATCACCGACAGGATGACCGAGGCGAATCCCACCGCCAGTGAGATGCGTGCGCCGTACATCAGCGCCGACAGGATGTCGCGCCCCTGGTCGTCGGTGCCGAGCACGAACTTGGCGCTTCCCTCGGCAATCCATGCCGGAGGCAGCCGCGCGTCGGCCAGGTCGAGCGTGGCCAGGTCGAATGGGCTGTGGGGCGCTACCCAGCCGGCGAAGACCGCGAAAAAGACGCACAGAAACGCCACCAGCGCGGCACCCATTGCGACCGGCGAGGTGCGAAAGCTGTAGCCGACATCGCTGTTCCAGATGCGTTGCAAACGTCTCATGCATTCCTCTTGGCGCAATGGCCCTGGCCACGCACTAAGGCGCTCAGACGGGCTGGCAGGGGCTTTGACATGGTGTTCAATGGCCCTTGCCGCTGACGCGCAGGCGCGGATCGACCGCGAAATACAAGAGATCGACGGCCAGGTTGATGGCGACAAATATCAGCGAGATCAGGCACAGGTAGGCGGCCATGACAGGGATGTCCGCGAAGTTCACCGCCTGGATGAACAGCAAGCCCATGCCGGGCCATTGGAACACCGTCTCGGTGATGATGGCAAAGGCAATCAGGCCGCCGAGTTGCAAACCGGTGATGGTCATCACCGGCACCAGCGTGTTCTTGAGTGCGTGGCCAAAGTGAATGGCGCGATCGCTCAGCCCGCGCGCACGGGCGAACTTGATGTAGTCGGTGCGCAGCACCTCGAGCATCTCCGCGCGCACCAGACGCATGATCAGCGTGAGTTGGAAGATCGCCAGCGTGATCGCAGGCAACACGACATGGTGCCAGCCGTCAAGCGTCAGCAGCCCGCTATTCCAGCCGCCGACCGCGACCGTGTCGCCGCGGCCGAAACTGGGGAACCAACCGAGCCAGACCGAGAACACCAGGATCAGCAGGATGCCGATCAGAAACGTCGGCAGCGACACGCCGAGCAGTGAGAACATCATGAAGCTCTGGCTCAGAAAATTGCCCCGGCGCAGTGCGGCGTATACCCCCATCGGTACGCCGACGACCAGCGCCAGCAGCGCCGCGACGAGCGCCAGTTCCAGCGTCGCTGGAAAACGTTCGGCGATCAGCGACGAGACCTTGCCGCCCTGGCGCAGGCTGATGCCGAAATCGCCTTGCGCAGAGTTAAGAAGGAAATGCCCGAACTGCACCAGGAAGGAACGGTCCAGTCCCAGCAGTTCTCGCAGTTCGCGAACCTGGTCGGCCGTGGCGTCCTGTCCCAGCATGAACAACACCGGGTCACCCACGAACTGGAACAGCATGAACGCGATAAACGCCACCGTGACCATCACGAAGACTGCCTGCAGCAGGCGACGCAGGATGAATGCAAACATGGGTGGCGGGGGGCCGTGGGGCCGCAGGGCGGAAGCGGCGAATGTAGCACGCGCCATGGCCTCGCATAGGAGGGGTTTCTACCTGTGCGGGTTTGTCCTGTGGCGCGCAGCGGCGCATGGCGGTAGAGTAGCCGTCTTTACCATTTTTCGGGGATTCACCATGCATTTCAAGCGAGTTCTGGCTGCCGCCGCATTGACGGCCGGCCTGGCCTTGTCGACCGCGCAGGCGACGACGCTCAAGTGGGGTGCGCAAAACGACATCCTGACCCTGGATCCGCATTCGCAGAACCATGCGACGACCAATGCGATCCTGATGCACTCCTATGAGGGCCTGACCCGCTACAACCCGAAGTTCGAGGTTGAGCCGGGACTCGCTACCAAGTGGACTTTTGTCTCGCCGACCCAGGTGCGCTTCGAACTGCGCAAGGGCGTCAAGTTCCAGGATGGATCGAACTTCACCGCCGATGACGTGGTGTTCAACTTCGGCCGCATCAAACAGCCCCAGGGCACGATGTCGATCTATGTCACCGGTATCAACGAGATCAAGAAGATCGACGACCACACGGTCGAGATGACGTTATCCTCGCCCAACCCGATGCTGCTGCGCAATCTGATCGACTTCCGCATGATGAGCAAGGCATGGGCCGAGAAGAACAACACGACAAACACCCAGGACTACAAGAACAAGGAAGAGAACTTTGCATCACGCAACGTCAACGGCACCGGTGCGTACCACATCACCGGCTGGCAGCCGGACCAGAAGATCACGATGGCGATCAACAAGGGCTGGTGGGACAAGCACAGCGGCAACGTGACCGAAGTCATCTACACCCCGATCAAGTCCGATCCGACACGGGTTGCCGCGTTGCTGTCGGGTGAACTCGACATGCTGACCGATCTGCCGACCCAGGACGTGGCCCGCATCCGTGGCGACTCCAAGCTCAAGGTGATGGACGGCAGCGAGGTGCGCACAATCTTCCTGGCGCTGGACATGTTCAGTCCGGAGTTGAAGTACTCGGACGTCAAGGGCAAGAATCCGTTCAAGGACAAGCGCGTGCGCGAGGCGCTGAGCCTGGCAATCGACCGTGAACTGATCAAGCGCAATACCATGCGCGGCCTGTCGCTGCCCGCCGGCATCATCGTGGCACCTGGCGTCAACGGCCATACACCGGAGCTGGATGCGGCAGTGAAAGCCGATGCCGAAAAAGCCAAGAAGCTGCTGGCCGATGCCGGTTATCCAAACGGATTCGAGATCCAGCTCAACTGCCCGAACAACCGTTATGTCAACGACGAAGAGATCTGCCAGAACATCACCGTGATGTGGGCCCGCATCGGCGTCAAGACCAAGCTGGCAGCCGAGTCGATGGCCACCTTCATCCAGAAGGTGCAGAATTTCGACACATCGGCTTATCTGCTAGGCTGGGGTGTGGCCACGATGGACGCGCAATATTCCTTGCAGTCGCTGGTGCGCACCAAGACCACGGGTGCCGACGGCAACTTCAACTTCGGCCGAGTCAGCGATCCGGAAATCGACCGTCTGGTAGATGCGATGAAATCGGAAATGGATCCGACCAAGCGCAATGCGATGATCCGCGATGCGCTGGTACGTACCCGTGATGAAGTGCTGCTGATTCCGCTGCACCACCAGCTGCGTCCGTGGGCCATGAAGCGCGGTGTCGATACGGTCTACCGTAACGATGACCGGCCAGAAGCGCGATTTACCAGTGTGAAGTAATTCGCTGTCGGGTTTCCCACCTTACCCAAAAAGGCCCGCATCGCGGGCCTTTTTTGCATCGCGGGCCCCGTCGTGGGCCCAATCGATTACCTCTCACGCTCTGAGTCAGCCGATGTGAGACCCTGTGGTGGCTGCCCTCGGCAGAGACTGCCAAAGGGCTTGACAGCACCCAAAATTGCTGCGAAAACCAACCACCATGACCCAGCCCTTGACAGCGACTCTTCGCTTGGTCGGCCAGCCCGGCTTGTGCGTCATCGCCGCCAGCGACTCCATCAGCGCTCTGCTGGGTTTCTCTGCGCCTCAGTTGCTGGACGGCTCGGCCCATTGGATGGAGTTGGTGCTCCCTGACGACCAGCATATCACCGAGCGGCTGTTCGCTGCCAATTTTGCGCCCGCGCAAGGCAGCTGTAACATCCGCCTACGGCATCAAGATGGCCGCATCCGCCGCTTCAAGCTGGATTACCGGTGGGGTCAGCAAGACGCGCAGCCCCCAGTTCTGGAACTGCAGCTCACTGATGAGCAAGCCCAGCAAGCCCAGCAAGCTCAGCAAGCACTGGCGGAAAACGAGCAACGGTTCAAGACCATTTTTGAACAGTTGCCCGCCATTTCGGTTCAGGGCTACAACCGGGCACGCCAAGTCATCTTCTGGAACCATGCCAGCGAAATTTTGTACGGCTACACCCGGGAATTGGCCATGGGCCAACAGATCGAAGCGTTGATCATCCCGGAGCCGATGCGCGAAGCCGTTATCAGCCATGTCTCGGCCTGGAACAACGGTGGTCCGGCCATTGCCGCTGCCGAACTGACGCTGCAAAATGCCAGTGGTCAGCCGGTGGAAGTGTTCTCCAGCCACGTGATGTTCACCGATGCGCAGGGCGAGCCAGAGATGTATTGCGTGGACATCGATATCTCGCAGCGCAAACAGGCTGAACAGGCGCTGCGCACCAGCGAATCGTTCTTGCGCACCATCATTGATGAGATTCCCGACCCACTGGTTCTGAAAGACCAGCACGGCAATTTTCTTCTGTGCAATCAGGCCACGGCCAGGCTGTACAACACTACGCCAGCAGCCATGGTGGGCAAACACGACGGTGACTTTGGCGTGCCCGCAAACCTGGCCGACGCTATGCGCAAGAGTGTGCAGGCCATCATGGCACGGGGCGTGGCCGACATCGTTTTCGAGGACAGCCGAGATGCCACTACCGGCGAGCTGCGCCATTACCGCTCCATTAAAAAACCGTTGAAAGGCAGCAACGGCCAGGACCAGATTCTGGTCCTGGCCCAGGACATCACCGATGTGATCCGGGTGCAAAGCCAGCTCAGGGAGAGCGAGCTGCGCCTGCTGCATGTGCTGGAGGTTACCCGGGAAAGTATCTGGGACTGGCATCTGGCCAGCGGCACGGTGCAGCATAACCGCCAGTGGTTTGAGGCCCTGGGCTACGCCGAGGGTGAAATCGCTTCCACCATTAAGGGCTTTGTGTCGCTGATCCACCCTGACGACCTCCCACTTGTAAACCAGCGCCTCAACGACCTGCTGGAGGGCACGGTGACCCAATATAACTCCGAGCACCGAATGTTACGCAAGGACGGTCAAGCCATCTGGGTCCAAGACCGCGGCCGTGTGGTGCAGCGCGACCCGCAGGGCAAGCCTGAACGCCTGGTGGGCAGCTACACCGATATCAGCGTTCAGAAGGCGCAGCAGCAGTATCTGGAGCG
>Ga0105045_10002194_pt1 | contig 16370 bp, 15 predicted proteins | sample MAT02_FD_78089 | JGI IMG/M metagenome (GOLD analysis project Ga0105045, IMG submission 78089) | Freshwater microbial communities from Lake Fryxell liftoff mats and glacier meltwater in Antarctica - MAT-02 (megahit assembly) | ecosystem: Environmental > Aquatic > Freshwater > Ice > Liftoff...
CCTCGCGGATCAGGCCGAGCAGGATGTGCTCGGTCCCGATGTAGTTGTGGCCCAGCTGCAGCGCCTCGCGCAGGCTCAGCTCCAGGACCTTCTTGGCCCGCGGCGTGAAGGGGATGTGGCCGCTCGGGGCCTGCTGGCCCTGACCGATGATCTCCTGCACCTGCTCGCGGACGGCGTCCAAGGAGATGCCGAGGGACTCCAGCGCCTTGGCCGCGACGCCCTCGCCCTCGTGGATGAGCCCGAGCAGGATGTGCTCGGTGCCGATGTAGTTGTGGTTGAGGAGACGAGCCTCCTCTTGTGCCAGCACCACCACACGGCGGGCCCGGTCGGTAAATCGCTCGAACAAGTTCCTGCCTCCAAATCAGCGGGATTCGTAGCGGTGAGTGTACCGCCCGCCCCCGACAACCCCGTCGGCGGACGGAGGATCGCTATGAGGATTTACCCGAGCGGGCCGCGGGCAACGTTTTTCGGCATCTCGCAGACGTGCCCGTAGCCTTCACCGATGGCCGAGAATCCGTTGCTGGCGCTCCCCCACTTCGAGACCGATCGCGAGCGCGTCGAGACCGAGCTGCGGGCGTCGGTCCAGGCCCCGACAGCGGCCATGACCGAGATGGCCGGGCACCTGATCGGCGCGGGCGGTAAGCGGGTCCGCCCGCTGTTCGCCATCGCTGCGGGCGCCTGCCACCCGAACCACGATGGGCCGGCCGCGCTCGAGGTGGTGCGGGGCGGCGTGTCGGTGGAACTGGTCCACCTCGGCTCGCTCTACCACGACGACGTCATCGACGAAGCCATCACCCGCCGCGGCATCGAGAGCGTCAACGCCCGCTGGGGCAACCTCCGAGCCATCCTCGCCGGGGACTTCCTCCTGGCCAAGGCGTCGGAGATCGCAGCATCGCTCGGCACCGAGGTCGCCGGGCTGCTGGCCGCCACCATCGGCCGACTGTGCGAGGGCGAGGTCATCGAGCTCAACGACGCTTACAACGTGGACCGCGCCGACCAGGCCTACCTCGACGCCATCGAGGGCAAGACGGCGTCGCTGCTCTCGACCGCATGCCGCATCGGTGGCATCGTCTCCGGGCTCGACCGGCCCGACATCGATCGCCTCACCCAGTTCGGTCGCGCCTACGGAATGGCCTTCCAGGTGGTCGACGACGTGCTCGACGTCATCGCCACCGACGAGCAGTTGGGCAAGCCCGCTGGCCACGACCTGGTCGAGGGCGCCTACAACCTGCCCACCCTCCGAGCCCTCGCAGGGCCGAACGGCCCCGAGCTGCGCGAGATCCTGGGAGCGCCCATCGAGGGTGAGGCCTGGGAACGGGCCCGCACGTTGGTGCGCACCAGCGAAGGCGTCGATGAGGCCATCGACGTGGCGCGCCAGTTCGTCATCGAGGCGCACGACCTCCTGACTCCGTTCGAGGACCGGCCCGCGGCAGTGGGCTTGCAGGGCGCCAGCCGCCACCTCATCACCAGCCTCGCGGCAGTCCGCGCCGCGGCTCAGGTGTCGTAGAGCTGACCGTGGATCCAGCGCGCCGCAGCAACGGCGCCGTCGTCTCGGAAGTGCAAGCCATCGGGACGCAACGTGACCCCATCGAGCTCTGACACGCAGGCGTCTCGCGCTGGGCACAGCCAGTCGTTGAGCGGGAGGAGCACGGCGTTGGGGTCCGCATCGGCCACGTCGGCCAGCGCTTTGTTCAGGCAATCGACTTCGGCGTCGTTTTCGGGGTCGACCACGTCGCCGAAGCGGTTGTAGGGACGTTGCGCCAGCGCCACGGCCGAGCCCGCTGAGCCGAGCACCTCGATCTCGGCGGCCATGGAGGCGCGGTACCAGCGCAGATACCGGGGTTGGCACCGGTTCCACACCACATCGGAGCCGGGAATGGTCCGACGCGCCGACGCTCGCACCACCAGCACCACATCGGGCTGCGCCTCGGCCACCAGATCGCCGAACGTGGCCCGCCAGGCATCGCACTCGGCCACGTAGGTGGCGTCGTTGAAGGCGTTCGGCAGGTCGCGCTCCACATCCATGCCGCCATCGCCACACCCGACCATGCTCGCCTGGCTCGCCGAGTACCCCAGCACGTCGGCTTGGTCTACGAGACCGGGGCCCAGGTCGGCCGCCATCGAGTCGCCGAGGAGCAAGATCCGCGGCGCTCGACCGGCGGGCGGCTCGAGGGGAAGCGTCGCCTGCCCCTCGAGGGCAGGGGCGGATCCACCCTCGACCGCGGCGATGCTGACCTGCGGGCCGGGGTCAAGGCGCTGCGCATCGAGGGCGCGGGCATCGTGGGTCGCGCTCCGGACGACACCGAACGAGGCCACCAGCGCCACGACGGCGACGGTGCCCAGCGCGAACCGAGGCGCAACGGCCAGCCCGTCACGGCGGATCGGGCGCTCCACCACCACAACCGACGCCTGGGCGAGCGCCACGCTGACCACGACCGCCACCACAACTTCCAGCGCACGTGGCTGGTCGCGCAGGGCTCGCTCCACCGCAAGGATCACCGGGATGTGCCAGAGGTAGAGGCCGTAGCTGATGCCGCCGAGCCACGTGTTCGCTCGCAGCGAGAGGAATCGGTTCGGGGCTCCCGGCAGCGACCGATCTTTGGGCGCAAGCGTGGCCACGAGCAGCACGCACACCAGCAGCTCGAAGCCAGGGAGCAGGAGCCAACGAGTTCCCGACCAACCCGACGAACCATCGATCAGGATCAGCGCCGCCCCCACCCCCACCAGCGCGGGGAGCACAAGCGGGCGGGTGCCCGTGACGAGGCGATCACGAGTTGCCTCGTCACAGGTGAGCGCGCCAACGGCGGCACCGCACAAGATCGCTCCGATTCTGGTGTCGGTGCCGAGGTACACCCGTTCGAACGATGCCCCGTCGGCCAGACGCCACACGGCCCACGACCACGAGGCCAACGTCAGGCCAGCGAGCGCCATGGCCACGCGCATCCGGCGCAACCCCACGGTGAACAGGCCGAGCATCAGCAGCGGGAACAGCACGTAGAACTGCTCCTCGATGGCCAACGACCACATGTGTTCCAATGGCGATGCGACCGAGTACTGATCCCAGTAGCCGTTGCTGGCCGAGATCTGGAACCAGTTGGCGACGTAGGCAACGGTGGCCACGAACTGCTGGGGCAGATCGGCCGGCAGGAGCTCGGGCTCGGGGTACCACCAGGCGTAACCGGCCACTCCCACGAGCACGACCACCAACGCCGGCACCAGGCGACGAGCGCGTCGACGCCAGAAGTTCCCGAGCGACACCCGACCCGTCGCCGCCTGTTCGGTGACCAGGAGGCGGGTGATCAAGAAACCGGACAGCACGAAGAACACGTCGACGCCGAGCCACCCGCCCCGCAGCAGGTCGAGGTGGAACGCAACGACGGCAACCACCGCCAAGCCGCGAAGGCCATCGAGTGCCGGAAGGTGCGGCAAACGGGCCGATGAGGCGCTTGCGGCGGGAGCGGCCCGCTCCTCAGCCGGAGCGACCGACAAGGCTCACCCCTTCGGTGGGGGTCCCGGCGATGATGGCCGCCGTGCGCTCGTAGGACGCTTCGAGGGTGGCGCGCAGGTCACCGCCTGAGCCGGGGCTGTCGAGGGTCCGACCGATGGGCAGGACGCGATAGGTGGTGGTGTCGACGAACGTGGGAATCGCGTCGATCGCGCTCACCTCGTAACGCCCATCGGCTTGCTTAGCGGCCCGCAGCACCACGGTGAGGCCATCGCTGCGCGGCACTTCGGGCTGGTTGGCCAACTGGTTGCCCAACCCGAACACCACGTAGGTGTCACCCACCTTCTCGATGGGCTGCACCACATGGGCATGGTGCCCGACGATCACATCGATGTCGGGCGATGGCAGCACGAGCGACACCACATCGCGCTGGTACTGGCTGGGCTCGTGCTGGTACTCGGTACCCCAATGCAGGCTCAGCACCACCAACTGAGCCCCACGCTCACGAGCGGTGCGGGCATCGGCGGCGATCCGTTCGGCATCGATCTGGTTCACCGCGAAGGGTGCGTCGCCTGGAATCTTGTAGCCGTTGAAGTCGTAGGCGTAGGAGAGGTGGGCGACCTTGGCCCCATCGATCTCGTAGAAGGTGGTGGTCGCACCTTCGGTGCCGGTCCGGGCGGTGCCAGCGTGGCCGAGGCCTGCCCCATCGAGCGCATCGAGGGTTGCATCGAGCCCGGTTCGCCCTTGGTCGAGGCTGTGGTTGGACGCGGTAGAGCAGCCGTCGTACCCCGCGGCATCGATGGCGTCGACCAGCTCGGTCGGCGCGCCGAACGCGGGGTACCCGGAGATGGCGTCCTGGTCCGCCGCAAGCGGCACCTCGAGGTGGCAGATGGCGACGTCGGCGGACTCCAGGATGGGCTCCATCGGAGCCAGCATCGGCCCGAAGTCGTAGCGAGCCCCCCGAGGGCGGCCGTACTGCTCCGCGACGCCGACCAGGGGGAGGTGTGTCAACAGGTCGCCGGCGAAGGCCAGGCGGATCTCATCGGGGCCGGGGAGTTCGGGCACCCTCGTGGATGGGGCCGAACGGGTGCTCGGCGCGGTGGTGCCAGCGCCGATTGCCCCCGACGTCGACGGTACGCTGGAGCTGCGATCGGTCGGAACCAGCGCGACGTCGCCGTCATCACCCCCGTGGGCCAGCACGAGCCCCAGCATCACCAGCGCGAGCGACGCGACCACGGCGGCCGCTTCGGTGGCGTGGCGCTTCCGGCGCGCTTTGCTGGCCGAGGCTGAGCCCGCAGGTGACGAGTCGCCTTCCACCGACGCCACGCTACTGCTGCGGCTGCTCCCGTAGCCTGGCGCCCATGACGAACCTCAAGGTCGGGGTGCAGCTGCACCCCCAGGCAACAACAGTGGCGAACCTACGCGAGGGGTGGAAGGCGGCCGACGCCATGGGCGTGGACTCCATTTGGGTTTGGGACCACTTCTACCCGCTCTACGGGGACCCTGAAGCCGCCCACTTCGAGGCCTACACGCTGCTCGCCGCCATGGCCACCGACACCTGCGGAGCGACCATCGGCGCCCTGGTCACGTGCAACAGCTACCGCAACCCCGAGTTGCTGGCCGACATGAGCCGCACCATCGATCACCTCAGCAACGGGCGCTTCACCCTGGGTATCGGTTCGGGCTGGTTCGAGCGCGACTACGACGAGTACGGCTACGAGTTCGGCACCGCCATCGGGCGCCTCCACGCCCTGGGCGATGCGCTGCCGCGCATCAAGGACCGCCTCGCCAAGCTCACCCCTCCGCCCATCGGCGCGCTCCCGATCCTCATCGGCGGATCCGGCGAGAAGGTCACGCTGAAGCTCGTGGCCGAGTACGCCGACGGTTGGAACAGCTTCGGCCCTCCCGAGACCTTCGCGGCCAAGAACGCGATCTTGGACGAGTGGTGCGACAAGGTCGGACGCGACCCCGCCCAGATCGAGCGGACCGTCGCCATCAATCCCAACGAGGTCGACCAGTGGGAGGCCTTCGCCGAGGCCGGCGCCCAGCACCTCATCGTGATGACGGGCGACCCGTTCGACCTTGACGCCGTCGCCCGGCTCAACGACGCGGCGAAGGTGTGACCCCGAAGTCCGCAGGCACCAGCACGCGCAGCGCTCCGGGCCGCACCCGGTAGCGCAACGGGGTCGACATCTCGCAGATCTCGCCGTCGAGCGCCACCCGCACCCGCTTGGATCTCAGCGAGATGGTGAGCTCGGTCAGCTCGACGGTGTCGAGGTCCCCGGCCTTCGGGGACCCGCGAAGGAGCCCCCGCAGGACCGTCCGCACCAGCCCCCAGCGTGAGACGACGCGCGCCACCGACACGCCAAGCACGCCGTCAGCCATATCGGACCGCGTCGGTATCCCGCGTCCCTCGTTGTCGAAGACGCCGTTCCCCACGAACACGAAGGGCGTCCGCACCCGGGTGCGGACGTAGCCCGGTCCGCGAAGATCGAGTCGGTGCAAAGGGAAGCGCCGGAACACGTGGAGCGCAGCGACCGGGACCGCCCGTACCTTCCCCCACCCCCGCTGCTCTCTGATCTCGTCGCGTACCGCCACCATGTCGGGATACAGACCGAGCACCGAATTGTTGACGAATATCCTGCCGTTCACCTCGGCCACGTCGATGGCCTCGTCGTCGGCTGCCACCAAGGCGGCGGCCGCCGCCTCCAGGTCCGTCGGCAGCCCGAGGTCTTTGGCGAAGTGGTTGAAGGTACCCAGCGGGAGCACACCCACCACGACATCGGTGCCCGCCGCTCCCCCTGCTGCGGCGCTCACCGTGCCATCGCCGCCTGCCACGATCACGGCACGAGGACGATCGTGGGCTGCCCAGCACCCCCGGATCACGCTGGCCAGGTCCTCCGGGGCCACCACCTGCACCGTTGCCGTGGCGCCCGCCGCCCCAAACGCCTGCTCGATCTCCTGGTTCGGCGCGTCCTCGCCCTCGGCATTCACCGAGCCAGCGCCCCCGTTCACCAACACGTCGAAGCGCACACCCGTACGGTACCCATCCGTCGATCGCCCCAGGCCGCCACGAGGGGCGGCCTCAGGTTGCCGCGACGTCGAACCGGTGCCGGGCCGTTGGGTCGGTGGTGCGATCGAGGAAGTCGACCACGGTGCGGTTGAACACGCCGGCCTGCTCGACCATGAACAGGTGGGCTCCGCCACGCACCACCGCGAGCTCCGCACCCGGGATGAGCGATGCGATCTCTTCGCTGTCGCCTTGGGTGGTGAGCACGTCCTGGCTGCCACACAGCACGAGGGTCGGCGCGCCAACCTGGGTGAGCTCACCTCGCAACGAGTCCTCGATGGCCAAGATCGCCTGGATCTGGGCCACGAACGACGCCACCGCCACGTTGAACGCCAGCGGCCCGAGCACCGCCATGGCCGGCCAGGTCCGGCGCAGCGAACGAGGGCCGACCATCCACTTGAGGTTGCGGCGGACGAACTCGCGCATGCCGAACGCTTGGGCCTGATCGGCCCACTCGGCCAGAAGTTCGCGCCGCCACGAGAAGTGCCGACACGCGGTGCAAGCCAAGGTGAGCGACCGCACGCGATCGGGGTGGCGCACGCCGATGACCTGGCTGATGATGCCGCCCATCGATGCCCCCACGATGTGGGCCGAGCCGTAGCCGGCGTGGTCGAGCGCAGCGAGAGCATCGTCGGCCATCACCTCGAGGTCGTAGGGGCCCTCGGCCTGCTCGGACCGACCGACCCCACGGTTGTCGACCATCACCAACCGGTACCGACTGCCCAGGGCGCGATGCTGCATGATCCAACCCCGGGTATCGGCGCCGAGACCGTGCACCATCAGCAACGGCTCGCCGTCTCGGCGGCCGGCGAGGGAGTACGCAATCTTGGTGCCGTCGGCAACCTCGACGAAGGGCATCTGACAACGCTATCGGCCGTCGACGATGCGCTACGACGTGAGCGCTTCGGTCACGAACCGAGCGCTGTCGGTTTCGGTGAAGCGCGTCCCCTCGCCATCAGGCTTCGGCACGCCGATGCGAGCCACGACGGTGCCCGAACCGGGATCGACCTGGAGGATCTGGTCGCCGAGCCCCAGTGCCCAGAACATCGTTGCCGGTGCGCTCGGCACCAGCTGTCCGGTGGCGACCGTCTCGTCGATGCCCATCGCCCGCGCCAGCGCCGAAGAGGTGATGCGTCCAGAACGGTTCAGCCACCAGAGCCACCCATAGGCACGGTTCAGATCGGTCGACGGCGTGGTGGAGTCCTTGACCCACTGCTCGGGGACGATCTGCTCGCCCTCCCACCTCCCCCGCTGCTCGAACAGGAGACCGAAGCGGGCCAGGTCCAAGCAGGTGGTGGTTGCCCCGAAGGGAGTGGTGGTGCCCCCCGAGCGGTCGCGGCCCAGTTCGGTATCGAGCATGCCGATGGGTTCGAACAGGCGTCGCCGCGCATAGTCCGCCGCCTCTTCGCCAGCCGCTCGCTCGATGACCCGCGAGAGGACCTGGATCGCAGCGTTGTTGTAGGTCCACTCCGATCCCGGCGGTACGGCTTGGTCGAGCGCGATGGAGAACGAGGTCCGGTCGCTCTGCTCTGCCAGGTCCCACAGGTCCGTGGCCGACGGACGCGCTCGCCCAGAGTCGTTGCTGAGCAGGTTGCGAATGGTCACGCGTTGGCTCGCCGTACCCACCCATTCGGGCGCGTAGAGCGCTACCAGGTCATCGACCGAGAGCGCGCCGTCGGCTTCGAGCATGCCGATGAGCGCACTGACGATGGACTTCGTCACCGAGAACACCTCACGGGACGTGGAGGCATCGCTGCCGAGCCAATACCACTCTCCGGCCACCCGGCCATCTCGGATGACCACGAGGCACTCCGTCTTGGCGTCCTCTGCCTGGGAGGCCAGCCCGGTGAGGAGGTCGTCGTCGAACCCTGCAGCCTCCGGCTCGGTCCGCTGCCATTCGTCGCCAGGGAACCGCACCTCTCGCTGGTCCGCATCGGACGCTCGCGACGTCGTCGGTGACTGGGGCTCGTCGGCCGCATTGCTGGTGCTGCCGCAGGACGAAGCAACGAGGGCAGCGACCACCGTGGCGGCGATCGCTCGTGCGGCCCGGTGCCTTAGAACCACCATGATGTGGGCAGCGACTCGTCGAGGAGGACCTGCGCCGCTTGGCGGGTGGCCTCGGCCAACTCGGCGGCGGCGAGCGGTCCGCCATCGGGGTCGAATGGAACGGGTCTTCCGACCACGATGCGCCAGCTCCGACCCAGCTCTCGGCCGACGAGCGCCACCGGGACCACCGGGCAGCCTGTGTCCAACGCCGCTTCGAGTCGCTCGACCTCGAGGCGGCCAACCTGCTCACGGCTGCGCATCCCCCGTGCCATCGGCAACCCGACCAGCTGGCCGGCGCGGAGCAGCCCTGCGATCTCGTCGGTGCGGTCGACCACGCCGCCGAATCGCCGCAACAACGGCCCGACGGGGGCCACGTCGGGCACGCCGACCGTGCGAACGAAGCGACCGGTGGCTTGGCGGATGCCACGAGCCACGACCCACGGTTCGCTGATCCCGAACCGCCGGTTGAACACGAGCACCGCGCCGCCCACGTTGGGGAGTTGGTTCGCGCCCTCGACCGTGATGTCCCAGCGGACGGCCAGGACCGGATCGGCGACGGCCACCAGGTCAGGGTCGAGTCCCCATTCGTCGACGATGAAGCCACCGCGCGCCCGTCGGCCCAGCTGCGTGGCCAGCGTGGCGCCGGGAATCCCCCGGCGGACGGCGTCGACGCTCATGCCGGCGTCCCCGCCTCGGAGCTGACCGGGTGGGCCACGGTGTGCCAGCGGTAGAGCTGGGTCACGACATCGTGGGTGGTGCGGGGTGCGAGCTCGAGCACGGTTCGGGCCCGGGCGCCGTCGGCGGTGCATCCACGGGTCAGCAGCTCACGGGAGTGAGGGGGAAGCGGGGCACCCAACATTTCGGCGGCGGCGGCGGCCAGGAGCCAACCCGGGCCGATCACCGGGACCGGCACCCGCCGGCCCATCAGCACCGCCTGGGTGGCGGTGACTGCGCCCGGTCCCACCACGTTGAGCGGCCCGTCGTGGCTCGCCCAAGCCGCAGCAACCATGGCCTGGCAGGCGTCTTCTTGGTGCAACAGGCTGAAGGGCAACTCGGAGAGCGGGTCCACCGCCACAAACGGCAGGCGCAGGTAACGCCCGAGGGGACTAGGGATGCTGGGGCCAACGATGGGGGCGAGGCGCAAGGAAGTGACGGGGACACCGGCCACCTGTCCCGCGTCGTGGGCGACCTGCTCCACGTGGGCGAGCGAGCGGCCGAACGGCGAAGTGGGATCGAGTTCGCACGATTCGTCGGGCACCGTGGGCGCGCCCCGGCGCCGGCCATAGACCTCGATGCCCGACCGCACCACGATGGCCTTGAGCGAGGGACAGCTCGCCGCGGCACCGAGGACCGACACGGCCGAGGCCGCGGTCCCGAGGCGAGCCTCGGTGGGGCTGGTGCGCGAGTGCGGTTCGAAGATCCCCACGTGGAGCACGACCTCGGGGTCGAAGTCGCGGACGATGCGCACGGCCTTGCGCCGATCGCCCGGCTCGACCCGGTGGAATTCGGACCGAAAGATCCGACGCCGAGGTGGGAACAGGTCGATGCCCAAGATGTCGGTGACGCGATCGTCGCCTTCGAGCAGGTTGGCGACGCGGGTACCGAGCTCGCCGCCCATCCCTGTGATCAGGACTCGCACCATGCACCTCCCCGGTCGATCACGAGCCGGCGTCCGCCTCGTCGTCTGGCTCCATGGTGGCAGAGCCATGATCCTGCTCAGGCCGAAGGGTCGGGAACAGCACGACATCGCGGATGGTGGCCGCATCGGCAAGGAGCATGACGAGACGATCGATGCCGATGCCGAGGCCGCCCGTGGGCGGAAGGCCGTACTCGAGCGCACGGAGGTAGTCCTCGTCGACCGCCATGGCTTCTTCGTCGCCGTTGTCTCGCTCGCGGACCTGCTCTTCGAACCGAGCACGCTGGTCATCGGGGTCGAGCAACTCTGAGAACGCGTTGCACAGCTCACGACCGGCGACGATCCCTTCGAAGCGCTCCGTCATGCCGGCGATCTCGCGATGGGGGCGAGCGAGGGGCGACACCTCGATGGGGTACTCGGTCACGAATACGGGGTTCCACTGCTGGTGCTCTGCGGTCTTTTCGTAGAGCTCGAGCAGAAGCTTGCCGGGTCCGTGGCTGTCCTTCCACATGACCTCGTGCTCGTCGCACAGCGCACGCAACTCGTCGATGGGGGTGCTGAGGTCCACAGACCGACCGATCTGGTCCTCGATGAGCGATGCCAGCGTGGCTCTTCGCCACGGCACCGAGAGGTCGAGCTCGCGGCCCTGGTAGCTGACGGTGGTGGAGCCGGTCAGCGTCTCGGCCAAGTAGGCCACCAGTTCTTCGACGAGGGCCATGATGTCGGTCCAGTCGGCGTACGCCTGGTAGAGCTCGAGCATCGTGAACTCAGGGTTGTGGCGTGGCGAGATGCCCTCGTTGCGGAACACCCGGGCGATCTCGAAAACTCGTTCGAAGCCGCCCACCACCAGCCGCTTCAGGTAGAGCTCGGGGGCGATGCGCAGGAACATCTGCTGGTCCAGCGCGTTGTGATGCGTGGTGAAGGGGCGAGCCAGCGCCCCACCGGGGATCGGGTGCAGCGCTGGCGTCTCGACCTCCATGAAGTCACGGTCTTCGAGCCAGCGGCGGGTCAGCGACACCAGCTTCGAGCGCATCTGGAGGCCATGGCGAGCCTCATCGGTGACCCACAGGTCGACGTAGCGCTGGCGGTAGCGGGTGTCAGGGTCTGTGATGCCGTGCCACTTGTCGGGGAACGGACGGCGGGTCTCGGCGAGCACCGTCCACTCGAGCACCTTCACCGAGAGCTCACCCTTGCGGGTGGTCATGACCTCGCCGCTTACTCCGATCCAGTCGCCGAGTGAGAGCTTGGCGAACCCCTCGAACTTGGGCGTGTCGTTCACCGTGGCGAAGAGTTGGATGCGCCCCGTGGAGTCCGCCAGTTGCCCGAACGCGAGCTTTCCCTGGCCCCGGCGCAGCATCAGCCGCCCGGCAACGGTGACCCGGTCGCCCGTCTCGATCCCCGCCTCGAGCCCTTCGTACGCCTGCTTGAGCCCAGCCGCCGTGGCGTCGGGGTCGAAGCGATAGGGGATGGAGGGGCGCTCGGTCACCCGACCAGCCTGCCCGTTGGGCCTCGCCGCAGCCCAACTGTTCTCCCGCTGGACAGGTTGCGAGCGGCCCTGCGCTCCCGACCCACCACTCGAACTTGGCACGGATCCCGGACATCGGTGTCCGGGATCGGTGCCGGGTACGAACGAGTTGGGGGTCGGCCGCTACTGGTTGCGCTCGAACACGACGCGCAGGCCGTGGAGGGTGAGCCAGGGCTCGACCAGCTTGATCGACGACGTATACGGCGCGATCAGCGCCGCGAGGCCGCCCGTAGCCACCACGGTGGGGTCGCCCAGCTCATCGCGCAGGCGACCGCAGATTCCATCGACCTGGCCAGCGAAACCGAACACGGCACCCGACTGGATGGACTCGACGGTGGTGCGACCAATCACGTTGCGGGGCTCCACCAACTCCACGCGTCGCAGCGCGGCGGCTCGGGTATAGAGGGCATCGAGGCTGATCTCCACGCCGGGGGCGATCACCCCACCGAGGTACTCGCCCTTGGCGGACAGTGCGTCGTAGGTCGTGGCGGTGCCGAAGTCGATGATGATGGCCGGCCCGCCGTACAGGTCGAGCGCCGCCACCGCGTTGACGATGCGGTCCGCTCCCACCTCGCGCGGATTCTCGGTGAGGATCGGCAGTCCGGTCTTCACCCCGGGTTCGATGACCACTGGTCGGAAACCGAAGTACTTCTCGGTCATGTCCCGGAAGGCTGCGGTGGTGCGTGGGACGACAGAAGAGATGGCGATGCCGTCGATGTCGTCGTCGAACGAGAACCCGTGGAAGCCGAGGAATTCCTGCACCACCAGGGCGTGTTCGTCGGAGGTGCGCTCGGCGTTGGTGGCGATGCGCCAATGGTCGATCAGGCCTACTTCGGCCGGGCTATCGCTCGCACCGCCGGAGGTGGCCACGTCGTCCTCATCGCCGAAGAGGCCGATGACGGTCTGGGTGTTGCCGATGTCGATGGCCAGCAGCATGCGGGAAGCCTGCCGCCTGCAACGACCGCCTGCACAACCGGACGCTCATTCCGAGACGCGCTGTGGCCGGCGGTGGGAGCGATGGCCCTCTCGCCACGATCGTGTTCGTGGGCCAGGGACTGGTCCGGTGGTTCAGGGGTGGACGTCGATGTCGAGACCGATGTCGAGCACGGGCGCCGAGTTGGTGAGCGAACCGGATGACACCACATCGGCACCGGTGAGGGCGTAGGCACCCACCGTCTCGAGCGTGATACCCCCAGACACCTCGAGCAAGGCCCGCCGAGTGCCGTTGGCGGCCGCGTGCTCGTCGGCCACGGCCACCGCTGCTCGCACCTCGTCGGGCGACATGTTGTCGAGCAAGATCGCGTCGGCACCGGCCTGGAGAGCCTCGTGCACCTGGTCGATGCGCTCGCACTCCACATGCACGGTGCGGCCAGGCCACGCGTCTCGAGCAGACCGCACCGCGTCGACGATGCCCAGCACCGTGAGGTGGTTGTCCTTGAACATCACCCAGTCGCTGAGGTTCCCGCGGTGGTTGCGGCCGCCTCCGGCACGCACCGCCGCCTTCTCGAGCGAGCGCAGCCCCGGCGTGGTCTTGCGGGTGTCCCAGACGCGCAACGGCGCCGCCGCATCCACGAACGTCCGGGTGCGAGTGGCGATGCCGCTCAGGTGCCCAAGGAAGTTGAGGGCGGTTCGCTCCGCGGTGAGGACGGAGGCAAGGGGACCCGTCACGGTGCCCAGCACCGCTCCAGCGGCGACGGCGTCACCGTCGGCCACCGCCCAACCGCAGGTGATGGCGGGGTCGACCTGGGCGAACGTCTCGTCGGCGCATGCCGTGCCGGCGATGACCCCATCGGTGCGGGCGACGAACTCCGCCACGGCGCTGGTCCCGGGGGGCAGCAGCGCCGCCGAGATGTCGCCCAGCGGAGTGAGGTCTTCGGCGAGCGCCAACGCCACCAAGGCGCGGATCGTGCCGATCGGAGCATCGAACGAACTCATGGCCCCAACCCTTTCACAGCGCGACCCACGTCTCGTTGTTGCGTCGGTGCGGCCACCGAAGGCCGGGTGGCATCGGGGCTGAGGCCAGGACCGGGAGGACCAGCGAATACTTGGTGTCGCTCGTGAGCATCCAGGAATACCTCGTCTCATCATCCGGTCAGATGTCGCTGCCCGCGGCGGCCCGGCATCGATGGCACCTCGACGATGGCGGGCCGGTTGACGTGATCGATCTCGGCTTTGGCGTTCTGACCGCGCCCAGGGGAACCGCCCGAACTCTGCTCGACGACCTCGTCACCCGCGACCAACACGCCGAGTTCGTGACGTCGCTCGATGGCGACGCCGACCTCGCCACGACGTGAGCCGAGCGATCCTCGACGACCACCTTCTGCGAGACCTGCTTGCGGGCGATGCTCCCGGGGAACTCGTGGACCTGCTTGCCGCCTACGAGCCCGCAACCACGAACCTGTATCTGTACCGGCTCGCCAGGAGCGTGGCCTCGGCTCGTGGGGGCGCGCTCACGGGTGGGTGGAGCGCCGAACACCGTCGGTCACTCGGCGCCAAGCTGCTCACCTTGCCTGACGACATCGAGATCGTGCCGCTCAAGACGATCACGTTCCGTATGGCTGAGATAGCAGCATCACATCGCGTCTCAACCCTCGGAGCAGAGTGCGTCGCTGCAGCAGCACACCTCGATGCTCCGCTCTGCGTCTGGAGTGGAGACGACGGACCCGGGATCCGAGCAGCAATGATCGATCTCGGGCTCGATTACCGAACGATCACCCGCTGAGAGCGCGGCGAAACCGGAGCGAGTGGCGCAACGAGGATCAGGTTGCTCGTCGATCGGGAACGATCTGGGTCGATCGTGCGACCCAGATCGACACGATCGACCCACTTCGCTCGTCCGCCGAGACCTAGCCGATGAGGGTGCCATGAACGTGCCGGGGGAGCACCCCGAACGCTGGCGGATAGAGCGCTAGTTGAACCCGCGGGCGTCCTGCTTGAGCGCCGTGTCAAGGCTCACGGCAGCCGCCACCACCAGGCTGCGCAGCGGCTCTTCAAGGGGGCGGTGGATCTGCACCACATAGTTGTCGGCAGCGGTGAACATGGCCCGAGCCAGCCCCGCGAACGTCTTGGTGATGCGGGCGACCTCGGCGCCGGTGTGATCGGTGATGTTGAAGTTCCACGCTCGCCAGTTCTCACCGTTGATGGAGCCGACCTTGTGCTCGTTGGCGACCAGGCTGAAGTGGATCTTGCCGATCATGTTGTCCTGGATGATCTGCCCGATCTCGGTGCCCATGCCGTCCTGCACGATGATCCTTGACTTCATGACCTTGGCGGGTCGGGTGAGTTGGAGCATCACTTGGCCGGCGGCGTCGACGACCTGCAGCTTGTGGGTCATGAACTGATCGACCGACGTAAGCAACCGCAGGGCCTTCTTTGCCGTGCTCTGCCCCACCTGGCGCACCGCGCCGATCTGGTTGCCGTGCTGGTCAGACACCGCGTACTCGCTGTTGAGCTCGATGAACTTGGCTTTTTGGTTCACCACCAGCACCGGCTCCGTGAAAAGCGTTCCTCCGCCTTGTGCCGCGCCTGGGGTGACGCCCGCGGTGGCCAACCCCTTGGCGATCCTTTCGGTGCCGACGTCTCGGACCGGGACGGGGGAGGTGTTGGTCACCGGGTCGACCGAGGTCTTGCCGTGAGAACTGACTTGATCGGTCCAGGTGGTGCCGTCGAACCAGCGGTACTCGTGACGGCCCATCGGGTCTGGGTACCAATTGGGCTGATGGCCGCTGCCGTCGGTCATGGCTCGGATGCTCCTCGGAGGTGGGCGCTTGGCGGCTTGACGCTACCCCGGCTCGGGCAGCCGGCGATCAGACGAACACGATGCGGTGGGCGAACTCGGCGCGGGTCTCGGGGAAGTCCTCACGGGTGTGGGCACCCCGACTCTCCTGACGTTGCAAGGCGGCGCCGACCGCAGCGCGCGCCACGGTGGCCAGGTTGTGGAGCTCATGGTCGGCAACGGAATCGCCACGAGGGGCGGCGAGCGTCTCGCCCACCATCTTCACGGCCTGTTCGAGCGACGGCGCATCACGCAAAACCCCAGCGTGGAACGTGAGTTCACGCTGGAGGCCAGATCGCAGCGTCGCCGCATCTTCCGGTTCCCCCTCGGCCACCACCACGGGGTCGAGGTGCACGAAGCGCCCTCCGATGACGCCCGGCGGCACGGCGTCGGGCCGGTCGGGGTCCATGCCCAGGACCGTACGCATGGCCCCCGTTGCCTCGGGCCCGGAGCCGCCGGCTTCGATGGCCTCGACCGCTCGCGGACCGAACACCATCCCTTCGAGCAATGAATTGGAGGCCAGCCGGTTGGCCCCATGCACGCCCGAACATGACGCTTCGCCGGCCGCCCACAAGCCGGGCAACGACGATGCCCCCGACAGATCCGTCACGATGCCCCCGCAGGTGTAGTGGGCCGCCGGGGCGACCGGAAGCCAGTCCGTTGCGGGGTCGAGTCCCACAGCCCGGAGCTCCTTCGCCACGTTCGGGAAGCGCTGATCGAACTGCTCGAGGCCGGTCGCGTCGAGGAAGACGTGGTCCGCTCCCAGCGCGAGCATGCGCCGGGTCTCGGCTCTAGACACCACGTCACGCGACTGCATCTCGTCGACGAACCGCTCACCTGTGGTGTCGCGCAGGAGGGCGCCATGACCCCGAA
>Ga0105045_10002195_pt1 | contig 16367 bp, 14 predicted proteins | sample MAT02_FD_78089 | JGI IMG/M metagenome (GOLD analysis project Ga0105045, IMG submission 78089) | Freshwater microbial communities from Lake Fryxell liftoff mats and glacier meltwater in Antarctica - MAT-02 (megahit assembly) | ecosystem: Environmental > Aquatic > Freshwater > Ice > Liftoff...
ACATAGGATCGCTGGCAATAGGCTGGTAAAAATCAGGCCTACAAACAACTTATTAACAAGTCTGAGAGGGAGAAATATCATTGTAAACACCAAAGGTAGCGCGGCATTCGGGTGCGTGTGATGGAGTAAACGCCCGATTATCCACATTATTCTGTGGATTTAACAATCAGGGTAAATTTCATAGCCCAATTGATCTTCCATCGCAGCAATACCTTGAAGCCCTCCAGTATGCATAAACACCCATTTTTCGGACTTCGATAAAGCGGCCTTTTTTGCCAACTCAAACATGGCGTAGGCTGCTTTAGCCGTGTAAACCGGATCGAGCTTTATACCCGTCTCATTATGAAAGCGCTGCATGAAGGAAATCAATTTGATGCTTGTTTTTGCATATCCACCGTGGTGAAAATCGGATAAGATTTCAACAGTGCTCATCAAATCTTCCACCGTTTCCCGATCTCCCAACAAGGATAGAAAATCGGCTTCCATTTTTGGCCGGATCAAGTCATCTCCTTTCAGAACAGAGATAGCCGTGAGCCTTGTTTCTCCCTTCGCTGCAAGCGTCAACCCCTGAAGGGTAGTGCCAGTAGCAGTTGCCAGAAAAATACGATCGGGCATAAAGGGCAATTCACCGATTATTTCTTGGCATCCTTGCACGCCGTAATAATTCGCTCCGCCCTGCGGAATGAAGTAGCAATTTCCAAATGATGCCTTCAGAGCGTCTTTGCCTTCCCAGGTTTGGTAGAAATCGAAATCAGATTTCGGGACTATTTCGATCCGCATTCCAGCTTTTGCGGCAGCCGAAAGGGTAGGATTTTCAAGCTTAGCTGCCATACCCCGGATAATTCCGATGCTTTTAAAACCAAAAATCCGTGCTGCTTCCGCCGTAGCGAGTATGTGATTGGAATGCGCCCCGCCCATGGTCAAAAGGCTTTGTTGACCTTTGAAGCGAGCTTGTTGCAAGTTGAGCTTGAGCTTTCGCCACTTGTTACCCGAGATCATGGGATTAATCAGATCATCGCGTTTTATAAATAATTCGATCCCCTTTTCTTGAAATACGGGAAGCGAAAGGAGTTCGAGAGGCGACGGAACATTAATTTGGGGATGTTGCACGGTTCAAAATTAAGGCTTGATTTCTTTTGTGACGCTTATATTCGCAAAATGAATAAACTTGCTGGCAATCTTCACAAAGGCATCTTCGAAGCAGGTTGCGATGAAGCCGGGCGAGGCTGTTTAGCTGGCCCCGTGGTAGCTGCAGCTGTAATATTGCCGGAGGGTTGGCGGTGCAAAGGGCTGAACGATTCAAAGTTACTATCGGTATCGCAGCGCGAAAAGCTTAAACCCATTATTGAAAATGAGGCCTTGGCTTGGGGCATCGGCATTTGCGGGCCAAGCGAAATCGATACCCTGAATATCTTACAAGCATCATTCGAAGCCATGCACCGAGCGGTATGGAAGCTCAAACACAAGCCAGAATTTTTATTAATTGATGGCAATCGTTTTAAAGCCTTCACGGGAATAGAACACGCCTGTATGGTAAAAGGCGATAGCCGATTTCTGTCCATCGCCGCTGCTTCTGTGCTTGCGAAAACTTTTCGCGACGAACTTATGCAAAAGCTGCATGCAGCGGAGCCGGAATATGGTTGGGCTCAAAATAAGGGATATCCGACCATCGCTCATCGACTAGCCATTGCGAAATACGGGGTTTCTTCCCACCATCGGCTTACCTTTCGACTTCAAAAGCGAGCGAATATAGAAACTGTCACCCGCACTTCACACGCTGCTGTGCAAAGCCCATGCTAGTGAAGCCCGCTTCATTGAATCAGGAAGCTATTTTTGCTGTAAATCTCACGAAGAAGTGCGCAGACTTATCATTGCTGGAATAGCACTGCTGCTGATAGCAGCCTCTTTTATTGCTTTTTACCGAAGTTTTGACCAAAAGATCTTTGCGCAAGTAGAAGCATTGAAGGCCATTCCGCCAACGGCAGCGATGGTTATAGAGACCGATGAAATCGGAGAGTTATGGCGCGATCTTGCGGATAAAAGTTTAATCTGGCAGACGCTGCAAGCCACTGATCTATACTTCAGGCTGAATGCATCCAGCATGGTATTGGACAGCTTGTTGCGGAAAGATGAACAATTTCGCACTTATTTGGCCAATCTGCCCCTCGTTATTTCGACTCATATCACTGGAGTAAAAACTTACGACTTCTTGTTTGTGATACCGCTTGAAGAGAATGTGGAACTGTCTGAAATACAAATTGCACTCGGTGAATTGGTGCGATCAAAAACAGGTGCCGAGCAGCGCAAAGTTGAAGGAATCGAAATATCTGCTCTGACAAATTTCCTTTCGGATCGGCCACTTCAGTTTTTCTTACACGAAAATTTATTAGTTCTTAGCCTTTCGCCCACACTCATAGAAGAATCGGTGCGCAGCCTACTAAAGGAAAAATCGATTTGGCAGGACCCCAATTTTCAGGAGTTGAGAGCTACACGGGGGCTTGAAAGCAGGGGGCAATTATATGTGCAATACGCAGCCTTCCGCGAGCTTATCAAGCAGTTTGTTGCCGATGAGCGCATGACGCATGCCTTCTTCCAAACAGATTATGCCGACTGGTCGGCCTTTGACATTCGAATTGACGCCAATGCTCTCCTACTCAACGGATTTGTTGTGGCCACCGATAGCGCAAATGCCTGGCTGAATACCTTCCGCGGGATGCGGCCTGTGAAGCCCGTATTGCTTGATTATATGCCGCTTACCACCGCATATTTTACCTTCATGGGATTCGGAGAAATTTTAAATTTTCAAAGCCAACAACAGAAACTTCGGGTAAACAGCAATACAGAAAAGACCCAAACACAGCTCAGCGACAGCTACCGCGAACGATGTAATTGCGAAGTGGATCAGCTGGCTACGGAATGGATTGGCGATCAAATGGCACACTGCGTTTTGGAGCCTGTGAACGAAAATGATCCGCTCCGTACACTGGCACTTTTCCGCAGTAGCGACCAAGCCAAAACATTCGAGAGTCTCCAATTTCTGGCAAATGCATTCGCTTCAGATGGCAGCACGCAAAAAGGCGAGACCTATCTCGATCGTGATATTTTTCCCTTGCCGATCGGCGATTATTACGGTGAAGTGTTGAGCGAAATGTTTTCGGGCATGGCCGATCCTTATTATGTATTGATTGATGACGTAGTTTTACTCAGCGCTTCACGCGATGTATTGCGCGAAGCAATCCGACAGCTCGATCGGGGCGAAAACCTGAGTGGTAGCGAAAAATTTGCGGATGCGTCAGACCAACTAAGCGAATCTGCCAATTTCATGGTTTATAGCTCTCTAGCCCGTTCGACGGAGATTTACCCTTCCCTGCTGAAAGCACCTTTTGCAGAAGATTTGCGCGCTCAGTCGGCCGTATTGCAGCAGTTTCCTGTGTTGTTATACCAAGCAGCATATCATAAAGGCAATAAGTTCTATAACACGCTCTACTTGCACCATTCCACTTACTCGGAAGAAGTTGGCCCGGAGCTTTGGGCTATTACCCTCCAAGCCCCCGTGGCAGGGAAGTGGCATACTTTTACCAACCACAATACAGGCGCCACAGAACTATTGGTGCAAGATAGTCTGCACCGACTTTATCTCCTTTCGACTCAAGGTAAAATTTACTGGGACAAACAGTTGGATGGCGCAATTGCCGGCGATGTGGGGATGATAGATGGTTTCAAGAATAAGAAATACCAAATGGTTTTTGCAACGGCATCGACCTTATACGCGCTTGATCGCAATGGTCAAGATCTTGAAAATTTTCCAGTTAAATTTCCATCCATGGCTTCCACAGGTGCGGCCGTGATGGATTACGATAAGGATCGAACCTACCGCTTCGTGGTGGGCAGTGAAGGAGGTGATCTTTGGACCTACAACCTAGCAGGCAAGCTGATAGACGGTTGGAAGTTTGCAGAAAGCAAAGCGGAAATAACCTCAACCCCTACGCATATTCGCATCCGAAACAAGGATTACATTTTTGCCTTATCGGCAGATCGAAAGGTGTTCCTGCTCAATCGAAAGGGTGAAATCCGTGAAAAAGTTAAAGAATCGACGCCAAGTAGTCTTCTTGGCGAGCCAATGATTTATACGGGTACTGATATCAATAAATCTGGATTCTATGCCGTAGATAGCCTTGGCAGTTTTATCGACTTCCCTTTTGGAAGCTCGAATGTGAAATATACGCGACTATCAGACTCCAATCTCAGTTCCGATCGAGTGGCCTTAACGCTCAGTGATCATAAGCCTCTTATCGCATTGGCGCAAGCCAACGAAATAACAATTTACCAGGGATCCGATCCTTCTAAAATCAGTGCTATCGAAGTAGAAGGAGCGAAATACTTGAGCTGGCATACCGTAAAGGGCAATTTGTATTTGACAGTTTTGGTGTCAAATAGCTGCTTTGTTTTCGATGCTGGGGGAGAAAAAGTCGCGGAATTTAGCGACGCTGCTGCGCCGCCGATGATCGGTGAATTTAATAGCGACGGAAAAGTGATCGTAATTTTTGAGAATGGAAAAGGTGAAATTATCGCTCTTCCATTAGAGCCATAACCTATTTAACTCGTTCGCTGTATTGCCCGGTTCGGGTATCGACCTTTATTCGATCGCCCGTGTCGATGAACAGAGGCACGCGAATCTTCGCTCCCGTATCGATGGTAGCGGGTTTCAAGGTATTGGTTGCAGTATCGCCACGAAGACCCGGCTCGGTATAGGTTACTTCCGCTTCAATAAAAGAAGGCAATTCCAAAGTTAGTGGCGTCTCTTCGTCGGCGTGGTAAATAATGGTTACCACCATGCCTTCCCTCAAATATTCTGGAGCTTCTACAAACTGGGTTTCCAGGTAAATCTGTTCAAACGTTTCGACGTGCATGAAGTGAAAACCGTTTTCGTCGCGAAACAAGTATTGATAGGGTCGGTGTTCGATGCGAATTACGTCGATGCCATGCCCTGCCGAGAAGGTGTGATCGATGACTTTGCCCGTTTCTAAGTTTCGCATTTTTGTGCGCACAAATGCAGGGCCCTTGCCAGGTTTTACATGTTGAAATTCCACGATGGTAAACAGCTTACCATTGAATTTCATACAGAGTCCGTTTTTAATGTCGGAGGTAGTGGCCATGTGTTTTGAATTTTGGTAAATGTAAAAATTAAGAAGGTTTGAATGTATCAATTTCCAGTATTTGGGTGCAAAAGCTGTACTCCGCTTCCAGGTGATTGGATGCCACGGCAATGCATCGATCGGTTGAATAATTGACCATCAATTGCTTATACCACGCAACGCCTTTAGAATCTAAGTTTGAAGTGGGTTCATCGAGCAGTACTACTTCTGTATCGCTAAGTAGGGCAAGACCCAACCGTAAGCGCTGCTTCATACCCGATGAAAGCTGCTTTATGGCCTTGTTGGCCGAATGCTCCAGGTAAATTATTTCCAAAAAAGACTTTCTTGAAACTCCGGTTTTCAAGGGCTTTAAACCAAAATGAAAATCCACGACTTCCGTAATGGTCAACTCTTCATAAAGCTCTAGGTAAGGACTACAGAAACTTAGAGTTTTATAAAATTGATCTGCTTTCAATAACGCTCCATCGCGCTCCACAATCATGTTGCCTTCGGTAAGGGTGCTGTAGCCGAGCAACGATTTTATCAGCGTGCTTTTTCCGGATCCGTTTCCGCCGAGTATGGCAAGCGGTAAAGCAGCGGTCAAGTCCATATTCAAATTGCGGAAAATCCATTCCGATCCAAAGCGTTTGCCAGCGTTTTCCAGCCGGATTGAAATCATAGTGGGCCTTTGATCACACCTTTATCCGAACGTCGGATAAAATCGAGAATGAATTGAACTTCTGGAGTGAGTTCCAACTCTGCTTCCACTTGCGCCAATCCTTTCGATATGTTTTGATTCTGCACGAAGATGATGCGGTAGGCATTCTCAATTTGTTGCACCTGTGCGTCGGTGAACCCGCGCCGCCGAAGACCGATGGTATTTACCCCTGCAAAAGTGAGGGGTTCGCGCGCTACCTTGATGAAGGGGGGGATGTTTTTCCTAATAAGGCTCGCACCCGCCACAAATGCGTGTGCTCCGATCTCTACGAATTGTTGACTCCCAACTTTGCCTTCCAACACTACATAATCGCCGATGATATTATGTCCGGAAAGGCCGGTATAATTAGCTAAAACGCAATTGTTACCAATAATGCAATCGTGCGCAACATGCACATATCCCATGAGCAGGCAATTATTCCCCACCACAGTTTTCATCTTATCGGTGGTGCCGCGGTGAATGGTTACGCACTCGCGAATGGTGGTATTATTGCCGATCTCGGTGGTGGTGTACTCGTTGCCAAACTTCAGGTCCTGCGGCACAGCCGAAATCACCGCTCCAGGAAAAATTTCGCAGCCTTCGCCTATTCTCGCCCCGTCCATTATCACCACATTGGGATGAAGGACCGTACCCTTACCTATTACCACATCGGCGGCAACACTTGAGAATGCACCAATTTGTACCCCTTCGCCGATTGTAGCATCCGGATGAACATTTGATAGGGCGTGGATCATTTACGGTTTGTCTTTAATAATTTGAGCCATAAGCTCTCCTTCGGAAACTAAGTGGCCGTTTACATAACCTCTGCCTTTCATCTGCACAATTCCTCTGCGAATGGGCGCCATCAAGGCCATTTCAAATACTACAGTGTCACCAGGCACTACTTTCCGTTTAAAGCGAACACCATCAATTTTCAGGAAATAGGTGCTCCACTTTTCAGGCTCTTCCACATTGTGCAAGGCTAGAACGCCTCCGGCTTGAGCCATAGCTTCGATCTGCAAGACACCTGGCATCACTGGATTCCCAGGGAAGTGACCTTGAAAATAAGGCTCATTGAGCGTCACATTTTTTATACCCACTACGCGATCTCCACTGAGTTCAATTATTCGATCGATCATCAAGAAAGGATAGCGGTGCGGAAGAATCCCCATAATTTGGTTGACATCGTACACCGCTTCGCGCGTAAGATCGAAGGTAACCGGTTTCTTCTTCTCGTCTTTGATAAGCTGCTTGATAATCTTACCAAAAGCTACGTTACCGGCATGGTTTGGGCGAGCAGCAAGAATATGCCCGCGGATCGGGCGACCGACCAAGGCCAAATCTCCTACGATATCGAGCAACTTGTGTCGGGCAGGCTCGTTTTCAAACTTGAGTTTAACCGTATTTAAAACGCCGATTCCCTCTACCTTAAACTTCACATTTTCCTTTCCAAGCAGTCTTGCTAAGTCGCGGTATTCGGCTTCTGTGCGCACTTTTTCAACTAATACGATAGCATTGTCGAGGTCGCCACCTTTGATCAGATTGTTCTTGGCGAGTGCTTCGAGTTCCCGAAGGAAAACAAACGTGCGACAGGATGCAATTTCCTTTTTAAACTCGCCGATATTGTACATCGATGCATGCTGCGTGCCCAGCACGGGCGAATTGTAATCGACCATAACCGTTACCCGAAATTCATGCCCTGGAGTGGGAACGGCAAGCATTTCTACGTAGCCTTTCTCATCTTCGTAGTAAAGATTCTCGGTGAGGGTAAAATAATCGCGGTCGGCTTCTTGTTCGATGTAGCCAGCTTTTTCAATAGCTTCCACAAAGAGTTTCGCGCTCCCATCCATAATTGGAACTTCGGGGCCATCTACTTCGATCAGCGCATTGTCTATTTCGCAGCCATAGATAGCAGCCAGAATATGCTCGGTGGTATGAATGCGCGCGCCGTTTTGCTCCAGGGTGGTACCACGGTTGGTGGTTACTACATTATCTACATCGGCTTTTATAGTGGGTTTACCCTCCATATCGACCCGTTGAAAGGTATAACCGTGGGTTGCTGCTGCCGGATGCACGGTCATTTTAACTTTTTCGCCGGAGTGTAGGCCAACTCCTTGAAATGAAATAGGGGCTGCGAGTGTGCGCTGCTTCATACTCATTCTTAAGTATTTTGATTTAACGCCGCGAGTTCCTGCTTTAAGGCATGCAACTCGCGCATGATTTCAGGCAACTTTCGGAATCCGATATACGATTTCTTGTAAGACACGAACTCGAAGGCGGGTGAGCCTTGCCAAATAGAATTTTCTTCCGGGATGGAAGCGCCGATGCCACTTTGTGCGGCAATCTTTACGCCGTCGGCTATCTTGAGGTGGCCAATAATTCCAACTTGTCCACCTATCATGCAGTTCTTTCCAATTTTAGTCGAACCGGCTATCCCAGTTTGTGCTGCTATAACGGTATTCTCGCCGATTTCCACATTGTGGGCGATTTGTACGAGATTGTCGAGTTTAACGCCTTTGCGAATAATAGTGCTTCCAAAAGTGGCGCGATCGATGGTGGTATTTGCCCCCACTTCCACATAATCTTCGAGAATAACATTGCCAATTTGGGGTACTTTTTTATAATCGTTCTCGGCATTTGGCGCAAAGCCAAAACCGTCTCCTCCAAGCACGGCGCCTGGTTGCAAAATACAGTGGGCACCTACCTCGCACTCATCCAATATTTTCACTCCGGCATGAATTAAGGAGTGGTCACCAATTTTGGCGCCATCGCCAACAAATACTCCGGCATGAAGCACGGCACCTTTGCCTATTCTGGCATTGGGTCCTATAAAAACGCCCGGTGCCACATAAGCATCCTCTCCGATTTCGGCGCTCGTATCAACAAAAGCTTGCAGCGAAACACCCTTTAACTGACCTTTGCGCTGATTGTAAAGCTCCAGCAATTTTGCAAAACTCGCATATGGTTCCTTTACCTTAATAAGCGTACAGGTTTCGGGTATAGCTTGCTCTGCGAGGAAGGAGTCGGCGACTATTACAATTGATGCGCCTGTGGAATAAATGTAAGGAGTGTAGGCCGGATTGGCCAAAAAAGAGAGTGTGCCCTCCTTTCCTTCTTCAATTTTACTCAAACCTGAAACACTTCTGTTTTCATCGCCAACTACTTCTCCTTGAAGTAATTGTGCAATTTGTAGGGCTGAGAATTTCATCGCTCAAATATAGAAATTAATCCCAACCGACGGAAAGGTGTATCACTTGCTACGGCGAAGTTCTTTAGGATAATACAGTACATACTTCGTAATAGTCACCGACTGTGCGAGCAGGGCTCCACTATCTGAAGCTTCAGCGAGATCGACCAATTCGCCCGATTTGGAGAGCATATCAATCCCATCCACGTCCTTGTTATAAGCATGATTTTCAATGCGATCGGTTTGGAAATAATAGGCAATCTCGTCGTCGTTCAACTTGAAGAACCCGGCAGTACGGTGGCGAAGGTCGGCTATCTCCTTTTCGGGAAAAGGATCGTTTGCCAATACCACCAAGCCCAGATTTCGATACACCGCCCTTCGGCAAAGATCGCTCAGAATTCGATCGGGGTGCTCCATCCAAACCTTGATCGCACCCATTATATCGTAGTCGTCGAGCTTTACAAACGCATCGAGCACATCGGGCTGATTTGCAAAAGCGGCGTAATCATAATGGTTGTAAAGAAATTTCCGAAACGCGGGAGATCCAAAAAGCTCATCGCCACGGAGCGCACAAAACCGCGCCCTGTTGAGAATAGAAATCAAAAGTCGCTCGGCCGAAACCACCGTTTTATGCAAGTACACTTGCCAGTACATCAATCGGCGGGCGACGATGAATTTTTCGATCGAATAAATCCCCTTTTCTTCAACAGCCAAGCGATCGTTGGAAACAGTGAGCATTTTAATAATGCGTTGATTGCTCACTACTCCCTCCGAAACACCAGTGTAAAAACTATCGCGCATCAAGTAGTCGAGTCGATCCATATCGAGTTGGCTACTTACGAGTTGATGCAGGAATTGCTTCGAATATCGATTGTTGAAAATGGCGATTCCCAAGCTAAGGCGATGATCAAACTCGGTGTTGAGCCGGTCCATCAACAAGGCCGAGATACGCTCGTGATTTACTTCTTTAACCAGGGTATATTCCAAACTGTGGCTATACGGCCCGTGGCCTACATCGTGCAGCAGGATAGCTATTAAGGCACCCTGCTCCTCCTCGGTAGTAATGCTCACATCCTTGCCGCGCAGGCTTTCTATGGCGAGCTGCATAAGGTGCATCGCTCCCAAGGCGTGGTGAAAACGGGTATGGATAGCGCCTGGATACACCAATTGCGACATGCCCAATTGCTTAATTCGCCGGAGACGTTGAAAATACGGATGCGCAATCAAATCGTAAATCAGGGCATCGGGCACAGAAATGAAGCCATAAACCGGATCATTTATAATCTTCTTCTTGTTATGCGGATCGAACACCCTTTCTTTGCCCATGATTTAAAGCTTCGGCACACTAAAGGGGTGCGAAGTTTGTTTAATAGATCAAAAGTAAACCATATTCATCACCAGCCAAATCTCAAGAACTACACTATGGCAACTCGCATACTTTGGGCCGACGACGAAATCGAACTCCTTAAACCACACGTTTTATTCCTTCGCGAAAAAGGATTTGAAGTAAAAACCGTGAACAATGGCACCGAAGCCGCAGAGCTTGCCGACGATGAAGATTGGGACATTATCTTCTTGGACGAAAACATGCCGGGTCTTTCAGGCTTGGAAACGCTTGCTTTGATAAAAAAGTCAAATCCTTCTGTGCCGGTGGTAATGATCACCAAAAGCGAAGAAGAATCGATTATGGAAGACGCGATCGGGTCGAAAATCTCCGATTACCTTATTAAACCCGTCAATCCTAACCAAATTCTCCTTTCAATAAAAAAGAACTTAGAGAATAAAAAGTTAATCTCTGAAAAGACAACTTCAAGCTATCAACAAGCTTTCCGCGCTATCGGCATGTCGCTGGGTGATCGCCTAAATTTTGACGAATGGCAAGAAGTATATCGCAACTTGGTGTACTGGGAACTCGAGCTTGAAAGCGGCAGCGACGGCGTAATGGAAGAAGTACTCCTGATGCAGAAAACCGAAGCCAATGCTGCTTTTAGCAAGTATGTTTCTCAAAATTACGTCGACTGGCTTAAGGGCAAATCGGATGATGCTCCCCTGCTCTCCCACCAAATATTTAAAGAGAAAGTGGCGCCCGAATTGGGTGCCGAACCCGTGTTTTTACTCCTTATTGATAATTTGCGATTCGATCAATGGCGCTTGATTTCCCAAGTATTAAGCCCCCTATTCACGATTGAAGACGAAACGATTTATTCGAGCATCCTACCCACAGCGACACAATATGCGCGCAACGCTTTTTTCGCCGGATTGATGCCCGGTGAAATCCAGAAAATGTACCCCCAACTTTGGACGAACGAAGAAGATGAAGGGGGCAAAAACCTACACGAAGAAGAATTGCTCCGCCATCAGTTGCGCCGACTGGGTAAAGACATTAAGATGAGCTACAATAAGATTACCCGACTTGAAGCTGGTAAGAAACTTGCTGAAAATATCAGCAACTTAATGGGCAATAACCTCAACGTTATTGTGTACAATTTCGTGGACATGCTCTCGCACGCGCGGACGGATATGGAAGTAATCCGCGAATTGGCGGACAATGATTCCGCTTACCGATCGCTTACGCTGAGCTGGTTTGAGCATTCGCCGTTGAAGAATATTCTGGAGCAATTGGCCGAAAAAAAAGTAAAAGTGATTATTACCACCGACCATGGTACGATCCAAGTGAATGAGCCGATTAAAGTTATCGGCGACCGGAATTCAAGCACTAATTTGCGCTACAAGCAAGGCCGTAATTTGAATTACAATCCCAAGGAAGTATTTGCCGTTCAAAAGCCCGAAGACGCACACCTTCCCAAATCGAATATGAGCACTTCGTACATTTTTGCACGCGAGCGGCAATATTTGGTTTATCCCAATAATTACAACCATTTCATGAATTTCTACAAAGACACTTTTCAGCACGGGGGTATCTCGCTCGAGGAAATGTTGATCCCAATGGTGATTTTGAAAGCTAAATGATCCAAACCTTCAAGGCCCAAACTCCCGATGAATTAAGCGCAATAGCCCGGGAAGCTTTGGTACTGGCTGGAGGGTATAAACTTTGGGCTTTTTATGGTGAAATGGGCGTGGGAAAGACCACATTTATCCATCATTTTTTGCGGGCTCTGGATGTTAAAAGTTCGCTTGGCAGCCCGACTTATTCCATTGTAAACAGCCACCTGACTGCCGCGGGAGAGCCTGTGTATCACTTTGATTTTTATCGCTTTGAAACACCAGAAGAAGCGTTCGACATCGGTTACGAAACCTATTTATTCAGTGGGGCATTCTGCTTTATGGAATGGCCCGAGCGTCTTGGCGATCTGCTCCCGGCAGACGTTGTGAAAGTGAAAATGTCGGAAGAAAATGGGCTGCGTTTGATTGATGTTGATGTGCCAGGATTATGAATTCTGAATTTATCCTTACCAAAAATTGGTGGTCACAGCCGATAACTGATGCTCGCGAGCTGCTACTTCAATCCAAGGCCGAGACGGCCGGAACAGGCACACGCGCGAGACGCGAGACGTGAGCGTGCGCGAAGAATTCTGAATTCTTAATTCAGAATTCAGAATTCATACTTTTGCGTACCTTCAAACTCGCAAGGAAATTCGCAACGAATGATAAGTTCCAAAGAAGCTTTAAAAGCTTTGGCGCGGCAAGCATCGCTCCAGCCACAGGAAGAATTGATGGAAGCCATACGCGGTCAAAAGCGGCTCCAAATTGGTATTCCACGTGAAACTTCGTTTCAGGAAAACCGTGTGGCAATCGTGCCTGCATCCGTTGCGGTGCTCGTGAACAATGGCCACGAAGTGGTGATCGAAACCCAGGCGGGAAAAAATTCGAACTTCGATGATCGGGCGTACAGCGAAGCCGGCGCTCAAATAGCCTACGACCGACAAAAGGCATTTCAATGCGACTTGGTGCTTAAAGTTGCGCCTCCGAGCCACGAAGAGATCGACATGCTCGGTCATAAACAAACGCTTTTTTCGGCTCTCCAACTCAGTGTGCAGCCCCGCGATATTCTCCGAAAACTGATGGAGAAAAAAATATCGGCGATAGCCTGGGATTACATTCAAGATCAGGAAGGAATTTTTCCAGTGGTGAGAGCCATGGGCGAAATTGCAGGCAACGCGGCCGTAGTGATCGCCGCCGAATACCTGAGCAAAGCAAATGACGGCCAAGGGCTCATGCTCGGCGGAATCTCCGGCGTGGCACCTACCGAAGTAGTAATTATTGGCGCCGGAACGGTAGCCGAATATGCTTGTCGCGCAGCGCTAGGCCTGGGCGCACAAGTTAAGGTATTCGATTTTTCAATTTACCGCCTTCGCCGACTCCAAAACGATCTCGGCCAACGGCTGTTTACCTCTGTAATTCAACCCGAAGAGTTGAAAAATGCCCTGCGAACGGCCGACGTAGCCATCGGTGCCTTGCGCTCAAACGATGGTCGCACGCCTACTGTGGTGAATGAAGACATGGTGCGAAATATGAAGGAAGGTTCGGTGATTGTCGATATCAGCATAGATCAAGGTGGCTGCTTTGAAACTTCCCGGGCTACCAACCACACCCAGCCCACTTTCCGCAGCAATGGAGTCATTCATTATTGTGTGCCAAATGTAGCTTCGCGCGTGAGCCGCACTGCTTCTGTAGCCTTGAGCAATATTTTCACCCCTCTTATTTTGAACATTGGTAAACACGGGGGCTGTAGCGCCTTAATAAAACGCGACACCGGTTTCCGCCACGGCGTTTACCTCTACAACGGTACGCTCACCAACGAGTCGCTGGGAGAAGCGTTCAATCTGCCGTACAAGGATATTGACCTGTTATTCGCAGCCTTCTGATGAAGTTTAGTCGAAGGCTCTGGCTTTATTTCCTCGGTTTTGGCATTGGTTGCCTATTTGTCGTTGCCGTTTTCAATGAGCGCTTGAGCGTTCTCACATCCTGGCTACCAGGCAACAGGGTGAAGTTTGATTTGAAACGATCGGAGCTCCGGTTTGATCCTTTGGCGCAATGCCAATTAACCTGTCTTTCGGTAGATACTTCCTGGGTGAGCAAAGGCATTGAAGCGAGCGACGTCCGCTTTCGCTTGAGCGAAACCCACGATAATCCGCGTATTTACGTGCTCGACTGGGAAGAGAGTAATGACACTTTCCGCCTGCGTTTCGCCTTGGCCGATAGCTCGACCACCCTTTTAGAAATTGAAAATTTAAATAATCCGCTTAACTGCGACTGCCCTTAGCCTTCCTACGACTCAACTCATCTTCAATCAGCCGCAATTCTCTACCCGTTTGCCCCGCCACCGACGTGTTTTCTTCCGCACGCCTAATTAAGTAAGGCATCACTTCACGCACCGGGCCGTAGGGCAAGTACTTGGCTACACGGTAACCCGAATGGCTCAGATTGAAACTGATGTGATCGCTCATCCCGAAGAGTTGGGCGGCATAAACCCGCTCGTCATTGCGGTCGATTCCACGCTTATCGATACCTTCCGCCAGCTTCATATTGCTCTCTTCGTTATGGCTTCCGGCGCAGAAAGCTACCCGATCTACACGGTCTAAACAGTATTCGAGCGCGGCATTAAAATCGCGATCCGTGGCCCCTTTATTGGGTTGAATCGGCGAAGAATATCCGCGATTTTCGGCTCGCGATCGCTCTTTCTCCATATAGGCCCCACGCACCAGTTTCACACCGTAATAGTAAGCATGCGCCTGCGCAGTGCCAATGGCTTGCTTTAAAAACGCCAGGCGATCGTGGCGGTACAATTGCACGGTATTGTACACCACCGCTCGATCCTTATTATAGCGCACCATCATCTCGGTGGCCAATTGATCTATTGCGGTTTGAATCCAAGACTCTTCCGCATCTACAAATACAGGGGTTCCACTTTCGGCAGCCTTCCGGCAAATACGGTCAACACGCGCGGTGAGCTCAGCAAATGCGTGTTCATCTTTTACATCTAATTTGCCAGCTGAAGCGCGTTCCAACAGAGCCGTACTGCAAAGGCCGCTTACTTTAAAAACGCCAAATGGCATATAGCCTTTTCCTTTGGCTGCTTCAAACGTTGCTATAATTTCTCGGGTAGTGTGCTCAAAATCGGCTTCCGCTTCTTTTCCTTCCACGCTGTAATCGAGTATAGAGCCAATACCATATTGATGAAGCCGGGTGGCGGTAGGTGCGCATTCGGCAACGGTTTCTCCTCCGCAAAACTGTTTAAAGATCGTTTTTCTAACTGCCCATTTAATGGGAAGATATAGCCTCAGCGCGAGCATAGTAGCCTGTTTTCCAGCCTTCATTACCCATTGTTTCCCGAGCATACTAAAAAGCCAATGCGCCCGGCGCAGATCACCGTTGGACATAGCGGTAAAGGCTATGCCGGTGTTATTGAAATCGGGTAGCGAACGAGTTGATTTTTCCAAATCTGATGGTAAGGTGTACGCGTTGGTTTCCATTGTCAAAAAGCTAACTTATATTCGCCCATCCAAGCCAATTCAAACACATGTCGCGCGTAGAAGTTCAAACAATAAAGACCGATGGTCATACGATACTGCTGGGTCGGCACAGCCTCGCTCACTTAGCCGAGCTCTTGGCCACGCGGGACTTTGCGGCATCGAAGATATTCATTTTGGTTGACGAAAACACGCTCAAACATTGCTTGCCCCTGCTGCTGAGCAAAGTGGCTGCCTTGCGCGAAGCCGAAGTACTCGAAATTCCTGCCGGCGAAGAATCCAAAAGCCTTGAAATAGCCCAACAACTTTGGGCCGCACTGAGCGATATGGCAGCCGATCGCGACAGCCTATTGATCAACTTGGGAGGGGGCGTGGTCTCCGATTTGGGAGGCTTTCTCGCCGGAAATTTCAAACGCGGCCTTCGATTCATTAATTGTCCCACTTCGCTTTTAGCGCAGGTCGATGCATCGGTAGGCGGAAAAGTGGGTATCAATTTTAATGGCATAAAAAACGAATTGGGACTTTTCAAAAACCCCGAGTTGGTTTTTGTTGATCCAGAATTTCTTGGCACGCTCCCACAACGCGAAACGCGCTGCGGACTTGCCGAAATGCTGAAGCATGGCCTTGTCTGCGATGCCGCCTATTGGCACGAGCTTCAAAGCCTGAGTTTTTACGAACCAGATGAACTCGATAAAGCCATCAATCGCTCCGTTCAAATCAAAGCCGAAATTGTGAGTAGCGATCCATTTGAATCGGGTCGTCGAAAGGTTTTAAATTTCGGCCATACCGTAGGCCATGCCTTGGAAGCCTACGCAATGGAGGGCGATATGCAGGAGCTCAATCACGGAGAAGCTGTGGCCGTGGGTATGGTTTGTGAAGCTTTTATTTCTCATCGTGCGGGGTTTCTCAACGAATCC
>Ga0105045_10002197_pt1 | contig 16361 bp, 11 predicted proteins | sample MAT02_FD_78089 | JGI IMG/M metagenome (GOLD analysis project Ga0105045, IMG submission 78089) | Freshwater microbial communities from Lake Fryxell liftoff mats and glacier meltwater in Antarctica - MAT-02 (megahit assembly) | ecosystem: Environmental > Aquatic > Freshwater > Ice > Liftoff...
CCAGCACGGTAGCCCTGCGCGAGGTAACGCAGAAACACGGCGGGCAGCATTTCGCATCTGCCGTAGGTGAAGTGAACGTAGTGGAAATGATGCGGGCCAACCACGCCGTAATCGGGGGCGAAGGCAACGGCGGTGTCATCTACCCCGACCTGCACTACGGTCGCGACGCGCTGGTGGGCATTGCGCTGTTTCTGAGTCATCTGGCCAAGTCTGGTAAGTCGGCATCTATGCTGCGCCGGACGTACCCGAATTATTATATCTCGAAGAACAAGATTGAACTGACGCCCGATATCGATGTAGATCAGGTGCTGGCGCAGATTCAGGCCCGCTACGCAAAAAACCCCATCAATGATGTTGACGGGGTCAAGGTTGAGTTTGGCAACGAGTGGGTTCACCTGCGCAAATCGAATACCGAACCCATCATCCGCATCTATTCCGAATCCGACACGCTGGCCACCGCCGATCACCTCGCCAATAAAATCATCGGCGACATCCGCGAAGTTATTGCGGGGAAGTAACGCATTAGTTTTATCCGCAACAGGAAAGGGGAGTCAGACGCGCGTCTGACTCCCCTTTCCTGTTACCTGAATGCAATTACAACAGGAGACTTCCGTCGCGGTCGGTCGTAGTCGTAGTGCGGTTGCGCATGTCGTCTGTGGTGCCGAGGTTATCGACATCAACCTCAGTCTCGCGAACGGTGTCCTGCACCGTCTCGGTACGCTCGTTCACTTCTTTGCCAACCGAGATTTCTTCAACGACGTTGGCCGTCTTCGAAACTACGGGCACTTCTGAATACTCGGTCATGGTAATATCACCTTCTTTGAACGCATTCAGATCGGCATCGGTAGCCGGACGGTTCACGGGGTTACGCTGTACGGTTACGCGCTCTTCGCGCAGCCGGACGCTCTCCTCAACGGGACGCTCAATAATGCGGCTCCGCACCCGAGTACCACCCTGCTCAACTTCCCGCTTACCTACTTCAAGGTTCTCTTTGATAACCTTGATGGTCTGATCGGTGTCGGCACGGTCAGTCGTACTGCGGTTGGTCATATCCATGTCATTCATGTCCATGTCATTACCTACGCCCATACCGGTAACACCGGTGGAGGCACCCATCGTACCCGTACCGGCATATCCATACTGCTCAGCCCGGTCGTTTACGTTGACGGCTCCGTTGTCATCCAAAATATCGGCAGCCTTCTCGGCCTGATCTTCGCTCATGGCGTGTACGGTAACCAGCGAACCACGCTGGGCTACGGTGGTGTGACGGCGGTAATCGTCGTCATCGTCACTGCCAAAGAGCGATTTAAAGAAGCCACCGATGCCCGAATCGTCATCGTTATGGTTAACAGTACGGTCGGCGTCAGAGCCACCATCCGGATACTGACCAGTGTTTGTTGACAGGTCAATGCTATCGCGCGAGAACCCCTCGCTCACTAAATCGTTTACTGCTTTTTGTGCTTCCTGAGCGTCGTCAAAGACGCCAACTACTGTAAGTGCCATGGTTTTTGGGTTAACGTTGAGAATTGATTTATAACGAAGACTCTTTTTTACGGAGTCGGACGTTCAGTTTCATTAACGGGCGCAGAGCGTTCTACACTGATCTCCTCGCGCCGAAGGGTAACAGACTGCGGCTCATGCTCAACTGTCTGGCGGGTTGTTACCCGGATTTCTTCGACGAGCATCAGCCTTTTTTCTACCACGACTATTTCTTCCAGAACCGGATAAATAGTGGTGTTGCCTTCCTGCCGGATGGCGGGAGTGGCCGTAACGGGTCTGCCAATCGGCACCCGCTCCACGTCCACCGTTTCGCGAATCAGCGGCAGGTCAATCAACTGCGTGTCTTCCCGAACAGTTTTAGAGATACGCACCTGCCCCGTTTCAACCGTCTGCTTGTCAATGTGCAGTTGCTCATCAATGACCGGAATCACAAGCGTCTTCTGATCCACAGCAGCAGCCTGTTCCGGCGGGATTAGCAGTTCAGAAGGCTGATTGTTGTTTGTTGATGAATTCATTGGGTAGCTTGCCAGTCTTTGCTACTACTAATCAAATTTCAGTCTATTTGTTCTATATTTTTTGTCTCTTATCAATCAATCAGCTGACTGGAAGCTGTTTAAACGTAAAATTGCCCGTCAATTTCCAGCCAGTGGCCCACGAGGAAGTTAATGGTCGCCCCTGACCGTCAGTCAGGCATGCAATTCCTGCGGACTCAGCCGTTTGCTCAATCGGCAGAAGCAGATTGTTGCCCAGGAAGACTGTTTTCCGACAAAGTCGTACAAACCACTACGACGATGAAAACCCGCTTGTTTTTACGCTCCTGCCGCAGCTGCTGGCTGTTGCCTCTGTTGCTGACCAGCTGCATGACAACCCACGTCATGACCGAACCCGACAGCGATACACCAGCCAACGTCAGCTACACCGATACAACCTTAACCGCGTATTTCTGGGGGTTGAAACAACCTGTCGATCTGATTCCCCCCTGCGACCCGCGCTTCAATCACCTCAACGGCGTAACCGTAAGATCGACCTTTGGCCATTACCTGCTGCTGACGCTGACGCTCGGCATTGTTCACAAACAGCGCGTTGCGTGGGCATGTGCGCCGTATGTGCCGCCCCCCGAGCCCATTGGGCAGCTAAACAATCGATAGTTTCCCTATCCATTATCTCTTTTACTCCTCTTCCTCCTTCCTGCCATGAGCCTTCCCAACGGGATTCAGTCGCTGACCATTTCGGAGCTGAAAAACAAACACCAGACGTTTACCCAGTCGCTCACGCCCGGTGCGTCGTTCAAGCTGACCATACCCGCCGGGCTACCCAACGGACAAGCCGCTTACCGCCAGACAACGGCCAATTTCCAGTGGCTGATCCGGCATGCCCAGACCAACAATCTCCGGTTACGGGCCATCGGCAAAAACTGGTCATTCACCAAAGTGGCCGTAACCAACGGTGGCATGGTCGATACCAACGCGCTGATGCAAACGTTTACGCTGCTCGATACGATGATTGCACCCGACTGGCTGAACGCCGGAAACCGGGCCGACAACCTCTTTTTTACCGAGTGTGGCACCACCATCCACATCCTTGAACAATTGCTCGAAGCACGGGGAAAGTCCATTCTGGCGTCGGGTGGCAGTAACGGGCAGACCATTGTGGGGGCTACCTCTACCGGTACGCACGGCGCGGCTTTTAACTTCGGTGCCGTACACGACAGCATTCGCGGGCTGCACATCGTTTGTGGACCCGACCGGCACGTCTGGCTCGAGCGGGCGTCGCAGCCGGTGACGTCGGCAGCGTTTGGTAACTGGCTGGGCGTAACCGAAGTGCTGCGCGACGACGCGCTCTTTAATGCGGCTGTGGTCAGCTTTGGCTCCTTCGGATTCATTCACGGTATTCTGCTGGAAGTTGCCGACCTGTTCTGGCTCAAATCGTACCGGTCGCTCAGTATGCGCTATACGGCGGGCATCCGTCAGGCCATGACCCACTGCGATTTTTCGACCATCGACGACGGGCAGGCCCCCGAACAAAAACTGAACCTGCCGCCCGAAACAGCCGATACCACGCGCTATCATTTTCAGATTATCATCAACCCGCACCAGTTCGATCTGACCGGGGCCGACCAGGAACGGGGCGTGTATGTGCGTATGCTCGACAGGCACCGTACCCGCCCGCCCGGCGACAAACCCCACGCACCAGCCGGATTTACCTACGGCGACGATACGCTTGGCGTTATTCAGAAACTGCTGGACACCCTGCCCACTGGTGCGCTGATACCGCCCCTGGTCAATCTGCTGTACCCACAGGCACTCGATAAAGCCAGTGGCTGGGTGGGCGTGATGAAAGATTTTTTTGGGAACACCAACGTGCGGGGCGAAGCCTCCAGTGCCGCCATTGGGGTCGATGCCCAGGACAGTCCGCGGCTACTGGCCGAGATCATGGCCCTGAATAAACAGAAGGCTTTTCCGGGCCTGTTGGGATTGCGCTGGGTGAAACAAACCCCGGCAACGCTGGGCTTTACGCGCTTTCCAATTACGTGCGTGCTGGAACTGGACGGAATCAATTCGGTGCGGACAAACCAGTTTCTGACCCGCGTCTGGGACCGGCTCGACCAGATCGGTATAGCCTACACGATGCACTGGGGGAAAGTTAATTTTGGCCTTACGCCCGACCGGCTACGCCGAATGTACGGACCTGACCGCGTGGATGCGTGGCGGGCGGCCCGGCAACAGTTGCTCGATGCCACTACCCGCGCTGTTTTCACAAACGGGTTCATGGAACACCTTGAGCTGGACAGAACGGTTGTTCCTCTTGTCCCATCTCTGACCAACACGCCCATTATTGCCAGCCTGTAGTCATACGGGCACAAAATAGTATTCTCAAATTCAACCAATTCACCAAAAACTAATCAACAATGGAACAGGCATTGAAATTTATGCAGGATAAACATCCTGACATCCTCGAAAAAGAGCCGCCGTACGTGGCCGTTCGGTTTTCACCCGAACTTAAACTGGCCTACAACGACGACGGCATCCAGCAATTGAGCGAACGGCAGTTTGCCCCGATGAAACGGCTGACAACAAAGTTTCCGGGCCTGCGCATGACACGGCTCTACCAGGCTCTGTCGCCCGACAAACTGAGCGACCTCGTAAAGCGGGCTCAGGCCATCGACGACACTTACAAACCCGGCCCGTTTTTCAGCTACTTCAAAATTGAACACGACGACCCAGCGCAGTTGTTTGCCATTGCCAAAGATATGCAGTGTTGGCGGGAGGTAGAGCAGGCGCAGGTTTACGTACCCGCCCCCGATCCGCTCGTGGATTCGACCGACGATGTACGGGCTGTAAACCAAACCTACCTGGATGCATCTCCGGTCGGTATCGATGCCCGCTATGCCTGGACCTTCCCCGGTGGCGACGGGCAGGGGCAAGCCCTCGTTGATCTGGAGCGCGGCTGGACATTTGACCACGAAGACCTGAACGCCCTTGGTATCACGCTTTTGCATGGCACATTGCTGAACTCAAGCCGAAGTCACGGCACATCGGTTTTTGGCGAAATTTGCGCCATCGACAACGCGCTTGGCTGTGTGGGTATTACCCCCAATCTGGCCAGCGTTCGGGCAGCATCACGACATGGTAGCAATGCGCATGATGCAATCATTGCCGTGCTGCCTGTCATGGCTTTTGGCGATGTGCTGCTGCTTGAAATACAGGATTTCGTACCTGGTCTCGACATGCTTTATGGGCCAAGCGAGGTAACTGACTCTACTTTTGAGGCCATTCGTCTGGCTACTGCGCTGGGTATCATTGTGGTCGAAGCGGGCGGCAATGGTACTAATAATGGGCAGACTCCTCCCCTGGCAATGGATACGTATGTAACGCTCGGTGGCGATGCCATTTTCAATCCGGGCGGAGCGGGCTTTCGGGATTCAGGGGCTATCATCGTCAGCGCAGCTACGTCAGCGGCTCCGCACACCCGACTGGCTTACGCTCCCCACGGCCAACGCATCGATAACTACGCCTGGGGACAGAACATCAATACGCTGAGCTCAAACAATGGGGGCAGCACGAATCTGTACACCATCAGTTTCGGGGGTACGTCGGGCGCATCGCCGATGGTAACCGGCGCGGCTTTGGCCATCAACGGCATTGCTCAGGCCAGTCTGGGCTTTCGGTTTGGCCCTAAACAGATGCGGGCCCTATTGCGCAACCCCGCCACCGGTACGCCCCCATCTGCTGCCGAAACCACGCAGATCAGCGTGATGCCCAACCTGCGGCTCATTATCGACAACCTGCTCGATGTAACGCCTGACCTGTATATCCGCGATTTTGTAGGCGATACCGGGTTGGCGCACACCGGTGCCATTTCATCCAGCCCCGACATTATTGTACGGCCTGCCGCCGTAGCCAATCCACAAGGGGCTTTTGGCGAAGGCAGCGGTACCGAAAATAGCAATACGCTGGGCAGCAGCGTGGTAGCTGCCACCGACCACTTTGTGTACGTTCGGATGCGCAATCAGGGCGGCTCGGCGGCTACCAGTGTCAACGCAACCATTTTCTGGTCGCCACCGGCGTCATTGGTCACGCCCGATCTCTGGACGGAGGTGGGGACTACCACGCTGGCTACGGTACCCAACGGCAACCAGCTTACCGTGTCGGATGCCATTACGTGGCCTGCTGCCAGCGTACCGACACCGGGTCATTACTGTTTTGTGGGGCTGATCGGTAACGCACTCGATCCTGCCCCGTCAGCCGCCGATTTCGGCGACTGGACTAATTTCCAGCGGTTTATCCGTGATAATAACAACGTTACATGGCGCAACTTCAACGTAATCGACGCCGAACCAGATCCCAATGCAGCCGTTGATGGGTTTGTAGCCCTGCCCTTCCTGCTGGTGGGCGCACCAGACAAATCGCGGGTTTTCGATATTGTTATAGATGGCAAATTGCCGGAAGGAGCGCGACTGCTGTTCCAGATGCCGCTCGGTCTGTTCAAACAGGCCCGTCAATACTTGCCTAATATTGACTTTCTGGGTCAGGACGAAGCCCGTGCATCGTTGCATCCATTCCGGCAAACCCTGCTCAAGGGCATGAAACTACCGGCCAAATACCGGGGCAAGTGCCAGTTACTGCTGCACATTCCAAAGCCCCTGCGCAAACAAACGTTCCAGGTAATGCTGCGGCAGTACCACCGGGGCCAGCAGGTGGGCGGGCTTACGTGGCAAACCGGTGCACGAAAAGTATAATAAGTTGATTATCAATAACAACAAGCCGCCCGGTATGTGATGCCGGGCGGCTTGTTGTTATTCAGTAGTTCGGCTTATTCCCACTCAATCGTAGCGGGGGGCTTGGACGAAATATCGTACACAACGCGGTTTACGCCCTTGACGCGGTTGATGATTTCGTTAGAGATATTAGCCAGGAATTCATAGGGCAGGTGCGACCAGTCAGCGGTCATGCCGTCCACGCTCGTTACGGCCCGTAAGGCTACCACCCGCTCATAGGTACGCTCATCGCCCATGACGCCTACCGACTGTACGGGCAACAACATGGCTCCGGCCTGCCATACTTTGTCATACAGGCCGTCGCGTTTTAACCCGTCGATGAACAGGGCATCGACCTCCTGCAAAATCTGCACTTTTTCGGGCGTTACATCGCCCAGAATCCGAATGGCCAGGCCTGGTCCGGGAAACGGGTGCCGCCCCAGAATGGCTTCGGGCAAACCGAGTGTTCGGCCTACCACGCGTACTTCGTCTTTAAACAGCGTATTGAGGGGCTCTACCACCTTCAGCTTCATAAAATCGGGCAGGCCACCCACATTATGGTGCGACTTGATCGTAGCCGACGGTCCTTTTACCGATACCGACTCAATTACATCGGGGTAGATGGTTCCCTGCCCCAGCCACGACACGCCCTCGATCAGGTGTGCTTCGTGGTCGAACACGTCGATAAACGTTTTGCCGATGGCTTTACGCTTGGCTTCAGGATCGGTCAGCCCCGCCAGCGCGGTGTAAAACTGCTCTTTGACATCTACACCTTTTACGTTCAGGCCCAGCGTTTTGTATGAATCCAGCACCCCCGAAAACTCATCTTTCCGCAGAACACCGTTGTCCACAAAAATGCAATACAGGTTCTTGCCGATAGCCTGATGGATGAGCATGGCCGCCACAGACGAGTCAACCCCTCCCGACAATCCCAATACCACTTTGTCGTCGCCGATTTTTTCGCGCAGGTCGGCCACCGTCGTTTCCACGAACAGGTCGGCGGTCCAGTCCTGCCCGCAGCCACAGATACCCACCACAAAGTTTTGCAGCAACGTTTTTCCCTGAAGCGAGTGGGTCACTTCGGGATGAAACTGAATACCGTAAGTTGGTTCGCCGTCGATTTCAAAGGCCGCTACCCGCACCGTATCGGTAGAGGAGATGATCTGAAAATTATCGGGTACGTTCGTAATGGTATCAGCGTGCGACATCCAGACCTGCGAATGCGGGTCGATACCGGTCATGAGCGGACTGGCATTGTTGACTGTACCGAGCTTGGCACGTCCGTACTCGCGGATGGCCGACGCCTGTACCTCGCCCCCACCGGTGTGGGCCAGCAACTGGGCACCGTAGCAAACGCCAAGAATGGGTAGCTTCCCACGGAGGTTTGTCAGATCGACGCGGGGCGAGTCGGCATCGCGCACTGAGGCCGGACTACCCGACAGGATAATACCTTTAACGTCGGGGCCGATGGGCGGAATGTTATTATAGGGATGGATTTCGCAGTAAACGTTCAGTTCGCGCACCCGGCGGGCAATGAGTTGGGTGTATTGCGAACCAAAATCCAGAATCAGAATCTGTTCGGTGGCCATGGTTGGTCTCTAAAACACAAAAGTAGGGCATTTTTCGACACGCACCGCTTATGCAAGACTGCTCGTTGCGCGGTGTTCACACCCAACCCGACCTTATCGAACCACCAGCAGCCGCCCCTGCACCGCACCCGACCGGTGCCGCATGGTGAGTATGTACGTGCCGGTGGGCAGGTCTGACACTGAAATAGGCAGGTATCTGGCTCTGGCAGGTACACGCTCGGTTCGGCGCACAACGGGCGTTCCCATCTCATTGGTAATGATCAGCGTCACGGTGTCGCCGGTCCAGTCGGCAGGTAGCTGCACACCGGCCTGATCGGTGGCAGGGTTCGGAACGATGATGGCCAGACCGGGAGCTGCCAGACTAACGGCTTCGATAATAGGTAGTTCTTCATCGACGGAAAGAATCAGGCGCATGGATGCCGTAGCAACGGGCGAATACGCCGACTCAGAAGATGCATTCAGCGACCGGATTCGGTACTGGTAGATGGCACCAACCCGGAGCAGATTTGCTTTGTCGCCCAGCCGCCGATCGGTAAAGGTCGTGGTCGTTCCGGGCAGCGTAACAAGAAGTCGAAACTGCCCTGTCGAGTCGGCTCGCTCAATAAGCCACTGCCCAACGGTGGTGGTCCCAGTTGTGTTCCAGGCCAGCCGGATAGCCACCGTATCGACAGGTATAGCCCGCAACGACGGCGTTGGCAGGAGTGGTGAAATGAGAGTCTGATAAAATGTCAGTGCCCGCATACCACGCCGATTTTTTATCGTGGGTCCAGCATAAAACCCAAGTTCACTATCCTGGTAGAAAGAGGGCAGGTACGTAAGGGTTTTGGCGTTGCTGGCTTTGGTCAGCGTCAGTACCAGCCGGTTGCCGCTTTCGCGGACGGTCCGGACGATACCAGCCTCGCCCGATGGGTAGTCGGTGTACAGAAAATTAGTCATCGACTGTATATACCGGGCCTTGCTGGTCGGATTCGTGACGGTAGTATCGGCAGGCCAGCGCATTACCTGACCGGGATCGAACTCCAGTGTTATCTCGGTCTGATCGGATGTACTATAGAATATTTTCTGAATGTTGGGAGAGGCCACATTGCTGCTGTCGGTAGCCTTGTAAAAATCGCGGGCTACGAGCCGGAACAGCTCTGCCCCAAACTGCCGGTAGCCAGCTTCTGAATAGTGCAGCCCCTGGTAAGCAGGCAGACCCACTGTGGTAATGGGTTCGTTATCGCCAAAAATAGTCTTGCTTCTGCGCTGGTAATCGCGCAGGCTACCCGCCGTAGTTTTATTGTTGGTCAGCAGATTGATTTGCGTGTGATACACCTTTTTCAGACCGGGATAATCCCGTTTCCAGTTGACGTACAACTGGGGGTAAATTCGTTCATAATCGGCGGGGTTATTGGCGGCCTCGGCTTCGCCCTGACGCCATATCATGGCCCGCACCCTCCCCGCTACGCCCGCTTTGGTGGCGCGATATAGCAGCCGTCCATATAGCGTATTGAGGCTGGCCGGATTAGTAGCGTCACGAATAGCGTGCTGGCTGATGGACGTTGACCCGGCGGCCCCGTTCATAATGGCAGTGGGTATGCCGTGCTTCTCCAGAATGAGCCGTTGCAGGGCCACGTTCCATTCTGCATTCAGCCCTTCGGCTGTATTGGTCAGGCACCAGGCCGTATCGGCAGGATTATACTGTACATCGCCGTTGTTGACACCAAAACTGCGATAAAACGGACTCTGTACATATTCATCGAATCGACCCACCGCATTCGACTGTCCATTAACCAGAAACACGTCGCCACTAACGATGCTGTCGCGCCGGGCTACCCGCACCGAGTCTCCGGTGGCATTATGTAGAAAAAGATCGAAACTGTACTGATGCGCTTCGGCTTTGATGACCGGGTTAAACGCAAAACGACCCGTGGCAGGGTCAGTTTTTATGCGTGAATACTGGTAAAGAGTTTGATCGCGCCGGACTACCAGCGAGAGCAACCGGACACTGTCGGTCGATACGCGCCCGGCAATGGGTACAATAGCGTGGCTGAGCGAATCGCGGGGGAAAAGTTGCAGCCGGGCGGGCCATTTTTCGAGTCTGACGGTCTGAGCATGACCGATTAGTGAACTAAAAAAAAGAAGGGCTATACAGATGACTCTCACAGTGTACAAACGTGGTACGGTACAAAACTAAAAAGATGTAGCTACACTATTACGCTGAGCGCCAAACTATTTCAATGTATAGCCATAGTCGGGTACAATTATCTTCAGCTTACTTACGCCCGGCGTTTCTCACTTATAAAGCAGGTACTTTTTCCGCACCTGCCTGTACGCATTGAGCGCGGGTTCCCAACCCTTACGGATGGTCTGGGGCGACACACCCGCCACCATCTGTAGCCGAAGCTGATCGGTTCCCGCCAGCCGGTCGATACTGCTTTTGGGTAAAAAGAATGTTGCTTTATCAGACGCACGGCTATAAAAACCGAAGAGATAGCTGAGCATCATCGAATCGCGCGAAACGGGTATCTGTGAGAGGTCCAGTCCGTAGCACGGTTTCCCTTCCTGGGGTGGGTTCACGGCACCGGGTTTGTCTTCGGGCGTGAAGGCATAGGGGCCATATTTCGTATCCGGCGCCCCAATGACCTGAAACTGCTTATCGGTACCGCGCCCCACACTAACAACCGTACCTTCAAAGAAACAAAGCGACGGGTACAGCAGCACCGCCTGCTGATTAGGCAGGTTGGGCGAGGGCCGAATAGGAAGAATATAGGGTGTCTGATGCGTGTAGTTTTTAACCGGCACAACCGTAAGCGGGGCCTTTTTACCGGGTCCAAGCCAGCCCTCGCCGTTAATCATTCCGGCCAGTTCGCCCACGGTCAGCCCGTGTACTACCGGAATAGGGTTCATGCCTACAAACGACTTGAATTTAGGGTCCAGCACCGGGCCGTCGATGTAGTGGCCGTTGGGGTTAGGCCGGTCCAGAATAATGAGCGGCTTGTTGGCATCGGCGCAGGCTTCCATGACGTAATTCATGGTACTGATGTAGGTATAAAACCGCGTACCAACGTCCTGAATATCAAAAATCATCACGTCGAGCGAGTCCATCTGTTCGGCAGTGGGCTTCTTGTTTTTACCGTAAAGCGACGCAATCATCACGCCGGTGCGGGTGTCCCGTCCGTTGGCAATGGTCTCCCCGTCGGTGGCTTCTCCACGAAAGCCATGTTCGGGGGCGAAGATAGTTTTGACAGCAACGCCCAGCGAGAGCAAACTGTCTGCCAGATGCGTTTTGCCGATGGTGGACGTATGATTCACAACCAGACCAACGCGCTTGCCTTTCAACACGGACACATATAAATTGGTCTGTTCGGCGCCAGTCTGGATTGACCGGGCTTCATTTTTTAGGCTTTGAATGGCCGAGGCTGTTTTTTTGGCTGGCTGACCGGTGCAGCTTACGGCGATGAACAGACAGGCAGCAAGTTTAAGCAGATGAATCATGGTAAGTTCAGAAGTGAGTAAGAGCTTATCGGGCCAATAGGGTCGTGCAAAACTCTTACTTTTACGAAGCAGAACCAAACCCAGGTACATCTTACAGGCAGAGGTTTGTTATGTAGAAACTTCCCTAATTAACTGACCAATCATCTTGAACGTCCCCGTTTTTCTGGCCCGCAAAGTACGTAACGCACCTGCCGGGTCATTTTCGGCTACTGTTACCCGCGTTGGTATTGCCAGCATTGCGCTGGGACTGGCCATTCTGATCATCGCTTTCGCGGTGCTGTTCGGGTACAAGCGGACCATTGAGCAGAAAATTTTTCTGTTTGGCGCGCACCTCCAAATCAGCAAGTTCACCAATAATTACTCCTACGAAGAATCGCCGATTCCGCTCAATACACCTGTTTTTCGCGCGGGTACGCAGATTCCGGGCGTGCAACACGTGCAGGCCGTTGCGCTGAAGGCGGGTATTCTGAAAGCCAAAGACGATTTATCGGGCGTGGTGCTGAAGGGTGTGGGCCGTGACTATAACTGGAATCTGTTACGCGAATCGCTCGTGGCTGGTACGGTGCCGGAAGTGGGAGCCGATACGGGCAACGGCAGTACGCAACTCCTGATCAGTCAGTATATGGCCCGCCAACTGCAACTAAACGTGGGCGACGGTGTGCCGATGTATTTCCTGAGCAACCCGCCCCGCGCCCGCAAAATGACCGTTGTGGGCATCTATGACACTGGCCTGGAGGAAGTGGACAAGACCATTGCCCTCGGCGATATCCGACTCGTGCAGCGGCTCAACAACTGGGGACCCGACTCGGTGGGCAGCTACGAGATTTTCGTGACCGACTTCGACCGGCTCGAAGAAACCCGCAGTAATTTGCTTGACCGGATGCCGCCCGATCTGCGCATCACCCGCGTTACGGACAGCTACCGCCCGCTCTTCGACTGGATGATTTTGCTGGACCGCAACATGGTCATTCTGCTGGCCCTGGTTACGTTCGTGGCATCGTTCAACATGATTTCGGTGCTGCTGGTGCTGATGATGGAGCGAACGCCCATGATTGGTCTGCTCAAAGCCCTCGGCGGTGCCAACCCGCTCATCCGTCGTATGTTCCTGTACGTTGGCCTGAATATGGTGGGCTGGGGTTTGCTCATCGGTAACGTAGTGGGGCTGGGTTTCTGCTGGCTGCAATACCGCTACGAACTCATCCCGCTTGATCCTAAAAATTACTTCGTCACCCACGTACCTATTGCCTGGGACTGGCCCACCATTCTGGCCCTGAACGGCGCGGCTATCGGGCTGATTTCGCTGGTCCTCTGGATACCCACGCTCATCATCACCCGCATCGAACCAGTAAAGGCACTGGCGTTTAAGAAGTAGTCTGAACCAGACTATTCCAAAGCCTTCACCACGTACCCCTGCTTCCTCAACAGATTCACCACGCCTTTGTCGGTAACGAGGTGGCCCGCACCGAAGGCGAAGAAGGTAGGCTTCTGGCTGGCGGCTTTCTCGATGACCGGTATCCAGTTGGCATTGCGTTTGTTCAGCAGGTTATCCATGTTTTTATCGAACGTGGCGGGATCGCTGTTACTGAACTTGCTGGTCTTCATCTGCTGCAACAGTTTGGCCAGGTCGTGCGCTTTGTAGGCGGCCAGTAAGGCATCGAACTCTTTACTGGCTTCGTCGGGTTTGCGGGCCATATCCACCAGTCCTTTAAGCTGTTCCTCCATCGGGGTCGAATCCAGCGCGGCCAGTTGCGCGTCGAGGGATTCCAGACCAAGCACCTCTTTTTTCTCCTTTCCGGCCATCTGCGCAAACGTCATGTCATAGGAGGCTGGCTGGCAGTTGAGCAAAGTCGAATACATCATCGACATCAGGCCGATGGGTTTCATCCGGGCCATCGGCGTCAGGTTCATCTTTAGCCGTTCTTTAAAGTACGTTTCCAGGGTGGCGTAATCTTCGGAGGAGAGATAATCTTTGATACTCTTACCATCGGGCAGCATCATGGCTTTCATCATACCCTGCATCAGCGCGGGATCGTCGAGGTCGAGTTCGAGATACACCTGCTGCGACTCATCCATTGCTTTTTTGATGGCGTCGGTAATGGTCAGATCGGTGGGGCAGACGAGGTGAAACGTACCGTACAGATACGATGGTTGTTTCAGTCCGTTACCCGACACTTCATAGAGCAGGGCGTTATCCTGGGCCTGAACAGACCCGAAGAGGGTTCCGGCAGTGAGGAGGGTAGCAAGCAATTGTTTTTTCATGTAAGAAAATTTTTCTCTGTGTTAAAATACTACTCAAAAAATGAAGCTCGTACTCAGAAACTCCGATTTGTGTTCGCCGACTATGTCGTTCAGAATGGCCTTGTTCTCAACCGTGTCTTTGGTAGCTACTGCCGAACGGATGGAGAACGAGCGCAGGGCATCCTCAACGGAAAGCGTACCTTCGGCAGAGTCTTTACGGCCCGTGAACGGAAACGTATCCGGCCCACGCTGGCACTGTGCGTTAATATTGACCCGGCTCACGAGATTGACCAGCGGGTCGATGAGGTTGGCGATTTTAGTGGTATCGGTCCCGAAAATACTCGCCTGCATCCCGTGATCGTCGGTGATGAGGTACTCAATAAACTCCTCCACGTCGTCATAGACCACCACCGGCACCACCGGCCCAAACTGCTCTTCGCGGTACAGCCGCATACCTTCCTTTACCGGATACACTACCGCCGGTTTAAAGATCGATGCCGTCGTTTCGCCACCGCCCTCGTTTATCACCGATGCCCCGCCGGCTTTGGCATCAGCAATAATGTCGGTCAGGTACTGCGTTTTAGTCGGTTCGGGCAGGGGCGTGATTTTAGCTCCGTCGGTCCAGGGCATACCGGGCTTTAGGTTGCTCACCGCCGGGCTGAATTTTTCCAGAAATGCATCGACAATAGAGCGGTGCGCCCAGATGATCTTGATAGCCGTACACCGCTGCCCGTTGAACGACAGCGAACCAAGCAGGCACTCGCTCACGGCCACGTCGAGGTCGGCGTCGGGCAGAATAATGGCCGCGTTCTTGGCATCGAGGCTCATAATGGACCGCAGCCGGTTCAGTTTGGGGTGGTGCCGCTGCAACTCGTCGGCCACTTTACTGGAGCCAATCAGCGTCAGCACATTCACCTTGCCCGACTGCATGACGGGCGGTACTACGTTGGCTCCACGCCCATAAAGCGAATTGACCACGCCCTTCGGGAAACTGGTACGGAACGCTTCCAGCAGCGGATAATGCAGCAGCGAGCCATGTTTGGGTGTCTTGAACAGGATGGTATTACCCATCAGAATGGCCGGAATCAGCGTGGTGTAGGTCTCGTTGAGCGGGTAATTAAATGGCCCCATCGACAGCACCACACCCAACGGCGACCGCCGGATTTGCCCGATAATCCCCTCCTCAATACGGAACCGAGATGAGTTTCGGTCCATGTTCTTGAGCGTGTCTATCGTATCGTAGATATACGAAATAGTCCGGTCGAACTCTTTAGTAGCATCAGCGAGGTTTTTGCCGATTTCCCACATAATCAGATTGATAACCAGCCCACGTTGCTCCAGCATTTTACCGACGAAGGTATCCATGCAGGCAATGCGCCCGGCGACGCCCATCTGCGGCCATTCGCCCCGGCCATTGTCGTAGGCCCGCACGGCAGCGTCGAGTGCTTCCATCGCCTGTTCGGGACCGCAAACCGGGTACGAACCAACGAGCTGGCGTTGCAATGTACCGTCGGCATCGGCGGTCTGGCGGTCCGGGATACAAACGGGTGAATAAACCTCGGCAACCTTACCCGTCCATTGTTTCATTTCGCCATCGAGCAGATATTCACGCTGATGAATAGGTTCGATGCGGAACTGGTTGGGAATCTGGTCGGTACTGGCCGGGAAAAGCTGTGTTAAATCGGGGTGCTGAACGGTAGGCATAACTTATTATTCGGGTTGATAGTGGCTTTGTCAGTGGCCGGGGCAAACTTCATCATTTTCCCCCGGCTACTGACAACCGATGAACGTCGATGACTTTTGATTAATTCGGTTCAGGCAAAAAACCAAAAACCCTTACAAACATATATTTGTAAGGGTTTGTTGTACCGGGTGCCGGACTCGAACCGGCATGTCCTTGCGAACAATGGTGTTTGAGACCATCGCGTCTACCGGTTCCGCCAACCCGGCAATTAGAACCGATTCGCCGTTACCGACGAAGCGTTTTGTCAAACGTGGGTGCAAAAGTAGATGTTAATTATGAATTTTGAATGATAGAATGAGTGAATACTTGCTGACGTCGGAAGCATTCTATCATTCACTCATTCGAAATTCATTCATTATTCATAGCGCAATGCCTCGATAGGATCGAGTTTGGAGGCCCGGACCGCCGGGTAAATACCAGCAAACAGGCCCACCGCTACGCAGACCACGATGCCCAGCCCCATCCAGGCCCAGGGTACAACAAAACCACCTTTACCCTGACTGACCACCGCAGCAATCAGGTTGCCAATGCCCAGCCCGAGTATAATACCGCCCAG
>Ga0105045_10002198_pt1 | contig 16361 bp, 12 predicted proteins | sample MAT02_FD_78089 | JGI IMG/M metagenome (GOLD analysis project Ga0105045, IMG submission 78089) | Freshwater microbial communities from Lake Fryxell liftoff mats and glacier meltwater in Antarctica - MAT-02 (megahit assembly) | ecosystem: Environmental > Aquatic > Freshwater > Ice > Liftoff...
AGGGTCAGGGCAACGGCGCCGGTCAAGGCGACGGCATGGGCCAGGGCACCCAGGACCCGCTCGGTGATCCCGCCGGCCTCAAGGTCAAGACCAGGCAGATCAAGGTCAACCCGAAGCACGGCAGCGGCGCGACCCGGGCCGAGGTCATCCGCACCGCCAGCCAGGAGGGCTTCGCCAACACCGGCTACCGCGACGTCTTCACCGACTACAAGAGCTTCGCGCAGAGCAGCATCGACAGCGAGGCCGTGCCCGCCCCGCAGCGCCGTCGGATCAAGCGCTACTTCCAACTGATCCAGCCGCGCCGCTGATATCCGCGGCGCTCACTTCACGCAGGTCCACATCACCCACTTGCACACGATCGGCCCGAGCCCGTCCTGACCGCAGTTGCCGACGCCCTTCCACGCCCCCTCGGAGAACACCTTCTGGCCGGGCGCCTGACAGCTCGTGCCGAACTGGTTAAACCCACACACGGAGCCGAAGGTGCCGCCCCACTGGCTGACGCCGCTGTACCCGAGGTTTTGGCAGATCTTGACGGGGTGATACTGGCCCTCGAAGTCGGCCGAGATCCACGCCGAGTTCGCGTCCGCCGAGCACACCACCCACGGCGAGCCCGTGCCCGGGTCATTGCCCTTGTCGCACTGCTTGGGTCCGGTCGCCTCCATCTTGCACGCCGACGAGCAGCCGTCGCCGCCCTTGGCGTTACCGTCGTCGCACTGCTCACCGGCCTGCGCGTTGATCACGCTGTCGCCGCACACCACGCTCGTGCAGTCGCCGTCGCAGGTCGACGACACCCCCGCGGTGTCACACTGCTCGCCGGCCGCGACGTTGACGACCGCGTCCCCGCACTTGGAGAGCGTGCAGTTGGCGTTGCACTGCTGCGACGCCCCGCCCGTATCACACTGCTCCACCCCCGCCTGCGGCACCCCGTCCCCGCAGCTCGCCTGCTTGCACGAATTGAGGCAACTGTCGTTGTTGTTGGCGTTGCCGTCGTCGCAGGCCTCGCCCGGCTGCGCGACGCCGTCGCCGCAGCTCCCCGCCTTGCAACTGTTGCTGCACGCGTCGTCGTTGACCAGATTCCCGTCGTCGCAGCCCTCCACCCCGGCCTGCACCACCCCGTCGCCGCACGCCGCCGCCGCGCAAGTGCTGCGGCACGCGTCGGTCTCGACCTGGTTGCCGTCGTCACAAGCCTCACCCACCTGGACCATGCCGTCGCCGCAGCTCGCCGCGCTGCAGTCGTTGCCACACGCGTCGTCGTCGACCTGGTTGCCGTCGTCGCAGCCCTCGCCGGGGTCGACCGTACCGTCGCCGCAATACGCCGGCAGCTCGCCCATCCCGCTGAGCCCGCTGCTCGCCCCGGTCTCACCGGGATCCCCCGTCACGCCGCCGCTCGTGCCCCCGCTGCCCATGCTCGCCCCGCCGCCGGTGCCCGACGTGACCACATCGGTGTCCGCCGCCGAGCCGCTCGTCCCCACCCCGCCCTCCTCGGCCGGCCCGCCGAGCGGTCCGCCGCCGAAGCTGCCCTTCGAGGTCTCGTACTCGCCCACGCTGCAGGCCGCGAGCGCCGTGCCCGCGAGGCATCCGACGCGGATCGATGAGAACTTCATCCCCCCTGTTTCTCGCGCGGAGCCCATGCGCGTCAAGGACCGCATGTGCGCAGTCCAACCCCAGCCCCCAGGACCGCTACAACTTCTTCGTCAAGAGCAGCCGCCCCGGCGCGATAAACCCGGCCTTCTCGTAGACCCGCAGCGCCGGCGTGTTCTCGTGGCGAACCACCAAGTGTACCGCCGCGACCCCGTGCCGACGCGCCTCAACCAACAACAGCTCGATCGCCGCCGCCGCGAGGCCCTGGCCCCGGACCTCGGGGCGCAGATAAAACTCCGTGAGGAACGCGTCACGGCCCGCGTACTCGAGGTCGAAGCCCCACGCGAGCACCCCGTAGCCGAGCAGTTCCGCGTCACGCTCGACGATCCCGATAAGCCCGAGCTCCGGCGCGCTCAGCAGGCGCCGCAGCGGCGGCTCGGCCGAGACCCGGTCCCACGCGATCGCCTCGATGCGGTTGAAGTCCGCCATCATGCCCAACAACACCGGCACGTCGGCCGCGTCGGCGACGCGTAGCTGCATCGCCGACCTACAGCCCGCGCGACCACTCCGGGCGCAGCCGGACCTGGCCCGCCAGCGCGTGGTCGATCGTCTCGACGATGCGCTCGCGGTCCTGCGGCAGCCGACCCGAGAGCGGGAGATAGTTGGAGGCGTGGTTGGTGCGAAACACCGCGTCGCTCGGGCGGGCCAGGTCGACGATCGTGCGCAGCTCGGCGAGCATCGGCTCCACCCCCGGCAGCGCGTAGCGGCCGGTCGTCTGCAGCCGGTGCAGCGGGGTCCCGGGGATCACCGTGGTCGTCAGCGCCGCCACGTACTCGGGGTTCATCTCGGTGATCAGCTCCGCCGTCGCCGCCGCGTGCTCACTCGCGCGGGCGGTCCCGCCGACCCCGAGCAGCACGATCATGCTGATCTCCATGCCGGCCGCGTGCGCGCGCTGGGCCGCCTCGACGTGGTCCGCGTGGCTCGCCCCCTTGGCGATGCGCTTGAGCGTCGCGTCGTCGCCGGACTCCGGCCCGATATACAGCCGCGTCAGCCCCCGCTCGCGCAGCTCCTGTAGCTCCTCCGGCGACTTCTTGAGCAGGTTGGTCGCGGTCGCGTAGCACGACACCCGGCGGAGCTGCGGGAACCCGGCCCGCGCGGCGTCGAGGATCGGCAGCCACGACTGCGTCGGCATCCCGAGCGCGTCGCCGTCGCCGACGAACACCTTGCTGATGCGCTCACCCGCGATCGCCACCGCCGTCCGCAGGTCCTCGAGCACCTCGGGCAGCTCGCGCTCGCGGTACACCTTGTCGCGGTACATGTCGCAGTACGTGCAACGATTCCAGGAACAGCCGATCGTCGCCTGGAGGATGTAGGCATCGGACTCGGAGGGCGGTCGGTAGACATTGCCTTCGTAGCGCATGGATGGACGCGGACGGCGTTCGGCCGGAGCATACGCGCCCGTCCGACCCCGAGCACGGGCGCGAGCATGGGGCAGCTCACGCGTGGCGAAACCGCGCCCACGGCTCCCGGAGCTCGTCGCATCTGCAAATTCCCGACTACGAAGAAAACCGCGGCCAATCGAGACCGGTCGGACACAGGTCCGCGTGTATGCTCCCCCGACGCCCGCGACATGACGATCTCCGAGACGCAAGCTCAGCTCGAAGCGATCCAGCACAGCCTCGATGGTCTGGTCCGCGAGGTCCAGCAGGTCATCGTCGGCCAGGACGACGTCCTGCGATCGATCCTCACCTGCCTGCTCGCCGGCGGCCACGGCCTGCTCGAGGGCGTCCCCGGCCTCGGCAAGACCCTGATGATCCGCACCCTCGCCAGCGCGGTCGACCTCTCGTTTAACCGCATCCAGTTCACCCCGGACCTGATGCCCGCCGACATCGTCGGCACCTCGGTGTTGGTGGAGGGCCCCGACGGCGGCCGCCAGCTCAACTATCAACCCGGCCCGATCTTCGCCAACATCGTCCTCGCCGACGAGATCAACCGCGCGACCCCCGAGACCCAGTCCGCGCTGCTCGAGGCGATGGCCGAGAACCAGGTCACCGCCGCCGGCAAGACCCGCCCGCTGCCCGAGCCCTTCCTCGTGCTCGCGACCCAAAACCCGCTCGAGATGGAGGGCACCTACCCGCTGCCCGAGGCCCAGCTCGACCGCTTCCTGTTCAAGATCGACGTGCCCTTCCCCAGCGAGGCCGACCTGCTGCAGATCCTCGAGCGCACCACCGGCAACCGCACCCCCGTCGCGCGGCCGGTGCTGTCCGCGACCGACCTGATGGTCATCCGCGGCTTCGTGCGAGCGATGCCCGTCGCGCCGACGATCAGCCGCTACGTCGTGCGCGTGCTGCGAGCGACCCACCCGGGCGACGCCAACGCCACCGACCTCGTCAAGCGCTACGTCCGCTTCGGCGGCAGCCCGCGCGGCGCCCAGGCGATCTTGCTGGCCGCGCGCATCCGCAGCCTCATGGCCGGCCGCAAGACCCCGTCCATCGACGACGTGCGAGCCGTCGCCCCCTCCGCCCTGCGTCACCGCGTGATCCTCAACTTCGAGGGCGAGGCCGAGGGCGTCGCCGTCGACAAGGTGCTCGCGCAGGTCCTCACCGGCGTGGCCACGGACTGACGGCTTCGATGGCATGGTGGAAGCGCAGCGATCCCGACCCCGAGCTGCCGCCCACGCGGGCGCCGGGGGCTGCCTCGACGGCTCTTTCACGCGGCGGTGAGCCCGGCGACATCTTCGACGACGCCTTCCTCGCGCGCCTCGAGTTACTTCAGGTGATCGCGCGCCGGCTGTTTCGCGGCCGGCAACGCGCCGAGCGCAAGACGCGAAAGGTCGGCAGCGGCCTCGAGTTCGCCGACCACCGCGAGTACTCGCCGGGCGACGACATCCGCAACCTCGACTGGAACGTGCTGATGCGCCTCGGCCAGTCGCTCATCCGCCTGTACGAGGAGGACGAGGACCTCCCGATCCGCATCGCCATCGACGTCAGCGAGAGCATGCAGACCTCCGGCGGTGGCAAGCTGCGCTACGCCCAGCAGATCGCCGCCGCGCTGGCCTACGTCGGGCTCGCCAACCTCGACCGCGTCGGCCTGACTTGCATGAGCCGCAAGGTCCACACCAGCTTGCCGGCGACCCGCGGCAAGGGTCGGATCTTCCGCGTCTTCGAGTTCTTGCGCGGGGCCACGCGCGGCGGCGCGACCGACCTGCGCAGCGCCTGCTCGCGGCTCGCCGCCGAGAGCGTGCAGCCCGGCCTGACCGTCGTGCTCTCCGACTTCTACGACATGGACGGCGCCTTCGACGGGCTCAATCTCCTGCGCTTTCGCAAGCACGAGCCGGTCGCGATCCAGATCCTCGACCCCGCCGAGGTCCACCCCGAGCGCAGCGCCCTGCGCGGCGACGTCAGCCTGGTCGACTGCGAGGGCGGCGACCCGCGCGACGTGACCCTCAGCCCCGCCACGCTCAAGGCCTACGCCGCCGCGCACGAGCAGTTCTGCGGCGCCCTCGCCAGCAACTGCCGCGCCCGCGGCATCCCTTACTTCCGCGCCGAGATCGACGTGCCCTTCGATGAGCTCGTGCTCCGCATGTTTCGCCTCGGAGGACTGCTCCGGTGAACCTCGCCGGCTGGACCCTCGCCGAGCTGCTGCCGCTGTTCCTCGCCGGCAGCGCCGCCATCACGGCGATGTACCTGCTGCGCATGCGCCGGCGCCAACTGCTCGTGCCCTTCGCCGCCCTGTGGCGGCAGGTCACCCGCGAGAGCGACACCCGAAGGCTGTGGCGAAAGCTGCGGCGCGTGCTCTCGTGGCTGCTCCAACTCCTGCTGCTCGCCCTCCTGTGCCTCGCGCTCGGCGACCCCCGGCCGAGCGCCTGGCTGCGTGACCCGACCACCCTGGCGATCGTGCTCGACCGCTCGGCGAGCATGGCCGGACCCGCCGGCGACGCCACCGAGCCCGGCCTCACCCGCCTCGAGCTCGCGCTGCGACGCGCCCGCGCCGAGCTGTCCGCGCTCGGGCCCGTCGACCGCGCCCTCGTCATCACCGCCGGCCCCGAGGTCGCCGTACCCGGCCCGCTCGGCCACGACGCCGACCCGTTGCTGCGCAGCCTGGTCGGACTGACGCCGCAGGCCGGCGAGGCCGACCTCACCCGCGCCCTCGCGCTGGCCCGCAGCGCCCTCGCCGGCCAGCCCTCCGGGCGGATCCTCGTGCTCACCGATGGCGCCCTCGACCCGGCCGGCGCCGCCGCCCTGCGCGCCTGCGCGACTGTCCCTGTCCCTGTCCCAGGGGACATGCCCGAAGGCACAGGTCCCGAGGGACAGGTCGCGCGCTGCCAGGTCGTCACCTTCGGCGGTCCGAGCGACAACGTCGCGATCACCGCCTTCGCGGCGCGCCGCTACCCCGAGGACCGCGAGCACGTCGAGGTCCTCGCGGAGGTGCAAAACCTCGGCGACGCCGCCGTCACCGTCGTGCTCGAGGTCGTCGCCGACGGCCTCAGCGTCGGCCGCCGCGAGCTCGCCCTGGAGCCCGGTGAGCGGCGCAGCGAGGTCCTGCGCGACCTCGACGCCGCGCGCACCCGCTTGACCGCCCAACTGTCCCCGGGGCCAGGTACCACCGCCGGCTCGCTCGGGCCCGCCAGCGACGACCGGGCCCACGCGATCGTCCCGCCGCTGCGGCCCTTCAAGGTCGCGCTGATCACCGATGGCACCGACCTGTTCCTCGAGGCCGCGCTGCTGACCTTGCAGGATCACATCCAATTGACTGGAGTCGGCCCTGCGCAGGTCCAGGGCAACCCCGCGGTCGCCGACGCTGATCTCGTGGTGATCGATGTCGGCGCCGAGCCCCTTCCGAACCCCTTGCCCGCGGGCAACCTCGTGATCTTCGACCCGCTGCGCCGCCCCGAGAACCCGAGCCCGGTCGCTGGCACCGGCGAGCTGTCGCGGCCCTTCCTCACCGAGCAAGCCACCGGCCACCCCCTGCTCGACGGCGTCGTCCTCAAGGACGTGAACCTCGGCCGCGCCAGCAAGCTCGCCGCCCTGCCCGGTGATCAAGTGCTCGTGCGCAGCCTCGGCGATCCGGTCGCGCTGCTGCGCCACGAGGCCGGTCAGGACGACAGCACCGGCGCCCGCACGATCGTCGCGTTCGGCTTCGACCCGCGCCAGAGCGACCTGCCCCTGCGCACCGCGTTCCCCAACCTCGTCGCCAACCTCGTCACCTACTTCGAACAGTCGCGCCCCGGCTTCGTCGCCAGCGTGCCCGTCGGCGCCGCCCGTCCGCTCGCCGTCGCCGAGCTCGGCCTGGTCCCCGAGGGCCTCGGCGCCGTCGAGGTCGCCGGCCCCGAACCCGCCGACCCCGCCCAGGCCGACGACCTCCCTGGCACCCGCGTGCCCGTCGACCGCGGCGTGTTTCGCCTGCGCGCCCAGGAGCCCGGCATCTACCGCGTGCGCGCGCTCGACGGCCCCGACGCCGGCGCCACCGTGCTGCTCGCCGTCAACCAGGCCAACGCCGCCGCCTCCGACCTGCACGACCGCCTCGCCGAGCTCGAGTTACCGGAAGACGCCCTCGCCGGCGCCGCCCCGACCCCGCTGCCGGTCGGCGACGGCCCGCTGTGGACCCTCCTGCTGCTCGCCGCCGCCGGCCTGATCGCGCTCGAGTGGGCCACCTACCACCGCCGGGTGACCGTATGAACATGTCCGATCGGACAGGCACGGAGGCAAGGTGCTAAGGCCCCTGCTCGCCCTCCTGCTCGGGCTCGCCGCCGCCGCCGCCCTGCACCTGTGGGGCCCCGCGGTCGCGCCCCTGCACCTCACGCTGCCCGAGGGCCTCGCGCGCTGGCTCTCCGAGTCCGGCGACCGCGACCTCGTACTCACCCAGCCGGCCGCGCTGTGGCTGCTCCCGCTCGCGCTGCTCCCCTATCTGGTGGTCGTGGCTCGCCGCTCGCTGGTCGACCTGCACGGCTGGCAGGTCGCCGTGCAGGCGATCGTTCGCCTGCTCGTGCTCATCGCCCTCGCCCTCGCCCTCGCGATCCCCACCCTGCAGAGCCCCCGCCGCGGCAAGACCGTCGTGCTCGCCGTCGACGTCTCGGCCAGCGTCGACGACACCCAGCTCGCCTCCGCGCAACAACTGGTCCGCGAGGCCATGCAGACCGTCGCCGCCGAGACCGGCGATCGCGAGGACCGCACCCGCCTGCGCCTGCTCGCCTACGCGACCGCCGCGCGGGCCGTACCGATCGCCGACGACACCGGAGCCGCCGATCCGAACCTGTCCCGAGAGCCAGCCGGCGGCCTCGCCGGCGGCCTCGCCGGCGGCCTCGCCGGCGGCCTCGCCAGCGACCACGCCGGCGCGCTGCGCCTCGCCGAGGCCCTGCTCGACCCCGACACCGAGGGCCGCGTCGTCCTCATCAGCGACGGCGCCGGCTCGGTCGCCGAGCGGGCCGACCTCGCCGCCACCGCGCGCGAGCTGCAAACCCGCGGCCTGACCCTGCACACCCGCAGCTTCCCCCCGCTCGCCCGCGGCGACGTGTTGGTCGAGGCCCTGCACCTGCCCGCCGAGCTGCGCGTCGGCCAAACCTTCGACGTCACCGTCGACCTGTGGGCCAGCGCGCCCGCCAAGTTGACCCTCCGACTCGACAAGGACGGCCAGGCCAACCCGCTCGCGCCCAGCATGGAGGTCGAGCTGCGCGGCGGCCCGCAGCAGGTCAAGCTCCCCGCCCGCGCCAGCGCCCCCGGCCCGATCGTCTTCACCGCCAGCCTCGACGCCGCCGCCCTGCCCGCCGAACAAAACCGCAGCCCCGCCAACGACCGCGCCGCCGTCGTCGGCGACGTGCGCGGCCGGCCCCGCGTCCTGCACCTCGGCGACGCCGACGAGAGCAGCGCCCTGCCACGAGCGCTGCGCAGCGACCACTTGCAGGTCGACGCGCTCGCCCCCGAGGCCGCCCCCGCCAGCGCCGAGGGCCTGCGTCCCTACGACCTCGTCGTGATGTCCGACGTCCCCGCCCGCCGGGCCAGCGGCGCCCTTCAGCAAGCAATCTCAAAGTACGTCAACGACGGCGGCGGCTTTATCATGGTCGGCGGCGAGCGGGCCTTCGGCGTCGGCGGCTGGGGCGGCACCGCGATCGAGGAGCTCCTGCCGGTCCGCTTCGAGGGCGAGCGTCAGCGCGAACAGCCGACCCTCGCGCTCGCCCTCGTGATCGACAAGAGCGGCTCGATGAGCAGCGAGGACCGCCTCGACCTCGTCAAGGAGGCCGCCCGCGCGACCGCCAGCACCCTCGACCCCAGCGACGAGCTCGGCGTGATCGCCTTCGACTCGCGCCCGTACACCCTCGTCCGCCTGCAACCCGCCGCCAACCGGATCCGCATCGCCGGCGACATCCGTCGCCTCAGCGCCGGCGGCGGCACCAATGCATTGCCCGCGCTGCGCGAGGCCTATCTGCAGCTCGTCGGCTCGCGGGCGCTCGTCAAGCACGTCATCCTGCTCAGCGACGGTCAGTCGCCCGAGGCCGGCGTCAACACATTGCTCGGCGACATGCGCGACGCCGACATCACCGTGTCCGCCGTCGGCGTCGGCGCCGGCGCTGGCAAGGACTTCCTGGCCCGCGTCGCCGAGCGCGGCCGCGGCCGCTATTACTTCTCGCAGGACGGCACCGACGTCCCGCGGATCTTCAGCCGCGAGACCCGCGAGGTCACCCGCAACGCCGTCGTCGAGCGCGACCTGTTCCCCCGCGTCGCCAAGCGCGTGCAACTGCTGCGCGGCCTCGACTTCGAGCGCGCGCCCGGCCTCGCTGGCATCATCCCGCTCAAGCTCAAGCCGCTCGCCGAGCTCATCTTGCGCACCCACACCGGCGACCCCCTGCTGGTCCGTGGCCGCCGCGGCCTCGGCCGCACCGCCGCCTTCGCCTCCGACGCCCAGCCGCGCTGGGCCGCCCGCTGGATCTCCTGGGACGGCTTCAACAAGTTCTGGGCCCAGCTCGCCCGCGACACCATGCGCCAGGGCGCCGGCACCCTCGGCGGCGCATCCTTGCGGGTCACACCCGGCGCCGACGAGGGCAGCTACAGCGTCGTCGTCGACGTCGACGCCAGCGAGGGCTTCGTCAACGACCTGCGCGGCGAGCTGCTCGTCATCGACCCCGCGCAGCCCGCCGGCACCCCCGAGCACACCACCCGCCTGCCGGTCGCCCTCACCGCCCCCGGCCGCTACGAGGCGACCGTGCTCGGCGTACACGCCGGCCAGCGCCTGCTCAAGGCCCAGCTCCACGACGACGGTCAGACCCCGCCGCGCCTCGCCGCCGAGGCCGTCGGTCAGGTCTCCGTGCCCTACCCCAGCGAGCTCGCCCCCGACCAGCTCGGCGCCGATCCGGCGTGGCTCGCCGGCCTGTCCCCGGAGACAGGTACGCACGCCGGCCCACTCGGACCGATCCTCACCACGCCCGGCGCCCCGAAGGGCACGCGCACGCGGCCGGTCTGGCCCGAGGTGCTGTGGGCCCTCGTGCTGCCGCTGCTGCTGATCGACCTGCTGCTGCGCCGCGTCGCGCTCGGTCGCCCCGCCCGCGGCCGCCTCGGCTAAAGCCACACCAGCGGGCTGCAGGCCGGTCAAGGCGCCCACCAGCGCGAGATTGCGCGTTGCGTGCGCGCCTGATCGAACGCGCCGCGGGCCCCCTGCGGCGCCCGTCCCCCCACGTCTCGATATCTTCATGATGACCTCCATCTCGCGTTCCTTGCTCCCCTGCACCCTCGCCCTCGCCCTCGCCGCTTGCGGCACGTCGGACGACACCAGCACCGCCACCAACGCCGGCACTGGCACCACCACCACCGACGTCGGCACCACCACCGACGCCACCACCATGCAGGACGGGGACACCGTCAAGCGCATGTTCCAGACCAAGACCGACGCGGACCTGTTCCACATCGAGTTCGCGGTCGCCGGCACCTACCTGATCGCCGCCACCCCGGACCTGGACGACGACATCCGCCTCGAGTTCTATAACGCCGACGCCAGCGAGCTCGGCTTCAGCGACAACGGCGGCGCCGGCGAGCCCGAGGGCGGCGAGATCATGACCCAGCCCGGCCTGCTATACGTCGTCGTGCGCAACATCGGCAACAGCAACGGCAGCTTCACGATCACTGTCACGAAGCAGTGACCGCCCCCTGCCTGGCGTGCTCGGCCATCTCGGCCATCTCGGCCATCTCATGAGCGCGCCAGGCCCGACGCCGGCGATCAGACGCAGGCCCCGACGTCGTCGAAGCACTTGGGCGCCATGCCCTCCTCGTACCACGGCGCGCACTCGGTGCCCTGCGGGCACTGCGGCGCGCTGAGATCACAGAACGGCGTGCAGCAGCCGGAAGCGTCGCAGTCGGCGAACACGCCGGAGTTATTGCCGCAGAAGTTGCCCGGGTCGCAGCCGTTGGCGAACTCGCAATTGCTGCCGACCTCACCCTCGCTGCCCGAGGCATCGATGACGCAGATGAAGAACTCGCCGCTGCTGACACACGCGTCGCCCGCCCCGCAGGCCCCGACGTCGAGCGGATCGCAGATCGGCAGACACAACACCAGCACGCCATCGTTGCTGATCAAGCAGGTCGTGTTCTGCGTGGTACACACCGGGTTCTCCTCCGAGCAGGTGCACTGCTCGATGCAGGTGCCCATGTTGTCGTCGCCGATGCCGACGCACATCGCCCCCTTCACGCACGAGTCGATGCCGCTGACGCCGCTGCCCTCGACCGTGCATGGCTCGCCGATGCCGTCGGGGTCAGCGTCGACCGGCACGCACTTGGTCGCGTTCCAACTGCTGCCGCCGCCCTCGGCCCACGCGTTGCACTTCTCGCCGGGTCCGCAGTCCTGGGCGAAGATGTCGCACTCGACCGTCTCGCCCATGTCCGGCTCGCAGATGAATTGGCAGCCGGTCGAGGCGAACGCCTCCTCGGCGTCGTCGACCAGCACGCCAGGCTGCGCCCCACCGGCCTTCGGCGCCAGCGCCCCGCCAAGGTACGGCGTGGGCCGATACGGCTTGCCGCCGTCGCAGCGCCCCGGCAGCGGCTGTTCGATCTGACACTCGACCGCCCCGGTGCTCGAGCCGCCGCTCGCCTCCGTCGTGCCGCCGCTGGTCGTCCCGGCGGTGGTGGTCGTCGTCGTCGTCACCGTCGCCACGCCGGTCGTGCTCGTCGTCGGGTTCGTGGTGTTACCGCCGGTCGTCGGGTCGCTGCTCGCCGACGGGTCACTGCTCATCGAGACGCCCGTGGTCGTCGCGCCAGTGTCTGTGCCGCCGGTCGAGCTGGTCTCGCCGCTGGTGGCCGGATCCTTGCCGCACCCGGTCAACACGACCACCAGAGCGAACGACACGGGGGAAAAACGATGGATCACCATCGCGGCATCCTATCAGAGGACCGTCCGCACGCGCCGCTCCTCGCTCATACCTCCATCGGACGTCCCGCGCGATACCCGATGTCGAGCGGGATCGATCCTGGGGCTTCACTGCGGGAGGATGCTCAGGAGCTGGCCGCCGGTCATGTCCGAATAGACATAGTGGCTGCCGAGCACGTCGACCTTCATCATCCCCGGGACGTTGTCCGGCGCGAACTTCCACGCGAAGCCGCCCTGGTCGACCAGCCAGACCTTCTTCTCGACGTCGATGCTGAGCCCGATCGCCGTGCTGCACGGGTTGGTGACGTGCTTGGCGATCAGCGTGCGGGCCTTGCGGTCGACCTGGATGAGCTGGCACGGGCTATTGTGGGCCGCCCACACGAAGTTCTCGTCGGCCGCGACCCCGCGGTGCGCCCCGCTGGTGTCCGGGATCGTCGTGAAGGTCTGGTCCTTTTGGTCGTAGACCGTGACCGGACCGTTCCAGCCGCCGAACCATGCGTCCCCGTCGCGGTCGATCGTGAAGCCGTACGACTGCACATTGGCCGGCGGCGTGATCCGGGTCAGCGTGATCGGATCCTGGTCCGTGTTCACGCGGATAAACTCGGAGCGCAGGCTCGAGAACCACGGCCGAAACTGCGGGTCGAGGGCCGCGCCGTACGGTCCGTATCCCGACTGTCCGAGCCAGTTGGGCGCCAGCAGCGTCTCCTCGACGACGCCCGTCTCGCCGTCGATGCGCGCGAAGTGAGCGACGTTGCCGGCCGCCAGGTAGCCGACCCACACCTTGGGCTCGACGTACTTGCACTCCTCGTAGCTCCACTCGCCGGGCGTCCAGGTCACGCCGCGCGGGCCCGACTGGTGGTTGCCGGCGAACGGCAGCACCACCGACCAGCGCACGCACTCGTCGGCGCCGAACGCGAGGATGTTGTTCTTGTTCTGCGACGTGTCGATCTGGCCGTTGCCGTTCTTGTCGACGCAGTCGGCCTCGTTGGCCGCCACCATCGTCGAGCGACCGCTATCGCGGTTGTTGACCACCACGAAGCGGCCGTCGGCGCTGACCGCCGTGCGCGACGGGTTCTGGTTGCCCGGCCCGGTCTTGTAGCGCGCCAGCTCCGTCATCGTCAGCGTGTCGATCTTCGACAGCTCATTGAGGTTGAAGCTCGAGATCCAGATGAAGCTCTTCTCCACCTTGCCCATGCCCATGCCGTCGCCCGGCTCACACGGCGGCGGCTCGCCGGTCGACTCCTCGCCGACACCCGTGCTCGAGCTCTCCCCCACGCCGGTGGTCGTATCCGGCACCACGCCCGAGGTCGTCGAACCCTCACCCGTGCCGCCCGTGTCGACGCCCGTCGTCGACGTCGTCGACGTCGCCGGCGCCGTCGGGTCCGTCGGGTCGCTCGTCATCGTCGGGTCGCTCGTCGTGCCCACCGACGTGGTCGGGCTGGTCGCCGTCGCGTCCGTCATGCCGTTCGTGGCCGAGCCCGCCGACTCCGTGCCAGTCGGCACCTCGGCGCCGGTCGAACCCACCGACGCGCCGCTCACGGTGCCGCCCGTGGAGCCCTGCCCGCCCGTCGCGCTCGCGTCGCTCGTGCCAGTTGAATCACCACACCCCGTCAACGCGAGGAGCACCACCGTCGTCGCCAGCCCCGGCTTGACCATCCACCCACCAAGATTTGTCATGCCGCCATCATACATGAGATGGGGGGTCTCCCCCCCCGCGATGCGGGTGAATAACCCCACGCAAGTACGCGCACTTGCGCGCACCCGCTTAACCGGACGATCGGCCGGTCGTCTGCACGACCGGCCGATCACGCGACCCCCGGCTCACTGCGGGAGGATGCTCAGGAGCTGCCCACCGGTCATGTCCGAGTAGACGTAGTGGCTGCCGAGCACGTCGACCTTCTTCATGCCGGGCACGTTCTCCGGGTCGAACTTCCACGCGAAGCCGCCCTGGTCGACCACCCACACGTTCTTCTCGACGTCGATGCTGACGCCGATCGCCGTGCTGCACGGGTTGGTGTTGTGCTTGGCGATCAGCGTGCGCGCCTCACGGTCGATCTGCACGATCCCGCAGGGCCCGTTCGACGCGACCCACACGTACTTCTTGTCGGCCGCCATGCCGCGGTGGCACGCGCTGGTGCCCGGGACCGAGGTGAAGGTCTGCGCCTTCTGGTCGTAGACCGTGACCGGACCGCTGCAGCCGCCAAACCACGGGTTGCCGTCCTCGTCGACGGTGAAGCCATACGACTGCACATTGTTCGGCGGGGTGATGCGCGTCACCGTGATCGGATCCTCATCCGTGTTCACGCGCGCAAACTCGCCGCGCAGGCTCGTGAACCACGGACGAAACTGCGGGTCGAGGGCCGCGCCGTACGGCGCGAAGCCGCTGCCCTTCCACCCCGGCGCGATCTGGGTCTCCTCGATCACGCCGGTCTCGCCGTCGAGGCGCGCGAAGTGGGCGGCCCCGCCGGCCGCCAGATAACCGACCCACACCTTGGGCTCGACGTACTTGCACTCCTCGTAGCTCCACTCGCCGGGCGTCCACGTCACGCCGCGCGGCCCCGACTGCACGCTGCCCGCGAACGGCAGCGGGACCGACCAGCGCACGCACTCGTCGGCGTCCCACGCGAGGACATTGTTCTTGTTCTGCGAGGTCTCGATCGTGCCGTTGCCGTTCTTGTCGATGCAATCCGCCTCGTTCGCCGCCACCATCGTCGCCCGACCGCCCGTGCGGTTGTTGACGACCACGAAGCGACCGTCCGCGCTGACCGCCGTGCGCGACGGGTTCTGATTGCCCGGCCCGGTCTTGTAGCGCGCCAGCTCCGTCATCGTCAGCGTGTCGACCTTCGAGATCTCATTGACGTTGAAGCTCGAGATCCAGATGAAGCTCTTCTCCACCTTGCCCATGCCCATGCCGTCGCCCGGCTCGCATGGCGGCGGCGGCTCGCCGGTCGTCGTCTCGGCCACGCCGGTCGTCCCGTCGCCGGTCGTCCCGTCCGTGGTGCCCGTCGTGGTGTCCGGCACCACACCCGAGGTCGAACCGGTCCCTGCGCTCGGGTCGGTGGTCGCGTCGCCCGTGGTCGCGGTCGTCGGATCGGTCGACGAGGTCGCCCCCGTCGTCGGGTCGGTCGTCGGCGCCGTCGAGGTCGACATCGCCTCCGACATTGAACCCGCACTCGGGTCCGTGGTCGTCGTCGGCTGCTCACCGGTGGTCGCCGGCGTCGTCGCCGTCGCACTGGTCGTCGACCCCACCGAGCCCTGACCCGTCGAGCCAGCGTCCGTACCCCCGCCCGCGTCACCGCATCCTGACAGCACCAGCCCCAGTGACGCCGCGATCAAGCCCGGCCCCCGCCCCAAACCAATCCGAATCTGCATCCGGGCACTGTAGGCCTCCTGAGAGGGACCCGCGAGGAAAATGGAGGGACACACCCGCGCATTTTCGAGGGTATCCCCCTTGGCCGACCCGGTGCATATCGCTCGCCCTCGGCATGCCCCCGCCGCGCCCCTGACGATCTGGGTTATGCATGGTGGCGTGCTGGCCAACGACCGCAGCCTCGTCGGCCCTGACGGCAGCCTGATCGCCTACCGGGTCGAGGGCCGGGGCCCCGCGATGGTGTTGACCAACGGGATCACGACCTCGAACTTCCTGTGGTCGTATCTGCACCGCCGCTGGCAGGGTCGCCACACTGTCATCAACTGGGACCTCAAAGGCCACGGGCGCTCGGCGCCAGCCCGCAACCCGGCGGCTGTCACGATCCCCGCCCTTGCCGAGGACCTCCTGCGCGTACTCGACGCGGCCGGCCGCGAGCGCGCCACCCTGGTCGGCTTCTCGATGGGCTGCCAGATCTGCCTCGAGGCCTACCGGCTCGCCCCCGATCGCGTCGACGCTCTCGTGCTGCTGCTCGGCGGAGCTGGCCGCGTCTTCGACAACGCCCTGGGACCGGTCGGGAAGCTCCTGCACGGCGGCATCGCCCGCATGTCGACGCGCAGCTTCACGATCGGCCTGCGGGGCCTGCAGCGCGTGGTCGGATCGCCGATCGCGTATCGCCTGGGACGCAGCCTGCGCCTGCTCGGACGCGAGGCCGGCCGCGCGGACGTCCAGCGCATCATCGATCACTTCGTCCGCGACATCGATCCCGAGACCCTCGCCGCGATGGCCCTGGCCGCCCAGGAGCACTCCGCCGAGGACCTCCTGCCGCAGATCGCCGTGCCCACCTTGCTGGTCGGGGGCGACCGCGACGTGTTCGCCCCGGGGGCCCGCGTCGCCGCGGAGATGCAGCGCAAGATCCCCGGGAGCGAGCTGCTGCGCATGCCCTACGGCACCCATACCAGCCTCGTCGAACATCACGCGGAGATCGGCGCCGCCGTCGATGACTTCCTGCGTCGGCGCCTGGCCCCCGGGACATGACCCAAAGGGCAGGTCCCGCCCTTCACAG
>Ga0105045_10002199_pt1 | contig 16359 bp, 14 predicted proteins | sample MAT02_FD_78089 | JGI IMG/M metagenome (GOLD analysis project Ga0105045, IMG submission 78089) | Freshwater microbial communities from Lake Fryxell liftoff mats and glacier meltwater in Antarctica - MAT-02 (megahit assembly) | ecosystem: Environmental > Aquatic > Freshwater > Ice > Liftoff...
ATCAGCAGCGTGCGGCCCGAGATTCTGCTGGCGGGCAAGATCATCGGCATCGGTGCCGTCGCCCTCACGCAGCTCGGCGTCTGGATCGGAAGCTCCGCGTGGCTGGGGGCCAATGTCGTGCCGATGCTGGTGAAGCGGAGCGTGAGCGGTGCCAACGCGGCGGATACGGCGCGCAACTCGAGCGAACTGCTGTCTGGCCTGCCGAGCTTTTCGTTCGGGCTCATCGGCGCGGTGCTCTTCTTCTTCGTGGCGGGCTATGTGTTCTACTCGTGCCTGTATGCCGCGGTGGGCAGCACGGTGAACAGTGAGTCCGAGGCGCAGCAGGCTGCCACGCCGGTAGCCATGCTGCTGGTGCTGAGCGCGATCTTCATTCAGCCGGTGGCATTGGCGCCGCAAAGCACGCTGGCGTCCGTGATGTCGATGCTGCCGTTCGCCGCCCCGATCATGATGCCCATGCGCATGAGCCTCGTGTCGGTGCCCGCGTGGGAAGTTGCGGTCAGCATGATCGGCATGGCGCTCGCCTGTGTCGCCGCGATCTGGTTCTCGGCGCGCATCTATCGCGTGGGACTGCTGATGTACGGCAAGCGCCCCACGATCCGCGAACTGTTCAAGTGGCTGCGCTACGCATGACGCCCGTGTCGGCGGCGCTTGCATGACACTGCGTCCCATCCGCGATACGCGGCTCTGGGTGGAGGACACCGGTGGCGATGATCCACCGGTCGTCTTCGCGCATGGTGTGCTCTGGAGCACGGCACTGTTCGCCCCGCAGGTCGCGGCGCTGCGGGGAGCGTACCGCTGCATCAGCTACGATCATCGTGGGCAGGGCCGCAGCGATGACACGAACGACATGTCGGTGCCGATCGAGCAGGTGTTTGAGGATCTCGTCGCGCTGATCGAATCGCTGGATGCAGGTCCGGTGCATCTGGTGGGCCTGTCGATGGGTGGCTTCGCCGCGATGCGCGTTGCCGCACGTCGACCCGACCTCCTGCGCAGCGTGGTCCTGCTCGACACGTCGTGCGACGCCGAGTCGTGGATCAAGCTGCCTGAATACAAGCTGCTGAATTTCGTGGCGGCACTCTTCGGCGTGCGGAGCGTGGCACCAGGCGTGATGAAATCACTGTTCGGCAGGACCGCGTTGCAGGACCCGGCGCGCGCAGCGGAACGCGCTGCGTGGTTCGAGGCCATCGCCGGCAACCGCCGCACCATCGTGCGCGCGATGCGCGGCGTGATGTCCCGCCGCAGCGTGGCGTCCGAAATACCCGGCATCACGGTGCCGACGCTGATCCTCGTCGGTGAGGAGGATGTCGCGACGCCGCCCTCGAAATCGGAGCGGCTGCACGCGCTGATTCCGGGCTCCGAGCTGGTCGTGCTTCCTCGTGCCGGTCACAGCGCGCCGGTGGAGGAGCCGGAGGCGGTCACGGCGGCGCTGGCCGGCTTCTTCGCGAAGCACGGCTAGGGCTACTGCTGTTGGTGCGCGGCTCGGACACTCGCACGCGGGCGGGACATCGTCGTCTCACACGGAGACACGGAATCACGGAGGGCGCGGAGCACTGCGTGCGTAGCGTAGCTCCGTGAGCGAGTAGAGATCGCAAAATGCTGTGGGAACTGCGCGCACGTACACGCAGTTCCCACAGCATTTTACGTTGGTTGAACGTGCCCGAACCCCTGCATCCGCGCGACGTTTGGCCCTGTTCGAAGGCTCGCAGTTGCCGTTCGCAGTCCTCCGCGCCCTCCGTGCTTCCGCGTCTCCGTGTGAGACGACGATGCCACACCGACTGCAGAAGCCCAGGACCGCTGTAGAACAGGAGAACGCAGACCTACGCGCAGTACTGATCGAACGCACCAACCAGGTCATGCGAGATCTCGTCCGCCGTGCGGCCTTCGATCTGGTGACGCTCCAGCATGAACACCACCTTGCCGTCCTTCATCAGCGCGATGCTCGGGCTGCTGGGGCGGTAGCCGGCGAGGTAGCCGCGGGCGGCCTGCGTCGGCTCCGGATCCTGGCCGGCGAACACCGTCACGCTCTTGTCGGGCGTGGCCGTGTGGGCCAATGCCGTCCTGATCGCGGGGCGCGCGTTGCGGGCGGCACAGCCACACATGCTGTTCACCACCACCAGCGTGGTGCCATCGACATTCTTCAGTGCCGTATCGACATCAGCGGCGCTCTTGAGTTCCTGGACACCGAGATCGGTCAGCTCGGCGCGCATCGGGGCAATGAAACGTTCGTCGTACATGGTGCAGCTCCTGCCAGAAAGTGAAAAGGCGCGACGGGTGCTCAGAACAGGATATCGTCGGCCACGTTACGTGTCGCGAACCAGCGCCAGGATGGCGGCTTGCGGCACCACCAGGTATCGCTCGTTCTCGAAGGTGATTTCCACACTCGCCTTGCGGAAGAACAGCGCGTAATCCCCCTTCCGTGCCTGCATCGGGACATGACGCGCGCCAGCGGGACCGGACTGCACGTGCTTCCAGGGCTCATCGCTGTCCTGTGACGCCAGATCGGGCATGGGCAGTCCGGGTCCGGTCGCCACGATGCGGCCGCCCTGTACCGCCTGGTTGTCCACGGCCGTCGGCGGCAGGTACAAGCCGACCGAGGAACGCTCCTCGCCTTCTTCGATGGAGACGAGCACCCGGTCGCCGACGACGATCAGTTCCTTGTTCTTCTTCCGCATGACGACCCTGTTCGAAGCCGGCCATCAGGAAGTCCGACGGCCTCTCCCTGAAAGTTACACCGCTCATGCTGCACTGGCTCAGCGATTGCCGCGTGCACCAGCGGAGGCTGACGGCCTGACGAGGTGGAAGCGGGTCTGGCGCTGATACCCCCAGCGCACGATGCCGGCACCATCGAGGATCACATCCTCCTCCTGTCCCACGCGTACGACCTGGTTGCCCCACTCCGGCACCTTCGACGCCGACTGCAGCTCGATGGAGAACCAGGTCCCGGGCTGCATCTGGTGGTCACCGCGGCCAGGCACGCCATCCTGATAGTCCCAGAGCCCGATCAGCGGACCGGCGCCATGCCCGTGCATCCCGATCGGGTGCGAGTAGATGGTGCCCACGATGCTGTCGCGCGTCATCCGCTGCCGCGAGGACAGCAGCACCTCGTTCCCGCTGCGGCCCGCCCTGATCTCCGAGAACACGATGTCCTGCAGGCGATTCGTGGTCGCGAGCGCGGCGCGCAGGCCGGCCGGCACCTCCGTCTCGCCATCCTTCAGCACGTAGCCCATGTGTTGCGTGTCGGTATTCAGGCGCATCGCGGTGATCCCGAAGTCGCAGTGCAGCACGTCACCCTTCTGGATCACGGGATCGTCGCCGAGCAGCTGATCGGTGGCGCCGCGGCGCTGCACATCGACCGACGGCTGGAACCAGGTCGTGAGCCCGTAGTCCGCCATCCGCTGGCGCATCCACCAGACCACGTCGCTCGTGCGCGTGACGCCCGGCGTGATGACGCGCCCCGAGAACGCCTCCTCGATGATGTCCCACGTGAGCCGGTTCATGCGGTTGAACGTCGCTTCCTCTTCCGGCTGCCGGATCGCGATCAGGTCCACCGCCAGCCGGCCCGCCGGCACGATCACCGGACGCCAGTCACCGACGGGCCTGAGCACATCGCGCGACAGCATGCCGGTGTATTCGCCCAGTGTCAGACCATCGGCGAAGGCGAAGGTCGTGTCGATGTTCAGCGCGATGCGCTTCGGCTTCCGGTCCTGAATGACCTTGGTGAGCACATCCCACTGCGCCGACCCCCAGAGTTCTGCGGTGGTCCTGCCCGAACTGACGTTGGTGGCCGCGATCTGCGACCGCACGGCGGTGTAGATGCCGCCCTGCGACGTGCCGCCCAGGGCGAGCCGCTCGATACCCTTGTCACCGCCGCGATCGTGGAAGACATAGATCGTGCGGCGGCGCGCGTTGAGCGTCGTGGGCGACACGATGGACGAGAACACGGGATCCTCGTTGTATTCACGCATCGGCACGATCCACATGTCCACGCTGTCGCGCCGCATCAGCTCCGGCAGCGTGCGCTCCATGCGCAGCGTCAGCCACTGCTGCTGCGCTGCGGCCCACTCGCGCTGGGATCCGAGCGGACGACGTGCATCGCTGCCAGGCAGGTGCGGCCCGACCTGTGCGACGATCTGGGGGCCCAGCAGCGTGGCTGCGAGCGTGAAGCACTGTGCGGCACGGCGCATGGGGAGGTTCCGGAATCGAATGAATGTGTGATGCATGATGGTCGCGGGGCGAGCGACTACTGCGGCTGGTCTTTCGGGTCGTCGATCATGATGTCGCCGGCCGCCCTGACGGAGCGTCGGATGCCCTGCACCACCAGCGCCAGAATGCCGCCGTAGATGCTCAGCACCACGACGTGCGTCGTGAGCACGGTCGCGGCAATGCTGCCAAGATCGCTCCACACAGCGAGTGCGCTGCCGTATGGTTCGCGGCCCACGGCGATCAGCATCGCCGATGTCGCAACTTCCGCGAGACCTTCCACGACGGCGAAGAGCGGCACGCGCCAGAGCCAGCGCCTGAGCGGGAAGTTGCCGATATGCAGCGTGGCCATGCCGAAGAACACCAGCACGCCGAGCGCGAGGACCGAGCCGAAGAAGAGCGGCGAATCCGTCGGCCCGGTGCCGACGAACAGCGCGCGGCAGAGTCGCCACGCGACGCCGGTGCTGATCGCCATCGCCACGAGCGACCGGCTGAACTTCCGCACGGCGCTCGCCTCATAGGCGTCCCAGGCTCCGGTGTTCGGAGGCGCGAATCGTACCATGGTCGCAAAGTGACGACCCCGTGGGTCAGATGGAAGGCGATGCGCGCTGTGCATTCCCAATCGCGTTCCCATCCGCGTCCGCGTCCGCGTTCCCGTTCCCGTCCGCGTTCCCGTTCGCGGTCGTGCACGCCACCCGTCGCCTACGGCGTGACCCGCTCGGCGATGAAGCGCAGGCTCTCCGGCAGGTGCGCGCGCCAGTACGACCAGTCATGCCGGCCGCTCCACTCGGCGTACTGCAGCGGAACCCGCAGCGCCTGCATGTTGTCGCGGAAGGAGCGGCTCATCGGCAGCAGGTAGTCGGCGGTGCCGACATCGACGAACATCGCCGGTACCGGATCGCCGCGACGGAGCAGGTGCTGCACCAGATGGGTCGGGTCACGCGCGATCCACGAAACCGAGTCGGCGCCGAACGCCGGCTCGATCATGGTCCAGCGTGCGCCGGACACCGCGCGCAATTCGTCCCGGGTCCTCGCATCGCGCATCGTCACGGCTTCGGTCGTGCGCAGCGTGCCGCTGTCGGCCATCAGTGCCGGACGGAGCACGCCACTGTGACTGGCCGCCACCGAGAAGGTCTGTGGATGGCGCACCGCAATACTGATGGCGCCATAGCCGCCCATGCTCAACCCTGCGATGGCGCGTGACTCGCGGCGGGGCATGGTGCGATAGGCGGAGTCGGTGTATGCGAGCACGTCATGCACGACGTAGTCGTCGTACTTGGGCCAGGGCACGCAGTATGTGTCGGCGTTCTCCTGACGCGGGGTGCGACGGCAGGCGGCCACATCGTTCAGCGCATGCCAGGTGGTCCACCAGCCATCGTCGCCATCGGGCATCACGACGATCATCTCGCGCATTCCGGTCGCCACGAGCGAGTCCATCGTGTCGGACAGCTTTCCCTGCACGGTCCAGTCGCTCTCGCTGCCCCAGGCACCGTGCAGGTAGATCGCGACCGGGTAGCGACGCGCTGCGGAGACACCGGCGTCATATGACGGTGGCAGGTAGACGACCAGCTTCTTCGTGACGCCGAGCGACTGCGATCGGATCGAGTCGATGCGCACGGTGCCGCGACGGATCGTGGCGCCTGACGGCGCCTGCGCCTGTGCCGCCTGCGCACCGAGCGCCAGCACGAGCAGGATGCGGAAGAGGCGGTGAATCATGGGAGCGTCCGTTCAGGATGCCGTGACGGCGTGCCTGCTTCCGCATGATGGGTCCGCGTGGCCGACGTGGCAGTGTGACACTGCGGCAGTCGGTACGCGGACCTGTGTGTGCGGTGTCAGCGGAACACGTGTCCGAGACGTGACCAGCGGATGTCGGTGATGAACGGCAGCGCGCGATCGGAGTCGGCGGCGTTGTAGCTGTAGTAGACGAAGATCGGGCGACCGCGCAGGTTGCCGCGCGGCACGATGCCCCAGTAGCGGCTGTCCTTGGATTCGTAGCGATTGTCACCGAGCATGAAGAGGTGGCCCGCCGGGATGACGAGCGGACCCCAGTCGTCGTGCGTCGGGACGGCAGGCGGCTCGCCGAAGCGAGAGCCTTTCACCTCGATCCGGTGCTGCCACTCGAACAGCGGGTGCGTTTCGTCGGCACCCATCTTCGTGGTGCTCTCGTCGCTGCGCTGCGGGAACGGCGTGCCGTTCACGTGCACGACGCCGTCGCGCATGAAGATCGTGTCGCCGGGTGTGCCCCAGAGCCGCTTCACGAGCGTGGGCTGCGCATCGTTGCCGATCTGCGCCTCGTCGGCCTGATACGGCGACTTGAAGACGACGATGTCCTTCCGCACCGGTTCGGCATACCCCGGCAGCGTGACGTCGGTGAACGGAATGTTCGGGCCGTACACCAGGTTGTTCACGAACAACCAGTCGCCCACCATCATCTCCGGCTGCATGCTGGGAGACGGAATGCGGTAGGCCTGGAAAAAAAAGATTCTGATGACGAAAAAGAGCAGGATCGGATAGATCCAGCTCTTCAGTCCTTCGACGATCGGCGACGAACTGGTGCGAGTGCCGCGCGTGCCGCGCGCGGTGGCGACGACGTTCGACGGCGGGGCGGAACTCGATTTCGGGTCGGCAGGCACGGGATGCGGTGCAGCGGTGACAGGCGTGAACACGGGGATGGAACGCAATCGAGGGCCTGCCCCAGGAGGACATGCCCTCGATCCGGTCCCACACAAGATAACCCACCAGGTGGCGGGTGATCCGGTTCAGCTGAGGTGAGCGGAGATCAGCTTCGTCATCTCGAACATGGTGACCATCTTCTTGCCACCGAACACGGCCTTGAGCTTGTCGTCGGCCAGGATGTTTCGCTTGTTCTTCGGGTCCTGCAGGTCGTGTTTTTTGATGTAGTCCCAGATATCCTTTGTCACCGCAGTGCGGGGACGGGCGGCACCACCGATCACGGCGGCAAGTTCCTCACTGATATTGACGTCCTTGTTGAACGCAGACGCGCTCTTCTTTTCAGCTGGCGCCTTGGCGGCAGCCGTCTTCGCAGGTGCCTTGGCAACGGCCGTCTTGGCCGGCGCCTTCTTCGCGGCAGCCTTCTTCGCAGGGGGCATCGCAGATCCTCGAGAGTGAGGGAAGGGCGAGCGACGCTCGCCAAACCGTGGAGCGAGACTCGCGCGCTCATCGTGGCATACGTCGGCGACCGCCGTGCGAAATGACCATGACGCGCGGGAAGGTACACACACGGTACCCGGGCGCAACAGGACTCGCGCGAGCCCATGGTGCAGCGGCGTCAGGCGTCCACGTCGAAAGAACGGAGCAAAGTGACCATCCGCTCGTCATGCGGATCGGCGCTGGCGTCGTCATCGGCGAGCATCTCGATGGCCTGCGGCGTTTCCAGCAGCAGCGGAATGTCGCGGGTGCGCGGGTCGCCGAGCAGCCAGCGAAACGCATCGATCCCGATCTCGCCCTCGCCCAGCAGCATGTGCCGATCCTTGTTCGAGCCCAGTGCACCGAGGCTGTCGTTCAGGTGCAGGAACGAGGGCGATTCGCCGCATGCCTGCTCGAATGCATCGAGCACGCCGATGCACGCTTTTTGCGATGCGCTGATGTCGTAGCCGGAGGCGAACAGGTGGCAGGTATCCAGCCCATAGCCCGCGCGCGCGCGCACCGACGGCGGCAACTGGGCCAGGATGCCCGCGACTTCGTCCACGGTGCGTCCGATGGTGTTGCCGGCACCGGCGCTGTTCTCCACCAGCAGCTTCGTCGCGCCTTCCACCGTTTCGAGCGCGCGCGTCATCGCGGTCGCCACACGCGTCACACCTGCGTCGCGATCCTTGTCCGTCGCGGCGCCGGGATGGAAGCACACACCACGCACCTGCAGCGTGGTGCTTCGATCCAGTTCCTTCGTCAGCGCCGTCGCGGCCCGCTCCCACTTTTCCTCGTCTGGGGTCGCGCAATTCAGCACGTAGCCGGCATGCACGATCACGGCAGTGCGTGCAATGCCGGCGTCCGCGAGCGCAGCATGAAACGCGGCCACGCGCTCAGGCTTCACACCGACTTTCTCGTTGTAGTACTTGGGAACCGCGCTGAATATCTGCAGCGCAGTCATGCCGGCATTCCCCGCGCGACGTGCAGCCATCGGGATGCCGCCGATGTCGATGGTGTGTGCGCCAATCAGCCGTGGCATGCGTCTGCGTGTCGAAGTGTCAACGTGAATGGCAGCGGCCTGTCAGCGCGTCACGATGCGCGCGCGACGCAGGAGGAACGCGCTGCCGGATTGCGAACCTTCCGTCCAGCCGATCCACAGCTGTCCGCCTTGCAGCCGCACGATCTGTGGTGCCGATGCCTGTTGCGAACTGGTGCTCACCGGAATCAGGCGCGCCGTCTGCTCGAAGAGATGGCCCGACGTGAGCGACATGCTGAGTGCGATGCGACCGAGTGCACTGTTCGGGTCCTCGTATGCCAGCGCGACGGTGTCACCGCGGCTCGCGACCGCAACGCGCACCGGCTTCTCGCCGTACACCAGCGCCGTCGGCGATTCGAAGCGTCGGAGGCGCGGATCCATGAGGTGCGAGTAGAACAGCCCTGGTCCTTCCGGTGCCACCATGTAGTACGCGATGTGCACGTAGCCGTTCACGCTGTCCACACTGATCGCGGGTGCCGGCCGCGTGCAGCCGAGCAGCGCCTGGTCCACCGAATCGACGACGACGCGCTGCAGGATTGCGCCAGTCGAATCGCGCTCGTCCGAGAGCAGCGACGCGCTGCTGTCGGCCCGAATCTCCCACCACGCCGACCAGTGCCTGCCTCGTACCGGCGGGGCGCTGACCCACGAGCCCGGGCATCCCCGGATGCTGCCCGGAACTGCGGCCGCAGCCGATGCCGAGCCGGTGTCGCCACGTGAGACCAGCACCTCCGGCGTCGCGCCCGGCACCCAGCGGGCCCCGTACCGTGCGGCCGAATCGACGTCGGATGCGATCGGCGTCGGCGTCTGCCACTCCACCGGTGGGGCATCCCACGAACAGCCGGCGACCAGCGCCGACGCGAGCACACCTCGAAGCACGTAGCTGCACGGAGCCGACATCCCGGCAATCTACGCAGTCCCGACCGGGGGACGTCGCTAGCTTTGCCGCACAGGCCGTGCGTGCGCCGCGTGGCCACTTGCCAACTCCACTCCGCACACCATGACGTCACCCATCGTCGCGCCCGTCGGTGCCTCGCAGTTCGCCGGCTCACGCCGGATTCCCGCGCCCGTAAACGAACCGATCAGGAACTACGCGCCGGGTTCGCCCGAGCGGTCCGAGCTGCAGGCGCGCCTCGCCAGCATGTCGACCGAGCGCGTCGAGATTCCGGTCGTCATTGGCGGCAAGCGTATCCACACGGGTAACACGGCGACGCAGGTCATGCCGCATGCGCACAGTCATGCGATCGCCGACTGGCACAGGGCCGGTGACGCGGAGATCGCCGGTGCGATCAAGGCCGCAGCGGCCGCGCAGAAGGAATGGGCCGCGTGGAGCTGGGAGGATCGCGCGGGCATCTTCCTGAAGGCCGCCGAGCTGCTCACGACCACCCGTCGCCAGACGGTGAATGCGGCCACCATGCTGGGGCAGTCGAAGACCGCGCATCAGGCCGAGATCGACGCCGCCTGCGAGTTGATCGACTTCTGGCGCTTCAACGTGTCGTTCGCGCAGGAGCTCTACGCCGAGCAGCCCATCAGCAGCAGCTCGACCTGGAATCAGTCGGACTACCGGCCGCTGGAAGGGTTCGTGTATGCGGTGTCGCCATTCAACTTCACGGCGATCGGCGGCAACCTGCCGGGCGCGCCGGCGCTGATGGGCAACACCGTCATCTGGAAGCCCGCGTCGACCGCGATGCTCTCGGCCTGGTACGTGATGCAGATCCTCGAGGAAGCGGGCCTGCCGCCCGGCGTGATCAACTTCCTGCCGGGCGACGCGGTGCAGATCTCGAACGCGCTGCTCGCACACCGCGATCTGGCCGGCGTGCACTTCACCGGCAGCACCGGCGTGTTCAACGGCATGTGGGAGACCATCGGCCGCAACATGGGCGGCTATCGCAGCTACCCGCGCATCGTGGGCGAGACGGGCGGCAAGGACTTCATCATTGCGCACCCGTCGGCCGATCCGATCGCGCTGGCGGTCGCCATCGTGCGTGGTGGCTTCGAGTATCAGGGGCAGAAGTGCTCCGCCGCGAGCCGCGTCTACGTGCCGAAGTCACTCTGGCCGGTCGTGCGTGATCAGGTGGCACAGATGGCGAGCCGGATCAAGGTCGGCGACGTGCGCGACTTCTCGAACTTCATGGGCGCGGTGATCGACAAGCGCGCCTTCGACAAGCACACCGAATACCTCGCGCTCGCACAGCGCGAGTGCGAGATCATCACCGGTGGCACGTCGCATGGCGACACGGGCTGGTTCGTGCAGCCGACGCTCGTGCGCACCGACGATCCGTCGCATCGCATGCTGAACGAGGAGATCTTCGGCCCGATCGTCACCGCGTACGTGTACGATGACGACAAGTGGCTCGAGACGCTGCAACTGGTGGATGCCACCAGCCCCTACGCGCTCACCGGTGCGGTGTGGGCGCGCGAGAAGCAGGCGGTGCTGGATGCGATGTCGATCCTGCGCAACGCGGCCGGCAACTTCTACATCAACGACAAGCCGACCGGCGCCGTCGTCGGGCAGCAGCCGTTCGGCGGTGCACGCGGCTCGGGGACGAACGACAAGGCCGGCTCCAAGATGAACCTGATGCGCTGGGTCAGCCCGCGCTCCATCAAGGAGACATTCGTGCCGCCGACGGACTGGCAGTATCCGTTCCTCGCCGAATGAGCGAGCCGGCGTCGATGTCCAGCAACGGCGAGCCTGCGGCCTCGCCGTTGTTCGTCCACTATTTCACGCTGGACGTGTTCACCGACCAGCGGTTCGGCGGCAACCCGCTGGCCGTGATCCTCGACGCGCGCGGACTGACCAGCGAGGAGATGCTGCAGATCACGCGCGAGTTCAACTTCTCCGAGAGCACGTTCGTGCTGCCGGCGGAGGACGACGTGATGACCCGACGCGTGCGCATCTTCACGCCCGGCGGCGAGGTCCCGTTCGCGGGTCATCCCACGGTGGGCACGGCGATCGCGCTGGTGTTCTCGGGCGACGTGACGACCATCGGCGACGAGGTGCAGATGGTGCTGGGCGAGACTGTCGGACCGGTCCCGGTCACGGTGCGCCTGCGCGACGGGGTGCCGGAATGGGCACAGCTCTCGACGGCGATGATGCCCGTGGAGCAGCCGGCGATGGACCTGGCGGTTACGGCCGAGTTGCTGGGCCTCGCAGCCTCGGACTTCATGACGACAGACGGCTACGCACCGACGACCACATCATGCGGGCTCCCGTTCCTGATCGTGCCGCTGGCAAGCCGCGATGCCGTGGCGCGCGCGCGCGTCGATGACGCAGTATTCGCGCGGACACTGCGCGGCAGCGCGTGCGCCATGATCATGGTCTTCGCGAAGGTGGATGATGTTCCGGGCGTGGACGTGCACTGTCGCGTCTTTTGCCCGGACGACGGCGTGCCGGAAGATCCGGCGACCGGCAGCGCCAATGCGGCGCTCGGCGGTTACCTGGCGGCACGGACTCCACGCACCGGCACACTCCGCTGGGTCTCGCAACAGGGCATCGAGATGGGTCGGCCAAGCCGGCTCGAGATCGAAGTGGACAAGAGCGGCGACGCGATCACGGCTGTGCGCGTGGGCGGGAACGCGGTGCTGATGTCGGAAGGGCGGCTGCGGGTTCGCTGAGCTGAACAGCAACGGCAACAGCAATAGCAACGGCAACGGCCTTTATCACGGAACTGAACAGCCACGGAACTGCACAACCACTGAACTGCCGGGCGGGAGGGCACGCGCTTGGGGCGAGCGTCCGCTCGGTAGGGAAGGCTGGAATTGTTGGGGAACAGCGGTGGCCGTTCACGTCCCCGGCAACACCTCGATCCTCGAGCGCGTTCGAGTGGTCGCAACGCGCACTCCTGTGGCCGTTGCCGTTCTCAAAAAGTTACGGAGCGCCCGGTCCCGAGCCGACGTTTGCCCCACGAGACCGCCTTGCCGCCCCGCAGTTCAGCGGTTGTGTGTTTCCGTGGCTGTGCAGTTCTGTGATGAAATGCCGTTCGCCGTCGACGATGCGGCGCCAAACACGAAGCTGGCGCCGGACGCGCTGTGCCTAGAATCGCGCGCCAAGCGAGAGGTCGACGCGCGTACCCTTCCGCGGGTAGATGCCGCGCGCGACATCCAGGCGGATCAGCCCGTCCACCAACGACGTGCCCAGACCCCACCCCGAGATCGGACGACCCGGCTTGGTGAAATCCGCGCGATCGCCCGCCCAGCCGAGGTCGAGGAACAGCGTGGGCTTCGCCCCGGCATTGCCGAAGCCCAGTTCGGAGCGAGACAGCCAGTACGTGTCACCCACACGCGTTCCGGCAACCTGTCCACGAACCGTGCGCAGCCCACCCATGAAAAACTGGCGCTGCAGCGGCACGCTGTCCGTCGCGGTCCCGGCGCTGACAGTCTGCGCCGCCGATAGCCTCCGAAACAGCGGACGCGACACCGTGATCTCGCCAAGTGCGCGCGCGTAATTGAAGCTCCCGCCTGCGGCCTCGCCTCGCAGGTCGGTGCTCACGGACCAGCTGCGTGGATCGAGACCGTAGCTGGCATGCCACTCGCCCGCGCCACCGCCGACGGTCCCTTCTTCGGCGATGATGTTGTCCAGCATGAAGCGTCGATCCTTGAAGGCGTTCGCCAAGTTGAAATTCCACCGCTTGCGCGCTTCGTCATGACGCTCGCCGAAAGCCCGCCAGCTGAGCTGTCCGTTGGAGGTCTCCTTCACCCACGTGAACTCAGCGCCAAGCTTTCGATAGTAGAACCCTTCATCGCGCCCGTACAGCAGCGTCGCCATGGATGCGCCCAGCGAGAGCGGATCACCGAAGTCGTTCACGTAGCCAAGCCGACGGAACAGGGCCGCCTGTATGGTCTTGCGACCGTTCGAGCGCGCGAGTCGCAGCTCACCATTGGGTTGCCAGTCGGCCACGCCGATGCGCGCCGCACCCGATGCAGTGTACCCAAGGCCGAGCGGCCAGCGCACCTCGCCGCCGAAGGAAAAACCTTCCACGCGATTGTAGCGCTGCTGGTTCAACGAGTAGTCGAACTGCAACGGCTGCGGCCCGAACGCTGGCTGCAGCGACAGCCCCAGCGCACTGGCCATCGACTCGGCGTCCCGCTGCGAAAACACCTCCTCGTTCGCGTCGTATGGCGAGTCAGGCAGTTCCTTCGATGTCGCGAGCACCGTGGAATCACAGGGCAGTCTGACGCCGTAGCGCAGTGCCCCTTCGTAGCGCGTCTCGATGCGGGTGTAGGTGCCGCCGCTGGCGGCGCATTCGGCATCGCGCACCTTCCGGCGGTCGGTGCGCACCATGGCGCGATACAGCGAATCGCCATACCGGCGCGCGCCGCGGGCGTCGCGCGTGGAGTCGGTCAGGGCGGGCACCGTGCGTCCCGCCACGCGCAACAGCGAGTCACGCACCAGGTAGCGCGCCTCACGAACGCCCTTCAGGATGGCATCGCGATAGTTGCGATAGAGGCTGTCACCCACGAAGCGCGTGCGCGAGGCGAGCGCTGTCGTGTCGGCGATGAGTGCCGGCGTCAGGCCGTTCGCGCGCAGCAGAGAGTCGGTGAGCTGCAGCCGGCGCTGGCGCGTGATGGTGCCATTGGTTGCATCGTCAGTCTCGACCTCCTCGCACGACGGTGCGCAGACCTGCATGCTCGCTGCCATCCGTTTTGCATCAGTGAGCGCCGGCAGCGGCGGCAGCGGGTTCGTGCCGTCCACGTCGTCGTACTTGTAGCTCTCCTCGATTCGCACCGGTGTGCGCAGGAATGTGAGCTGCGAGACGCCCTCGGCGCGATTCACGCGTGGCAACCAGAACCTGTTCTCGTACAGCGCGTATTCCACGGTGACGAGATTGATGTCGAAGCGCAGCGGATTGATCAGACCGCGCACCAGTGCCGGCGGCATCGATTCCTTCGCGTCCTTCACCCGCTCGGCGCGGCGCGGCGTGGTGTCGCGCTCCGCTTCCTCGAGATCCTTCTTCGCATCGGCCACCGCTTCCGACCAGATCTCCAGCGGTGCCGAGAGTCGATACGCGGCGCGCACGAGTGATCCGCTGCGCGTGTCGAACCAGAAGCTCCCCACGAAGCTGCGCCACTCGGGCTTACGCGCGATCACCTTCAGTTCGCGCAGTGTGATCCCCTCGCCCGACGGCAGCTTGATGCGCAGCGAGTCGCCGATCTCGTAGCGGTAGTAGGCCTCACTGCCGCTCGCGAGCGGATGAATGAAGCCTTCGGTCTCATCCACGTCACCGCGGACGATTCGTGCGCCGCTGCTCGGAATCCAGAGCTGCTCGCGACCCGGGAAGTACGGCACCGGAATCAGCGAGGCGGCCACGCCGCTGACGTTCACGTTCTTCGACATCGGCACCGTGGTGCGCGAGGCGAGCGGCTCGATCCACATGCCCTGGCCGCGGCGCCATTTCACGTTCGACACGTTTTCGGTGCGGAACAGCAGCCGGTTCCGCGTCAGCGCCGAAGTGCCGAGGCTGACCGTGATGCGCGCCTGCGTCTTCGCGTCGTAGCCGCGAAGGGCCGAGTCCTGCACGACGCGGGCGCGTCGTGCCAGCTGCAGGAGCGCGCGGGTCGCGCTGTCGGCGAATGCGCTCGTCCGCAGCGCTTCCGTGACCGGGCGACGGCGGACCGGCTCCGGGGCGGCCGGGGCGGACGATGCGGGCTGCTGGAGCAGCAGAAGGAGAGCAGGAAGGATCATGGGTGCCTTGTGGTGAACTGGCGACGAGAGCCCATACGACAGCAGGCGTGTGCGGGTTCCACTCGGTCCAGTTTTGGTGCGGTGACGTAAACAGGCAGTTGCGTGCGGTGCCGCGAATGCAGCGCCGCGAATGCAGCGCCGATACTGGCATGCGAGCGCGATGTCCTGCGCGGTCCCCAACTCCACCGCAGCATGCATGAGCCATCACTTCCCGGCGCGGATCGCCGCTCCCCGAGCGATCCATCAGGGCTGCAGCGTCGCCTGACCTCCATCCTGCAGGCATCGCCGGCGCCGACCGTCTGCGTGGCGGGCAGCCACGGGGCCGGCGGCGACCTGATGGTCGCAGGCACCGCCCTGCTGGCCCTGGTGCGCGTCCGCGTGGCAGCGCTGCAGCGCGCCGGCATGCGCCGCGACGACATCCTGGCCAGCGACGCCGTCGGCATCGGCCGCGTGATCGATGCACTCACCACGGTGATGGGCAACTTCGTGTACTGGCCGTACAGCGACCATCGCCGCATCTCGGAGGGGCCGCTGGTATCGGACTCCGGCGCGCCACTGGTCTGGCGCCCGAACCCGCTGGTTGGGGTGAAACTGTCGCCGAGCCTGCCGCACGAGCCGCCGGCCGCGCTGCCGATGCGGCTGTCGGTGCGGCTCCACGAGGCGATGGCAAGCGCCGGACCACTGGTTCGCGCCCTCGCCGACGCGCACCCCGATGCGCCACCCTTCGCGATCAATGCGCAGACCATCGGACGGCTCGGCACCACGATGCGCCGCCGCCTCGGCATCAAGCGCCAGAGCCTGCGCTACTGCGCGGCACCCTCCGAGTCGGCCGCCGGCATCCTGCTCGACATCCTGCCTGCGATTGCGGCACGGCAGGTGATGGTGGTGCCGAACGAGCCCGAGCCATCCTCCATCACGATCGTCCGCGCCATTGGTCGGTACACTCCGGACTTCATGACGCTGACACTCGCGCAGGCCACCGCGCTGGTGGACACGCCCACCGACGACCACACCACGAAGGCCATGCGGCAGATGCACCTGCTGATCGCCGACACCTGCCCCATTCCGCTGGCGCTGCGCGAGCGGCTCGGCGCGCTGGTCGGTCGGCTGGACATCGCTTACATCCTGACCGAATCGGGCGACGCTTACCTGCTGTAGGTACGTCGGTTGCTCGCAACGGCAACAGCGAAAAGCATTTTATCACAGAACAGCACTGCCACGGAACGGCATAGCCACTGAACTTCAGGGTGGCGATTGCACGCTCGCGGGGCGAGCGCCCGCTTGCCATCGACACTCC
>Ga0105045_10002200_pt1 | contig 16358 bp, 13 predicted proteins | sample MAT02_FD_78089 | JGI IMG/M metagenome (GOLD analysis project Ga0105045, IMG submission 78089) | Freshwater microbial communities from Lake Fryxell liftoff mats and glacier meltwater in Antarctica - MAT-02 (megahit assembly) | ecosystem: Environmental > Aquatic > Freshwater > Ice > Liftoff...
GCTGGCAGTCAGCGACAACTCTCGAAATTTCGCTTTACTTATTGTAGGGCTGGAACTTGATCGCCAGTGTTAGGTGTGACATAGGCTACGAAGGCTTGAGTTCGTGTTGTTTCGGAGTCCCACTTACATACTCAACTGTGATTGTTTGTTCGGACTAAAAGCTACCGTGCAGGTACCAGACGGAGCGAGTTAGGTCTCGGTAGATCCACCACCATTGTCCGTGTTGAGTTTCGACTCGGTAGTAGTCGCGGCGATGCGATGCTCCCAACCACCAACCGCTTTCAATCCGTTCTGGTCCACAGGCCTGTAGGACGGAATGCCAGACGCCATTGAAATAGACGCTTTTGAGATCTGTCTTGTCTCCGTCGATAACACTGGAGGTCATCGTGACCTCAATAGGAAGGGGGACCGGGTATAGCAGCAACGGTCGTCGTAATGGATCACTCGTCGAAGGCTCTGCTGCAAGTGGTTGGCTCGTTAGCAAATCCTGGAGCGGAGAAGTTAGAATATCGGACTTGGGAGCACGACTTTTCGCTTTCGATAGAGTCGACTTTTTACGAGCACCTGTTGATAGCTTGCGTTTGGTTGATTGCAGATTGCCATTCGCTCGCACGCCTGTAAGTGGTCTCCAGCTTATCATTAGCTCGGGTTGTGGATGGGGATGGATCTGTGGTGCCAGTACTCCTCGTCGTCCGAGTCGGCTGCTTAACGAATCTACCAATCGAGCCATTGTTTCATGATGATTCGTGTGATCGATTTCAAATAGATCATTCTGCTTCCAGGCAAGCGGGCCTGTTAAAGTTGCTTGGACTGAAACAGCATAGATGTCTCGTAAACGTGACGAACTTTGACGTTCAAGTTGCGATTGAGCAAGTGGCCAAAGATGCTGGTGATCGGCTGTCGGGCGATATAGTCCCAGTGCCATTACATGCGATGGACCTTTCTGGCAACGCAAGCAAGCCACCCATCGTAAGGCTCCTTGACCATGATGCTGCAAACGACCACACAACTTCAAAGTCAATTGCCGAAGTACCTCTTCAATGGTATCTCTTCTCGATGTTGGAAATTCAAGTGATAGTTCGCATACGAATTCAGGCTGAGATTTAAAACAATTGAGTGGCTCGGATTTATTGGCTATAACGGTATCCAAGCGATCGATCAGTCGCGTCCCAAGTCGACTAGCCAATCCATGTCGTGGTAATTGTCGTAGTTGTTCGATCGTTCGGATTCCCAGTCGGCGCAATGTATGAACCGTTTTCAAATCCAATCGCAATGCTTCGACAGAAAGAGAATCGATACCGATAGTTTTTGAAAGGCAACCGCGAGGTTGGCTCGCATCTGATCTCATCGGTTCAGCGATCAGTTGCTTCAATCTCCATTGTGCTAGTTGGCTCGCAATTTTCGATCGTTCGCTGTAATTTGCTATCGCCCAGGCACTACCAAGCGTCGAATGGATTGCCGCAGTCGCAAAAAAACCTTTATTGCCGAGCCATTGGAGTACTACTTGAATCATCTGGTCCGTACCGCCAAAGAATTGATCTAATCCTGTTGCGTCCATTACCAGACCCTGTGGCTCATGCAGTAGCCGTCCTGCCCAAACCGTTTCATCTAACGTTTCCAAGCCGACCATTGGACTGAACTGCCAAGCCTCTTGAGCTAGTTCACACAGCGCTTCCAGATCCTCTTGTGGATCATGATCCATAATGCGAATGGTAGGAGCGATAGCTGTTGCTTCGCTAATCGACATTCCTGGAGTAATCCCCAGTTGCCAAGCAAATGGGTCTGCTGCAGCAACTCGTAGACCGCGACGAGGGTCACGAACCTGAAGCACAAACGCTTGCTTCAGGGTTTGTGCTGTGCTGCAGATGCTAGCCTCTGAAACCTTGGGTGTATTGTTTTGTTTCGAAGGTTCGTTAACCAGCTCGGTTCTGTTGATTGCCGCGTTTGAAATGCTCGGTTGGTATAGCTGGGCGATTAGACGTTGGCACGGCCAATTGGGTAGCCAAACGCATAGAACTTGTTGAGGTTGCATTGTTTCTCTCCCAGGATTTTTCGGCCGTGATCATGCCACTACGAGTATCGATCATCAGTGTCCAGTGCTGCCCGCTGTGACCACCTCGCATCCGAAGTGATTCAACATGAATACGACGTACGCCAGCCTCAGAAACAGCTGTCGTCGGCCCGGTATGTGAGCTAGCTCTCGGGAGTGCCGGATTTATACCCCACTGGATTTCGGACCAACTGGGTTGTGACCGAGCAGATGCAGGACGCAGAAACAGTCCCAACGCACCGCTTTGTTCGGCAGCTAATTGGAACCGCCGCGCGTTTAACTCGGAAAGTGTTTCCAAGCGAGCCACTACAGACGCAACTGCAGAAGAACGAAGCGATTGATCGATCGCCCACATCGCATCGGATAAATTGGATGGTCGTAAAACGATCATTCGATCTAGCGCAATCCCCATGAACTGAGCCGCTGGCGGGTAGAATGATTCTTGCGAATCGACGATGACTACGTATTTATCGCTGTCCTGCATCGCGCATCGTGCGGCTGTTAAAGCGAGATAGAGACTGCCGTTTCCCAAGCCTTCGCTACGATTCCCTTCGCTACGATTCATCGCAGAACGTTCGTTTGGTCGATTCCCTGAAAATGGTGACGCACCATCGATCCACTCGATAAGTGTTCCTGGTGTATAGCCGCCGCTTGGTAGTGCTACATCTAGCATCCTACAGCCGCTAGAAATCGCTGCGTGCCCGGAATGTTTACTGCGATTAGCTGTTTCTATGGAACGAATCTGTTCGGCAAGTTGCTGATGGACTGGTTTTTGAAAGCTCGGTTTTTTGTGGAGCGGGCTGGTGTTTACGGCAAGTATGGGCATCGTCGGGTTGGGCTCCCTGGTACATCTCGTTTCGGGCTTGCGACATCTCACGGCATATGTACTTATGTATCGTATTTTGCTAAATGCTAGCTAAATGAAAGACGCATGTCCACCTAAAAACATCGATTTAGTACACAGGAGACGTAGAATAAGGTGTACAAAACACCCAAGACACCTTTGGTCCCCAAACCGCACGATCTTCAGAAAAAATAAATACCCCACCCGAAGAAGGTCACACCCCTAAGTAATATCGTGTTCGAAAATGCAACATGCGAGTACATGCACCATGACTTGCTTTGGGCAGAATCAAGCCTTTCCGACACCAGCAAAGCAAATGTCAAATGCATTGAGTATCTATTCCTTGCATCGGAATGCTTCGAATGCTGTGAATTGTCCAAATGCAATTGCCCAATCGATGGCCGTGCAACGAAAAGCCGAACAATTCGAACTGTTGGAACGACGTTTCTGTCGACCATTACTTTTGGGGCTGACAACGGCACTCTCATCGTATCAGCTCCGCCAATGATTGAAGCGGAAGTATCAGACAAGGCTTCAGCGATAAAGCGAACAAAGCACTCGCACGAAGACAAAGCAATCGAGGTCGAGAAAGAAGGAAAACCCGATCCAAATCCGCGAATGAAGTATCGGATTGTTCGACTCGAAGAAGTGAACCCCTCACCCGAAATCGCCGAGGTTTGCAAATCGCTTGAACGGTCATGTCCTCATAAACGACTTGTCAGCGAACTTAACAGCCCCGTGAGACGCTTGGCGACATTTGGGTCAATTAGATAAATTTCGTCGGCGACCGATATAGGTTGCTTCGTGGTTGCTGCGAGTGCTGATTCCTTTAATGTTCGAGCAACGTGCTCGATGGATACGTGGGGCATATTCTCGGTCGTGGGGCGTGCTATTCCGAGTTCGTCACAGCAGACGGCAAAGAGATCACAAAACTGGTTCCATGCGGTTTCGCTTTCGGCGAGCTTGGGCATAGCGTCTCTGTTGAGCATCGAGATACCGACTGTTGCCATTCCAGCCCCGAGAAACTCCTTAAGCGTAATGGCCAGCATAGCTGTCGTTCCCCCCTCAAAGGGTAACATAGCCACCGCAATAATAGGCGCGAAGATTAATCCGGCGGGTGCTACCCCATTCAGAAAACTTTGGCTCCAACTCATGCCTCGCCACATCTCCGCCGTATACTCGTCCAACTGTTGATCGGACAATCGAACTTGGCTTTCGGATTGGAACCGCGACAGAGCACCATTCAGACGATCTTCCCATTCCTTTCGATTCTGAAGTGATTCGTTGGATATCAATTGGTACAAAAGGTTATGTGCGATAATTGTCTCCAAGAAATCGCGAGGCGAAATGATTCGTCCCCCTTCGCCTGTTCGCAATCGAGAGGTGACGGAGTTACTGAGGTCGCTAACGCGGTTCTTGATCCATGATGAGATTTGAAACCAACTGGTTGCATCGCTTGCAACTTCTTGGACCTTTGAAGACCATCGAATCGCCCATCGGCCGGGCATGGCCCACCAAGGAGCTGTTTTTTCCAGACTTGTCGATATTTGCTGAATCAGCTCTCGCGACATTTGCAGTCGGATGGTGCCCGTATTGGAACTCTTGGATTTGTCTTGTGACGAAAGGCTGAAGATTGCCTGAGCTAACAGTTGATGCCAGCGGGAAAGCCTAGCTAAGCCTCGCTGATTATGAATTTCGATATTTTGAATTCCTTGATCAATACTCGACGTCAATGACGTCAGCGTCGAATGCACTCTTTCTTTCGAAAGCTGACTTGGGTCGAGTTGCTCGCCGATACCGACGAGATAGTCATTCCGTTTTACTTCGCTGGGCGGCTGAACGGGAGGCTGTTGATCGATTCGGAAAAAAACAGGTAGGTCTTCGATCATTTTATCTTTGTCAGGCAGTCGCGGTAAGCGTTCGCGAAGGAGAGGGCCTTCAAAGTGATAAGCCATGTAGACTCGCCAAAGACCGACCTCGCTATAGCCAGTTTCGATCTCCTTCGAAATGTCCAACGACCCGTAGCGACGCGGAACACGATTCACTGCAAGAATAGTTCGTAAGCCTGGCATCACGCGTTGAACGACGTTCAGTATATCGCTGACAGTTTGATCTTGAATCGAATTGGCTGCGGAGACAACTACGAAAGCCGAAGAGATTTGGAGCGATTTTTCTAAGGCCGCTCGACGCTGGTCGGCAAATAGATACTGACGCGTATCGGTTCGCAAGTCGTGCGAAGTAACGGGACTAGCATTCTTCGCCTGGAGATCTAGCTCGCTATTGAAAAACCCTGTTTGTATGTCAGGACAATCCATCAACCCAATCGCATATTTATCCAGTTGTGGATCGGTCGCTATCAACGGAATCAGAATCGATGGAGCCACTTTCGAGGCTGGGTACGCGTCCACATAAGATGGGCTAAGTCGACCGTTGTACTGATCAAAGGCGATCGATTGACTGCTCGAAAGCTCCTCAGGCGGATAACCAAACACATTTTCAATCTGGGAAAGAGTGTTCTCCCACATTAATAGATCTTTTCGCCAAGACTCGGGAAGCCATAGGCTGAACCGATGCGTTCCTTGTTCGTTTGACGATCCAATCAATAGACGTGATCGGCCGGATTGGGACAGAAAACTGGCGACTAAACTACTCTTTCCCGCGTTTAAAACTCCAGCGACAGCCACAATCGGTGATGACTGCTTCGACGCGAGAAATGATTGAGCCAGTAGTCGTTGGATCGTGTCTGGAAGCGGCTCAGTCGACGCGTTCTCATGTGTGGAACTTTTAGGTGCAGTGGTTTGTTTTTTTCCAAAATGCCGGACAAGATCCAAGAATCCAATCCCCGTCGCATTGACGCCCTCACGTCGATACGTCGCGTAAGGGGTCTCACCTGAACGATTCAACATCAGGCTTTCAAGTTCTGAAAGTTGATCGATCATGCATTCAAACTTTTAACGATTTTTACAAGAAGAAAACTCTGACACTCGCTCGATGTTATAGCACAGATACTTGCTATTCGGCAGTTCTCGCAAGCCTTCTAATTCTTGAAGGATTCGGAATAAACATGAGAGAGCTGGAGTGTTTTCATTATACTCTCTGGACGGTTCTTGTCCCTGTTCGGCGAATGATGCCTCGCATTTCCAAGGCACTGATGGTGCTCAGCGTACGAGATGGAGCTAGTCCGCTCCTAGCGATGACCTCATCGAGGTCCGTTGGAATGGCTTCGATCGCTTGCAGTACCTGCTGCTCCTGGGGGTTCAATTGGAGTTCGGACGGATGATGGATCACTCGGCCTGGCGAGAGCTCCGCCCTGGCTACTAACGGACCCAGATGTTCCAAAATATCCTGCGCATCCTGGATAAGTATGGCTCCGTCGCGTATCAGACGATTGCATCCTCGGGACATTCGAGAATTGACCGGACCGGGAACCGCGAACAAATCACGTCCTTGCTCGCCAGCGTGACCAGCCGTAATCAACGAGCCCGATCGATCGGCCGCTTCCACGACAACGACTCCGAGCGACATTCCACTGATCAAACGATTGCGTTGAGGGAAAACTCCAGCCTTCGGTTTTGAAAATGGATGAGTCTCGCTAATGATCGCACCACACTTAGAGATTTGGGTGGCAAGTTCATCATGCTCGGGGGGATAAATATCCGTGACGCTGCTTCCTAAAAATGCAATAGTTCGAGCCCCATCGATTTCCATCGTCGATCGATGCGCAATACTATCGATACCACGAGCAAGGCCACTTACGATAGTTAGTCCGTTGCGGGCCAGCGACCTTGCAAGCCCTTCGGTTACCATTCGTCCGTAGGAAGTCGCATGGCGAGTTCCTACGATGGCAATCGATAGCTGATCGGCAGGCTGAATACTGCCTCGGATGAAGAGGTACAGTGGTGGTGAAGGAATCTCTCGTAATAGACGCGGAAACTCTTCGTCATTCGGAAAAAGAATCCGAACTCGATTCGTCGTACAATCCTCCCAAACACGATCGATCAAATCGTCTTTTGCACTTGCCTGAACCAGTTCCGCAAGCTTGGGGCCAACTCTTTCGACTTCATGAAGCTGCGAAAGCTTCGCTTGAAGGACATCGCTAGGTGTTCCGAAGTACTCCATTAAGTTGTGAAAAAGCTGCGGACCAATGCCTGGCGTAAGCGCCAGTCGCAAATAATCCCGTTGTTCGATAGACAGAGCTTCTTTCGTTTGTGTGTTGCTTGACATACTGAACTAAAATCAGATACGGGTAGATCGTCCGGTAAAGAGCCTTCTATATCGTAAGTGTTTTTACCTCGGTAAACTACCGTATTAAAGTGGAACGTAACGTCGACCGCGAAACGCACATGAAAATTGTATACCTTACCGCTGGTGCTGCTGGCATGTTCTGTGGTTCGTGCATGCTCGACAATTCACTAGCCCGAGCCTTCATCCGGCGCGGACAGGAATGCCTGCTCGTTCCGATCTACACTCCGATTCGAACGGACGAAGAAGACGTAAGCTTGGATCGAGTCTTTTTTGGTGGGGTGAACGTATATCTCCAGCAGAAGCTCCCTTTTCTTGCATACTTGCCTCGGTGGCTAGATTCAGCGCTCAATCACCCCGCACTCATTCGTCGATTGACTTCCAAAGCAGGGGAGACTTCGCCGGAGCTTTTGGGGGCCTTATCCGTATCGATGCTTCATGGAATGGACGGCCGCCAGAGGAAGGAAGTTCTACGACTATGTGATTGGTTGCAAGAATCCATTAAACCTGATGTGATCCTACTTACGAACCTGTTGATCGGTGGGTGTATTCCTGAGCTAAAAAAGCGATTCCAATCAAAGATTTTTGTAACACTGCAAGGCGACGATATTTTTCTTGACGTGTTACCAGAGCCCTATCGACAGCAATCGATTGCTGCGATGAATCGATTGATTCCACTTGTCGATAAATTCATCGTTCACAGCCATGACTATGGGAACCGCATGGCAAGTCTACTTTCGATCCCGAGCGACAAAATCGTCTGTGTTCCTGCTGGAATTGATACGAGCGACTTTTTAAGGAACGATTCCGATCGTCTAACAGCCTCTATCGATGGGATTACAAGCAAGCTAAAGCCGCTCTCGATCGGTTACTTCGCGAGAATGGCACCTGAAAAAGGTCTCGAGCTACTGGTCGACGCTTACATCGCGTTGAAAAGGAAAACGGACTCCCTTACTGACTCAGTTCAATTGAAAATGGCAGGCTGGATGGGTACGCAGCATGCTGCGTTTTGGGAGCTGCAGCAACGCAAGTTGAATGAGGCCGGACTACAAGGAAGCTGGAAGTACTATGGGTCACTGGATAGATCTGCAAAGCTGGAATTCTTTCGCGATATTGACTTGCTATGCGTTCCAACGAGCTATGAAGAGCCGAAGGGGCTCTTCGTGTTGGAGGCGGTTGCAGCGGGAATTCCCTACGTTCAGCCCGCCCATGGCGCGTTCCCCGAACTCCACAGTAGATTACACAGTCAAAGATTACACAGTCAAAATATAAACAGTGAAAGATTACACAGTGAAGAGTCCGACTCCAGTGCTGGCGACACTTACGGACGTCTCTTCAAGCCTCATGATTGCAACGACTTGGTACGCGTTCTTCAAGAAAGCCTGACCGCCATTCAGCAGCAGAAATTACGACCGATAGGTTTGGAGGAAGTTCACCGCGAAATCGGAATCGACCGAATGGCCGGTCGCCTGCTAGAAGTCCTTACGCACGAATAGGGCTAAAGAAACGTACGCCATCGGTCGTGCTGAATGGCTTTACCGAAATTTAAACTTCAGTAGACGTGCTAAGGCGACCTCCTCGCCTGAGCAATCAACTCCGTAGCACCCGCAGCGACGAGTTTTTCAGCAGCTTGTGCGCCGATCGATTCAGCTTCTTGAATTGGGCCAGAAAGGTTTTGTTCCAGAACTTGCCGACCGTCAAGCGAGAAGACCTTGGCTCTTAGGTGCAACAGCGTGTTGACAATCGTCGCGTGAGCAGCGACAGGAGCTAAGCACCCCCCTCGAAGGCTTCGCAATAGAGATCGCTCGGCCAAAACGGCCTGATGTGTTGCATAGTGGCTCAACCCCGCGACGATGGCTCGGGTCCCTGCATCGTCCGACCTTGTTTCTAGACCTAAGGCCGCTTGCCCGACGGCAGGAAGCATTTCGTCGAAGCTAAATGTCTGAGTGACTCGATGCCCCAGCCCAAGTCGCCTCAGTCCGGCCAAGGCTAGCAAAATCCCATCGTATTGCCCGTCATCCAGTTTTTTTATCCTCGAGTCGACGTTTCCGCGAATGTCGGTGACTTGGACGTCAGGACGCTGGCTACGAACCTGTGCGGCCCGTCGCAGCGAACCCGTTCCGATGATGGCTCCAAGGGGCATATCGCCTAGTTCGTTTCCCGTACGGCCGATGAAGCAATCTCGTGGATCCTCGCGGTGTGGGACGGCTGCCAACCAAAGCCCGTCGACGTGCTCTGTTGGTAGGTCCTTCAACGAATGGACAGCCAGATCACAACGTCCATCGATAAGGGCTCGCTGAATCTCCTTCGTAAATAGTCCGACAACACCGGCTGAACCAAGCGGACCGGTCGAAACATCGCCAGAGGTCACGATCGGAACCATTTGAATCGCTACGCCACGAGCCTCAAGGAGCGAAGCAACATGGTTTGCTTGCCAGCGTGCGAGCGGGCTTTGACGAGTTCCAATGCGGAGAATCATGGCGAGAATCCGTAGCAAACACCAGCACTTTGACTGGAGTTCGGGGCTTTTGAGTAAATTTCGGAAAGCGATTCAGCATACCTTCAGCACTTTGAGCGACACTGAGCGGGCGTTGTGAGATCGAATATCGCAAAGTATACTCTCGACACAATTGAGTCGAGCTACCCCTTTCAGTCATCCTGTCAATATTTACCAGTTATCGCGGAGCAAAAAGAAATATGGCCATTAAAGTTGCCATCAACGGTTTTGGAAGAATTGGTCGTCTTGTTTTTAGGGCTTTGGTCGAGCAAGGCCTACTCGGCAAAACTTTTGAAGTTGTTGCCGTTGGCGATATTGTTCCCGCCGATAACTTGGCCTACTTACTGAAGTACGATTCCACACAAGGCAAGTTTGCTGGTACCGTTGGATCGAAAAAGAGTTCGCCTGACAAGGCTGAAGATGACGTCTTGATTGTCAATGGTCATGAAATTGCAGTTGTATCGGCCCGGACTCCTGCAGAATTGCCTTGGAAGGCTATGGGCGTCGACATTGTTATCGAATCGACCGGCCTTTTTACCGAAGCAGAAAAAGCGAACGGCCACATCACCGCTGGCTGCAAGAAAGTCATTATCTCCGCTCCAGCCAAGGGTGAGGACATTACGGTCGTGATGGGTGTGAACGACGAAAAGTACGATGCCAAGGCTCACAATATTATCTCCAACGCTTCTTGCACGACCAACTGCTTGGCACCGGTGGTTCACGTGCTGTTGAAGGAAGGTTTTGGAATCGCCGAAGGCTTGATGACAACCGTTCACGCTTACACAGCGACTCAAAAGACCGTGGACGGCCCATCCAAGAAGGATTGGAAAGGCGGACGAACGGCTGCTCAGAACGTCATTCCATCGACAACCGGTGCCGCCAAGGCGGTTGCGCTCGTTTGCCCAGAAGTCAAAGGCATTTTGACAGGAATGGCCTTTCGCGTTCCGGTTCCAACCGTTTCTTGCGTCGACTTGACTGTCAAAACGGTCAAAGACACATCGCTTGCTGAAATCAACGCAGCACTGAAGAAAGCTTCTGAAACTTACCTTAAGGGCATTCTCGCTTACACAACCGATGAAGTAGTCTCCTCCGACTTCATCCACGATCAGCATAGCTCGATTTACGACGCTGGGTCATCGATCGAGCTCAACAGCAAGTTCTTCAAGCTGATCGCTTGGTACGACAACGAGTGGGGTTATTCTAACCGAGTTGTCGATCTCACCAAGAAAATTGCAGCCAGTCTGTAATTTGTTGGTTGTCGTCGAAGATCGTTGCCCTGGACTACCACAGGGCAACTGTAGGGTCTAAGCTAAGCGTTTTGTATTGATCTGTAAAACGCTTACCTTAAATCACCCATGTCACGCTCAATAGAACTCGATCTCACTAGCTACATTCGCGCTGTTCCTGACTTTCCAAAGCCAGGAATTCTTTTTCGCGATATCACCCCTCTGCTATCCAATTCCGTCGCGTTTCGCGAGACGATCATGCGAATGGCGGACCCATTTCGAGGCAAAAAAATCGATGCGTTGGTAGCCGCGGAAGCGCGAGGCTTTATATTTGCTGCCCCGCTTGCGCTAGAACTAGACGCCTCGTTCATCCCCGTACGGAAGCCGGGGAAATTGCCGCACGATCGTCATTCCTTTTCGTACGACCTTGAGTACGGCCAGGACACGCTAGAGATGCACAAGGACGCCGTCTCGCCCGGTCAAAATGTGCTGATTATCGACGATCTTCTGGCAACCGGCGGAACGGTGGAAGCCTGTTGCAAGTTAGTGGAAAGCTGCGGCGCGACAGTCGCGGGTTGTGCATTCTGTATCGAGCTAGTTGGCCTGCATGGACGAAGCCGACTTTCGCAGTATCCGATGCATAGCGTTTTGACCTACTAGCCGAAGATTCGGCTGCACGTTGTGCTGCAATGTTACGAATCCTGTTATTTGAATCCAGTCAACTATGCGACTTCTCGAAACTGTTCGAACCCAATTCTTTACATCTTTGCAAAAGATTGCGGGAGATGGTTCGGCTGACTTACTTCAAAGGATTTCACCTACTCGCGATTCTCAGTTTGGTGACTACCAAGCCAATCTCGCGTTAGCGATGACTCTCGCCAAACAGCTTTCCAAAGACGCCGTTGAAGTTGCTCAAAGTATTGCCGAGCAACTTCGCGCCGACGGATGGTTTGAATCAGTGGAGGTAGCAGGCAAAGGTTTCATCAACTTAAAACTTCGCGATACGTTTGTTTCCGAAAGCCTGATCGAAGCAAATCAAAGTGATCGCTTGTCGATTACGACTGCGATCTCACCTAAGACTTACATTGTCGACTACTCTTCGCCCAATGTAGCCAAGCCGATGCACGTCGGTCACATTCGATCGACGGTCATTGGTGATTCGATCGTTAACATTCTACGATACTTAGGGCATAAAGTCATATCCGACAATCACCTGGGCGATTGGGGAACTCAGTTTGGGATGGTGATTTACGGCTACAAAAATTTTGTAAATCAGTCGTCTTTTGATACAGAACCTGTTGCAGAACTAAGTCGACTTTATCGACTGATACAGCAGATAATCGCCTACCAAGCTGCGGTGGATTCTCGCCCCAAACTTCAATTACAAAAAGTTGCGTTGCGATCGGCGCTTGAGTTGAGTCGTAGTGTGTCCGAGAAAACACCCGCCGACAAAAAGCTCGCCAAGAGTTTCAAGTCCGCCGAAAAGGCAGTACGAGATTGCGAGGAAGCGATTGGCGAGTCAGAGTCGAAGATTGCGGCTGTGGAATCCGACACCAGTGTTTTGGCTGCTGCAACTAACCATCTGGATCTAGCCACCAAGGTCCTCAAAGAAACAGTAAAACTACACGAAGGAGATTCTGAGAACCTACAACTTTGGGAAGTTTTTTTGCCTTACTGCAAAGCGGAAATCCATCAAGTCTATAAACGACTTGGAATTCGCTTCGACTATGAATTGGGCGAAAGCTACTACCATGAGATGCTCCAACCAACCGTTGATCTACTAGTTGATCGTGGTATGGCGAAAGAAAGCCAAGGTGCGATTTGCGTGTTTCTCGAAGGCTTCGATGCGCCGATGATTATTCAGAAACAAGACGGCGCGTTCTTGTACGCAACAACCGATTTGGCGACCGTCGAATATCGCATGAAGAACTTCAAACCAGACGCGATGCTATACGTAGTGGATCATCGACAGGGCGATCACTTCAAGAAACTCTTTGCGTGCCTAAAGCAAACGGGCCTCGCGGACGTAGAGCTACGACACGTCAGTTTCGGGACAGTGCTAGGCAAAGACGGACGCCCATTTAAAACGCGTTCCGGGACGGTTGTCGGTCTTGAGACGCTCCTAGATGAGGCAGTCGACCGCGCACTTCAAGTAGTTTGCGATCCTGATCGATTTCAAAAGGCAAGCCTCAATATGCTTGAATCAGAACAAAAACATAACGCTGAAGTGATTGGCTTAGGTGCGATCAAGTACGCTGATCTTTCGCATCATCGCGAAACGGATTACGAGTTCGATCTCGACAAGATGGTCCAACTGGAAGGTAACACTTCCGCCTATATTCAGTACTCGTACGCCAGAACTCAAAGCATCCTTAGGAAGCTAGATGACCAACAATTGCAGAAGTCTTCTTCGCAATCGAACGCAGGGAATACGACAGAACCACCTTATGCATCGGAAAACGCGAGCGTAAGGCATATTCAATGGTCACATCCGATGGAACGTACATTAGCAATACAGCTTCTAAAATTCGAAGATTTTTTGCATCAAAGCATGGAAGACTACCTTCCGAGCGTTGTTACCGACTACTTATACGAGCTCGCACGGTTGTTTGCTTCCTTCTTTGACCAATGTCCAGTCCTCAGAGCCGAGAACGAAACGCAGCGAATGACTCGACGGTTACTAGTCGAATGCACCGGTAAAACGCTTCAACGCGGGCTGTTGTTATTAGGGATCGGAACCGTTGAAAAGATGTAGCTGTATTTAGGCGAACGACAGGCAAATTTGTACCCCCGGTATAGACTCGCTGAGCCGTGAGCGCTAGTTTTGAAGTTGCGCATTTTTAGTGCCGAGGGTACGGTAGCCTCCTGCCGGGGACGATAGTCCTCAGAGCATCATTAAATTTGAGTTTAAAGCCTCGAAGGGGCGACAGCAAAGTACCGCTGCCGCCCCTACCGTGGCTAAATAACGCAACTTCAAAAAGCGCTAGCTCCGAGTTCCTTCCGTTACGCATCCAATCAAGACACTCGTTGCGAGTCACCCGTGGCTAGCGCCATCGGCTCAGTGAAACACAAAATGTCAGAGGTAAACTATGGTAGATTTCGGCCTGCCGCTCGCCTGAGCGGTCTAGAGGTAATCCTTCCAAAGCCCATCGCTAATCGGTAACGCTTGGCCCGTCATTCGGATTTTAGCTCCATCCCATTCAAGCCATCCGCGGTCCTGGTGCCTTGAAATCTGTTCCTTAATCGACATGAGGGTTCCAGGTTCCCCAACTACTTGTAGCAAATCCCACTCGATTCCAGATAACTTACGCATACCGAATACGAATCGCTCGCGGGTCCATGTCGGCCAGTCAAGTCGATCTTCTTCTGCGACGGGTGACTCGCGGGCCTCGATGCGTTTCAAGTAAGTACTCGTGCTACGATGATTGACACGACGAACACCATCGACGAAGCTGGCTGCCCCTGGGCCAAATGCGTACCAAGGTTCGCCTTGCCAATAGGTCTCATTGTGCCGACACGCCGAACCTGGCAGCGAAAAATTGGATACTTCGTAGTGCTCGAATCCAGCTGACGTGAGCCTTTCAATCGCTCCTAAATACATTCGCAACTCGATATCTTCCGCAGCGGCCATGATCTCGCCTCGTTGCAACTGGCTCCAGTATCTTGCCCCCTTTTCATAGGTTAGCCCATAAGTTGAAACGTGCGTAACCGGTAGTGCAGTGACAATATCTAAATCCCCCATCCAGCTATCGATCGATTCTCCAGGAGCACCGAATATCAAATCGACGGAAACTTCATCGAACCACTCTGATGCGAATTGAATCACCGTTCGTAGTCCAGCACCCTGATGATCTCGACCCAACGTGGCAAGCTTCGAGTTGTTAAATGACTGACCACCGACACTAATGCGATTCACTCCATTGTCACGAAGCAACTTGCATAGCTCGTCGGTAATGTCATTGGGATTGGCCTCTATTGTTAACTCGCCTCCATCGACATCCAGCGGTAGCCATTGATGAATCGAATCAAATAACCTTTGCATCAAGTTCGGGGGAAGGAGGGTTGGAGTTCCGCCACCAATAAACAAAGTTTGCATCGCACGCGAGGACCCTAAGCGGCTTAACTCGTCCGTCACACAATCGACATAACGTTCCATCCAATCCCCGCGATTGGCGACAACCGTGAAATTGCAATACGGACAACGTTGTTGGCAGAATGGAACGTGGACGTAGGCTGAGGTCGGCTGAGGCTGAATCGGTAGGCTGATGAACGTCTTACCTTGCATCATCTTGAAATTCTTTTTGTGAGTGACCTAACGAGTCAACGGACAGTCGTTAAATGGTGATATAGCAAACTTAAGACAAGACATCGCAATATGCGGCACATTCATTGCCAAATTAACAACGACTTTTTTTCAATCAGATTGAATAAGTTTCAATCAAGATCGCTAGCAAACAAGACGCGAAGATTGTTCGATTTGCGAGCACCTTGTGAAATTCTAATGTTTCTGTCCGGAAGTATTCGAATTTTTTGAACTTTGTATCTCCGACTAGCGAACTTACTTTAGGTCGCAGGTGTCAAACTTGAGTATTTTCGCAAAAAAATCACACAAAGGCACTGTTTTTGCTCTTGATAGCCCGTGTTATTGGTGACTGAGTAGTTACGGTGCGTTAGTAGCTGACGCTGACAACGATGAAAAGTCTTACGGTTAAAAAAGGATAGCTCATTCAAGGAAGTTTCTACTATGCTAGTTTTAAGTCGAAAAGAAGGCGAACGTTTAGTGATCGGTGACAACATTACTTTGGTCATTTCCAAAGTGGTGGGAAATCGCGTTACAATTGGTATTGAAGCACCCAAGGACGTTAAGGTAATGCGAGCAGAGCTCGTCGAACCAGGGATCGAGGCAGTTGAATCGATTCTTCAGGGGGAGACGTCGGGAAAGACAATTGTCGAAAGAAAACCTCGAGTTGATAAGATTGGTATGAAGGACTTTACCGCTTCGGTGCGAATGCTAAGACGAAAAGTTGGATGAGAAATGGATCGTATTCATGGATGGCACTTCATCAGCGATCGACCAACCCGAGATACCCAGCACGGCTGACGCCCTCCTGATTGGCAAAATCCGCCAGGGAGATGAGCGATCCTGGGAGTTGCTGATTTCAAAATACGAGGGGCGTCTTCACTCGTTCGTCGTCCGGAAGCTATCTGACTTAGGCGCCGTTGACGACGTAGTCCAAGAGACTTTTCTGGGATTTCACCTAAGTCTACCTCATTTCGATACCAACCGATCGATCGAGAGTTACCTTTTCACCATTTGTAGCCACAAGTTAACGGATCATTTTCGGCGTATAGGCCGACGTGTGGCAATCCAGGACGGCAAGAGTCGTCCCCTGCTTAGCGAATTCCCGCAGGTATCACAACAAGACCTTCCAGACTGCGGGAGAATGGTTAGTAGCATCCATCGATCCAATGAGCGCAAATCAAGCGAAGTGGCAATCC
>Ga0105045_10002202_pt1 | contig 16356 bp, 16 predicted proteins | sample MAT02_FD_78089 | JGI IMG/M metagenome (GOLD analysis project Ga0105045, IMG submission 78089) | Freshwater microbial communities from Lake Fryxell liftoff mats and glacier meltwater in Antarctica - MAT-02 (megahit assembly) | ecosystem: Environmental > Aquatic > Freshwater > Ice > Liftoff...
ACAATACCAACGAGATTGTGGGTAAGGTGGAGACGCTGAAGCTGAAGCGCGACATCATGCTGCCCAACTTCCCGATTCCGACCGAGTTTCAGCAGCATACCGACGATACCCTGAACCAGTGGGAATACCTGAAGCACCTAACCTACGAAGGCGCGAAAAAACGCTACGTCGATATTCTGCCGCACGTGCAGGAACGTATTGATTTCGAGTTGTTTACGATTCGGACAATGGGCTTTGCCGGGTACTTCCTGATTGTGGCAGACTTCATTCAGGCAGGGCGCAATCTGGGCGTGATGATTGGGCCGGGGCGCGGTTCGGCAGCGGGCAGTGTGGTGGCGTATTGTACAGGCATTACCAACATCGACCCCATCAAGTACGATTTGCTGTTTGAGCGATTCCTGAATCCCGACCGGAAATCCATGCCCGACATCGACACCGACTTTGACGACGAAGGCCGTCAGAAAGTGATCGACTACGTGGTGGACAAGTACGGCAAGCAGCAGGTGGCGGCCATTGTTACGTATGGTACGATGGCGGCAAAGTCGGCCATCAAAGACGTATCGCGCGTGATGGACCTGCCCCTGAGCGACGCCAACATGCTGGCCAAACTCGTACCCGACAAGCCGACCTACAATATGACGCTGAAGCGCATATTCGAGGACCCCATCGACGGGCCGGGCGGACTGGCCAACATCATTCAACCCGAAGAAGTCGAGAATGTGAAGCGGATGCGGGCGTTGGAATCGGGCGATCAGAGCGTGGGCCGGACCATGAAACTCATCGACACCGGCAAGGTGCAAAACGTATTGCAGCAGGCGCGTCGGCTGGAGGGTACGGTGCGCAACACGGGCGTTCATGCCGCCGGCATTATCATTGCCCCAAGCGATCTTTCCGACATCGTGCCGGTATCGACTTCCAAAGATACCAACCTGATTATCACGCAGTACGAGGGTAAAGTCATTGAGGATGCGGGCGTTATCAAGATGGACTTTCTGGGGTTGCGTAACCTTACCATCATCAAAGAATGCCTGCGGCTTATCAAACAAAATCACGGCGGCCTGTTCGTGAACGGCGTCGAAACCGGCATTGACGACATCCCGCTCGACGACCCGAAAGCCTACGAACTGTTTCAGCGGGGCGAGACCAACGCCATTTTCCAGTTTGAATCCGACGGGATGAAAAAGCACATGAAGGACCTCAAGCCCGACCGCTTCGAGGACCTCATTGCCATGAACGCCCTGTACCGCCCCGGCCCGATTCAGTACATTCCGAACTACATCAACCGTAAACACGGGCGCGAGGAAGTCAAGTACGATCTGCCCGAAATGGAAGAATTTCTGGCAGACACCTACGGTATTACGGTGTATCAGGAGCAGTTGATGCTGCTATCGCAGAAGCTCGGCAACTTTACCAAAGGCGATGCCGACGTGCTGCGGAAGGCGATGGGTAAGAAGCAGAAAGACGTACTCGACAAGATGAAGGGCAAGTTCATGGACGGCTGCAAAACCAACGGCCTGAACCTGAAAATCTGCGAGAAAGTCTGGACCGACTGGGAAGCCTTCGCCAGTTACGCCTTCAACAAATCGCACTCCACCTGCTATGCGTTTGTGGCGTATCAGACCGCGTATTTGAAGACCTATTATACGTCGGAGTACATGGCCGCCGTACTCACAAGCTGTCTCGGCACCATCGACAAGATTACGTTCTTCATGGAAGAATGTAAGAACCTCGGTTTGCCGGTTTTGGGGCCGGACGTGAATGAGTCGGAGCGGTTTTTTGCGGTCAATAAGAAGGGCGAAATCCGGTTTGGGCTGGGCGGTATCAAAGGCGCGGGCGATGCCGCTGTAGAAGCCATTATTGAAGAACGCAACGCGGGCGGGGCGTTCAAAGATATTTTCGACTTCGCCATCCGGGTCAATCTCCGCACGGTGAACAAGAAAACGTTTGAATCCCTGACCTACGCGGGCGCGTTCGATACCATCGACGACTATCACCGGGCGCAGTATTTCGAGATGGCCGAGGGCGATACATCACCGTTTCTGGATAAGGTCATCCGGTACGCTAACAACTACCACGCTGAGAAAGCGGCCGCGCAGCAGTCGCTGTTTGGGGCCATGACTGGGGGCGAACCCATGATTTCCCGCCCCCGCCCGTCGCTGATACCGGAGTGGAATCAGCTTGAGAAGCTGAAACTGGAGAAAGACGTAGTAGGCTTCTACATCTCCGGCCATCCGCTGGACGAGTTCAAACTCGAACTGGAGGGGTTCTGTAACTGCACGTTAGACAAGATTTACGAGACCAAGTCGCCCGAAATCCGGGTGGCGGGTATCGTCACGGCCATGCAGAACCGCATCGCCAAAAACGGCAATCCGTTCTGCATCTTCAAAATCGAGGATTACAATACCGCCATCGAACTCGCCCTGTTTGGCGACGATTACGTCCGGCTGGGGCAGTACATTGAGGTGGGCCGATTTCTGCATATTACCGGGAAAACACAAAACCGGTGGAACTCCGACAATCTGGAGTTCAAAGCCGCCAGTATCCGGCTCCTGACCGAAATGCGCGAGAAGATGTGCAAGGAAATCCGGGTATCACTCACGATAGACGCACTGAACGCTCAGCTCATTGCCCGGTTTAACGAACTCGTCAGCGCATACCCTGGCACGTGCAATCTGTCGTTGAATGTGGTGGACCATCAGGAAAACATTCAGGTCAGTTTGCAGTCGCGCACGTTGAAAGTCTCGCCCGTAAACGCTTTTCTACGTGGTCTGGAGGCAATGGAGGGCGTAAGCTGCAAAGTGGCGTAATGGCGTATTTGACCTCCGTTTAATAAAGTAATCAGCCGGTAGTTGGAATTGCAGGAGATTACCCCGTATTTCCTGCAACTCTCCACGCCCCACCAACTGATGGAATACCGCATTGAAGCCTCGCTGATTGTAGAACCCAATCACATTGCGGAATTGATAATATCCTGGTACAGAAGCCATTCTGCCAGACGTGCTGTTACACCCAACGCCCTTAGATCAAACAGGGGTCGGGTAACCGGGCAATCGAGCTACCAGCCCTTTAGTTCTCTTAGAACGGGTGTCAGCAGCCGGCATCGTTGGCCAGGTGACTTCACCGTTGCCGAACGAGCCAGTGCTGCACTTTCACAGCGCAGTTCTGCCACCCAATTAGTCAACGCATTTCCCGTAGCTACTCAGCCGGCAATTGTACAGACTGAAACCAGTTTTGCAATTGGCCCTGCTGTACGCCTGCGGAAACTGAGTAACCTGGGCGACCTTGTACATGATTATTTCTTCTGGCAACAAAATCAGGTGCTGGTACTGGAACGGCTCAGCGGCCGGTACACCTGGAAACGGCTAAAAGAAGGCTGGGACAACCCGCACGTAGCCAATCCGGGACCAGTAAATCTGGGACGCTTTGACCCCAATGTGCCGATGAAGATACCCGTCAGCGCAATGACGGATACTGAAAAACTGGCCGAGGCCACCCGGCGGGCAGTACCATTGATCAAAGAAAGTGGAACCGATGCACTGGCAGAACAAATCGAGTCGCTGACCGACCCGGAAACGATTGCCACCATGCTGGCCATCATCGGCGTTTCGACCGTATTTCCCGTCGTGGGCGTTGGGTTTGCCATTTTGGGCGTTTATTATCTGGGCAGGGATGCAGTTAGCGTGCTGGAAAACCTGATTGACTTTGTCAAAAATGCGACCAACGCCCAAACTCACTCCGATCTGGACAAAGCAGCCGAAAATCTTAAGGTTGTCATCATTGTGGGAGGGGTAGTTGTCTGGGAGCTGTTATCGAGGAAACGGGGCAAAGGTCGAAAATTGGTTAAGAACCAGCCTAACGCCGGAGCAAAGTCAACCTCAGTGACCAGAACACCGGAGGTTGAGCCAATAAAGCCGGGAAAAAAGGAAGCACCTGGCTCGAAGAAGGAACCTGAAGAAAGTAAACCGACCAAGAAAAAGCCACTACGAGATCAGTACCTCGGCGATACGCCCGGTAAAAAAAGCAAGACCGGGAAACAGGTCATAGATCGGCTGAGGCAGGAGAAACCGCCCCGTATCAGAGAAAAAAACGGGAAAACTCAATTCCAGTCCAGAAAAGACGGGAAATGGTACGATATTGAAAATGCCGATATGGCACACTATCCCAAAGATGCGGTGGCGTATTGGAATACGGAAGGGAAACAGTACGGACCTAAGTCAAAAAGAGTGAGAAACTGGATGCTGAACCCAAATAATTATGAACTGGAGCATTACTCACATAACCGAAGCGATGGAGCCAAATTGGGAAAAAACTACGAACCTCCTGTAAAAACCCCCTGAATATGGATTTAGACGGCACAGTGTATGAGCAAATTGTAGCCCTATCGAAAACGGGGGATTCGTATTACGACCGGGACCAGTACGACAAGGCCGTTTTCAGCTATCTGGACGCACTGGCTTTGGTTCCTGATCCAAAACAAGACTGGGAGGCCGGTACCTGGCTTTACAGTGCACTGGGCGACGCGCTGTTTATGCAGCAACGCTACGAAGATTCTTTGGCTGCATTTCGCTCGGCAGAGAAGTGCCCCGATGGAATGGACAATGCCTTCGTCGTACTGATGATTGGTGAGTGTAGTTATGAACTGCATGATCGGAAGCAGGCACGCGAGTATCTCCTGAAGGCTTATATGCTGGAGGGCGAAGCTATCTTCGAAACACAGGATCAAAAATACTATCGCACGATTAGTGATTTAGTTTGACATGGAACTACCCGAATCTATTCAGGCACAGGTTGACGTGCTGAGCGAAAAATCCGAAATACATTTCGCTGCAGTTCAATACGAAATATGTATTGAACTGCACGAAGAATGCTGGGAACTGCTGCCCATTCCTAAAGAAGTATATGATGACAGCTACTACGTAGCCGAAGGACTGATTATCCTGAATATGAAAGTAAATAACCTGACTCAGGCCAAACACTGGGCCACTATTCTTCTAACATGCGACCCTGATCGCATTGACAGCGGTGAGCGGGATATGTGGCTTGGCTGTATTGCCTACGAAGAACATAAGCCGGATGAAGCTATGAAACACTTCAAAGTAGCGTTTAAAAAATCGAAGGGGCGCCGTTTTCTGGGAGCTGATAATGAACAGTATTACAAGTTCTATTTGAGCCAAAAGTGATAGGCTCTGATCGTAGGCGAGGTATGAGTTTCGGAACTAAAGACATTCTGAGCCGTTTATATAGCCAGACATATCAAACGCACTAAACAGATTTCACACATGGCAGCAGGACATATGGCCATTGAAGCCACCGACGCAAATTTCGATGAGTTGATAAATTCAGACAAGCCCGTTCTGGTCGATTTTTGGGCCGAATGGTGCGGACCCTGTAAGATGATTGGTCCCGTTGTGGAGCAGCTTGCCGGCGAATACGAAGGCAGAGCCATTATTGCCAAAATGGACGTTGACCAAAACGCGCAGGTACCCGCTAAGTTTGGCATCCGCAGCATTCCGACGCTAATGGTGTTCAAAAATGGTCAGCTGATCGATAAAGTAATCGGTGCCGTTCCCAAGAACGTACTGGAGCAGAAACTTCAGGCCGCTATGGAACCCGCAGCTATCTAATATACTGAGATTCCAGAATCCCCAATATTACGGGGTAAAAAAAGAGCCTCCTTTCTTAGCTTTGAGAAGTGTCACAACTCCAAAGCCAGAAAGGAGGCTTTCTTATAAAAATCCAGAATGGGTACAACCTATTGATAATCGCAAGTTTATGTCTCTTCAAAATTCTGTAGGAGTGTATCCGCCCACCCCTAATCCATCGGGATACGTATGACATAGACTGGGTCTTTATTGATCCGGTGGCTTACGCTCAGCGTGTTGCTTTTTGGCTAACTTCACTCAATGATTTACCTCGACAATAACGCCAACAAACATTTGTTTTGAACACTGCGACAGCGACGCGCTGATTACGGACTTAAACTATGCGTGAGGCTTTAACCATACCACGCAGGGCTACATAACCTGACTCAACCATTTCCTGAGTGGGAGCCTCGTGGTCGATGAGCGAACCGGCAAGGGCTACGGCGATGGCAATGACCAGCGCGGGCCAGAACCCGTCAATGTGAAAACTATTCATAAGCTTGTCGATGACTTTGAGCATAATGGCCGTTACAATCACCCGGACGAGGCCCGACAGCAGAAAGAACGTGACTAAGTTGAGCGGAAACCGGATAATCCAGCCGATAAAGAAATTGAGCAGACCAAGCAGCACCGCAATAAGCAAAGCGGTGCCGAAGCTTTTTACGGTGATCTGTGGCATCAGATACGCCAGCCCAAAAATAATGGCGGCATCTATAAGCAGGTGAAGTATGAGGTTCATAGAGAACAGAATAGTGATTATTGTTTTTGAGAAACAAGCAGCATCCACCGTTGTTTGATAACACAAACATACAACGGCTGACCAAAATGGCCGCCCAGCCCAACTCATTTGTTTATGAAGCGTTTCACCTTTTTTGCCTTCATCTGCCTGACCGCCTGCCAGCCGGGTTCATCGCAACAGCAAACCACCGGCACAACCACCGCCGACTCGGCAAGCGTCTATCAGACCGGCCCCGCCAGCCGCGACGGTATCGGTACCTTTTACAAAGGCCGCGAAATTGCGCACGTTATGGGCCACCTCGGTGCCGATTGGCTCGAACGACCCGAACGCCAGCGCGAAGAACGTACCGATTTGCTGCTCCGCGCCCTCGACCTCAAACCCACCGACGTAGTGGCCGACATTGGCGCAGGAACCGGCTTTTTCACCTTCCTCATGGCTCCGAAAGTGCCGCAGGGCCGGGTGCTGGCCGTTGATATTCAGCCCGAAATGATTGACTACCTGAACGAAGGTAAAGCCAAACGAAACCTGACCAACGTACAGCCCATCCAAAGCACCGAATCCGACCCGAAGCTCCCCGTTAACAGCATCGACCTGGCCATTATGATCGACGCGTACCACGAGTTTTCCTATCCCCGCGAAATGATTCAGCACATTGCCGACGCCCTGAAGCCCGGTGGGCGCATTGCGCTGGTCGAGTATCGCGCTGAAGATCCGTCGGTCCCCATCAAAGAACTGCACAAGATGAGTGTAGCCCAGGCTACCAGAGAGATGAAAGAAGCCGGACTACGACTGCTCAAAAACGATGGCCGTCTGCCGCAGCAGCACATCATGTTCTTCGGGAGATGAGGTTTTTTTAACGCCGATTTTTTGTCATGCTGACGAAGGAAGCATCTCCTGAAACTGGTGGGCCTGTTACTACCAGAGATGCTTCCTTCGTCAGCATGACAAAAAATCCATATTAAAACCCACTCTTCATTTACGCTTAGGAGTCTCACCGTTGGGCAGTTTCCAGTCGCGCTGGGGGCCGAAGGGCATTTTGAGCAGGTACTTTACCGTCATTTCTTCAGGATCTCGGTAAGCTGGTGCGCCTATATCGACCGCATCCTGCGGGATATCCATCCGGCGGGTTTTGTGCAGTCGGTCCCAGAACGAGAATACGGTTCCCCAATTGGAGTTGAATTCCTCGGCCACAATGGAGTGGTGAATGCCGTGCATTCGAGGGGTAATGAATACGTAATTGATAATTTCCTCTACCCGTGCGGGCAGGCGGGTATTGGAGTGATGAAACTGCGTGGCCATCTCAAAAACGGCCTCATAAACAATGGCCGTCCAGAACCCGATACCAAACACCAGCACTACCAACGCCCGAAACACCGATCCGATTATCATATCGGTGAAGTGGAACCGTACCGCCGTTGATACGTCCATGTCCATATCCGTGTGATGCACCACGTGGAAGCGGTAGAAAAGTGGCCAGTAGTGCGTGGCCTGATGCCACCAGTAATAGCTATAATCGAAGAGCATAAACCCCAGTACGCCCTGTACAACCGTACCAAAATCCGTGTCGGGCAGCAGCCAACGCAACAGACCAACGTCGTGATTAGCGGCCCAGAGTGCCGTAAACAAGGGTAGCGGTACCATCAGCAACCGAAACACCACAAACATCGGCACCGATACGCCCACGTTCCGCGCCACCCGCCGAACACTGTTGAGTCGCTGATGGCGCAGGGGCCTCTTCCACTGAATCCAGAGCAGCAGCCCAAACACCACCATCATCAGCGGGAAAATCACAAAATCGAAGGGCGGGAAAGGAAAAAACTTCATAATTGGCTATCAGATTTTCCCGTTAAACCAGCGAATAGGCTGGTGGGTTATGGCTTAAGCAGTTTTTCTGGCAGATTGCCCAGTACGGCGTCGGTGTCTTCGCCGAGCAGGGGGGCGGGCCAGGCGGGGTGCGCGGGGGTAGCCGAAAATTTGAGCGGTACGCCGATGCTCTGAAACGGCCCCGCCACGGGATGCTGCTGCGTTATAATCATCTGCCGGGCCGTTAGCTGCGGGTCGGTGGCCAGGTCGGGCAGGTCGTTGACGGGCGTAATGAGCAGATCGTTTTCCAGCCCGAAGCGGGTCCAGTCGTCGCGGTCGCGTTCCCCAAAAAGCGTTTGAATATGCGTTTTGAATTCAGCCAGTTGCGTTAGGTTTTGCGGTTGTAGAAACGCCAGCCAGTCGGGCTTATCAAGTAGTTTACAGAATTTCTGCCAAAATTTGGGTTCCAGCGTACCGAGAGCCACGTACCCACCATCGCGGCAGCGGTAGAGATTATAGTTGGCCAGCCCACCTGACAGCGGCATGTGTCCCCGGCGTGGATTCGCCCCGCTGGATGGCCCCACTCCTGCCCCACCCGTTGCCAGTTCGTCCGTTCCGGTTTGTAATGCGTAGGCTACTGACAGCAGCGGCATAACGGCATCCGTCATCGACACGTCCACGTGCTGCCCTTCTCCCGTGCGCTGCCGGGCAAAAAGAGCCGCCAGCGTAGCCATTACGCAACCGTATGACCCACCCGCAATGTCGGCCAGTTGTACGCCGGGCATCACGGGCGAGTCGGCAGGATCGGCTCCGGTCAGGCCCAGCACGCCCGACACGGCGAGATAGTTCAGGTCATGCCCGGCCAGATGTGCGTAGGGTCCGGTTTGGCCGTAGCCCGTTACAGACACGTAGATGATGCGCGGGTTGCGGGCGCGGGCGGTTGCGTAGCCCAAACCCAGCCGGTCGAGGTGGCCGGGCCGGAACTGCTCCACTACCACATCGGCGGTTTCGACCAAATCCAGAAATTTATCGCGTCCTTCGGGCGTTTGGTAGTCGAGCAGGACCGAGCGTTTGGAGCGGTTGTACGCCAGATAATTAGCTGACTCACCATTGATGTAGGGTGGAAACGCCCGAACGTAATCGGGCGCGTTGGGGTCTTCAATCTTGATAACTTCGGCCCCCATGTCGGCCATGAGCATGGTACCGAGCGGGCCGGGCAACAACCGGGTCAGGTCCAGAATGCGCAGCCCCAGTAGCGGGCCGGTTACGGGTGTTCGATTGGTCATAAATCAGCGGTTTTATCGTGTGGAATATAGCAACTTCCCGCATCTATCAGGTAAGCAGACCGACAGCAAATGTTTCTGAACCGTTTTCGAAAAGCCAAACCCCTCGACGACCAGACCCTCGTGATCGCCTACCGCGACGCGGGCGATTTGGGCGTATTGGGCGAGCTGTACGAGCGGCATATGGATCTTGTATATGCCGTTTGCTACAATTACCTGCGCAACGAGGACGATGCAAAAGACGCCGTCATGCAGTTGTTCGAGCAGTTGGTAGTTGACCTGCGCCGACACGATGTCCAGCAGTTTGTGCCGTGGCTGCATACCGTGGCCCGAAATTACTGCCTGATGCTACTCCGTAAACGGCAAACGCACCCGGTTGCCGTTCTGCTCGACACCACCACTGATGGGTATGACATTGCCGATATATTTACGGAAGAGCAAACCGACCGAGAAGAAAATTTATCGCGGCTCGAAACGTGTCTCAAAACCCTGCCCCCGGAGCAGCAAACCTGCCTGACGCTGTTTTATATCGACCAGAAAAGCTATGCCGAAGTGGCCAGTCTAACGGGATTCGACCTGAAACAGGTAAAGAGTCATTTGCAAAATGGCCGCCGAATGCTGAAAATTTGCATGAATACGTAGCACGGACCATTGGTTCGTAGCGTGAGTTTACCAGCGGGCCGGGAGGTCTGCCTTACCCAATGAATGAGCAATTGACTTTCGAGGATTTGCGGGCATATCAGGCCGGGCTGTTGAGCGGTCAGGAGCGGCATCGTGTGGAGCGGATTCTGATTGAAGACCCGTTTTATGCCGACGCGCTGTCAGGTCTGGAAGCGATGCAAACCACCACCACACCCACCGCCGACCAGTTGGCTACGTTGCGCAATGCCCTGGACAAACGCATCCGGGCATCGGCCACTAAAAAACGACTGTGGCCGCTCTGGATTGCCACCACCACTGCCGCCATCCTGTTCGTGCTGGCCATGGCCGTCTATTTTATCTTCTTCGCCCCGCGCGGACTCGCCCCGAAGCAACAACCCACTCCAAAGCCAAAGCCAGTCACCGAAACGACGGGTTACCGATCAACCCAGACCGTTTTTAGGTTTACGAATTCTTTGATGCCGGCTTCAGAAAGTTCGCGGCCAAAGCCGGAGTTTTTGATGCCGCCAAACGGTACGCGGGCGTCGGAACGCATCATTCCATTCACAAATACCGACCCCGCCTGAATCTGTCGTGCCAGCCGTTCAGCCCGGTCCAGGTCGCGTGTCCAGATGGCCGAGCCGAGGCCAAAATCAGACTGATTGGCCAGCCTGATGGCGTCGGCTTCGTCTTTCGCTTCGATGATCGCGGCCAATGGGCCAAAGGTTTCTTCATCAAAGGCAGCCATACCGGGTTTTACGCCGTCCAGCACCATCGGTTTTACGTTGCAACCGTCCCGCTGAATGGCACCCGTGAGGAGTTTCGCGCCCTGTGCAACGGACTCGCGGCATTGGCGTTCGATGGCGTCGGCCAGATCAGGGCGGGCCATTGGGCCCATTTTGGTCTCGTTGGCGGTAGGGTCGCCCTGCTGGATTTGGCTGACGTGATGCAGCACCAGTTCGGTGAACTGCTTTTTCACGGAGGTTTCGACAATGAAGCGTTTGGCGGCAATGCAGCTTTGACCAGCGTTCTGCATCCGGGACTTTACGGCGGTTTCGGCAGCCTGCTCCAGGTCAGCGTCGGCCAGCACAATCAGCGCGTCAGACCCACCCAGTTCCAGCACCGCTTTCTTGATTTCGCGCCCCGCCATACCCGCCACCGCTGCCCCCGCCCGCCCGCTGCCCGTGAGCGTAACGGCTTTGACACGCCGGTCCCTGAGCAGCTCTTCTACCGGCTCAGTACCAATCAGCAGCGACTGAAACACGCCGTCGGGCAGGCCGCTATCAAGAAAAACGTCGTCGATGGCCACTGCACAGCCAAATACGTTGGGTGCGTGTTTGAGCAGGCCGACATTACCCGCAATCAGGCCCGGAATGGCAAAGCGGAACACCTGCCAGAACGGAAAATTCCAGGGCATGATGGCCAGTACGGCCCCCAGTGGCTGGTACGTTACGTAACTTTTCTCCGTTGGACCGTCGCTAATCATTTCATCGGCCAGAAATGCTTCGGCGTGGTCGGCATAGAACGCGCAGGCTCCAGCGCATTTTTCTATTTCAGCAACGGCTTCGCGGAGGGTTTTGCCCATCTCGGCGGTAGTCAGCGCGGCCAATTGCTGGGTTTGGGTCAGCAGCCGCTCACCAACGGCCCGCAGATGAACCGCCCGCTCCCGAACCGACAACGCCGACCAGTCCAGAAAGGCTGCGTCGGCGCGGGCAAGTTTCTGCTCGATAACCGCAGGACTATCAGCGGAGTACGTGTGCAGCGTTTGTTGCGTGTAGGGGTTGATGGATGAGAAAGTCATGGTTGATGTACACCATACATTCGCCTATTGTTCGTCCTTTTCCAGTGTATTGGCCAGTAGTGCCATCGTGTCGATTAACTGCTCTACGCGGTCGTGACCGGCAATGTCGTCGAATTTGTCGCGGACTTCCTTCATGCACATTTTAAGGGCTAAAAACAGGTCTTTGCCGCGTTCATTCGGAAAAATCATACTGGAACGGGAGTCGGCGGGGTTTTTCTCGGTGTATATGTAACCTTCTTCTTCGAGCAAACCCACAATCTTACTCATCATCTGCTTGGTGACGCAGGCTTTTTTGGCCAGTTCATTATTCGTTATTCCCTGCTCTTCAATGTTAGCCAGGAATATGAGGTAACTCATTTTGAAATCAGTGAAGCCCAGTTCATGCAAACGCGGCTCTATCGCAGCATCCATATATCGCTTGAGCCGCCATACCAAACGTCCGATAGACCGCTCCCTAACCAGTTTATATTCGTTGAAATCAAAGGATTTCTTGTCTGTTTCCATCATTTTAAAAAATTGAGCAGTTGCCGAAACAATTTGCTTCAAATCACCACACAAATATAGTCAACTTATTTGACTTTATAGTCAACCATGTTTACCTTTGCGCTGTTGTCGTAGAAGCACCCCAATCAATTTTTCTTGTGGCAACCAAATATGAGTCGATGGACAACGCGCAGATCGAAGGCAACTCGGCCCCGGTACTGGCCCGCGTGGCCGGTTACGTACAATCAGTAAACGTCGATGACTATGCCAATGTCAGGAAAGGTCAGCTACTCATCACCATCGACCCGCAGGAGTATGACGTGGCTCTGGCGCAGGTCGAAGCCGATTACCAGTAATCCCCCGCCGACCTCGCCACCGCCCGCGCCGATTTACAGAACGCTCAGGCCCAGGCCCGCAACGTAGCACAGAACACCCGCGTAGCTCAATCGAACGCATAGGTGCAGGCCGCCCGACGCGACAAAGCCAAGCTGCGCGTAGGATACGCCCGCCTGACGGCTCCCATCAACGGTAAAATTGGCCGCAAAAACGTGGTGGGTGGTCAGTACGTGCAGCCCGGTCAGAACCTGCTTACCATCGTGGCCGACTCAACGGCGTTATTACGAACGTAGAACTGCAAAGTGCCGAAACCGGCGTTGAAGAAGCCGAATTGAGCCGCCTGAATTTCAAATATCAACTGCTGTTGAACCAGCTGGAACTGAAACGGCTGCTGGGAGAGAGTTTGTAAAAACCTACATCGCTACCAGCGCGTTGCCGCGCAGAACGGGGACAACGTCGTAGAGGTCATGTTGCAGGCAGTACGTAATGTCTTTCTGGATGCCGAGCCGCTGTAACCGCTGAATGTGCGAGGCATTGGCCATGTAATTAATCAGGTTGTCTTTGCCGTCGCAGTAGAGCCGGTGGGCCAGGATGGCACTGTCTTCGGCCAGGGCGTAACTGGTTTTGAGCCGCTCGATGAGAGCACCGGCAAAGAGCGTATCTTCCATATTGACGCGCCCTTTCCAGCCCGCACACAGCACCAGCACATCGTAAGGTTCGGTTTTCAGGTAACTGGCGATAGCGTCAAGATTCAGAAATGCTCCAACCAGCACTTTCACGCCCGCCCGCGATTTAGTGATGGCCAGCGTGCCGTTGGTGGTAGTCATGGCTACGTTAGCTCCCCGAACGCGCTCGGTCATGTACGTGAACGGCGAGTTATCCAGTTCGAAGCCCTCAACCCGTTTGGCGTTCCGTTCGGCAGCGGCCAGATAACCCCGCTCCTGCCATTGCCGACACTCATCAATCGTGGCTACGGGAACAATACTTTTTACGCCGTGCGCAAAGGCCGTAACCATGCACGAAGTAGCCCGAAACACATCGGTCACGACCACAATCGTGTTTTCGATGGTATGCAGATGCAGTAAATCCGGGGTCAGGCAAACGTCGATGTGTTTCATATTGGTAGAATCAGGTATCTGAACCAGGATTTTTGCCCGATTAGAAAGATTTATAAGAGCAGTTCATGTAGACCTGCAAGGTCTTGTAAATCCTTTCAATCAGGCAAAAATCCTGGTTCAGACATTATTTTTTAACGAAAGGGAGTTTCACAACTTCGGCTTTCAGCAGCTTGTCGCGCACTTTAACGAAGATTTCAGAGCCGGGTTTACTCAGGGCGGTGGGAACGTAGCCCAGCCCGATACCCTTGCTGAGCGTGGGCGACTGCGTACCGGACGTAACCTCGCCAATGGTGTTGCCATTGGCGTCGGCCAGTTCGTAGTGACCACGCGGAATGCCCCGGTCAATCATGGCGAAACCAGCGAGTTTGCGCGGTACGCCCTGTTCTTTCTGGGCTTTCAGGACATCGGCATCCACAAAGTCGTGCGTAAATTTCGTGACCCAGCTCAGGCCCGCTTCAATCGGCGAGGTCTCGTCCGTGATATCGTTACCGTAGAGGTTGTAGCCCATCTCGAGCCGGAGCGTATCGCGGGCACCGAGTCCGATGGGTTTGATACCGTAAGGTTTCCCTGCTTCCATGATGGCGTTCCAGACGGCTTCGGCCTGATGGTTTGACACGTAAATCTCGAAACCACCCGCGCCGGTATAGCCCGTGGCCGAGACAATGACGTTGGCCATACCCGCAAAATCCGTTTTCTCGAAGGTATAATAGCCCATTGTCAGGTCGGCACTCGTGAGCGGCTGTAACGCTTCGGCTGCCAGCGGCCCCTGCACGGCAAACAGACACATATCGGCAGATACGTTCACGAGCGTCAGGTTGTCGTCTTCCCGCACGTGCTGACTGATCCACTGCCAGTCTTTGTCGATATTCGACGCATTGACCACCAGCATGTACTCGATTTCGCTGATGCGATACACGAGCAAATCATCGACAATACCGCCCCGGCCGTTGGGCAGGTAGCTGTACTGCACTTTCCCGTCGTAGAGGGCAGAAGCGTCGTTGGCCGATACGCGCTGAATCAGGGCCAGCGCATCATCACCTTTCACGACAAACTCGCCCATATGCGAGACATCGAAGATACCGACGCCATTGCGGACGGTGTTGTGTTCGTCAAGGTCGGAGGAGTAGCGAACGGGCATATCGAAGCCCGCGAACGGCACGATTTTCGCGCCCAGTTGCTGATGAATATGATGGAGGGGAACTTGCTGCGACATGAAGAGCCGGGGTTATCCGACAAAAATACGAACGTACCGGCGGGTTTCAACTCAGAGTTTTCCGTTCCTGACTTGCTGCAACGCAAAAGCCCGGAACGCCGGTCAGAGTCGATTGGCCGGAATGGACACAAAAAACCGCATTGGTACGGGTCTGCCCCTCCGGGTGCCGGGTTTCCAATGCCCATGGGTAGCGTGTGCTATTTGCAGGGCGTGTTGGTCCAGATCGGGCTGTATGGGCTTTGTGATGACGTAGTTGCGCAGCGTACCGTCGGGCAAAACCATGAAACTCACCTCCACGCAGCACGGCTCCCTGCTGCTTCTTTTGGTTGGTTTCTTAGTCAGTTGCTCATCCAGAAACTGCTGAAACCCCGGTTCACCTCCAATAAACCGGGGGCGTTGTTCGGTTACGGTATACACTGCCGTGTCGCTTCCTAAAACGCTGGCTCCAACTTCCAGAATGCCATCTTTGTACCGCTCCTCGTAGTAATACGGCTGGTCAGGGAAGTATGAGGTGCTGGCCGGTCGGCCCATCCAGATGCCCTGCCGGAGTCTTTTGACTACCAGGCCGGTTTCGATGAATTCAACCGCTTTTGCCGTATCGGCTTCGGGTTCCTCCCATGCCTGCAATACGGCCATCCCTTCCCCATTCACTACCAGTTGGTGTCCGTTAACATCCCAAACGGCGTCGATGTGTTCAATTTGGGTCAGTGCATCCTTGCCTGTATGCTGCCGAAGCTGCCCCGACGGGAACCACGACCGATGATAAGTCATAGCCGTCGGACGGGTCAGGGCGGCTTGACTGACTGAATTGATTCGTAACAGCATGGCAGAAACGGGACTCTCAATTTTTTTGACCAATGCCCCATTTGGCCCGTAGCGGCAAGTCTCACGTGGTATTCCATAACGACCATAAGAAATCAGGCTTAGCACCCTCCCGTCTTCGTCCACTTCGTAGGCATTGTCAAACAACTCGCCGGTGGGCGTTCGGTAGCTTAGCCGGGTTACGCGCCTGCCGGTGGCCGTTTTTTTGGGGGAGTTCATCCCGGCTGAGTACGTAACGGGTGTTTTCCAGCCAGACCGATCCCTTCCGCCTGTAGCGTACCATGTCGCCGGTTGGCAACCAGTCGGACCGCATGGGGGTCACGAGTTTGTACCGCGCCCGTCCGGTTCCACCACAGCGGCTACTATAACCCGCCCCGCAATACCATCGGCCTGCGCCGTAACGGGCTTACGCATACTGATTTGAAAATAGTCGCTGACGGCCTTATCGCCACCCTGTGGCCGGGCTACCTGATCGAC
>Ga0105045_10002203_pt1 | contig 16355 bp, 14 predicted proteins | sample MAT02_FD_78089 | JGI IMG/M metagenome (GOLD analysis project Ga0105045, IMG submission 78089) | Freshwater microbial communities from Lake Fryxell liftoff mats and glacier meltwater in Antarctica - MAT-02 (megahit assembly) | ecosystem: Environmental > Aquatic > Freshwater > Ice > Liftoff...
CTTCTTCTTGGCAATGGCCGCAAGTTGGTCCTTGGGGTACTTCTCGGCCGACTTCAGGCCAGATGCTTCAGTGTACTTAGCTACTGCGTCATCCCATCGCTCGCCAGCAAAAGCAGCATCCGCTTGAGCGACGACCGCTTTGTACTGCTCGTCGAGTTCTTTTGCACGCCGCTCCTCTTCAGCCTTTCGGGCTTGTTCGTCAAGCTTGTTCAAGATCACGGCCAACTGGTCCTTCGGATACTTCTCTCCAGGTTTTAAGACCAAGGCTTCATTGTACTTCGCTGTGGCCGCATCGTAGGATGCGCTCTTGAATGCCGCATCGGCAGCAGTTATGGCAGCTTGGTACTTTTCCTGCAGTTCTTTGGCAAGTCGATCGGCCTCGGCTTTGTTCGCAGCTTCTTCCTTCTTCTTGGCCACAGCTGCGAGCTGGTCCTTGGGGTACTTTTCCTCCGGCTTCAGTCCGCTAGCCTCCGTATATTTGGAGGTCGCATCGTCCCACTTTTCGGCCTTGAACGCCGCATCCGCAGAAACGATGGCTGCTGTGTACTTCGCCAGCAGTTCCTTGGCCAAGCGGTCCTGCTCTATTTTCGCGGCCGCTTCCGCTTTCTTCGCTGCTACAATGGCAAGCTGATCCTTGGGATACTGCTCAGTAGGCCTCAGACCACTTGCTTCCGTGTACTTCGCTGCGGCATCGTCCCACTTTTCGGTCTTGAAGGATGCATCAGCAGCAGAAATGGCGGCCTGGTATTTGGCTTCAAGCTCCTTCGCTTTGCGTTCCTCCTCCTCTTTCTTCGCAAGCTCTGCCAGCAGCACGTCTATCTCACGAATGCGCTGCTTGGGATAAGCCTCGCCTTCCTTGATATCCGAAGCCGCATCATATTTGGCCTTGGCTTCTGCATAGGTCTTCTTGGTGAACAAGGCATCGGCCTCCTTGATCAAAGCGGCATACTGTTCTTCCCGCTTCTTATCGCCTTCTTGGCTATCCAGCTGCATGCGGGCATCGCTCAGTTTGGCCGTGGCCACGGGCTCATTGGGCTTTAGCTGTAACGCACTGGTAAAGGAGGCTACCGCCTTCTTGAAATCCTTGGCCGTCATGGCAGCATCCCCATCCGCCATCTGCTTCGCGAATTCCGCCTCTGCATTGCCTTCGCGCTTCTTCTTCTCATCGTATTCCTTGAGCAAGCGGGCTTGTGCATCGCGCATGCGGGAGGTGTATTCCATGTCCCATTCGAAGCTGCCGCTGCTGGCTAGGTATTGGGCCTTCCCAAAGGGTTCTTTCAAGACCGAATAATCCACGCCCTCGATCTCTACCATCATAGTGAAATCGATGTTCATGCCATGGCCTCCCAAACGATCCTCTTCAGCAATGTTCCGGGTGTCGATCGAAATGTTCTTCCCAACATATCCTTGTTTGGAGCATTGCACCTTGTATTCTGCCCCATAATCCAGATTCACTTCATACTTACCGCTGGCATTGGACATGGCGTCCATCAGCTTTGCTCCGTTCTTGAAGACGGTGATGGTCACTCCATCAAGCTTCTTGGCGGTCGACATATCCTTGACAGTGCCATACACCATGACATTGTCCAACTGCGCCCACAGCGGGCTAGCGAGGAAAAGAATGGCAACGAGCCAGCATATGCGGGCCTTGCTCCTCCGGACGGTTCCTTGATCCATGAAGGTCGGGTCGACTTGCAGGTGATCCATCGAAGCCCGCAATTTAGGAGATCTTTGGGGGCTGAGTAAGTACGGGACTTTCGAATACAACAGATCCATGTTGAGTATTTGGGAACAAGGACATTTCCACAAAGCGGCAGACCTGGTCGTCGTAGGTGGCGGAATAACAGGGCTTTTCACGGCCCTCTTCCATAAACGCCGGTATCCATCGCATCATGTGTTGGTTCTCGAAAGGGGCACCTTTCCCTCGGGAGCCAGTGTCAAGAATGCCGGCTTTGCCTGTTTCGGAAGTCCCAGTGAACTTTTGGCCGATATGGCTTCCGAGGGTGAATCCATTGCTTTGGCACGGGTGGAGGAGCGCTGGGCGGGACTGCTTGCCTTGCGCGCCGAGCTGGGCGATGATGCCATTGGTTTCGAACCCAGTGGGGGCTATGAGATATACCGACCGCATGACCCACTGTACACCCGTGTGGCCAACGCGTTCGATCGATTGAACGCTGCATTGCGGCCGATCTTCGGGCAGGACCCATTTCGTTGGGATAATGAGGCCATAGCACGCTTCGGATTTGCTGGAGTAAGCCATGCTGCGTATACAAGTCTGGAAGGCGGGCTCGATAGCGGGGCGTTGATGCGCACCCTACTTTGCAAAGTGCAGGCCGAAGGCGTATTGGTAAGAACAAGTGCCGATGTCATTGGCATGGAGGAAGGCACGCGCAACGTCGGACTGGCACTTTCCGACGGGACAAGGCTTTTGGCGGCACAGGTCGTGTTGGCCACCAATGGCTATACGGCGAGTCTTCTTCCTGAAACCGGGATCCGACCCGCACGCGGGCAGGTCCTGTTGACCTCTCCGATCCCAGGACTTCTACCGCACGGCACATTCCATGTCCAAGAGGGCTTCTACTACTTCCGGAATTTAGGGAATGCCGTGCTTCTGGGAGGCGGTAGGAACTTGGATATCGAAGGAGAAACGACGATGCAAGATGGGATCACGATGCCCATTCAAGAAGCCTTGGAGCACCTCCTACGAGAAACCATCCTGCCAGATATCCCATTTACGATAGCCAGCCGATGGAGCGGCATTATGGGATTTCCGGCAGGTGGCAAGGACCCGTTGGTAGAACGTCGCAGCGAGAGGCTTTGTGTGGCCGCAGGTCTAAGCGGTATGGGGGTAGCGATCGGTATTCGTGTGGCACAACGTGCAGCGAAGTTGGTTGCTGGAGGTGCTGCATGACCGGACCCGGAGAATTGCAAGGCCGGAGACCATGGACCTAACTTGTCGGATCCCTCATCCATCTCCCCTCCACCACCTTCGAGCATCAAGACTTCCGATCAGCGGCGATGACCTTTCTTTGCGGCACAATGGCCAAGAAGATAGAACGACGTGATTCGCCCATACATGGGAACGGCGTGTTCGCAAAGTCCAACATTGCGAAAGGCGAGCCCATCGTGGAATACAAAGGGGAGATCATATCCCACGCCAAAGCCGATCGCGATCATCACGACGATATCGATTCGGGACATACGTTCCTGTTCACGCTGAATGAGAAGTGGATCGCAAATGCGAATCGCAAGGGAAATGTGGCGCGTTGGATCAACCACAGTTGCGCACCGAACGCGATCGCCTTCGTACACGGGCACAAAAGCAAAAAATTGAAGAAGGACCGCATCATCATAGAAGCGCTACGTGACATTGCTGCTGGGGAAGAGATCACCTATGACTACGGCTTCGAATTCGACGTGCCCTATACCAAGGAGTTGATCGCTGTTTGGGCTTGCCGGTGTGGAGCGCCGAACTGCATTGGCACAATGCTCAAACCAAAGGAGACGAAGAAGAGTAGTGTGAAGAAGTCGGCTCTATCGACAGCCTGACCCAATAACTTCTTTGGCCTGCCCGAATTCGTACGACCCGGCGTGGCACATGCTTTGACAACCCCAGCGACATGCACCTTCAACCCATGACCCACCGTTCGCTTCTTATTGCCGCTTGCTTGTGCATGTCGGCATTCACCGCGAATGCCCAAGATGACCCTAAAAGCAAGGCCATTGTCGATAAACTGATGGCGCAAGCCAAAGGTTGGACAAGCTTCCAAGCAGAATTCACCAGCCGCCTGCAGAATACCAAGGACAAGTTGGATGTGAAACAGGAAGGGACCATGCAGGTGAAGGGGAAGAAATTCCGCTTGGTCTTAGATAAGAATACCGTGATCAACGACGGTGCCATTGTACACACTTACAACAAGGACAACAACGAGGTGATGCTTAGCGACCCTTCGGAGATGGACCAAGATCTTGATCCAAGCACGCTTATCACCCAATATGAAAAGGGCTTCAAGAGCCAGTTCGTAGAAGAGAAAGTAGATGCAGGCGTAGCTGTTCAGGTTGTGAAACTCTTCCCTTTGGAGCCGGCCAAGAAGCCATTCCACACGGTCGTACTCACGGTGGATAAGGCCAAGGGTGAACCACGGGTGGTGCAGATCCTCTACAAGGATGGGAATATTGTGACATACACACTGAAGAAATTTACGGCCAACCCCGTTCTGGCTGATGGACTTTTCACATTCGACAAGAGCAAGTTCCCAGGCGTGGAAGTGAACGACATGCGCTGACCGAATTGCTCCATTAGCTTTACGAAGGCCACCCAACGGTGGCCTTCGTCCGTTGTTGGGGGTGACTTCATGAGGCAGTGCATGGCGGCTTGCACCGGAACAAGCCGATGATCGGGGCGCTATCTTGCTCCTTCAACCCTACAAGGAATGGACAGTAGCTCTCATCGTTCGGTAATGGCAACGCTGGAAGGTGCGCCGTACACCACACGCATTGTGACCCGCGGCTTGGAGGTGATCGCAGATGAGCCTTCCGATCATGGAGGACAGGACACAGGCCAGCGGCCGCATGAACTGCTTCTTGGTGCGTTGGCCTCATGCACCGCGATAACCTTGCGCATGTATGCGGATCGTAAGCAATGGAATACCGGTATCATAACCGTTGCTGTTGCATTGGATCGAACACAGACTGGACGAAGCATTGAAAGTCGGATCCACTTGGACATCTCTTTCTCTGGGGCATTGGAGGTAGAGCAGCGCGAAAGGCTACTTCAGATCGCCAAGTCCTGTCCGGTGCATCGCACCTTGGAAAGTCCGATCATGCTAAGCTCATCGTTGGCCCAATGAGCAAAGAGCACAACTATAGCAATGGTGAGGTCACTATTCAGGGGAAGTAAGGACCTCTGCATCCATAGCACCATGTGTTAGAAGGGCCTCAGCTCTGTAGTTGCTCCAAGTGAACGCCCCTGGATAAGACCAGCAGGTGCCAGCACGGAAGCCATTGTGGATCAAGTGCGCAAATGCCCGAGTGGTGGCTTTACAGACACACTTGAAAGCGCTGCGGCCAGTGTTCCTATCGAACCCGCCTTACAAACGGGAACGGCAGTGGAGATACGAGCGCAAGACCCCTGATCATTCGAGGTACTTGCGTGGAACGCCACGAGGATGGAAGCTTGAAGAACGCGACCAGACCACAGCGTTCTGCGTTGCGGAAGTTCCGGCAACAAGACGTGCTACGATATTCCACATCGCCGAGCAGGTCGATCGGTCGCATCGCGATCAGTTGGGCACGGTTGATAGAACAGATAAAGAACGAGCGCGACTTTTTTGAAGGGCTTACCTTTGCACCTCAACTTTCTGCTCATTCGACCATGCCTTTCACGGACCCAGAGCGCGTAGTTTTAAGTCCCGCCCAGAAAGCCCGCAAGATCAACGCGAATCCTGACCTCTACGGAACGTTCGCTGAGATCGGTGCCGGGCAGGAGACGGTTCGCCACTTCTTCCGTGCTGGAGGCGCTTCGCAAACCATCGCCAAAGCGATGAGCGCATACGACAAGGATTTCAGCAATGCCATCTACGGTCCAGAGCCAGGGAACCGATTCGTATGTGAAAGCAGGCTGAAGAACATGCTGCGGCATGAGTATGGGCTGATCATCGACCGCTTGGACCGCAAGGACCACCCTACCAAGACCTTCTTCACCTTCGCGAACACCATCGGCACTAGCACGTTCGACAATCCGCACAGCGGACACGGCTGGATCGGTGTGCGTTTCCAAACCCGCCCTGAGGAAGCTACAAGCGAGATCATCCTGCATATCCGGCTGCATGATCCGGACATGGCCAAGCAGCAGGAAAGCATCGGCCACATTGGCGTGAACCTGCTGTACGGCTGCCTCTTTCAGCATGCCGATCCGCAAGAGGTCATGACAGGGCTGTATGACAACGTTACCCGTCACGTGCTGGAGATCGACATGATCCAAATGAACGGACCGGCTTTCGCTCAGGTGGATAACCGGCTTTTGAGCCTACAGCTTGTGAAGCGCGGATACACGGATGCCGTGCTTTTCGGTCCTGACGGCCAGAACTTGCAGGCCAGCGAAATGCTCTACAAGAAGAACATCCTGGCCATTCGAGGGAGCTTCCGTCCTGTGACGAAAGTGAACATCGACATGATCATGAACGGCTACAACAAGTTCATCAAAGAGCAGCGTGTGGACCGGCAGAACATGCAGGTACTGTTCGAGATCACCTTGAGCAACCTGCGTTCCGATACGGGCGACGTGGACGAAAAGGACTTCATCGATCGGGCTGACATACTCTGCTCATTGGGCCAGACCGTTCTGATCAGTAACTATCAGGAATACTATAAACTCGTGGAGTATTTCAGCCGCTACACCAAAGCGCGCATGGGATTGATCATGGGTGTGAACAACCTGGAGGACCTATTCGACGAGAAGTACTACAGGAACCTCAGCGGAGGCATGCTTGAAGCGTTCGGGATCCTGTTCACGCGTGACCTCAAGATCTACGTGTATCCAAGCCAAGCCAGGAAAGAGGATGCGATCATGACGACCACCAACATGCCGATCCACCCGCGCTTGAGGCCTTTGTACGATTACCTGCTGTTCAATAAACGCTTGGTGGACATCGAGACCTTCGACCCCAGCGTACTGCACATCTTCAGCAAGCATGTGCTCGACATGATCCGGTCTGGCACGAGCGGTTGGGAAGAGTTGGTGCCGCCCTACGTGGACAATATGATCAAGGACAATAGGCTGTTCGGATACACCCCTACCCAACAGGACAAAGAGGTGGTGAAGGTCGGTGCGAACTGAGGGTTTCATCCGGTCCTGCGCCGTGGTGCGCGATAGCATTGGATCGGAATTTAACAGCGGGAGTTCGGCTCCCGTTACATCGCTCTCGGTACCGCATTGTCGCATGGAATGATCCACCCATGCGAATAGCTTCCTTCTTCCTTCTTCTTCTTGTCCTACTGGTGTGCACATCGACCGTGAACACCCCGCCCGTTCCGGTGCCGAAGGCTGCCCACCCTGCGGTGGAGCATCTTCTTGATCGTTTTAGCACGCCCTCGGGAACAGTGCGAATGGTGGTCGATCAAGGCTCGTTCCCACACACCTTGCGTCACCTTCCCCTGAAGCCTGTTGGAACACCGGTATTGCTGTATAGTGGAAGACCAAAGTCAACACAAGCTGTGCATGCTGCGGTGGTGGATATGAGTACAGGAACGAGGGATCTGCAGCAGTGCGCCGATGCCGTGATGCGCCTTCGTGCGGAGTACTTGTATGCGAATGGGCAAGAGGATGCCATCGCCTTCAACTTCACCAACGGTTTCCGGGCCACTTGGAAGCGATGGCGCGCCGGAGAGCGGATCAGGGTGATCGGGAATACGTGTTCATGGGTATCCGGTGGGGCGCAGGACCGCTCGCATGCCCAACTGCTGAAGTACCTCGAATTGGTGTTCACCTATGCCGGCACGTTAAGCCTTGCGAAGGAGCTGGGATCTTCAGCAGAGAAGCCTTTGCTCGCCGGGGATGTCTTCATTCAAGGTGGCAGCCCAGGACATGCCGTTCTGGTGCTTGATGTAGCACAGCACCCCGATGGACGGAAGTTCTTCCTCCTTGGCCAGAGCTACATGCCCGCGCAAGACTTCCATGTGCTGCGCAACACCAATGATGCACAGAACAGCGCTTGGTTCGAGTATGGAAAAGGAAGTGTGCTACGAACGCCCGAGTGGACCTTCAATTGGAGCGATCGCAGGCGTTGGCCGTAGCAGATATCAAGCCTGTCCAAGAAGCACACGTGCATTCTCCAAGGCGGCCTTGGTGAGCTTGCGTCCGCTCAACATTTGTGCAATGGCTTCCACACGCTGCTGCTGATCTAAGGGGACGATCCGCGTTAGAACGGACTCCCCTTCTGTGCTCTTGGTGACCAGCAAATGCTGTTGGGCCTTGCTGGCGATCTGGGGCAGGTGGGTAATGGCGAGCACTTGGCGTTGTGCACCCATGTTCGCCATGAGCGAACCAACGCGATCGGCCACTTCACCGCTCACACCCGTATCGATCTCGTCGAACACCACGGTGGGCAAGCCTTGCGAGTCTGCAGCCAAGGAGATCAATGCCAGCATAACGCGGCTAAGTTCACCACCCGATGCGACCTTGTCCAAAGCAGCCACTTGGCGATCCTTGTTCGCGCTGAACAACGCGCGAACAGCGTCGATGCCCTGTGGCCCTAAGTCTGCCACAGTGCCGCACGTTCCGCCGGAATGATCGAACTTGAATACAGCGTGGGGCATGCCAAGATCGCGAAGTAAGGTCTCCACTTTTCTGCCCAAAGGGCCAACGGCCTTTGCACGACCGGCAGATAAAGCCTTGGCGAGTGAAGCGCTCTTCGTGAACAGCTTCTCCTGCTGTTGCTCCAAGGAAACAATGCGCCCAGCGAGCGACTCGATATCCGAACTGCGCGACCTCAGGTCCGTCTGGATCGCAATGAGTTCGGCGTTGTTGCGCACGCGATGCTTCTGCTGCAAGCGAAGCAGCAGGTCCGATCGCTCGCGCAGCCGTGCCGCTTGCGCCGGATCGAGTACTACGGACGAGGCCAGGATACCGGCCTCGTTGCCGACGTCCTTGATCTCGATATGCACACTGTCCAACCGTTCCAACAAGGCCTTGACTCCGGGGTCGATACGCGCAGTGCGTCCCAATGCTTGGCGAAGTTGAGCCATCATGCCCAAAGCTCCGCCTTCACCGGTAATACCGTCCTCTACCTGTTGCAAGGCTTGGGTAAGCTCTTCGGCGTGTTCGGCACGCGCCAGATCCTGATCCAAGGCTTCCTGCTCATGTTCCAAAGGGGCTGCCCCATCCAGCTCCTTCAACTGAAAGCGAATGAATTCGGCTTCACTTTGCGCCCGGGACTCTTCGTTGCGCAAGGCTTCCAATTCTGCCATACAGCTGCGCAGTTCCTGGTAGTGCCGGGCGTATTCGACGACTTGCCGGTGTTGCCCGGCAACGTGGTCCACCAGCCCCAATTGGAAACGCGGCTCATTCAAAAGAAGCGTGTGGTGCTGGCTATGTACATGGATCAGGTGCGCTCCCAGTTCACGAAGCACTTCCAAGCGCACGGGAATGTCGTTCACAAAGGCGCGCGAGCGACCTCCCGGGTCCAACTGCCTGCGCAATATGGCCACTGGTTCATGCGGGATCTCGTGGACAGAGAACCAAATTGCCAGGTCGAGATCGTGCACGTCCACCTCCAACTCGATCACACAGCGCTTCTGCGGATCGCGCATGGCACCGGTATCCGCGCGCTCGCCCATGGCAAGGCCAAGAGCGCCGATCAGGATGCTTTTGCCACTTCCCGTTTCACCAGTAATGATGGTCAATCCCGCTCTCAGATCAAGATCGAGGGACTCGATGAGCAGGTAGTTCCGGACATGCAGGCGACGGAGCATTCTGGAAAGTAGGTCTTAGGGAGAACAGCGAACCGGCTTGAACTTCGAAGTACTGCTATGCTCGTGCAAGGGGCTCTGCCGAACTGGTGCGGCCGACACGTTGAGCATGGTGTAAACGGTTGTCCGATCAGCTACCCCGCATGATGTTCTGGTACTGGTTGATGTGCCCAGGGTCGATGATCTGTAGCGTATTGAAGATCTTCGATTTCTCCTGCGCCTCGGCGGCCTTGAAGATCTCCACCAACTCGTTGTACTTGGCATTGAAGAAGACCTGCAGGTTATAGCTCGCTGGCTTGACCTGGTGTACAGGCTTCAACTTCTCCAAACCGCTTGCGATGGTCTTTCGGGCTTCGACCACATCCTCATGCAGCGCATCCATACCCAAGCGGTGGTAGCTATACAGCATCTCCCGAAAGGGCCTGAAGACGCCTTGGAGCTGGTTGTCCAACAAGAAATACCGGTTGCGTGGATCCTCGGAAGACTTCCATCCTCCCTCAGCTGTGCTCTGTGCATTGTTCACCACCTGTTGGGCCTGGTTGTAATAGTCGGTTCCACCCAGTGGCGAGAAGGTGTCGCCGTCCATGCCAAGGATGAAGTACGCATAGAACCCAAGTACCGAAGAAAGGTTATTGATAAAGCGCTCAGGCGTGAATTCGATCTGGGTGTTCTCCAGAAAGTTGAAACTCACTTGGTTGTCGACCAGGTCCAGAACAGGACTGTTGTAATCGGCACCGAATACAGGTCTGGCGTAGATCACCTGCAGGTTGCATTCGAACCTGTCCGGGGTGGGCATATTATTGATCGTGATCAGCAGGTTGAGTTCGATCCGCTCGGCTGGCGCATAATTAAGGTTCGTGAACCGCCTGCTTTGGAAGAACTCCTTGATCGCTGTTTCCAAGGACCTGATGACCCGTGGTTCTGCATTGGTGATGCGTGGTGCGATCACACTCACCTGTGCGTTGAATTCCTGGGCGCTAAGGCCAGCGCTTAACGCGAACAGGAGGATGGACAGTAGGATGGCTCGGCGCATGATCAGCATAACTCTTCAATGCGGTCCAAGATAGCACGTGCTACTTCGACCTTGCTCATCAACGGCAGTTGGACCGGATCGGTACCTGGCGCCAACAGTGTTACACGATTCGTGTCGTGGCCAAAGCCAGCTCCCTCGTCCTGCAAGGAATTCAGGACAAGGAGGTCGGCATTCTTTCGCGTCATCTTCTCCTGCCCGTGAGCGATCGCGTCGTTCGTTTCCAGCGCAAAGCCCACGAGGATCTGCCCGGCAGGTTTACCCTTGCCCATTGAAGCAAGGATGTCCTCAGTGGGTTCCAGTTCCACGGTTAGGGCACTTGCCTGCTTTTTGATCTTGGTCGCAGAAGTCGCAGCAGGCCGGTAATCAGCAACAGCAGCGCACATGATGATCACATCACTTTCTGTAGCATGGGTCCTACACGCTTCCGCCATTTCTGCCGCCGTCGTCACATCGGTGCGGTGGATACCAGGACGCGCTGTGCTCAAAGCAACTGGACCAGCCACCAGTTCCACGCGCGCCCCTCGCAGTGCTGCTTCTTCGGCCAATGCGAAGCCCATTTTACCACTGGAACGGTTGCCGATGTAACGCACCGGATCTATCGCCTCTTGGGTGGGCCCTGCCGTGATGAGGATGCGCCGACCATTCAGCTTGCTGTTCCCAACTAGATCAGAGCACAAGCGATCTACGATCACCTCAGGTTCCGACATACGCCCTGGGCCATTGAGTCCGCTGGCCAGCTCGCCACTTTCCGGACCAATAGTGTGCATTCCACGCTTGCGTAAGACTTCCAAGTTCGCCTGTGTGCTGGTGTCCAGGTACATCTCCAGGTCCATAGCGGGTGCCAGGTAGACCGGACATGTAGCGCTTAGCACACACGCCAACAACAAGTTGTCGCATTGGCCATGCGCCATCTTCGCCAAGGTATTCGCGCTTGCTGGGGCTATTAGCAGCACATCCGCCCAGCGGGCAAGGTGTACATGATCGTTCCAGCGCCCGCTGCCGTCGCGCACAAAAAGGTCGGTAAGTACCTCTCGCTTGCTCAGCGTGGCCAGGGTGAGTGGGGTCACGAAATCATGTGCAGCAGGGGTCATCACCACCTGCACTTCGGCACCCAGCTTGATCAACTCGCGCACCAAAGTGGCGCTCTTGTACGCAGCTATACCACCGGTAACACCGACAAGCACCTTTCGGGAAAGGAAGCGTTCCACCGGTAGGGAGGATCGTTCCATGGTCGTGGACTTAGTCTTTGCCTGGGGCAGCTACCTCCTCTTGGCGACGGAAGTAGGTTTTGCCCTCGAGCATTTCTTGAATGGCCAAGGCAGCAGGTTTGGGCATGCGCTCGTAGTGCTTGCTCACCTCGATCTGCTCACGATTCTCGTACACCTCCTCGAGATTCTCGCCATTCATCGCGAACTCTTCGAGCTTCGCATTCAACTCCTCCTTGATCTGGACGCTGATCTGGTTGGCGCGCTTGCCCATGATGGCAACGGCCTCGTAGATGTTGCCGGTCTCTTTGTCCAGATCGGATACGTTGCGGGTAATGGTGGACTTGGCCGCCGTTGTTTGCTTGGTGCTCATGGATTCTTGGCTTCGGTCTTGAGCTCGCGGGCTGCGAGAAGTTCCTTGTGGAGCCTTTCCGCTTCTGCCAACATGGCACTATTCGGAAAAGCGTCCGCGAAGTTAAGGTATGAAGTGATCGCTTCGTTGATGCGTGTTAAGCGCTTCTGTTCCACGCTGTTCAATGCCAGGTGGTGGGCCGACTGCAGGATCGCCAACATCGATAGCTCCCGATACTCGGAATTTGGCCAATCACGTACGAAATTCCGGAACGCCACCCCTGCCGCTTGGAACTGCAGCATGCGGTAATACTGTTGGGCTGCCATGTAGGCCTTGATCTCCAGTTTGTCGCGTAACTGATCGATCAGTGCGTTGCAACTGTCCTTCAAGTTCGTTGTAGGATACCGCACCATGAACAACTGCATCTCGTCAATGGCGTTGCGCGTCTCGGCTTGATCCAACTCATACGAAGGAGAGTTCTTGTACTGGCAGTAAGCACTTAGGAAGGAGCACTCTTCAGCATAGCCGCTCTTCTGAAAAGTACGTGTGTAATTGGCCATATAATAACTCGCCAGAGTGTAGTCCTTCATGCCGAAGTGGGCCTTGGCATGCAGGTAGTTCATGCGCTCGCTCCGCGCAGTACCGCGGGTAAGTACGATGAGCTCCTCCAACAGCGGAATGGCTCGATCCCAGCTCTCGGCTGCGTAGTACTTCTCGGCCGTTTGGATCTTGTACTCGATGTCTGTGCTCTTCAAGGCCTTGCCGAACTCCCCACAAGAGCTAAGCAGCAAAGAGAGCAGCAGAACGATCGGAAGGTTGCGGAACATAAGGATGCTGAACCTGCCCAACATGGGCTTTTTAAGAAAGGGCAAAGGTAATCCACCGGTAGCGTATAAGCATCGGACCCGACCGGACCAGAGGCAGCGTTCCATCCACATACCTCTGTGCAAAGCAAAGCGGGAGCAGGACATTGTCTGGCAGAATACAGTGTTTTGCCGCAGTTATCTTTGCCCAGCCCAAGCTACCTGACCTGATCAGGTAGCGCGACGGGCCTCAAATTTTCTGCTTCTCCTCGCCTTCCGCAAGCCAACGCGCAAACAGCATGAACGACATCTTCGACAAGATCCGCAAGGACTTGGGGCCCATCGGCCGCCAAGCCAAGGACACCCACGGCTACTTCTCCTTCCCTAAGTTGGAAGGTGAACTTGGCCCCCACATGACCTTCCGTGGCAAAAAGGTGCTGGTGTGGAGCCTGAACAACTACTTGGGATTGGCCAACCACCCGGAGATCCGTGAAGTGGATGCCCAAGCCGCCAAGGACTGGGGCATGGCCTACCCCATGGGCGCCCGCATGATGAGCGGCCAGACCAAGTACCACGAGCAATTGGAGGACCAATTGAGCGACTTCATGCAGAAGGAGGACAGCTACCTGCTGAACTTCGGCTACCAAGGCTGCATGAGCACCATCGAGTCGCTCCTCTCCCGCCACGATGTGTTGGTATACGACAGCGAGAGCCACGCCTGCATGGTGGACGGTGCCCGCCTGCACCAAGGCAAGCGCTTCGTGTTCAAGCACAACGACATGGAGAGCTTCGAGAAGATGCTCGAACATGCCCGCAAGGTGACCGAGCGCACCGGCGGCGGCATCATGGTGATGACCGAAGGCGTGTTCGGCATGGGCGGCGACCAAGGCAAGCTGAAAGAGATCGTGGCCTTCAAGGAGAAGTACAACTTCCGCCTCTTTGTCGACGATGCCCACGGTTTTGGCCAATTGGGTGAGAAAGGCCGCGGCACTGGCGATGCACAAGGCGTGCAGGACCAGATCGACGTGTACTTCGGCACTTTCGCCAAGGGCATGGCCACCATCGGCGCCTTCGTGAGCGGACCCGAGGATGTGATGATGTACCTGCGCTACAACATGCGCAGCCAAGTCTACGCCAAGAGCCTGCCTATGCCTATCGTCATCGGCGCCATCAAGCGTTTGGAGATGATGCGCACCCGCCCAGAGTTCAGCAACAAACTGTGGGAGATCACCAACACACTGCAAAACGGACTTCGCAAAGCGGGCTTTGACTTGGGCAAGACCAACAGCTGCGTGACGCCTGTGTACATGCACGGCGGCATTCCCGAAGCCACCAACGCCATTGTGGATCTACGCGAGAACATGGGTGTGTTCTGTAGCATCGTGGTGTACCCCGTGATCCCCAAAGGTGAGCTCCTGCTACGTTTGATCCCCACCGCTGCGCACAGCCTCGAAGACGTGCATTACACCATCGCCAGCTTCACGAAAGTGAAGGAGAAGATGGCTGCCGGGGCTTACAAGAGCGATAAGGTGGCTACCGTTTAAGTACGGCCCAAGACCACATGAAAAGGCCTCCTTCCGGAGGCTTTTTCGTTTGTGGGGCGCGGAAAGTCAGGTGCCTATCCTTGACTCGGATCCATGGATATGCGAAGAATACCCCCTTTATTCTCCGCAAAATATGCGGAGAATAGCCGTGCCTTTCTCCGCACAATGCCCACCTAAATCCACCAACGACCGGACTGGCCGACCTTCACTTGGGACGCAGAGCGACTCGCTCCCTTGCTCGTCCGTGTGCGCGCACTACAGGGACGCTTGTTGGGACAGATGGCATCCATCGGTTTCGACTTGCGCAAGGAGGCCAACCTGAGCACCATGACCTTGGATGTGCTACGCACCAGCGAGATCGAAGGCGAGGTACTAGATCCTGAGCAGTTTCGGTCATCATTGGCTCGGCGCCTTGGGATGGACATTGCAGGGGCAGCCCCTGTAGACCGCAATGTGGAAGGCATCGTGGAAATGATGCTCGATGCCACGCAGCATTTCGAGCGGCCACTTTCCGCTGAACGGCTTTTTGGTTGGCATTCGGCACTCTTTCCTACCGGGCGCAGCGGCATGCACAAGATCCTGATGGGTCGCTGGCGCGATGACTCCACCGGCCCAATGCAAGTGGTGTCCGGTGCCATGGGACGGGAGCGGGTGCATTACGAAGCTCCGGCAGCTGCACTGGTGAAGAAGGAAATGACCGGCTTTATCAAGTGGGTGAATACCGGTTCGGGGCCACGTCCGAGCACCCAAAAAAGCCTGGACCCCTTGATCAAAGCTGGGCTGGCCCACTTCTGGTTCGTTACGCTTCACCCCTTCGAGGATGGCAATGGTCGCATCGCGCGCGCCATCGCCGATCTGCTGCTAATGCGCGCGGGCGTCGCTCCGAGCGGAGCCGAGGAGTCAGATCAGCGCTTCTACAGCATGAGCGCCCAGATCCGCACCGAACGCGAACAGTACTACAGCGTGCTGGAATCGAGCCAACGTGGTGACGTGGATGTGAGCGCTTGGTTGCACTGGTTCTTGAACTGCCTGCAACGCGCATTGGAGTATTCAGAACACACGCTCGCTGCAGTATTGAACAAGCATCGTTTCTGGAATTCATGCGCGCGAACGGTTCGAAACCCACGACAAATAAACGCGTTGAACCTACTGCTCGATGGCTTCGAGGAGGATCTCAATTCCAGCAAGTGGGCGAAACTGACGAAGTGTTCGCCGGATACGGCATTGCGGGATATCCATGACCTCGAGAAGAAAATGATCCTGACCAAAGGCGAGGGCGGCGGAAGAAGCACGCATTACGTGCTGGCGGGCGCGTGATCACCCAAGTATTCGAGCTTGGACAGGTCGAGTGTAGGTGTAGGAGGCACTACCACCCTTTCGCAACAGTTACATACCACCAGGCAGCTTCATTGCCCTCTGCATTCGAGCCGCGCTTGGTTGCGAACGCCTCTGACGAACGCATGTTTTGGGAGCCCGGCTACTTCCAAGCTGAAGTTCACAAGAACTGCATCTTAGCGCGTAGGTGTGATTTTTGTGGAGGGTGCGAGGCAATGGTGCGGTGGGGTGGGGTGATAGAATCTCATGTATGGACGGCAATGGACAGTGATGAACTCGCCGTGTCCATCGCTGCCCGATACCATTCATTCCCTTTACCTGAGCCGATGACCGCTGCTTGTGGAAAACTCCCACCCTTCCACCCCACCCCCACCCGGTAACTTCGGCCACCCAGAAAGCACATCTTAGAGTTCAGTTGTCAGGTCAGAGCTGCGGAGCAACGCTCACCAGCGTGTAGACCGACAACTAACTTCTGACAACTGCCTCCCTGAGTCCCGCCATGCAGTTCTCCCACCTCCACGTCCACACCCAGTTCTCTCTCCTCGACGGCGCTGCGGCCATCCCCAACCTGTACAAAAAAGCCTTGGCGGATGGGCAGCCGGGATTGGCCATCAC
>Ga0105045_10002204_pt1 | contig 16352 bp, 17 predicted proteins | sample MAT02_FD_78089 | JGI IMG/M metagenome (GOLD analysis project Ga0105045, IMG submission 78089) | Freshwater microbial communities from Lake Fryxell liftoff mats and glacier meltwater in Antarctica - MAT-02 (megahit assembly) | ecosystem: Environmental > Aquatic > Freshwater > Ice > Liftoff...
AAAAAGTATTCAATTGGATTTCTTTTGAAACCGTTTCTTTAATAGCTCGCCCTTTCAATAGAGCTATACGCCAGGCATCCTGATTTTTAATTTCTCAGCTTCTATTTCTACAGTGAAATTCCTGGGCAATACAATTGGTTCTCCATCTACATGGCCGGCAGTTTCAGTCTGTAGATTGATTTCTAAACTTTTGTAAACTGACATTTTACAGAACCTGTTTTCTTCTAATTTTTTATTTAACAATCTGTAAGAGAGTACAATGCCTTTATGAAAAGGAAAAGGAAAAATCTGTGTAACATTCAAAAGACCGTCAAAAATGGAAGCGCCTGGAGCAATAAATGCATTGTTTCCATATTGGCTTCCATTGGCAAAAGTTAAAGTAAAAATGCTGGTCTTGCCTCCATCAATGGAAATTTCCAGAGGTTTAAATTTCCCATAAGCTTTGGATGCGGACAACAGATATTGTAAAAATCCACGTGTCTTTTGCTGACTAAATATTTGGGCAACAGTCCCCTCAAAACCTATCCCAGCCGCCAGAAAAAAGTAACTATTATTAATTTTTCCAACATCCATAAACTCAAAATCTCCTTTAAGCAATTGAATTAATGCAATTTCAGCATTCATAGAAAGCCCGATATGCCTTGCCAGGCCATTTCCAGAACCTATTGGAACAATGCCCAAACTGGTTTCAGAGCCTATTAAACCAATAGCAGTTTCATGCATTGTGCCATCTCCTCCTACTGCAATACAGAGTTCAACTTTCTCATTTACAGCTTTATGTGCAAGTTCGGTTGCATGTCCAGGGCCTTTTGTAAACCATGTTTCAATTTCGTATTGACCCAAAGTTTCACGCTTACATGTACTTTCCAGCATTTGAACAAGGCTGGATTTTTCTTTTAAAGTGCCTGAATTGGGATTAACAATAAATACGATTTTTCGATTCACGGTCTGAATAACTCAAAGTTTTTTTGGTCTAAGAGCGCTTTTCTTCTGGATATTTCAAGTTCAAAGCCATTTATTATTTCTATATCAGCATAAACCAGACCCATAATTATGTTTTTAATTTTGACAAAAATAGGAAGAAAACTTTAGCCATTTTATTTTGAAGAATTTTCAATATTCTTTGAAATAAAAATAGCCCTGAATTTCAGGGTTGGTAAATGTTATTAAATAAATAAACCAGAAACCAAGCCTTAGCACCACCAACAATTTCAATACAAAGTTGTAATACCAGACTGTCTCGTTCTGTTAGATTTTAATTTGCGTTCTTTCAAAAGTTCACCATCATTTTCAGCTGCCTCGTCCATATTGGTCATTCTGGCTCCAAGTTCGGAAGCATTGCTATCCAAAACAGCTTTGATCAATTGCATATCCAATATCTTTAGAATCAACTCACTAAGAATGCTTTCCTGGTCTGCATCATATAAATAATCTACCGCTAAACCAATTAAATTTGCCATCAAGTAAAACTGTTAATTGCCAATTTTTTTGTAGAGGGATAATTTGGAAGACAACTTAAATTTGAGCAAATAATATATATTCATTTTTTTTGATAGATTTAAAAAGTCTATGTTTGCCATAGATTATTAAAAATAAACACTTAAATTAGTGAGTAACAAATTATTACAAGTTAGGCCAACAATTGAGCATAATCAATTTTTCGTTTTTTCTGAATCTGTTCTTAATGCAATCTATTGGTTTACGATCAGTTTCATAGTTCTGTTGCGATTTATGAATTTAGATTTTCAAAGCCCTTGGGTTGATGAAATATATACTTTATTTGATGCGAATCCTAATTTGACAATTAGTGAGTTATTTCTCAACATTACTACAAGCGAGGTCCATCCGCCTATTTATTTCTTTCTTATTCATGTGTGGTTTAAGATATTTGGTTTTTCTTTTGATCTTCTTAGGTTTTTCAGTGCATTCTTTTCCGTAATATGCCTTAGTCTTGTATTCATTCTCACTAAGTTGCTTTTCAATATAAGAGCTGCCAAAATTGCTTTGCTTTTTTTATCTGCGAACAGTTGCTTTTACGAATTTTCACAGGAAGGACGTTCTTACACATTCTTTTTGTGTTTTCAAACTCTTTCAATTATAATGTTGATTTTATATCATAAGTCTAAGCAATATATTTTTATAATTTTACTTACGGTATCTAATATTATCCAGCTTTACACTAGCTATTTTGGATTATTTAGTATTGCTTCTCAAGGATTAATAGTTTTATTGTGGTATATCATATCTCGCGAGAAGTTAGCCTTATGGCATTTGGTTATTTCTTATACATTTGTTGCACTTTCTTTTGTACCGTGGCTTCCCTTTACATCATCAAGATATAGGACAACCGATTTATGGATACAAGTAAAACCACTTTCGGAGTTATTATTGTTCGCATTAAATTTCTTGCTGCCTCACTTGTATTTAAAAGTATGTTTGGTAGCTGGATTACTAATTTCTGCTGTATCCAGCTTGTTTAGAAAACAATTTGAATTGATTATTTTAATGGCTTGGCCGTTTTTTTTCATCTCTCTTGCGTATCTATTTTCTGTTTATGTTACACCAATTATCACTTGGAAATATTTTGTCTTTATTCTTATTCCTCTTATAATTTTAGTTTCTTATGGTTTCTCAGTTCTTCATTGGTGGTGGTTACGCTATCCTTTATTACTTTTATTCGTTGGTTTTTCATCTCAGGCTACATTTTGGAAATATTCGCAGAATTATAGAGTTACCAAATCGGAATTTTACTCTCTTATGAATTTTACCTCTAACACCATGCCTGAATTGCCAATGTTAGCCCGTGAAGTGAAACACGTGGAATGGTTTAACAACTTTAATAATTTCAACCTTGACATTGTGTCTGTAGATAGCATGTTGAAATATAAAATAATGGCCAATTCATCATTAAAAAATGGTTGGTGGGAATTACATACGCATAGGCCATTTTTAACTGACTCTCTAGTTTCAAGGATATCTATCATTGATTCATTTTGTCATTTTAATTATTCAAACTTCAGTTCGCTTGATTTGTGGGTGCCAGCCTCAAAGGTATTGCCAATTATTCAAAAGAATACTGATAGTGAACGTATTAAATATACATTTGAAAATGGAAAAGCTCAGAAAGTATGTCTTATTTTCTCAATTGCTTCTGGTTTGAGCTATTACGATGATTCCCGTATTGAGGTTAAATTAAATAAGCAAAGCAAGTCATATCGACTTCAATACCAAAATGGAATATATAGTTGTAATTTCTATGCGCCTGCTGAAAAATTTGAAATAGAATTCAGGAATGCTGACAAAAGAAAAAGTGTTATGGATAAAGTTAATTTAACAGGTTTAGTTTGTATCAGATCTTTAGATAATATGGAATAAAGGACAACTCGAAATCCATTTACATCATAAAATTCATTAGCTGTCCGACACTATTTTTTTTAAGTATTGTGCTACTCAAAGTAGAAATACTCATTTTGAAAATGAATCATAAAATAGCTGGACGAGAAACAGGTTTGATACTTGGTTTCTTAAATAAAACAATCTGAAAGTACTGAAATTTAGAGCTTTTAGATTGTTTTATAGAAATTAGCTAGAAACCAAAGCCTCAGCACCGCCCACAATCTCAAGGATTTCTGTGGTAATAGCAGCCTGACGGGTCCTGTTATACATCAATTTGAGTTCTTTCAAAAGTTCTCCTGCATTTTCAGTTGCCTTATCCATCGTAGTCATTCGGGCGCCGTGCTCAGAAGCATTGCTATCCAATACCGCTTTAAACAATTGCATACCCAATGCTTTTGGAATCAATTCTGTAAGAATACTTTCCTGATCAGGCTCATAAATGTAATCAACACTCACACCAGTGTTTCTAGAAGTTTGAGAGGTAAAAGGCAGCAATTGCTCTTCTCTAACAATTTGTGTAGCTACGTTTTTAAACTCATTGTAAGCCACAATCACTTTGTCAAAGGTTTTATCGGCAAATCCGTTCATTATCCACTTGGCAGCCTTTTGTACGTTGGCATATTTAAGATCAGAGAAAATAAGATGATGCTCTCCATTAACTCTCGGCATTCTTTTACTAAAATAATCGTAGCCTTTTTTGCCGATACACAATATTGAAACTTCCTTTCCTGCATATTCATTGTGATAAAGATGCGAAACTGATTTGATGATATTGGTATTAAAAGCTCCGCAAAGTCCTCTGTCAGAAGTAATACAAACCAACAAAATATGTTGTGGGTCTCTTACCTCCATGAAAGGGCTTTCGAAATCTGTTCCAGCTGCTGCAGACAAATTTTGCAACAAAGCACTTAATTTCTGGCTGTACGGTCGCATTTGTGTAATGGCCTCTTGTGCTCTTCTCAACTTGGCAGCGGCCACCATTTTCATGGCTTTGGTTATCTGTTGGGTAGAGTTAACCGACTGAATTCTTATCCGTACTTCTTTTAAATTTGCCATTTATTTCTGTTTGTCTTTCCTACCTCAATTTTTGAATTCAGGATATTTGACTAATAGAGAGATGCTATTTCCTTTGCTACTCTTTTCAAAACATCTGTTTGTTCTGCGTCAAGTTTGCCTTTTCTTAAACCTTCCAAAGTTTCTTTGTGGCCAGATGTTAAAGTAGCAAGGAATTTTTTCTCAAATTCTTTTACCTTACCTACTGGTACATTGTCAATCAAACCTGTAGTACAGGCATATACAATGGCCACTTGTTGTTCAACAGGTACTGGAGAATACTGATTTTGTTTCAACATTTCAAGGTTTCTCTTTCCTCTTTCAATGGTCAATTTTGTTGACGCATCCAGATCAGAACCAAATTTTGCAAATGCCTCAAGTTCACGATATTGTGCCTGGTCAAGTTTTAATGTGCCCGCTACTTTTTTCATAGACTTGATTTGCGCATTTCCTCCAACCCGTGATACCGAAATACCTACGTTAATGGCAGGGCGAATACCTGAGTTGAAAAGGTTTGTTTCCAGAAATATCTGTCCGTCTGTAATTGAAATCACATTCGTCGGGATGTATGCAGAAACATCACCTGCCTGCGTTTCAATAATTGGAAGTGCTGTTAATGAACCTCCACCTTTAACAAGATGACGAATAGACTCAGGTAAATCGTTCATAGCTTGAGCGATAGAATCTGAAGCATTAATTTTAGCAGCTCTTTCCAGCAGACGACTGTGCAAATAAAACACGTCACCAGGGAACGCCTCACGTCCTGGAGGACGACGAAGTAAAAGAGATACCTCCCGGTAAGCTACAGCTTGTTTTGACAAATCATCATAAACAACCAAAGCTGGTTTGCCCAAATCTCTGAAAAACTCGCCAATAGCTGCACCCGTAAATGGAGCAAAAAACTGGGTAGGAGCAGGGTCAGCAGCACTTGCGGCAACTATAACTGTATATGGAAGTGCGCCACCTTTTTCAAGGGCATTTACAACCTGAGCAACTGTAGATGCTTTTTGACCAATGGCTACATAAATACAATAAACTGGCTCACCTTTGTCATAAAATTCTTTTTGATTGATGATGGTGTCAATCGCAACCGCACTTTTGCCTGTTTGTCTGTCACCAATAATCAATTCCCGCTGGCCTCGGCCAATTGGAATCATTGCATCAATCGCTTTGATACCTGTTTGAAGAGGCTCTGTTACAGGTTGTCTGTAGATAACACCTGGCGCTTTTCGCTCCAATGGCATTTCATACAATTCGCCTTCCAGTTTTCCTTTTCCATCTATTGGATTTCCTAAACCATCCACTACACGACCACAAAGACCAAATCCAGTCTTCACAGAAGCGATTTTTCCTGTTCTTTTTACGGTATCACCTTCTTTTACAAGAGATGAATCGCCAAATAAAACCGCTCCTACATTGTCTTCTTCAAGGTTCAATACCAGGCCGGTTAGTCCATTTGGAAAAGTGAGAAGTTCTCCTGATTGTGCTTTGGTAAGACCGTAAACACGGGCTACACCATCTCCAACCTGAAGCACGGTTCCCGTTTCTTCAAGTTCGGCCTCTGTTTTTGCATTGGCCAATTGTTCTCTCAAAATTGCGGATATTTCATCCGGTCTGATATCTGCCATAATAGATGTACTTGGAAAGTTCTTTTTTAAATTAAATCAATTTTAGGGACATAGCTGTGGTCAATCAGCTCACTTCCAATTTTGGACAGCTTTGTTTTTACCGACTCATCAAATTGTAAATCACCAACCTTAATAATGTATCCGCCAATGAGTGATGGATCAATTTTAATAGTTACTTCAATTTTACCTCCAGCCATTTTTTCTCCTTTTTCAGTGAGAAGGGCCAAAATTTCAGGTGTTAATGGTGCTGCTGAAATAATCAGGCAATCTTTGAGGCCTTTTTGTTTTTTATCTTCTTCAATAAAAGCTTTGGCAATTCCACCTAGCTCAAAATCTCTGCCTTTTTCCAGAATCAATTTGAAAAAAGAACTGGTAATAGGTTGGAAGTGAGGTGCAAACAATTGATTAAGAATGGCCTGCTTTTTAGAGCTATTGATAATTGGACTGTTGATTACCGAAGCCAGATTTTGATTTTCTGCAATTGTTTTCTGATAGGTTTTAATATCTTCCAAAACTTCCGTTACATTTCCTTTCTCTTTGGCAAGAGAGTAAAGCGACTTGGCGTACCGTTCTGAAACTTTATGATTAGACATTATTGGATTATCAAATATTAGTTTCTTGAACTTGGATTTGCTAACAAATCTTTAACCAATTGTTGCTGAGCGGCATCTGTTGAAAGATTTTTTCGAATTACTTTTTCTGCTATTTGAAGAGAAGTACTGGCAAGATAATTTTTCAATTCGGCCAAAGCAGCTTCTTTACTGATCTCTATTTCTTCTCTTGCCACTTTAATCATTGCATTGGTATCTTTCACCGTTCTATCTTTAGCGTCCTGTATCAAAGTATTGGCCATGTGCTGCGCTTCCTGCAATAATTTATCTTTTTCTTTTCTTGCTTCAATTAAAAGCTTCTCATTGTCAGCCTTTAAACCTGACAATTCTTCTTTGGCTTTTCTGGCTTCAGAAAGTGCACTTTCTATGCTCTCTTCCCTTTCCTTCAAACCTGACATTATTGGTTTCCATGCAAACTTTGATAATATAAAGAATACGGCAATAAAGGTCAATAATTGCCAGAAAAGGAGCCCAAAATCGGGGGTAACTAATTCCATTTTATAAGCTAGATGATTCTAAAATTTAAAAAATAGCCCCAGTCTTTTGAACCGGGGCTTTTCCAATTACTTGTTCATGATTAAGAAGCAGATAACTGCTGCAAAAAGAGCCACACCTTCAATCAAGGCAGCGGCTACAATCATGGCACCCTGGATTTTTCCGGAAGCTTCAGGTTGACGGGCAATACCTTCAACGGCAGAACCACCAATTTTACCAATTCCAAGTCCTGCACCCAATGTAACAAGACCTGCACCAATACCTGCGCCCATGATATCAAATCGGGCTACTTCCATTAACAAAGCGAAAATTGTGCTAAGCATTACGTATATATATTTAAACTAAAAAAAAACTAATTAATGGTGGTCGTCTCCATGCTCATGTTCTGCAACTGCCTGACCAAAATACATGGCTGACAACAATGTAAAAACATACGCTTGAAGCAAGGCTACAAACAATTCCAGCAAGCTCATCACTGATGCAAACATAGTAGCTGCTACTCCAACAACCGCACTTTTGAAAATAAATATGAGACCTAAAAGACTTAGAATGATAACATGGCCTGCAGTAATGTTGGCAAACAATCGAACCATCAATGAAAATGGTTTGGAAACAATTCCTACCAATTCAACTGGAATCATAATTGGTCGCAACCAAAGTGGAATACCTGGTGTCCATAAAATATGAATCCAATAATCTTTATTTCCTGAGAATATTGTGATTAAAAGTGTAATTAAGGCAAGACTAAAAGTAACTGCAATATTACCGGTAAGATTCGCACCACCTGGCATAAGGCCCAGCATATTATTAAACCAGATAAAAAAGAAGACTGTTAATAAATAAGGAAGGAATTTTTCATGTTTCTTTCCAATATTAGGAATAGCGATTTCATCTCTTATAAAGACGATAATTGGCTCAAAAAACGATTGAATACCAGCAGGAGCTGCTCCTTTTCTCTTTTTGTAACCAGCGGCTACAGTAAAGAAAACCGAGAATAAAATAATGACACTCAACATTAGGGAAGCGACATTTTTTGTGATCGATATATTGTAAATTTTAACACCTCCGTTAGCTTCGTTTGGATCTTTTGACCCCGAAACAAAACGTCCACTTTCAGTTGAAATAATTTTACCATGGTGGTCAGCCTGATAACCATGGTAAATAGGCATATCGTGTGATTCTCCATGGTTTTTCAATTTAGAAAAAGAAAACATTTCCAATCCACGGTCGGATGAATAAAGGATAACAGGAAGATTGATGCTTAAATGCGTTTGTCCTATTGTTGCAAAGTGCCACTCATGTGCATCACCAATGTGGTGAAAAATCATGCTGGAAATATCGAACTTTTTTTCTTCAACCTGGGCTTCTTCTGAAGCATTTGCTGCAAAACCAAGGCAGATGCCTAAAAGCAGGAATATCTGTAAGAACTTGGTTTTGAAAGGATTACTCTTCATTAAGGCGTGTTTTCTCTCGAATTGGGGCGCAATATAGAGAGAAACCTGCTAATTTCCAGAAATTCAAAAGCTAAATATGTAAGAACGAAAACAAGTGCAGCTTCATTTTCAGGCCCAAAGTGATTAACAATATAAACCAGAAACAGTGTTAATGAGCCCAGCATTTTTATCACCATGCTTAAAAGAAAAATCATTAACGGCGGTTGATCAAGAATTTGTTCAAATTTAAGGGATAAGAAAAAGGTTAACAAGAAAATTAAGCCAATACCAGGAACAAAAAAATTGATTCCAGCTTCACAAAATACTGATAATGAGGGTTGTTTTTTTAAAAGGAAAAGAATTCCGTAAAGAAATATTCCCAGGGCTAATATTTTTTTCAAATCATGATGCCGTTTTGGTACCGTCAAATGAAAAGATGCTTTTTGATTTTAAGAATAAGATTTCATCGAATGATTAAAAATTGACGATCAAAATGTATGTTCTGGCGAATGTCTAAAGTCGAAATATTTTTATACAAATGCATATTTGATCCTGGTTTTGTTTTTATTTTGGTATTCTCCCCTGGAAAATTATCGGGTTTCAACTTTTTCCAAAAAAACTTCCATCAATTTTTCGATCTTATCAACTTCAATCAAAAATCCATCGTGTCCATAAATGGACTTGATTTCATTATACACTGCATTTGGAATTATATCTGCCAATAGTTTTTGTTCTTCCACCGGAAATAGATAATCGGAATCAATTCCAATTACAAGTGTATTTGCAGTAATGAATTGAAGTGCCTTTTTAATACCATTTCGTCCCCTGCCGACATGATGACTATCCATGGTTTGGCTTAAACGGGTGTAGCTAAATGCATTAAATCGTAATGCTAGTTTTTCTCCTTGATATTGTTGGTAAGCAACTGATTTCCAGGTTTCTGGCAGGGTATCATCCAGCTCATTTGTTTGAGTTTGACCATATATTTTGTAGTTGCGGTAGGAAAGTAAACCAATGGATCTTGCAGCTTTCATGCCGTTCCTTCCTGCGTTTGGCTTGTTTTCATTCCATGTTTGGTCCGCACAAATAGCCATCCGTTGGCTTTCATTAAAAGCAATTCCCCAGGCAGAATGTGATGCGTTGGTTGCTGTAATGATAAGATTTTCAATGCGATTTGGTTGAATTATGGCCCATTCCAGGGCTTGCTGTCCACCTAGAGAACCGCCAAGAAGAATTTCTATATTTCCGATTTGAAGATAATCTGCCAAAAGAATGTATGACTGCACAATATCCCGAACTGTAAAAATTGGGAAATCATGAAAATAAGATTCTCCTGTTTTTGGGTTAATTGATAATGGCCCTGTGCTTCCATAGCATGAGCCAGGAATATTTACACATATAATAAAATGGGTTTCTGGGTTTAATATTTTTCCAGCTCCTATTGCACCTGGCCACCATTCTTCTACATTGGAATTGGCCGAAAAGGCATGGCAAACCCAGATAACATTATTTTTTTCTGCATTTAATGTACCATAAGTATGGTAGGCAAGGCTTAGTTGAGGAAATACAAACCCTGATTCCAGCTTAAATTCCTTGTCAATTATAAAAGTTTTGTGTTGCATAGGCAGAAAATACAAAAGGGCTGAATGAATATCCAGCCCTGGTTTTTAAGTTGAAATTTAAATGAGAACTGCCTTCAGTGCTTCTGCAAAAGCTTGTTCGAAGTCTTCTTTTATATCATCCAGATGTTCTATGCCAACTGAAACCCGTAATAAAGTTGGCGAAACTCCAGCCGAAAGCTGTTCAGCTTCAGACATTTGCTGGTGTGTTGTGCTTGCTGGCTGAATAATTAATGTTTTGGCATCCCCTACATTTGCCAAATGGCTAACCAGTTTCAGACTATTGACAAATGCAGAAGCAATTTCCTTATCACCTTTCAGTTTAAAAGAAAGCACGCCTCCAAAACCATTTTTCAAATATTTTTTTGCAAGTGTATTGTATGGACTTGATTCCAAACCTGGATAGTTTACAGATTCTACCTCTTCTCTGGTTTCCAGCCATTTTGCGAGTGCCAATGCATTTTCAACAGTTCTTTCTACCCTAAGTGACAGCGTTTCAATACCTTGAATCAATTGCCATGAATTGAAAGGTGAAATGGATGGACCAAAATCACGCAGCCCTTCAACCCGTAAACGAATAGCAAAAGCTATGTTGCCAAATGGACCGTCAGTGCCGAAAACATCCCAAAACTTTAGGCCATGGTATCCTTCTGAAGGTTCAGTGAACTGTGGATATTTGCCATTTCCCCAGTTGTAATTTCCGCCATCTATCACAATGCCACCTACTGAAGTCCCATGTCCACCTATCCATTTGGTAGCAGAAGCTACAACCACTGCAGCGCCATGTTCCAAAGGACGGAAAAGATAGCCTCCAGCTCCAAAAGTGTTGTCAACTATTAAAGGGAGGTCGTATTTTTTTGCTAATGCTGAAATTGCTTCAAAATCAGGAATATTAAACCCTGGATTGCCTATAGTTTCCAAATACAACGCTTTTGTGTTGCCATCTATCAGTTTTTCGAATGAGTCTGGATTGTCGCCTTCTGCAAAACGAACTTCTATCCCAAGACGTTTGAACTGGACTTTGAACTGGTTGTAAGTACCGCCATAAAGAAAGGAGGTAGAAACAATATTTTCTCCTGAGTTTACAATATTGGTAATGGCTAAAAACTGAGCGGCCTGGCCTGAGGCAGTAGCCACCGCTGCAACACCACCCTCCAAAGCTGCCAGTCTTTTTTCAAAAACATCGGTCGTTGGGTTCATTAATCTGGTGTAGATATTTCCAAATTCCTTTAAAGCAAAAAGGTTGCCTCCATGTTCGACACTTTTGAAAACATAAGAAGTTGTCTGGTACAAAGGCACAGCTCTTGATTGAGTTGTTGAATCAACCTCCTGGCCAGCATGAAGTTGTAGTGTTTCGAATCTTAGTTTTTTTGACATGTTATTTTCTTTTTATGTTTCTTAAAAAAATATAAATGCAAATAAAGGCAATGTTTTTTTAAAATCTACTATTCAGGTGGATTAATAAGTTTCTATTTTGGAATTGATATGTAGCCTTAATACAGATTGATTAAGGCCACAAAACTCATTGCTGGATTTTAAAGTATTACCCGTTATTCTTCTGAATTTGGATAAAACATGTGAAGTTATGTAATTTAACTAATTGATTAACAGATTATTAAGAAATATTTTTCTATTAAATATTTCTTAATAATCTGTGCCAATTACTGCATAAAAGGCTCTATTGGCTGGGTGTGCTCATTTTTTAAGAATATGGCTCTTTCGGCTTCATTTTCAAAAATATAAACAGCATATCCACCCCAACCGCCACCGCAGTATTTTTTGCCTAGCTCGTTGTAAGAAGCCAATATATCCATTCCTTCACCGTATTGCATGTTGAGCGTAATATTCACTGCTTCAGCAAGTTCTATTATATTTTCATTTCCGGGGGCCACTGCTTTTCTTGCCAATCTTCCTGCTTCATATATGGCATCAAAATCTCTGGTCAGGTCTGTTTTTTCGTACGTTACGTGGTTCTTTCCAGTCCAGAAAAGCGCCATTTTTCCCGAAAGGAAGTTGCCTGATGTTTTAAATTCCAGTTCCGGTCTTTGGCCTGATTTCCAGACGCATAGTCCGGTTTCTTTGATAACGGCAGGATCTTGCCAGCCAACACCCAGATTCAATTCTGATTCTACACCGTTTTTGCCCATCAAAATGGCGTAAGCTGCTGATCCTCCCAGACCTCCGCCTATTTCAAAAGGCCATTCGTGCAAACTTACTTTAGGTGTGATGGCACAATTGACAATATAGCCACCTGCTCTGGAAAGCTTTGGAACATCTAACCAACCGCCAGCGAAATCTACCCGCAACGGTAATTCGTGCGGTGCTTTTATATAGTTAATAATCTCTGTTGTAGAAACCTTTTCATAGTTCAGTGTTTTTGGAAGGGCTATATATTCTGCGCCAACTTGCGCACAAAGAGCCCTTTTTTCTACTTCAAACTTGTCGTCTTCTGTAACTACCAGAAGGTTTGGCTTTAGTCTTAAAAAGTGAGATTTAAAATCAAGACCAATAATTTCATCATCACCCACTACCACTTCATCTATCATGGTAAGAGATTCAAGCAGCCTTTGTTTGTGGTAAACAGGGAGCGAAGATTTTCGGTTTTTATGGATTTTCAAGGACTTCTCTCCTGCAAAAGATACAATCAAGTGGTCTCCCAGCGATTTGGCCTGGGTGAAAAATTCAACATGTCCGCCATGGATAATGTCGTAACATCCTGATACAAAGACTTTTTTCATTTTTTACAACTAATTCGGCTGCAAAGAAACACAAGCCTTGGAATTTGATTGGTAGGGGAGGGGAAATATTTTGAATTTTAAAGGCCAAAGGTTTGAATATGAGGCAACAAAAAAGGTCGGGTTTAAGCTTTTGTGGTGGTGGTGGTCAGGTTGCGGCCCCGATAGAAGTGGAAATCCTTTTTTACCCCATTTGTCGCTTTTCGACAAGCTCAAGATGACAAATGGGGTAAAAAAGATTGGAACGGATAGCGGGAATTGTCCGCCCAAAAATAAAATTTTAGTTGAGATTCAGATAATAGAATGGTTTTGTGTTGTGAAACCAATATGCTGAAATTATGAGAGAATGATGCGTATTCCGATTCAAGGAAAAGTTTAACTTTATTTTTCTGCTTTTTTTAGTAAATGGGTGTAGATAGTATCCATCATAGCTATATTTTTGGCATAAAACCTAAAGCTCCTTTTGACCATTCCAGTGTCTGTTTTGTGCTTTTTCATGAGGTCTTTTTCAAGCACCGGAAACAATTGGCTGAGGGTATCCTGGCGAATTCCAGAAGTTTGTAGTTTGGCTTCCAGTTCATGGAGGTCGTATAAATATCTTTCCATTTTTGCAATTGGCAAAACATTTTTTGGAATCTGAACTTTGCTTTCTTCTGAAGTGCAGGCAAATAAACCTGATAAAATAGAAACAATCAGTAAATTTAATATCGTTTTCACTTAAACTTCTTCAGTGGTTAATTGCTTCTCATAAAGCTCTTTATATGCACCTTGAACCAGTATCAATTGCGCATGGTTGCCTTGTTGGATGATCCTTCCTTCGTCCAGAACCAGAATGTTTTCAGCCATTTTAACAGATGAGATTCGATGAGAAATGATGATGGTGGTTTTGTCTTTCATTTCCTTTTTTAGATGTCGCAAAATTATATTTTCAGTATTGGTATCAACAGCTGAAAGGCAATCGTCCAGAATTAGAACTTTGGGATGCAGCACCAAGGCCCTGGCAATGGACACCCGCTGTTTTTGCCCACCTGAAAGGGTAATGCCGCGTTCTCCAATAATGGTATCGTATCCTTTTTCAAAACCCAGCACATTTTCATGCAAATCGGCTTGCTCGCTTGCTTTCAGAATAGATGCTTCGCTTAGGTTTACATTTCCAAATTTGATATTGTTTCTAATTGTATCTGAAAAAAGGAAAACATCTTGAGGTACATATCCCAATTGTTTTCTCAAAATACCTGGTTCGTAGTCTTTAACCGGTTCATTGTCAATCAAAAGCTCACCTTGCGAAACGTCGTATAGTCTGCAAATCAAATTGGCAAGTGTGGACTTTCCAGAACCTGTGGTGCCCAAAATGCCAATACTTTGGCCGGCATTTACTGAAAATGTGATGTCTTTTAATGCTGTAATTCCAGTATCGGGATAGGTGAAAGAAACATTTTTGAAATCTATTTTGCCTTTGATTTCTGTTTTTAAATTTTTAGCTGAGGTTAATGTTGTTTTGTAGTTAAGAAACTCATTGATACGCGATTGGCTTACGGCTCCTCTTTGGGCTATGCTGATAACCCATCCCAAAGAGGTAACAGGCCAGGTGAGCATGTTTACATAAATGAGGAACTCGGCAATGTTACCTGTGGTTATTTTACCAGCCATTACCTGCTGACCTCCAATATAAATGGTTAAAATAGAACTGGTTCCGATCAGAGTCATGATGATGGGGGCAAACCAGGAATTGATATTTCCCAATTGAATAGATCTTTTAAGGTATTCGTCTGATTCAGCTGTGAAAAGCATTGCCGATTCTTTCTCTTTGCCAAAAGCTTTTAAAACCCGAATGCCGGAAAAAGCTTCCTGAACAAAAGTTGAAAGGCGGGAAAGGCTTTTCTGAATCTGGTCTGATCGTTTTTCAATTTGATTGTTCAGGAAATAAATAGAAACGGAAAGGATGGGTAAGGGCAAGAGTACATATAGGGTAAATTCTACATTTACTGATGCCATGTAGCTGATTACCATTATAAAAAGTACGATTAAATTGATGCCATACATGATGGCCGGGCCTGTGTACATCCGCACCCGGCCAACATCTTCAGAAATGCGGGCCATTAAATCTCCGGTGCTGTTTTTTCTGTAGAATTCCAGAGGTAGTTGCTGATAGTGGGTATAAATGTCGTTTTTCTGATCGTATTCAATTAGCCGGCACATCACTATAATAGACTGGCGCATAAAGAATAAGAAAAGTCCCCGAAGTAAAGCCATGGCTACAATGAGCAGACCAAACTTAACAACTGCGGTTTCGAAAATGGCATAAAATTTACTTTTGGCCTCTACATCGCTCAGGTTTTTGAATTCCGTTATATTGTTGGCTACAAGGTCGAAAGATTGTCTGACCAGCTGGGCCGGATAGATGGCAAACAGGTTTGAAAGAACGACAAAAACGATTCCCAGCAAAAGGTGATACCGATATCTGAGAAAGTAAATATTAAGTGAGAGAAGAGATTTCAATTTGACCCTTTTGAGGGAATAATGTGCAAAAATAGGGTTTTTGAATTCAAAATTCTGAATTGCTCATATTGAAGTCGGATATTTGCAGATAGGTTTTTAATTTTACAAAACATGATGTATTCAAAAATCAGTTCTATAATTCTATGCAAATGCCTAAGGTGCAGAGAAGGCAACATGTTTACCAATAGCCCTTTCAGTATTCAATTTGGACGGCGGGCATATACACATTGTCCGGTTTGCAATCTTAAATTTGAGCGGGAACCTGGATTTTTTGAAGGTGGTATGTATTTTAATTATGCGCTCAATGTGGCTATTCTGGCCAATTCTGGCTTAGCTACATATTACTTTTTAAATGATCCCAATCCGTATGTATATTTTGGGGTATCGGCATCCATGGTGGTTTTGTTGGTCAGTTTTACCAGTAGGCTGAGCAAATCTTTAATGCTTCATTTGTTTGGAGGCGTAAGCTATGCGCCTGAATTTCAATCGAAAAATACTAAAAAGGAGATAAATATCTAAAAAAATGATGGTACCATTGTTGGAATCCAAAATAGATTATCCCATCTTTGCGGCCCAATTTAGAAAAAGACCATGGGTGTAACTCGATTAAAAAGAAAAGACAGATGAAATAAATCAAAGGCAAATGCCCGTGTGAAACGAATCAAGCAGTTGACCCTTACTCCTGTCATCAAAAAAATAGATGTAGAGGAGCTGAAAAAGTCTTTTTCCGCCGCTGTATAATCTCACAAGCCTCGTTTTAACGGGGCTTTTTTTTTGGTGTATATATTGCTTTTTTAGGTTACGTAGCCGTCTAAATTTATTGTTTTGTTATTCTTTTCAGCCTTGCCCAGACAATTGCATTTTTGTCTGAATCAGGATGGCC
>Ga0105045_10002205_pt1 | contig 16350 bp, 20 predicted proteins | sample MAT02_FD_78089 | JGI IMG/M metagenome (GOLD analysis project Ga0105045, IMG submission 78089) | Freshwater microbial communities from Lake Fryxell liftoff mats and glacier meltwater in Antarctica - MAT-02 (megahit assembly) | ecosystem: Environmental > Aquatic > Freshwater > Ice > Liftoff...
CTATTGGGTTATAGGGTTGGTAAACATATTATCTTTTATCAGCTGGTTCCGGATGACGAAATTGAAGTCATTAGAATATTGCACGAGCGAATGGATCTAAAAAATAAATTAACCGAATAGAAAACCTACACACAGCTTTTCTGTATAGCCCATACCCTTCGGGATACGCACCATACGGTTGTCGTTGTGACAATTAGAATGAGATGAAATCATGAACTTTTATGATTTCAATTGTATTTGTATTGAGCTCGTGTGCAGCTACTGAAGAATGAACAGCTGCCCCGCTATGAGAGCCATATCAGACAATTCTCAAATCGTAGAAGCGAAGTTCTGAGAGATTGACAAGGGTTTCCTGCTTTAGAATTGATGTGGGACTGCGCCAACGGTGACCTACCTCCCCCCCAAAAATTTCGCCACCGCTAAAACCTGCGGAAGCAACGCCTGTTGTCCATCGTTTATGATCGCCCTATCGGCCAGGGAAAGCTTTTGTTCATCTGTCCATTGCGCGGCCATTCGTCGGCTCACGTCGGCTGCGGTCGAACCATCGCGCTGCGTTACCCTTTGGAGTCTTAATTCCACAGGCGCAGTAACCAGAATATTGAAATCCATAAGCTTGTAACCACCCGTTTCAAAAAGGATAGCCGCTTCCTGAAGCACGTAAGGTGCGCCGGAATGCTCCACTAAAAATTGCTCAAAAGCTTCGCGAACTTTTGGGTGAATGAGTGCATTCAACTTTAAGCGCAATTCATCGTTTCCAAAAACCTGTTTGGCTGTAAAAGCCCGGTTCAACCGACCTTCCGCAATGGCACCATCGCCTAAAAGGCTGGCTATTGCCGATTGTAGCCCACCATCCAGTTCCATGAGGTGCTTGGCTACAAGGTCGGCGGAAAAGATGGGGATACCCAGCGTGGCAAAAATACGGGCTACGGTGCTTTTTCCGGCACCAATGCCGCCCGTGAGGCCAATGGCCAGTGGTTTCCTATTTTTTGGCGATGGCTTGCTCATTGACCGTACCATCGGGCGATATAGCCGATTTTTCAACCGTCAGTTTGGTGGCACCGGTGTCCATAATTACCGTGGTTTCATTTATTTCTACCACCTTACCGTGAATGCCGCCTATGGTTACCACCTTCGTTCCCTTGGTAAGGCCTTCGCGAAACTTCCGGGCATCTTTGGCCTTCTTTGCCTGCGGGCGAATCATGAAAAAATAGAAGATGGCAATAATGGCCACCCAAAAAAGCAATTGGATTACGTTGCTACCGCCCAATTCCTGGAGCAGAATACTGTTGATTGTCATGTTAATTGTTGGTTTGCATATTGTCGGGCACCAATATTTGCGCCCGAATAAGGAGTTGAGTGAGATTTGGAATACTGTTGGTTACCACCGAAACGGTCATAACCTGTTCGCCCGATTTTCCCGCGCTGTCGAATTGAACTTCAATAATACCGCCCTCGCCAGGAGCTACGGGTTGACGCGGGTAAGTGCGCGGCACGGTGCAGCCGCAAGAGCCTTTTACCGAAGAAATAACGAGGGGTTCACTACCTTCATTCACAAAGGCAAATTCGTGCGTGGTAACTTCTCCTTGCACAATGTCGCCGGCCAGTACTTCCTTCTTTTCGAAAGCAATAAAAGCCCCCGATTCAATCTCGCCCGCATCATCGGCAGAAGCCGGAATATCAATATACTTTGTACCTACTTTCTTTTCGGTTTCGCTATTGACGCAGCTCATCAGGCCAAGCACGGCAAGCGAGAGACCGATTGATTTACGTAATAAGCCCACGACCTACTTTTTTGATGGTTCCTTCTGCTGTCATTTCTTCAAATATTTTGTCGAGCAGCCCATTTATAAACACGCTGCTCTTGGGTGTACTGTAATACTTCGCCAGCTCAATGTATTCATTTAGGGAAACCTTAACCGGTATTTGTCGAAATTCCCGCGCCTCTGTTAAAGCCATTCGCATAAGCAGCGTGTCCATAAGTGCGATGCGGTCAATCTCCCAATTATCGGCGTGCTTCTTAATGAGCCCTAAGTGTTCCTCACTTTGAACGATGCTTTTTCTGAAAAGCACTTTTACAAATTCCTGCTCGTCTTCATCGGCTTTCCAAAGCGGCAGCAAGGCGTGTGCAGCGCTGGAATCTTCCTGAAAAGTTTTAAAGGTTTTAATAGCCATAGAAGCCACGATGTCGAGATCATCGACCCAAAAAATACTGTGCTCTTCAAAGAAATACTGGAGCGATTCGTGGTTGATGATGTGTCGCTTAAACAGGCGGATAACTACTTCTTTGTCGGAAGCCCAATCGGTTTCGGGCAAATTCATAAATGCCAGGTACTCCTCCGTTTCGATCATATCGCGGTAGATCCTGCGCAAGAGTTCGCCTTCGCCTACCCAATTTACCTTGTGGCGCTCGCTAAGTGCTTTGATAGTAATATTGTCATCGAGCATAAGCAAGAGTCGATTCTCTGCAAATCGACGATTGGGATTAAGGTCGGCCGCTGAGGGGAGTCGTTTCTTGAGCCCTTCCTCGATACGCTGCTCAGCGATGCTTCTAAACTCCGTCATAATAAGCATTAGGAAAATGTACATTTCATACATTTTCTGGATGCTGTGAAACAGGTCTTTCTCTCCTTTTGCTATTTGCGCGTCTTGCGATTGCTCAAAAGCGTAAAGAGCCTGGAGAATTTTTATTCGTAAGTGCCTTCTGTTGAGCATTCTGTGTTAATATTTAGATTGGATACGTGCAATAAAATCTATACTGCTCTGAGCCATTTCGCGTGCTACAGTTTGCGCGGGCTTCTGCCCGTAGGGCATGACGTCGCAGATGCGCTCTGTTTTTCGGTAGGCACCGTCGCGGTAGTAGTGTACTACTTCGGGATCGCACTTAACAAGCCCAGCGTCATTGATTAAGATGGCTGGGGCATACACCGTGTTTCTATCGGCCAGCAGAACCGAATGTAACTCTTCGTCTTCGAGCTGATTGTTGGCCCCACCGGCAATGATGCCGCGGAGGCCTACGGGCGCAACATTGCAGAATTCCACCTGCTCGTGACTCATAACGCTTACATACTCGAGCGGGCCGTATGAGCGGGTTGATGCTTGGAGTTGATCGGTTTCAAACAATGCCATCCTTGCTGTGTTTTTTAGAGGGATAAATAAACGTAGATTTGCGTCCGAATCTTGCTTTAAAGCGCGACAAAAGTACGTTTTTCTTAACAGCTCACGTTCGGCTATTCTCTTTCTAATGTATGCGGGCGCTTTCCCATCTCAATAAATACTTCTGGCATTACAAGTGGCAATTTGTCCTTGGTTTCATTTTCATTGTAGCTTCCAATCTCTTTGGAATTTATGCTCCGAAGTTGGTTCGAGAAGCATTTGATCTCCTCAAAGAGAGCTTGGTGGCGTATGAATCAGGAAATTTTGATGCGTATGAAATGCGCCTTCCGGAATCGATCAAAATTATCTTCGATGCCTTTGGCCTTTCAGAAGAAAGATTTCAAAATATTTCAACTAAAGAGCGGCTCGCGCAGGCCGCAAGCACCGTGGCCTTAATTCTCGCAGGGCTCTACCTGGCGGTTTCCATTGTGAAGGGCATTTTCTTGTTCTTTATGCGGCAGACCATTATTATCACATCGCGGTTGATAGAGTTTGATCTTAAAAACGAAGTTTACGGGCATTATCAGCAGCTTAGCCTTGCTTTTTACAGGCGAAACAACACGGGCGATCTGATGAACCGCATCAGCGAAGATGTGAGTAAGGTGCGGATGTATGTCGGTCCAGCTATAATGTACACCATCAATTTGGTGGTGCTCATGGTGCTCGCTATCTGGGCAATGCTCGCAGTAAATGTGGAGCTTACCTTATATGTATTAATGCCGCTTCCTATTTTATCGATCTCCGTGTACTATGTGAGTAAGTTGATTAATGAGCGCAGCGAAAAGGTTCAGCGACAGCAGTCGCGGCTCAGCACCATGGTGCAGGAAGCATTTTCGGGAATACGGGTAATAAAAGCTTACAACCGTCAAAAATCTACCCAGGCAGAATTTGCTACGGCTTGCAATAACTACAAGGTTCAGCAACTTCGCTTGGTAAAAGTCGATGCACTCTTCATGCCGGCTATAATCCTATTGATTGGTCTCAGCACAATCATCACCATCTATGTAGGAGGCTTGAAAGCGATATCGGGCGAAATTACTTTTGGAAATATTGCGGAATTCGTGATTTATGTGAATATGCTCACTTGGCCATTCGCATCGGTGGGCTGGGTTACTTCTCTTGTGCAGCAGGCTTCGGCTTCGCAAAAGCGGATCAATGAGTTTATAGAAACCCGTCCCGAGATTGTTGGCGGAAACCACACCCCCGATAAAATTTCAGGTAAAATTGTATTCGACCATGTATATTTTACCTATCCCGATAGTGGAATTGAAGCATTAAGGGGCATTTCGTTTGAAGTTGACAGGGGCCAAACCTTAGCCATCATAGGGCGTACAGGCAGCGGCAAAAGCACTATAGCCAATCTCATCGTTCGGAATTACGATGCAGTGGCAGGTCAAATTTTGATCGACGATCATGGAATTGAGACTTTTAATCTCAACCTCCTTCGCGATTATATGGGATACGTACCCCAGGATGTTTTTCTTTTCAGCGATACTATCGGAAACAATATTGGCTTCAGCTTGGATCGACCTGATATGCAAGCCGAAAAGATTCGCGATGCGGCCAAAAACGCCCATGTGCTTTCAAATATCGATGAATTTCCAAAAGGCTTTGATACCATGCTCGGTGAAAGAGGCATCAATCTCAGCGGTGGGCAAAAGCAACGGGTGAGCATAGCGCGTGCCTTGGCTTCCGATCCAGCCATTTACATTTTCGACGATTGCCTTTCGGCGGTGGATACCCAAACGGAAGAAGTAATCTTAGACAACTTGAAACAGATTACACGCAATTCCACAACGGTGCTGATTAGTCACCGCGTATCGACCGTGAAATTGGCCGACCTGATTATCGTCCTCGACCAAGGCCAAATAATAGAGCGTGGCACCCACCGTGAGCTTTTAAAGCAGCAGGGCGCTTACGCCGAGCTCCACGAAAAGCAATTGCTCGAAGAGAAAAAAGAAGTGCTCAAATAGGCCTCGTGTAGTCTTAGCGCGAGAATTGTATATTTGCGACGCTACTTTATTATTTTCTACCTACAATTCCATACAGCACATGTCAGACGATCACGGAGACTCTGTAAGAGATGATGTTTATTCAAAAGCGGTTAGAGCTGGAAAACGAACCTATTTCTTCGATGTAAAAGCCACACGCGGCAATGATCTTTACCTCACCATCACCGAAAGCAAGAAGCGATTCGACAATGATGGAGGCCATAGCTACGAGAAGCATAAGCTCTTCTTGTATAAGGAAGATTTCGAAAAATTTACCGAAGGGCTGCAAGAAACCTTAGAACGCATCAAGCAGATGGCCTACGAAGAACCAACCGACCGATTGGAAGACGATTTCAATACGTCCGATAATATTGACACCTATACGGATGTCAAGTTTGAAGATCTGGATCGATAAACTACTTAGAATCGGAGAAATCCGGTTAAAAAGTTTTCGAGTAGAGCCCGGTATTCGGGGTTTATTAAATCGCCTGTTTCTGCGTCAAATTGTTTATGTATGGCCGAAAGCACTGGTTTTTGGCTATAAACTTCCATTTGAAGGTAGTGGCATACAGCTGTGAGATGGTCAAGCCCGCGCAGATTCCCTGCTCGGCCCGATGCCAGACCGATCAGCGCACAGCGTTTAAATTTCCACAAAGAAGGTGGTAATACGTCCATAAAATGCTTCAGCACGCCGGGATAGCTACCATTGTACTCTGGTACCACTATTATAAACCTATCGGACTGAACAATAACCTGTTGGGCAATAGACTCAAAATCGGCCGGCGTTGCTCCATACACCCTGTTCTGAAAAAAAGATGCAGGAAGTGCTTCCAATCCGAAGCCTTGATGGTCGAGTCCGTGGCTTTCCAAATGAGTTGTGCAAAACTTTGCTACCCGGAGGGTATAACTATCGGGGCGGTCGGTACCGGAAAGCACTGAAATCATGGCATTTGGAATTAACAGAAAAATGTGAACAATAAGACCTCAAAACTAAGTAGAATAGCCTTGCTAAAAGATACTTTTAAAAAGTTAAAACCACGAACTTTGCAAAGCAATGGAAAAACCGAGTCCGATTTATTTTTTGCTTCGGACAGCACCTTGACCATTCGCCAGAACAGAGAAAAATAGACAAGCCAATTATGGGAAAAATCATCAGTATTGCCAACCAGAAAGGAGGCGTTGGAAAAACGACATCGGCCATCAATATCGCCGCTTGCCTGGGCGTGTTGGAGTATAAAACGCTACTCGTAGATGCCGATCCGCAGGCCAATGCCACCAGTGGTGTAGGTGTGGATCCGAAAACCGTGAAGACCAGCATTTACGAATGTTTAGTTGGCGAGACGGAAGCCCGCGATATTATTATCCATACCGAGAATCCCAATCTCGATCTAATCCCTGCCCATATTGATTTGGTAGGTGCCGAAATCGAACTCATCAACCTTCCGAACCGCGAGCAAATGATGCGACGCGCTTTGAAGCCCCTTCGCGATGAATATGATTTCATCATTATTGATTGCTCGCCTTCACTAGGCTTGATCACTGTAAATGCACTTGCCGCGTCAGATTCGGTAGTGGTGCCCGTGCAGTGCGAGTATTTCGCACTCGAAGGCTTGGGCAAGCTGCTCAACACCATCAAAATTGTGCAGTCGCGACTCAATACCGATCTAATCATAGAAGGCATACTTCTTACCATGTTTGATAGCCGCCTGCGCTTAGCCAACCAAGTGGTAGAAGAGGTAAAAATGCACTTCCAACAAATGGTTTTCGACACGATCATTCACCGTAATACCCGCCTGGGTGAAGCACCGAGCCATGGCGAAAGCATCATCATGCACGACGCCGCTTGCAAAGGTTCGATCAACTATCTAAACCTTACCCGCGAGCTCCTGCAAAAGAATGATTTGACAAAAATCCGAATGGCGGATAAACTGATTGAAGTTGGAGATGAGTAAAAAAAGAGGTCTGGGTCGCGGATTAAGCGCATTACTCGAAAATGCTGAAACCGATATTACAAGTGGTATAAGGACTGAAGGCACCACCAAGGTGCTGGGCTCTGTTGCTATGATCGAGATTACCCAAATTGAGACCAACCCTTTTCAACCCCGCAGTCATTTCGATCAGGAAGCCCTCGAAGAACTGGCTGAAAGCATTAAGCAACTCGGTATCATTCAGCCCATCACCGTAAGGAAAATGGGCTACGATCGCTTCCAACTTATCAGCGGGGAGCGGAGGTATAGAGCATCGCAAATGGCTGGGCTCACCGAAATTCCCGCCTACATCCGAATAGCAAACGATCAGGCCATGCTCGAAATGGCGCTGGTGGAAAACATACAGCGTCGCGATCTCGACGCTATCGAAGTTGCACTCTCCTACCAACGCTTGATCGAAGAGTGCAAACTCACCCAAGAGGCTATGAGCGAGCGTGTAGGTAAGAAGCGCAGCACCATTACCAATCACTTGCGTTTATTGCGGCTTCCGCCGCAAGTTCAATCGGCATTGCGCAACCAAGAGATCACTATGGGGCATGCCCGTGCCCTGCTCGCCATTGAAAACGAAGCCGATATGCTCGAAGCATTTGAACGTATTCGCAGCGAAGGCTGGTCGGTGCGGCAAGTAGAAAGCATTGCGAAAGAAGAGAAACAGCGCGCTGCTCCGGCAAATAAAACCCTGCTTAAACCGTTATCTTTTGCCCAACAGAAGATCAAATCCGATCTGATGGATTGGTTTGGTACAAAAGTTGACCTGAAATTTGATCAGAAAGGAAAGGGTAAAATTGAAATCACGGTACAGTCTGAGTCTGATTTGCAGCGCATTATTGAGAAGCTTGAAACATAAATTCATCTGGCTTGCCTGCTGCTTTTGCTGTATCGGGCTTATTTCGAATGCTCAAATAGATAGTATTCCACAAAGAGATCTACCTGAATTGAAGGATGGACTCGTAGAAGGCGAAATCGTAGAAACAACCGATGAAGAACCCGAGCCCTTTCACAGCCCTAGAAAAGCGGCACTTCTTTCAACCTTTTTGCCCGGAGCAGGCCAAATTTACAACAAGAAATACTGGAAACTTCCCATTCTCTATGGCGGTTTCGGACTGGCGGCTTATTACCTTTCGGACAATCTCAAACGGATAGACCGCTATAAAACGGCGTACGGAGCTACGATTGACGGTGACCCGAATACCACAAATGACACAGGGTTTAGTCCCACCCAACTTTTAACACTCGTCGATCAGTACAAAACCTGGCGCGATTGGTCGTACATAGCCATAGGTGCTATATACGTGCTGCAAATAGTGGATGCCAGCGTGGATGCGCATCTCTTTTATTTCGACGTGAACGATGATATTTCCTTAGAAGTCAATCCTTATTTTCAACCTTTTGGGATGGCATCGGGTGGGGTATTGCTTACCTTTCGCCTCTAAATTTTATTCCAGCATGCGGATCGCTATTATCGGACATGGTAAAATGGGCAAGGGTATAGAAGCATTGGCTCATCAAAAAGGGTATGAAATAAAAGCCATTTTGGGTCGAAAAGATAAGATTGCAGATCTCGACCCGAACGAAATCGATATCGCTTTTGAGTTCACCATCCCCGGTATTGTCTCGCAGAACCTACTGGATCTAAGCAAGTTGGGGATAGCCACCGTGTGCGGTACTACTGCTTGGGGCGAGCGTGCGCCTGAGGTGCGCGAAGCTTTCAAAGCGAGCGGGGGAAAGCTTTTCTTCAGCACCAATTTTTCTGTTGGCATGTACCTTACGCAAATCGCAATACGCGACCTCGCGAAGCAGCTCAATCGAGTGGGTGGATATAGGCCAAACCTTATTGAGTGCCATCATACCGAGAAACTAGATATGCCAAGCGGCACGGCACTTCGAATTGGTGAAATAATCCTGGAAGAATTTCCGCAATTGACTAAGATTGCAGAAGCCAATAAAATGCCCGGGCACACGGAAATAGGGGTACTTTGCTTTCGCGAAGACGATACGCCCGGCACACACACCGTTATTTTTCGTTCAGACCTGGACGACATTTCTGTAACGCATGCCGCCCATAACCGCAAGTCTTTCTTCGCTGGAGCGATGAGCGCCGCCGAGTTTTTACATAAACAACCTTCCGGAATTTACCGGATGGAAGACCTAATTAACGACCTATCATGACCGGAGCTCTTATCGCTCAAGCTATTTTTTGGCTTACCATTCTCTCCTATTTTGCTTGTCTCTGGAAAATTTTCGAAAAGGCAGGTCAGCCCAAATGGGCCGGTTTCGTGCCCATCTATCAAATACTCCCTTGGCTCAAACTGATGCGAAAGCCTTGGTGGTGGCTACTTCTACTTATCATTCCCGGGGTAAATATACTTCTGCTCTCGGTGATGCATGTAGAGCTTACCCGGGCATTTGGCCAGCGAAAAAGCACGGATTATGCCTTGGCCATCTTCCTGCCTTTTGTGATGATGGCTCGTCTGGCTTTCGTAAAAGAAATAAGCTACGTGGGCCTGCCCAATTATAAAGAAGAGAAGAAGTCCATGGGCCGTGAATGGGGCGAAGCGATTGTGTTTGCGATAATTGCCGCGACTATTATTCGCACATTTTTTATGGAGGCCTTTACCATACCCACCCCTTCGATGGAAAAATCGCTGTTGGTAGGCGATTACCTTTTTGTAAGCAAGATAAGCTATGGCGCACGGTTGCCTATGACGCCTATTGCAGTGCCGCTTACGCATCATACCATTCCTGTTTTCAATACCAAATCGTATGTAGAGTGGCAGAAACTGCCGTACATGCGGCTTCCCGGATTGGGTAAAGTGAACCGATTCGATGCCACGGTTTTCAATTTTCCGGAAGGAGATACCGTAGTGGTAAATGCACAAGATCAGAGCTATTATCAATTACTCCGCACCCCTGGATTTACCCGCGAGAAATTACAAAACGATCAGTATCGATTCCCAAACCGCCAGCCGGCGGGAGGTATTACCGTGCGTCCTATCGACAAGAAAGAGAATTATATCAAGCGCACAATCGGCCTTCCCGGCGAAACCATCGAAGTGATTAATCGGAAAGTGCATATTAATAATGAGCCCATTCAAGATCCGGAAGGTTTACAATACACATACAATATCTATACAAGGTCGGTGCTCTCTTCGGAAGTGCTCAAGGAGAAGTACAATTTGGACATTACCAATCGCGATAAGCAGATGGCGCGAGAGTACGGATTCTTTCGCATGGCCCTGCGCCCCGACCAGGTTGAAGTATTCCAAACCATGGCTTCGGTGGACTCTATAAAGCTCGAAATGAACCGGCCGCAAAGCACTTACCACATATTCCCAAACACTCCAGGGTATAGTTGGACGGAAGATAATTTTGGCCCGCTTTGGATCCCGAAAGCCGGCGAAACCGTCGACTTAACAGTCGAAAACCTTCCACTTTACCGCCGCGTAATCGACGTGTACGAATACAATGATTTGGAAGTGAAAGGCGATGCTATTTACATAAATGGTGCATTGGCCAAAAGCTATACCTTCCAGCAAAATTATTATTTCATGATGGGCGATAACCGCCATAACTCCGCCGACTCGCGGTTTTGGGGCTTCGTGCCTTATGATCATATTGTGGGCAAGGCCGTGTTTATCTGGTTCAGCAAGGAAGATGGTGGCCCAATCCGCTGGTCGCGGTTGTTTAGTTTTGTAGATTAGCGGCGCACACCACGCTTCTGCACTGACCGCCTCACTTAAATATAGCCTGCAATGGATAGGAGCCTTGCTCATTGCAGCGGCCATTCCATTTTTTATTATTGGTCAGTATGGCCTTCCGTTTCAGGTACAAGGCTCTTTATATTTAACAGGCGTGGAAGAAGGCGACGTGTTGTGGCTGCACCACTCTAATCTTTGGGGAAAACGAGGGAAAGCCCTTTTGTCAATGCCCGACTACGACGAGCCTATCGATCCAGCCATTGCCTTGAACCTGAAAAGGGGCGACGTAGTGGCATTTGCAAATCCTGTAGCCGACGATACCCTTAATGGACGCATTTGCCTCGGTCGCATTGCCGGCTTACCGGGCGATACCCTGAAAGTGCACAACGGCAATCTTTTTATAAATGGCGTAAGGTTGAAGCAGGTTTATGCCATTCACTTATTTAATGCAAGCTTTGGAGATAGTGCCGAAGCAGCAAGCATCATTGAGAAGTATAACCTACAAGCCCATACCCCACCTGTAAAACTTCGGCGGAACTATCAAATTAGCTTTTCGGCTACCGATAAGGATGCTCTCCAAGTGGCTGGTGATTCAGCAACTTTAGCCTTTTCAAAAATGGTAAAAACCGCCGATCAGCAAAGCCTTTTTCCCAACGGGCACGCCAACCAGACCGGCTATTTCTACGGCCCCGTGTATCTCCCCAGAGCGAATGATTCGCTATTGAGCAACCAATTAAGCGCTACTTATTGCCAAGAATTGCACCGCCAATTTGAATCTTCTGCACCCGGCGATACTGCCGTTTTTCGAAGCGCTTACTATTTTCTAATTAACGATTTCCGCATGGAAAGCCACGACTCCCGGCAGTTTGGAGCCTTGCCAGCTCATTACTTTCGGGGGGTGGTGTCTGGCTTGGCCTGGAAACCTTCAAGCGCCGAATGACTACAGCCCCTGTAACGCCTTTTCCTCCGGTGGGATTATTTGCAGAGGCTGCGAAAGAGGGAATTATTCAGATTGATTTTTCCGAGCATTTCGTCAAGCAGAGCTTTCGAAATAGGTACTACCTTCTTACTGCAAGCGGCCCTTTAGCTTTGACTATTCCTGTAAAGTCGATCGGCTTGGCGAAACGCCCAACTGCGGAAATGGAAATAGCCTATGAAAAACCCTGGAAACAGCAACACGTGCGGGCCATATCGGCTGCTTATGGCAACTCCCCGTTCTTCGCTTTTTACTTTCCGCCTTTACAGGCTTTGATCGAAGCCGATCACGGCACCATGGGCGAATTGTTTGAAAATGCATGGCTGCTCTGGCTCAAACTTCTAAAAATCAAGATTCAAACGGTGAGATTGGATACTTATTCCGGCGCATCTCAGAGCCACGATTGGCGGATTCGCGGAAAGTTTCCCACCGATTTTGCCGCGCTGCACGAACCACAAAAATACCTTCAGGTATTCAGCGATCGGTTTCCCTTTTATGGCAATCTCTGCATAATTGATTTATTGATGAACTTGGGGCCTCAAGCCAGCCACCATCTCTTGAAACATTCTGAATAGCTATATTTGAGCGTTGGCGCAAAGACCAAATTTAATATGACAAAACAAGAGATCGATCACAATAAGAACGAAGATGCCTTAAAGCTCAAACTCGGAAAAATAAAGCGCGATCTGGAAAAAATATACGAGGGTGGCGGGAAAGCCAAAATTGCAAAAGAGCATGAAAAAGGAAAGCTCACAGCTCGGGAGCGAGTAGACCTTTTGCTCGACCCCGGGAAGCCACGTATTGAGATTGGGGCATTTGCAGGACACGATCTTTATAAGGAATACGGCGGCTGTCCGGCAGGCGGAGTGATAGTGGTTATGGGCTATGTTTCCAAAAAGCTCTGCATGGTTGTGGCTAATGATGCCACCGTGAAAGCGGGAGCCTGGTTCCCGATCACGGGTAAGAAAAACTTGCGGGCTCAGGAGATCGCCATGGAAAACCGAATTCCGATAATCTACTTGGTCGATAGCGCTGGCGTCTTTCTGCCTATGCAAGATGAGATTTTTCCCGATAAGGAACACTTCGGGCGGATTTTTAGAAATAACGCCGTGATGTCTTCGCGCGGTATTCCGCAAATTTCGGCTATCATGGGAAGTTGTGTGGCTGGCGGGGCATATTTGCCCATAATGAGCGACGAAGCTCTAATTGTGGAAGGCACCGGAACGATCTTTTTGGCGGGAAGCTACTTGGTAAAAGCAGCCATCGGCGAAGATATTGATAATGAAACACTGGGCGGAGCGACAACCCATTCTGAAATAAGTGGTGTGACCGATTATAAAATGGCCAATGACGAAGAATGTCTAAAAACCATCCGTGACCTGGTGGGCAAAATCGGCAGTCAAGGTCCGAAAGCCGGGTTCGATCGAATTGAGGCGGTAGAACCAAAAATGGAATTAGAACATATTTATGGCGTAATGCCCGAAGATCATTCAAAGCCCTATGACATGCGGCATCTTTTGGAATGCGTAATCGATGCCGACTCTTACACCGAATACAAAAAAGGCTACGGTCAATCGATTCTTTGCGGCTACGCGCGTATTGAAGGTTGGTCGGTGGGTATTGTAGCAAATCAACGAACCCTTGTAAAATCAAAAAAAGGAGAAATGCAATTCGGCGGGGTGATCTACAGCGACTCGGCCGATAAGGCAGCGCGATTTATCATGAATTGCAATCAGAAAAATATACCATTGCTCTTCGTTCAAGACGTTACCGGGTTTATGGTAGGTAGTCGCAGCGAACAAGGGGGAATAATAAAAGATGGAGCTAAAATGGTGAATGCCATGAGCAATAGCGTAGTTCCGAAATTCACCATGATCGTGGGTAATAGTTACGGTGCAGGCAACTATGCCATGTGTGGAAAAGCGTACGATCCACGTTTGATCTTTGCCTGGCCGGGAGCGCAAATAGCCGTGATGGGCGGGGAACAAGCCGCCAAAGTATTGTTGCAAATCGAAGTGGCTTCGCTTAAATCGCGGGGCCAGAAAATAACGCCCGAAAAAGAAGCCGAGATTTTTAATAAGATTAAGCAGCGGTACGACGATCAATCGAGCCCTTACTATGCCGCCGCACGGCTTTGGGTAGATGGAATTATCGATCCCGCTGCTACGCGAAAACATATAGCAATGGGCATTGAAGCCGCAAATAATGCACCCGCCGAAAAACCTTACAATGTTGGCGTTTTACAAACCTAGTTTTATGCTCTACCTGGTGCTCGGCATGCTCACGGGCTGCGATTCGGACGATGAACAAGTGGCTCCAATTGTTCCGCCCACAGAAGCGGCGGATACCTTGCGTTTTAATTACCTGGCATTGGGCGATAGCTATACCATTGGTACTGGACTCCCCGACCCTGCCGGAACCTATTCGGCTCAATTGGTGGCGCGGCTCAATCAGGAAGATTCGATTCAAGGCGACGCTCCGCGCATAATAGCCCGCAACGGCTGGACTACTGGAAATTTGATTTTCGCTACCGACACAGCTAGCTTCGATACTACGTATAGTCTGGTTTCTCTGTTAATTGGCGTAAATAATCAATTTCAAAATCGTCCGATCAGCGAGTACGCAGAACATTTCACCTTATTACTTGAAAGAGCCAACGGTTATGCCAACGGAGACACGAGCCGGGTTTTTGTGGTTTCCATTCCCGATTATGGCGTCACGCCTTTTGGCCAAGCAAATAATCCAACCGAAATAGCCGAAGAAATTGACCAGTTGAATGCAGTAAATCAATCCGTTTCGAAAAGTTTGGGAGTTACTTACTTTTACATTACAGATATCTCGCGAACGGCATTGGGTCAACCCAACATGGTAGCCAGCGACAATCTCCACGCTTCCGCAGCTATGTATAGCCTATGGGCGGCCAGTTTTTACAACACGTTTAAATTAAAACTTTATGAATAAGCGCTTTATTACTCTCTTCATCTCCCTTTGTGGGGTATTTTCTCAAGTTCAGGGCCAAGTGTATAATTACGCAGATGGCGAAGGACCTGTATCGCCAGATAGTGTTAAGGGGCTTTATTTTGGATTGAATTTAGGCGTGTATTTTGCCAATAATAAAACGGCTAATTTTTACGACGGCTATGGCTATAGCCGAGATGGTGGCAAATTGGGATTCACAAATTCATGGCTTAATCTTGCGATTCAAGGATCTCCACAAGCTCAAAATCGCACATCAGATGCTTTAGGTGGTATAACTGCCGATGAATGGCGATTCGACGAAAGCGATATGCCGCTGCAGATGACTTTTGGAGGGTCCTTTTTGTACGGAGCACATATGCGTTATATGTTCAATTCAGATTTTGGCTTATTTTCCGAAATTTATGGGACAAACCCGGTTACGACAGGCCAATTCACTATTCAAAAGCAAACCGGTAACCCGCTTGGAAATGACAATCTTGAGAGTTTTGGAATTCGCGGCGAAGAACAGCGTTTGCTCATAACACTTGGCATCCACCGGGTATTGGGCCGAAAAGCTGCAACAGCCAGAGGTAAAACGCCTTCGATCCTCCCCTATTTCGACTTGGGTTTCAATGCCACATTCAGCAAGTTTGAAGCAAATTTTATAAACCTTGGCGATCTCGCTGGTAATGTCGATCTCACGGTGTTCTTTAATAACCAAGGACAATTTACGGATGCGGCAAATATACTTACCGGAGCGGGAGTTGGAGGATTTGCGGCATTGGGCATGCAAATTACCATTGGAAGAAAATTCACAATCGATTTGGGCTATGTCGCCAGCTTTGAACAGATTAATTTGGGTGAGCTAAACCAGCGGGCTCTGCAAAGTCAAATAGTATTGAAAGCGATTTATATGTGATTCCAATGATTACAGCATTATCCGTTGTCCATTTCAGGGCTTTTGCCTTATGCCAAGAGCTTCTTTTACCGACGTTGTAATGAAAACTTACTGATCTTTCACGCGACGAACATAAAGGAGCCCCACAGCCTGCATACGCGAAGTCCGCAAAGTGCTCAGCCGCTTGCGACAAGGCTATTCTCCTTCCTTTTCAATCGTCCAAAATCTGAACATACCTTACCGCCCAATCTTCCAGGGAACCCAAAAATTCCCGCGACGGAAGTTGTTAATTGGCGCACAGAAGGCGGAAGAATTCAAAGATGCGATTGCTGAAGCTGACTCGATCTATTGAGTTCAGCATTATTCACCATTTTTTAACGGGACACGTTTAATTTACGGGGACTACGCGAAGAGTTTATTTAATCTGAACAAGAAAAAGGCTGTATCGGTAACCCCTCTTAGGTTCGCTCTGAAGAGTTTTATTTTGGCATTAAAAGATTCGGCACTTGCATTGGTACTTCTGTTATTAAAGAAGTTCAGAATGTGTTCAAAATTGGCTTTTACGGTATTGGCAGTGGTGTAAAATTCCTGCAGTTCTTTATCAGTTGTATCCTTGATCCAGTGTTTGAATCGCTCGGAAGCCATAATTTTATCTGTGCATTCGTATATTGATCTGAACTCAAGCATA
>Ga0105045_10002208_pt1 | contig 16333 bp, 10 predicted proteins | sample MAT02_FD_78089 | JGI IMG/M metagenome (GOLD analysis project Ga0105045, IMG submission 78089) | Freshwater microbial communities from Lake Fryxell liftoff mats and glacier meltwater in Antarctica - MAT-02 (megahit assembly) | ecosystem: Environmental > Aquatic > Freshwater > Ice > Liftoff...
CGCTTATGCGTTGTCCGCGTAATTGTTTAACATCTTGCTCAAGAATACGTAAACCTTGCTCTAACGTTCTCGCAAACTGCTCTTCTTCTTTTAAAATAATTCTTTCGATTTGCGATTGTTGTTCTTTGATTTTGGGATAAGCATCGCCCATCACTTTAACCAAGGGGGCAACCATTTTATGAAAGAACGGTGCGCTCGCCCCCAATTGATTTCCGTGACGAAGTGCACGACGCATAATACGGCGCAACACATAACCACGGCCTTCGTTCGAAGGAACCACGCCATCGGCAATTAAAAAGGTTGCGGAGCGAATATGATCGGCTAACACTCGCAAAGATTTTTGCTGACTGTCATCGGCCTTTTGAAGCGCCAAAATAGCCATGGCGGATTCGATTAAATGCTTAAATAAATCAATGTCATAATTATTGGTAACGCCTTGCATCACCGCCGCAACCCGTTCCATGCCCATCCCCGTATCAACCGACGGTTTGGGTAAGGCGGTCATATTACCCGCGCTATCGCGGTTATATTGCATGAAAACTAAATTCCAGATCTCAACGTATCTGTCACCTTCGGCATCCGGGCTGCCCGGTGGTCCGCCCGCTATTTGAGGACCATGATCATAATAAATTTCAGTACAAGGGCCGCAGGGTCCTGTATCACCCATTGACCAAAAATTATCGGCATCTCCACAACGTGAAAAGCGGCTCTTATCAATCTTGATTTCATTCAACCAGATCTCTTCGGCTTCAATATCTTTTTCATAAACCGTAACCCATAACTTTTTGGGATCGATCTTCAGTTCTTGGGTTAAATATTCCCATGCATATTGAATTGCTTCACGTTTAAAATAATCGCCAAAACTAAAATTACCGAGCATTTCAAAGAAGGTATGATGACGTGCAGTATAGCCAACATTTTCTAAATCGTTATGCTTACCGCCGGCACGAACGCAACATTGTGCACTGGTTGCCTTGTCGTAAGGGCGCTTATCTTTACCCAAAAAGACTTCTTTAAATTGCACCATGCCAGCATTGGTGAAAAGCAGCGTGTCATCGTTATGAGGAACTAATGAGCTACTAGGTACAATCGCGTGTCCTTTCTTTTCAAAGAAGTGCAAAAAACTTTTTCTAAGTTCATCAACTTTCATATTTCACCTAATGGTTGGAATATTGAGAGGATATTGTTTATATTTTTACTGGTTGTTCCAGTCTTCGCTCAGGGCGATTTTAATTTGTTGGGACGTAAATCCACGTTGTTGCAAATAACGCGACAGTCTCATTTTTTCTTCAGCTGTATTTTCTGCAACCAAACTAAAGCGCTTGGCACATATCATTGTGGCACTATTTTGCCACAATTCTTCTTGCCATTCTTCGTTGGTAAGCCAAAGATGGCGATCAATACCATGTATCTTAAGTTCGGCACAAATTTTTAAGGGTCCAAAGCCACGTGTGCGCCTTGAGCGAATAAAACTGCCGATAAAACGCTGCTCATTAAGTAAGCCTTCATCCTCTAATTCATCGAGCACAGAAGGGATAGCTTCGGCGTTAAAACCCTTTTGCTTTAACTTAAGGATGAGCTCTTGACGGGAATGCTCTCGACGAGCAAGTAAGTAAATTGCCTTATTTTTAAGGGCTTGTCTTTCTTCATCGGGAGAGGACGGCGAACACGCCGTCCTCTTTCCAAAGGTGTTAGATTTCTTCTTCAAGAACACCGGATTCTATTGCCCCTTTAGCTTTCGCCATTTTCGCGGCTTTTGTCTCTTCTTTCACCGTGGCAGCCGCGCCAGCAGGCACTGCACGCTGATTAATATCGGCTGACAGCAATTTCGCACGAATGGCAGTTTCAATCTCTTGCGCGATGGTTGGATTTTCTTGCAAATATTGTTTCGCATTTTCTTTGCCTTGACCGATGCGGTTGCCAGCATAGCTATACCAAGCGCCCGATTTCTCAATCAAGCCAATTTTCACGCCATACTCAACCACTTCGCCGAGACGGGAAATACCTTCACCATAGATAATTTCAAATTCTGCTTGTCTAAAGGGCGGTGCCACTTTATTTTTCACCACTTTAACGCGGGTTTCACTGCCGGTGACTTCATCACCTTTCTTCACTGAGCCAATACGTCGAATATCAAGGCGTACCGATGAATAGAACTTTAAGGCATTACCACCGGTGGTGGTTTCAGGGCTTCCAAACATCACACCAATTTTCATACGAATTTGGTTAATAAAAATAGCTAAAGTATTAGAACGCTTTAAGTTACCGGTCAGCTTACGCAAAGCTTGTGACATTAAGCGCGCTTGTAAACCCATGTGCTGATCGCCCATTTCGCCTTCAATTTCTGCTTTGGGTGTTAGTGCAGCTACTGAGTCGATAACAATTACATCCACTGCGCCTGAACGCACTAGCATATCTGCAATTTCAAGTGCTTGCTCGCCAGTATCAGGCTGAGAAATAAGCAATTCATCTAATTTTACGCCAAGCTTTTCTGCATAAACAGGATCGAGCGCATGTTCCGCGTCGATAAAGGCAGCAACGCCACCCTTGCGCTGACATTCCGCAACCACTTGGAGAGTGAGTGTTGTTTTACCAGAAGATTCGGGACCATAGATTTCAACAACCCGCCCTAGTGGCAAGCCGCCTACCCCTAACGCGATATCTAATCCTAATGAACCGGTAGATACGACTTCGATATCAGCAATCGCGCCTTTGTCGCCCAGCCACATAACTGAACCTTTGCCAAATTGACGATCGATTTGCGACAATGCTGCGTTTAAAGCTTGTTTTTTATTATCGTCCACAAGACACCCCTAAGAAAATGAAGAAAAAAATGACTAAAGAAAAAGTGAATGTTGATATTATGGCACAGAACATTCGTTTGCGATAATTTTTGTTACACTAATCATAGTTAACAAAAATCCTTAATCTTGAAAGCATTTTTTGTGTATCAACTAAGAATAGAAAGTTAAATGACAAACAACAAAAGCACTGAACACACTCCCATGATGCAGCAGTACCTTGGCATCAAATCACAGCATCCTTCCCAACTGCTTTTTTATCGCATGGGGGATTTTTATGAATTATTTTATGACGATGCCAAAAAGGCAGCTGATCTTCTCGGCATCACGTTAACGGCACGCGGCCAATCCAATGGCCAAGGCATTCCAATGGCAGGTGTGCCCTTTCATGCGGTAGAAAATTATCTTGCAAAACTCCTGCGCCTGGGTGAATCGGTGGTGATCTGTGAACAAGTAGGCGACCCGGCCACCAGCAAAGGACCCGTTGAGCGACAAGTAAGTCGCATTCTTACACCAGGTACGGTCACCGATGAAGCGTTACAAGCACCTTTACTCGATAATTTATTAGTTGCCATTTCACATGATAAAAATCAGTTTGGGATAGCAAGCCTTGATCTGGGAAGTGGTCGCTTTGTCTTACAAGAGGTGGATTCACTTGCCGCATTACAAAATGAATTAGAACGGTTAAAGCCTGCCGAATTGTTGCTGGCGGAAAATTTCCCCTTCTCAGAACAATTAGGTGTTCGCACCCTTATTCGTAAACGCCCCATTTGGGATTTCGATGCGCAAACGGCTTACCGTCAGTTATGCTTACAATTCAATACCAAGAACCTAATTGCTTTTGAATGTGAAAACAAAACAATCGGCATTATTGCCGCAGGAGCCCTACTGCGTTATGCGCATGAAACACAACGAACTTCACTCCCACACATTCACCGCATTAGCGTTGAGCAATCCGATGATTATGTGCAACTCGATAATCACACGCTCACTAATCTAGAATTATTAAATAACCTGCAAGGTGGTCGTGAACATTCATTACTCGCCGTGCTCGATAATACCGCAACCCCGATGGGGGGCCGCTTGCTCGCACGTTGGATCGCTCGTCCATTGCAAGCACGTAAACCTCTTAAAGAACGACAAACTGCTATTCAAGCTTTTCTTGAAAGTGGCACCACAGAAGCCATACATATGTTATTAAAAAATGTCGGTGACATGGAGCGAGTCTTAGCTCGCGTTGCTTTGCAAACAGCCAGACCTCGTGATTTAGTCAAGCTGGGAAATGCGCTTAGCGCAGTGCCCAAAATCAAAGCCTCGCTTAAAAAAATCGTAGCCCTTCCAGATGCAGAACTAGCGAAGCTGCAAGCGCTGCCCACGCTCTGTGCGCTACTGAAAAAAGCGCTGGTGGAGAACCCACCTCAAGTGATCAGAGACGGCGGTGTGTTTGCTAAAGGCTATGATGAAACCTTAGATGAACTCCGTGGCTTGAGTGATAACGCCGATAACTTCTTACAACAATTAGAACAAAAAGAACAAGCGCGCACTAAACTCAGCACACTAAAAGTGGGCTTTAATCGGGTACACGGTTTTTATATTGAAATTAGCCGCAATCAAGCGCACCAGGCTCCCAAAGACTATGTGCGCCGGCAAACACTCAAAAATGTAGAACGTTACATTACGCCTGAACTAAAAATATATGAAGAAAAAGTATTAAGCAGCCAAGAAAAAGCCCTAGCACGCGAACGCTTTCTTTATGATGAGTTATTGAAAATATTACTAGGCGATCTCAAAACGATGCAAGACACTGCCTGCGTACTGGCCAACGTCGATGTGTTATGCAATTTAGCTGAACGGGCTAAAACATTTAACTACCACTGCCCTACTCTCAGTAATAAACCCGGTATTGTTATCAAACAAGGACGTCACCCTGTTATTGAGCAAGTCACCAAAGAACCGTTTATTGCGAATGATCTGGTGCTTAATCCTGAACATACCATGTTGATGATTACCGGCCCCAACATGGGTGGCAAATCGACTTATATGCGTCAAACGGCTTTGATTGTGCTCATGGCAAATATTGGCTGCTTTGTACCAGCGCAAAGTGCCACCATTGGGCCAGTCGATCGCATTTTTACCCGAGTGGGCGCAAGTGACAATTTGGCCAAAGGCCAATCCACCTTCATGGTAGAAATGACTGAAACGGCGAACATCTTGCATTACGCGACAGAAAAAAGTTTAGTGGTGATTGATGAAATTGGCCGCGGTACCAGTACCTTTGATGGATTAGCCTTAGCTTATGCCTGCGCTGTCGATTTATGCCAACGTTTAAAAAGCTTTACCTTATTTTCAACCCATTACTTTGAATTGACTGAACTTGCAGAGCGCATGCCACAGGTAAGAAATGTACACCTGGATGCTAAAGAATATGATGATGAACTCGTCTTCTTACATGCCGTAGAACAGGGACCTGCCAATAAAAGCTATGGTTTACAAGTGGCAAAACTGGCAGGACTGCCCAAAGGGGTTTTGCAAACCGCGACAAAAGCGCTTGGTAAACTAGAGCAAAAACAATCGTTAGTGACAAATGCTCCCCATAATCCAAAGGCAACATCAAAGATTAAAAGTAAAGTAACCCCTTTGATGACATTGATGGCATCCATAACTCCAGATGAATACACACCTAAGGAAGCGCTGCAAAAGCTTTATGAATTGAAGGCGTTGGTGAAAAGTGAAGAGCTCGCTTAGAAAATCGAAGGAGCGGACCATCATCCGCTCCTTCGATCCATTACTGTGGTGCGGATATCGACGAAGTACCCACATCAGGGGCTGCGCTTTGTGAAGCGGCTGGCGCTTGCGTCCCTTTGGTTTTAGCTTCTAAAAACAGCTTCATCAGATCTAACGCTTTGCCATTCACACTCAACTTGCTGTCTTTGAACTCAAATACCAACGCTAAATTGGTACCTTTTTCTTCCCACAACCCTTCTTTAACTTGAGCGGCAATTAGTTCGTTTGCCGCATTAGCTACTTCTTGCTCATTCAGCGGTTGGGCTTTGGCTTGCTCTGTGACCACTGCTGCTAACATTTCTTGGTAAAGCGCTTTCGGCAACACCAAGTTTCCTTTCGCGATAATCGATTGAACAATCACTTGCGGATTTTTAATGTCATTGGCTTCTGGTCCACCAATCGCCACGGCGACAGATGACTTAATATCGCCTTGCGGAGCGCGTAAGCTCAGATCGTCAATCGTTAGCTCTGGACGTACTTTGAGCAATTCAGGAACGAGTGCAATTAACTGATCAGCATATTGCGATTGTGCACTCTCAGGAGCATTGTTCATCTCTTTGGTAATATCGATAAACGATTTCATAACAGTAGGCGGAATATTCTTTACAGAGCCGCTGTAATTGGCCGGACCAAATTTTTGATCTTCAAATGTAAAGTTCTCTACACGAAGCGTTCCTGAAGATTCAATCATGCCATTTTCAGTATCTGTCACACCGCTAGCCGCGAAACCGGTTAAGGTGAAAACGGTTTTTTGTGCAATGTCGAATTGTAGTTTTTGCAAATCCATTTTTGCCGTGCCTAACCATAAGCCTTCGGGTGTTTTAAAACGTTCTATTTTAAAGACAACATCTTCACCAATCACACGTTTGTCTTCAAAATACGCATCAAAACCAGGCATGAGCATATTGCATGTCAAACGTTTGAAATCACGGCTTAATTCCCAATCACCACTTAGCCCTTTCCATAAAACATGTTCTTGAGCATTTTCTGTGATTTTTAATTCTTTGCCGGTGATTTTAGCTTTCGTGCTACCATCCATTTTGATTTCACTGTTCATGGTCAGCACATCACCTTGACCAACGACTGCGATAAGCTTCTTTTGCGCTTCTTCGTTTAGAGCAGAGTTAATTGTCGCTAAGGCAAAAGTCCAATTTGCATAATCACCGTCTTTTTGTTGAGCAAATGGCCCATGACGAATATCGTGTTTCAGCAGAATGCTCAGCGATTTGGCTTCAGCTGAAGCGCCTACTTTTTGTGAAAGGCCAGCATGAATGCCATCGACATACTTACCGGAAAAAATAATGCGTGTTTCAGCATAGGATTTGCGCCAGCCGCGTTCATATTTGACGACTTCAATTTTCGTTGACTCAAGCTCAGAGGCAACCTGCACAACATCTTTAAATCTTGTTTCGACCAAGAACCCGACTAAATAGGGTGCTGCACCGATAACGATTGCAATCAAAACAACATAGATGCCAATTTTACGTTTCATGGGGTTCGCTCTCAACTTTTAGTGATGTTTAAAACTTAACGGCTGCAATGGAATTTTCTTGCTCCAAATATGCACTATTATGGCGCAAAAAAACATAACACGCACATGACCTGAGGTTAAATCCTCAGTCATGCCTCAACTAATGCTATTTGTCTTAAAAAGAAGTGTAATAAGTATATACCGATCGCACTTGAGGGTGCGAACGGTATAATCTCGATTGAATGCTGCGCGCGAATTCATTCGCGCTTGCAATCAGGGGGAAAATCGCGTTTTTCCCCCTGATAACCCCCATCGCGTAAGGCTGCACTTCTTCTATGCTTCTCATCTTGAAGTGTAATAAGTATATGCACTTAGTTTTTACTTAGCTTGACCCTTACTATACTTCCAGGGATAGTTTACTTATATAGCATCGCTTTGGGGGAAATAATGGGTACTTTGCTTGGAATCGGTCTCTGGTTAGGTGGCTTAATAGCCTTGGCTTATTGGCGAGCTTCCATCCTAACTGCGACAGGGGCTATTGCTGCCGGTCTTTTGGTAACCACCCTAATCTCATCGCTTGGCTGGCTCACCTTGCTGATCTGTTGGGCGCTGTTTGGCAGCATTGCTTTCGTACTCAATAACCCTGATCTGCGAAAACGCTTTATTACCTATCCTGCTTTTGATGCCCTCAGTAAAACCTTACCTACCCTCTCAGAAACCGAACGTGTTGCCCTAGAAGCTGGCACCGTAGGCTGGGAAGGAGAATTATTCAGCGGTCAACCGCAATGGGAAAAACTGCTCACCATCCCCGCCCCAAAACTAACTAATGAAGAAGAAGCCTTTCTGAATAATGAAGTGAAAACACTGTGCGAAATGACCAGTGACTGGGAAATCACGTATACCCTCAATGATTTACCCAAGCCTATTTGGCAATACTTAATCAAAAATGGCTTTTTTGCTTTAGTGATCCCCAAGAAATACGGTGGTAAAGGCTTTTCAGAATATGCGCATTCTGAAATTTTATGCACGTTGGCTGGCCGCAGTTTAACCTTAGCCTCAACCGTTGCTGTTCCTAATTCATTAGGCCCTGGTGAACTATTATTGCACTATGGTACACAGCAACAAGCCGATCATTACTTGCCCAGGTTGGCCAGTGGTGAAGAAATACCTTGTTTTGCCTTGACAGGCCCCGAAGCGGGTTCTGATGCAGGCGCTATTCCTGATACCGGCATTATCTGTAAAGGCCAGTTTGAAGGCAAAGAAATCATTGGCATAAAGCTCAACTGGAACAAACGGTATATTACCCTTGCACCAATCGCCACTTTGCTAGGATTAGCCTTTAAACTTTACGATCCCGATGGGCTACTGGGAGAAAAGAAAGAACTCGGTATCACATGCGCCCTTATTCCAACTAAAACCCCCGGTGTTACCACGGGTCGACGTCATTTACCCAGTAATATCCCGTTTCAAAATGGCCCAACCCAAGGCGTCGATGTGTTTGTTCCCCTTGACGCTATCATTGGTGGCCCTGCGATGGCCGGCCAGGGTTGGCGTATGTTGGTAGAATGTTTATCAACCGGACGTGCAATTTCACTGCCTGCTTCAAGCGTAGGCGGTGCAAGAGGCGCAGTACTCACCTGCGGTGCCTATAGCCGGATCCGTCGTCAGTTCAATACCAGCATTTCCTCTTTTGAAGGTATTCAAGAAGTGTTGGGCAGGATTGGTGGCATGACTTACCTTTGCGAAGCCGTCCGCAATCTGACCGTTGCCATGGTCGATGCAGGCGAGAAGCCTTCTGTACCTGGCGCCATTGCTAAATATCATGTCACGGAATTGGGTCGTAAAATTGCCAATGATGCGATGGATCTCCATGGCGGCAAAGGCATCATGATGGGCCCAAACAACTACCTTTGTCGGACTTATCAAGGGGTTCCTATTGGGATAACAGTTGAAGGTGCGAATATCTTAACGCGCAATATGATTATATTTGGCCAAGGCGCTATCCGCTGCCATCCCTATGTTCTAAAAGAAATGCAAGCCATGCAACATCATAATGTGCAAGAATTTGAACACTATATGGGACAACACATTAGCTTTACCTTGTCCAATGCCGCACATGCGTTGTTTAATGGACTCACTTTCGCGCATTTTGCCAATACGCCGACAACCACCTTCACCAAGCGTTACTACCAACAGCTTGGACGTGCTAGCAGTGCGTTTGCACTGATTGCCGATGCCTCAATGGCGTTATTGAGTGGAAAATTGAAATTTAAAGAATCGATTTCTAGTCGCTTAGGCGATTTACTCTCGATGATGTACATGATGTCTGCAGTGCTAAAACGTTATCAAGATCAGGGCTCACCTACTGCCGATATTCCGCTGCTCAGATGGTCACTTGATTACTGCTTAGCAGAATACTGGAAAACGATGAATGAATTATTACGTAACTTCCCACAACGGGCCATCGCTTTTGGATTACGAGCCTTAATCATGCCCTTTGGGATCCCTTGTCATTATCCGAGCGATCGTCTAAATCGCGAGATCACAGATATTTTGACCACACAAAATGAAGCCCGAACAAGGTTGCTGGAACGGGTCTTTATATCAAGCCATAAAAACGACCCCATTCGCACAGTGACCACGGCATTTGAACAAGTGATCACGCATGCAACGCTCATGAAAACTGTATTCGATGCCAGTAAAAATCACGAATCACGTGGGACTTTAGCTCAAAGCATTGAGTTTGCTCTGACATCAAAAATTATCACCAATGAAGAAGCGCAAACGTTAAATATGGTCAATGAATTATGCCAATCTGTGATTGCTGTGGATGATTTTTCAAAAGAAGAATTATCAACCACTGCTCGTGATAATAAAGCAGACAACGTAAAGAAGACTTCCACGAAAGAACGTCAAGAGCATGAGACACGTCATTTAAATTAAGCGCCTTGATGAGGCGTTTGATTGGTTGTTGGTGGCAATGCTTCAGGAGGAGGCACCTGTGACTCTATAGGGGCCTTTTCTGCCGGTGGTGCTTCAACAACAGCGGCTGCCTCAACTGGCACAGCGGCTGCCTCAACTGGCACAGCGGCTGCCTCAACTGGCACAGCGGCTGCCTCAACTGGCACAGCGGTTGCCTCAACTGGCACAGCGGTTGCCTCAACTGGCACAGCGGCCTTTTCGCTCACTGCCGGCTCAATACGAATTTTAATACGTTTTAATTGAGCTACTATTGGCTGTACTTTAGCCAATAGGCCTCTCATCTTCGCTTCTTGAAACACCCATAAAATACCCGCGATGAGCCCCATAAAGAGCGTCACAAAAACCACCAACAAACCGATGATCCATTTGCGCCAAGGTGAGGGCGGTGGGATGGGCGCAGGTTTTGCAACCACCTTAGCTGTTACCGTGATAGTCGCCATACTCGCTTTAGTAACCCGATCGGCTTGCTGCTCTTTGGCGACTTGGGAATTCATTTCTTCGGCCACCGTTTTGGGTTTTTGCGAAAAAATGAACGGCTCCCAAGATTTGAGTAGGGATTCTTCATTGGTTCGATATTCTCGTAAAGGAATGGCCGATTTTGGCAAATCTTTATTCGCTGCAAATAATAAATTCTCTTGTCTTTTTTCTTTTGAAAAAGCTAACAAGAAGCTCAGCTGGCGATTTTCATTTTGTTGCCAAAAGGTATTCCACCTTTCTTCCCAAAGTGCACTCACATCACTGAGATTTTTTTGAAATAAAGCAAAAACATCAACGTCCGGGAAAGTAATATTCACAAGGCGCCTGTCGATAGTATAAGCATTTAATAACAAAGTCATTTTGTGAGTAGCATCAGAGACTGGCGTAAAAAGTTGCCATTTCTTGTTGGCTATTTTTAGCAACGGGACGCCAGTCATCTCTCCTTCTCTGCCCATGTAAAGTGCTGTAAATCGGCAAGTAGGTTCATCCATAATGGCGCCTTGCAAATCAACCTCGACTAATAACTCGTTAGTATCGGAGATAATTCTAGAGGTAAACGTTGCTGGATAATCATAAAGATAAAATTGTTGTTCTTGCTGACGTTGAAACAGCAAACTGAAGGCATCAATGGTGATTCGGTAAACCCCTGGTAACGTTTGTAATGCATAGTCAAAACGGTAAACACCTTGAGGCTTATTTTCATTGTCAGAAAGAAATATTTTGTATTTTTCAAGTGTTGCCACGTTATGTAAAGTGGCAAAAAATTGTGTCTGGGATAACAGATCTTTGGCGGTAATGCGTTTGTTCTTGTCTGTTAAAGATGCACTAATCGTTAATGTTTCACCACGAAACAAATTATTCGGAAAATCAGGGGTGATCATTTTCAAAGATGAATCAACAACAATCTTAGGTGTGGCAAGCATTTTGCCTTTGATTTCCCATTGACCTATTGTTGGTTTTTTTAACGTAATGCCGTAAAGCTTGTCGATTTGCTGCCAATTCACACCTTCTGAATTTTGCAAAGGCAGGATTTCTATGCCCGCAGGCCCCAGAATTTTGACCGATTGCACATCATCGGTATTGATCAACACTTGCAAGGATTGAATATCTTTATCAACGACAAAACGGTTGTCATGGACTGGCACGCTCGTTTCGTGCTCAAGAGACGACACTAAAGCGGAGGGTGCGCTAATCGCTGTTTTTTCAATGCTGGTGGAGGTTGCGTTAGTAGTCAGACAAAATATACACAATAAGGCCATCCACATTGCCGCAGCTCGTCTTTCCATGGGCTCCCGGACCCTCTCACCCTATTGTGTTACCTAACAATAAAGAATAGTCCACTTCTCTAAAACACGCTTGAAGAACTGACTTTTAAACCAGGCCATCATCTACAGAATGGTTGGGGGAACCAAAGAGCGAAGCCCAATCAGGAACGGCTTTCGATGCCATCTCCTACATGCAAATCAGGCAAAGCATACGTGTCTTTGCATAGTAGTTGTGCTTATAATGGAATGGTTCAATTTATTAATGAAAGCAAAAGAAAAAATGGAAATGGAAGCAACGTTAACCAGACCTCTCACCAGTCTTGCACTCAAAGGCGGCATGTTTACGCTGACCTCAATTATCTTGCTTGACCATGATCTTGATAATTTATCTGTGCAGTTAGATGATAAAATTAAACAAGCACCGAATTTTTTCCATTTTGCTCCCATCATTATTGATGTGGCGCGTTTATATCAACAAGGCGATGTCTTCAATTTTCCCGCTTTGGTAACGATGATGCGCGCTAAAAAACTCATCCCGATTGGCGTCAGAGGGGCTTCGAAATCTTTGAAAGAAGCGGCTATCGCATCGGGTCTGGCGTTATTTCCGGAAGAGAAAGTGGTTGCGAAGAAAAAAGTGGTTGAAGAAGTCAAAACCCAAGAATCACTCATCACTGCGCCTGTGAGCGTACGTGCAGAGGCTGTTAATCATACTTCAAGTCGCATTATTACTTCACCTATCCGATCGGGACAGCAGTTTTATGTACCAGGCGGAGATTTGATTATTTTAGCGGCGGTCAGCCATGGTGCTGAAGTATTAGCTGACGGCAACATTCATGTCCATGGTCCTTTGCGTGGAAGAGCCCTTGCCGGCATTATGGGCGATCAAGATGCCATGATTTATTGTAAAAGTTTGGAAGCTGAACTTGTGTCTATTGCAGGTCAATATCGCGTTAGCGAAGATCTTAAAGAAATCTGCTGGAAGCAGTCTGCTTGCATCCAACTCAGCGAAGGCCGCTTGAACATTCGGGCCATTTAGGTTAAACACTGTAAGGATAGCAGTATTGTTTACTTGAGAGGACTAAGTCTTGAAAAATTCAACCTCCAAAGTCATCGTGATTACCTCCGGGAAAGGCGGGGTGGGGAAAACAACCACCAGCGCAGCAATCAGTGCCGGCCTTGCGAGCATGGGTTATCGAACAGCTGTAATCGATTTTGATATCGGCTTGCGCAACCTGGACCTCATCATGGGTTGCGAGCGTCGCGTTGTCTATGATTTCGTTAACGTTATTAATGGTGATGCAAATCTAAGCCAGGCACTCATCAAAGATAAACGTATTGAAAACTTATTCATATTGCCTGCTTCTCAAACACGCGATAAAGATGCGCTCTCCAAAGAAGGCGTAGGGAAAATCATTGAAGAGCTTAAAAAAGAGTTCGATTATATTGTTTGTGATTCTCCAGCCGGTATTGAAAAAGGCGCTATGATGGCTCTTTACTATGCCGACGAAGCCATCGTTGTCACCAACCCTGAAGTTTCTTCGGTTCGCGATTCCGACCGGATCCTTGGCGTATTAGCCAGCAAATCTAAGCGCGCTGAAGATAAAGAAACGCCTATCAGAGAACATTTATTACTGACACGGTATTCCGAAGCGCGAGTTAAGCGCGGCGAAATGCTGTCTGTTGAAGATGTTTTAGAAATTCTGTCGGTCCCTTTATTGGGTGTTATCCCAGAATCTCCTGCTGTATTAACCTCTTCTAACCGTGGTGTGCCCGTCACTTTAGATACACAAAGTGATGCTCGCCTGGCTTATGAACAGGCTGTACGCCGATTGCTGGGTGAAAAAATTCCCTTTGATTCCTCAGCAAAAAATTGGACCAAGAAAATATGGGATAAACTTGCGCTGTTTCGGAGCCCGGCATGAAGATTATCAATTTTCTACGCTTTTTGACCCAAAAAAGAACCCCTGCATCGGTCGCGAAAGAACGGTTACAAATCATTGTTTCGCACGAAAGCAACCGTAAGAGTGGCACAGATATTATCAAGCAGTTACAAACTGAATTGATTGAAGTGATCAGCAAATATATTAAAGTTGATCAAGATCAAATCAAAGTGCAGCTTGAAAGAAGTGGGGATTATTCTGTGTTAGAGCTGAACGTAACTTTGCCTGAAGGTGCAGCTTTAACTCGCGAGAAAGAAAAAACCTCCTTCTAAACTCTTCCCTATTTGCTTTAATGCCTACGTGCTGCGGCTAGTCCGCGGCATCCTGGTACTAAACAATCCTCCCGCCTGGCGGGAGGATTTGCGCCCCTTTTACTTGTGCTTCTTCTCTTCTTCTTCTCTTAATTCCCGACGTAGCACCTTACCAACATTGGTTTTTGGCAACTCGGTTCTAAACTCAATTTCTCTTGGCACTTTATAACCGGTTAAGTCTTTGCGGCACTCTTTAATCACTTGCTCTGTGGTTAAAGCCGGATCAGACTTCACTACAAAGGCTTTCACAATTTCACCATGCTCTTCGTTTTTAACGCCGATCACAGCAACTTCTTTAACGCCTTTTATCGCAGCAATCACATCTTCAATTTCATTGGGATAAACATTAAATCCAGAAACGATAATGATGTCTTTTTTGCGATCGACTAATCGAAGAAACCCCTGCTCATCTATCGTTGCGACGTCACCGGTATGCAGCCAACCATCACTATCTAAAACTTCTGCCGTTTTACCAGGCTGATTCCAATAACCGCGCATTACCTGTGGACCTTGCACACAGAGCTCGCCGGGTGTACCCAGAAAGACTTCTTTGTTGTTATCATCAACAATTTTGATATTTGTTGATGATAACGGCAGGCCAATAGAGCCATTGAATTCGGGCAAATTCATGGGATTAATAGAAACTGCAGGACACGTTTCGGTTAGCCCATAGGCTTCAATTAAGGGCACGCCAGTCACTTGCTTCCAGCGCTCTGCAACCGCTCTTTGCACGGCCATGCCACCACCTAGCGTGAATATAAATTTTGAGAAATCGACTTTTGCGAAATCTTCATTATGTAATAAAGCATTAAATAAGGTGTTTACACCCGTCATAATCGCAAAGGGTTGACGATTTAATTCTTTAATAAACCCAGGAATATCGCGTGGATTAGTAATTAAAATATTAGGGATCCCTACGCGCAAAAAGACTAAACAATTCGCGGTGAGTGAAAAGATATGATAAAGCGGCAACGCCGTAATGATCCCACCTTTAATATCATGGTGCAAAAAGGATTCTATCCAGGTATAGGCTTGTAACACATTCGAGACCATATTTCGGTGCGTTAAAACCGCGCCTTTTGCTCCGCCTGTTGTACCACCGGTATATTGTAAAAAGGCAATATCTTCCCCGGTGATGGTGGCAGGTTGAAACACTTTTTGATGCTTTTGATCGATGGTTTCTTTAAAAGCATAAGCATGCGGAATATTCCAAGCAGGCACCATTTTCTTAACATGTTTAACAACGAAGTTAATCAGTGGTCCTTTGACGCAGCCCAGCAAATCACCAAGCTCAGTAACTACCACATGTTGAATATCAGAACCTTCTAGCGCTTGCTCTAGCACATGGGCGAAATTAGCTAAAACCACAATACATTTAGCGCCAGAATCTTGTAGGACGAGTCGCAGTTCGCGAGGGGTATACAAGGGGTTAACATTCACCACCGTCATCCCTGCACGCAAAATACCAAACAAGGCGACGGGATACTGCATGACATTGGGCATCATGATGGCGACACGTTCGCCTTTAGCAAGACGGCAAGTTTGTTGCAAGAAGCCAGCAAAGGCTTGGCTCTTCTCGTCAATTTGTTGATAGCTAAGGCTTGCACCCATGTTGGTGTAGCAAGTCTTGTCTTTGAATTTTGCAAAGCACTCGGTCGCTAAGGCGACGAGTGAGGTATATTGATCAGGATTAATGAACTCTGGAACTCCGGGTTCATAGCTTTTCAACCATAATTTTTCCACAAATGATCCTTATGAAATTTTTCCAGTATGCTTTAGTCGCTACAATATCAAATAATGTGTTGGTTGGTAAATAAACTAATTCTACCAAATGGGGCGCTATTTGACTATTAGCTATCCTCACGACATAATACCGGCCATAAAATAAATCAAATTAACTTAGATGGTGCCTCATGCGAATACTCAATAACAACGAACTCTCTTTGGTGAGTGCTGCTCTTTATGGTGAGTTATGGTTCGTCTCGGCCATCGTCACCATTGGATACTTATGCTATCAGGCGTGGGAATATTCCAGCTTCCAAGCCCCCAAAGCGACAACCACCGATCCCGATGCTTATTACGATGGTGCAATGGTGTACTTGACCCACGGGCATTGCGCATAATTACAATCATAGTTGAACTAATCTGCTTTAAGCCTGTCTCATTAATAAATCTCTTAAAATGAAAGATTTATATTATGTTACAACAACGGCAATTTACGATTTATGACTTACAAGGGTTTAAGCGCACTCTAGAAAGCCTTGATCAATTACTGATCCGTAAAGACTACCGCTTAAGTGAG
>Ga0105045_10002209_pt1 | contig 16331 bp, 15 predicted proteins | sample MAT02_FD_78089 | JGI IMG/M metagenome (GOLD analysis project Ga0105045, IMG submission 78089) | Freshwater microbial communities from Lake Fryxell liftoff mats and glacier meltwater in Antarctica - MAT-02 (megahit assembly) | ecosystem: Environmental > Aquatic > Freshwater > Ice > Liftoff...
GATGGTAGGTGCCACGCACGCGTCGGCCAGGAACAGGCCAAGGGGGCCTCTGCTTTGGAAATGGCCCTTCTCGCGGTGAAGGGTTGGCTTCCGGCGCGTGTGCTGGATCCTGCTGAGCAAGAAGGCTGGCGGTCCATCGGCTCCATGGTGCGTTTCTCGTTCGTGGTAGAAAAATAGTGTCTTGCGCTGCTAAGCATTCAGTATGCGTGCGCTATCCTCCGCTCTGGTGAATACGCGTACGGGCCCCAGGGATCGCATGTTGGACATAGCCATGGCCTGCCATGCCTTCAACGACATGAACTTACGGCTCATGCAGTTCAACCCGGAGCTGTTCGTTCCGCATAACAGTGCTGCGAAAAGGTGAACGACCGGCAGGGCTTGCTTGACGCGAGCGCACGCTCGGACCGCATTGCTTCCAAGCTGGAGCAAGCGGATGACTGTTTCTACTTCGAGCACTTCATACCTGCGTAGAAGGCCACCAAGCACACCCTTACCGTGGAGCTGAGCGTTCGGGACTCGTACATCTTGCTTGGTTACTACTGGTATCCAGGAGCTACCACCATTCCACCGGTGCGCGGTGCGCACTCAAGCATGACTCAAGCTTGCATGGCGGCACTAATGGCGAGCGGTGTAGCGGCCCTGGTCGTGCAGGCCAAGCTGCACGGCATCCTACGCGAAATGGGCATGGCGGTGGACCCGCTGGCACACGTTGAAAAGGGGAGGGAGTACAACGGCATTCCGTAGTGCGCACGTACCTGCTCCTGTCGCCTGCACGTATCTTTAGAGCATGACCTCCAGCACCAGAACAAAGAGCAGCTTACCTTGAGCGTAGACCGCGATCACATGCCATCTTGCGCCGGGCCAGAGCCAAGCGTGGCCGCTCGATCACCGAACTGGTGGAAGAACTGGGTGAAAGCTTGGACAAGCAGGAATAGCTAGCCGAAGAGCTCAGCGACTTCGTAAAGCGCAACCGGGGCATCCTATCAGACATCAAGCCCGAGGCTTGGGACGCTGATGACCGTCTGGGCGACATACTCCGCAAACACGCGCCCCGGCCCAAATGATGCACGTGCTGCTGGATGCCAACATCCCGCTCAATGTGATGCTCGACCCCTCGAAACGGTCGATGCCTGAGCCGAGTTCAGCCGTGATGAACGCACTTTCCAAAGGGAAGTTCATCGGGTATATCACGCCCACCTCCTTTAGCAACATGTTCTATGCGCTGAAGAAAGAAAGGGGACAGGCTGAAGCGGTAAGGGTAGCCCACGAGGTGCTCGATATAGTGCGCATAACGGATCAGACCGAGAGTTTTCTTAGGAACGCATTGGCAGGCGGATGGTCCGATACCGAGGATGCTGACCAGTATTTCGCGGCTAAGGCCAACCATCGCATTACCCACCTGTGTATCACCAACGGCAAGCACTATAAGAAGGCCACGGGCCTAAAGGTGGTGGACCCGGCCCACTTGTTGGCCCTGCTGAATTGAACCGCACTCCATTAGTTACCACGCACACACCGTCCGCCAACTGGGTTTGTTCATTCAATGCCCGCTGCACCCCCTGCCACGCCTGCGAAAGTGGCACCCTTTAGCACCGTGGCCAAAGCGCTGCAGGCCCGTTGCAACGTACTGAACATTACGACCCGACCGATGCAACGACAGTACCAACATGCCTGCAACAACTCGCTACATGCCATTAGTAATGCAGTGCGCAAGGTTATCGGTGGTTCCGTTCGAGTAAGTGTGATCGTTGTCTATTGCCCGAAGGCCATGCCTGATCTCCCGTTGCGTCGTTCGATCGCCCAAGGCCGATCGCCGATCCTGGATAAGACCGATAGCCGACCTTTGTCCCTGAACGATGTTCACCAATGAAGTGGTTCATCTACAACCTGCTCCTGGCCTTCTTGGGTGTGTGGCTCATCGAGCAGGTCGTGGACCTTCGCTTTGACAAGCCGCTGCGCTTCCTTGGCGTATTCAACGGGCTGTTCTTCAGCATTTGGCTCAGCACCTGGTTCTTCTACCGACGCTATTTCTTCAAACTGCCCAAACTGATCGAGTTCATTGGTTTTGTTGTCAAGGAACTCTTCGTATCCAGCTTTCGGGTGGCTTACGATGTGCTTACGCCAACTTCGCACCTCAACCCGGCTATCGTCGCTATTCCGCTGGATGCCAAGAGCGACCGTGAGATCGTGACACTCGCCGTATTGATCACGTTGACCCCTGGAACCCTCAGCCTTCGCGTAAGTGACGATCGCCGCACGCTGTATGTGCATGAGATGTATGTCGAGAATGGCGATGTTGAGGAAGTCCGTCGCAAGATCAAGGATGGGTACGAACGTCGTGTGCTCTTGCTTAGCCGATGACCGACGCCATCTACGATACAACGCTCGTGATAGCGATGGTAGCCCTGATGCTCATTGCCGGACTGGTGATGGTGCGCCTGGTGATGGGTCCTAGCATTGCTGACCGTGCCACCGCTTTCGATGTGTTCACAACAGTGGTCATCGGAATGATCTCGGTCTTCGCCATCCGCACCAGCAACTACCGCTACTTCGATGTGGTGCTGGTGATGAGCTTCGTGGTCTTTCTCGGCACCATTGGCCTGTCGTACTACATGCGCAAGAACAAAGACGAATGACCGCTCAGTACATCACCCTCATCTGCATCTGGATCGGTATCACCTTCATCGGGATCGCTGCCATCGGCATCATCCGCATGCCCGATGTGTACACCCGCATGTCCGCCGTCACCAAAGCCGTGGCCTTGGGGGTGGGCTTCATTCTCATTGGTGTAGTGTTCCACTTCAACGATACCACTGTACTCATCAAAGCCACGGTGATCGTCGTTTTCCTGATCTTCTCCCTCTCGGTGTCCGCGCATGTCATTGGTCTTGCGGCTTATGAGGACCGGACACCCTTGACGGACAAGACCTTCCGCGATGAGTTAAAAGAGGCTGAGGGGAAGCAGGAGCCGCCAAGAACGGTCGAGCATCCGGATACCAAGAGCGTTTAGTCCTATGGCCAGTGCGCCGGGGGCTGCTTGTGCGGAAGATCGATGCACATCGGTCAAGATCAGGCTGTTTCAGCATCGCATTGCGCCGCACATCTATCTTCGCGACCATGGCTCTCCTACTCGATAAGACCGCACTCGTTACCGGTGGATCTCGCGGCATTGGCCGCGGCATTGTTGAACGCTTCTTGGAGGAAGGCGCGGATGTGGCTTTTACATACGTAAGCAGCCCGGAGAAGGCGAACGCCCTGGCTGAAGAACTGGCCGCCAAGTATGGCCGAAAAGTACTTGCCATACAAAGCGATGCGGGCAACTTCGAGCAGGCGCAAGCCGCCGTGGATCAGGTCGTGAACGCGTGGACCAAACTGGACATCCTCGTGAACAACGCAGGCATCACGAAGGACCAACTGCTGATGCGCATGAGCGAGGCCGATTTCGATGCGGTGATCGCCACCAACCTGAAGAGCGTGTTCAACATGACCAAAGCGGTGATGCGCACCATGCTGAAACAGCGGAATGGAAGCATTATCAACATGAGCAGCGTAGTGGGGGTGAAGGGCAACGCCGGACAATCCAACTACGCGGCCAGCAAGGCAGGCATCATCGGCTTCACCAAAAGCGTGGCGCTGGAGTTGGGCAGCCGCAACATCCGCAGCAATGCCATCGCTCCGGGCTTCATCGAGACCGAAATGACCGGTGCGCTGGATCAGAAAGTGGTGGAGCAATGGCGCGAAGGCATCCCCTTGAAACGTGGTGGAACACCCACCGATGTTGCCAATGCCTGTGTGTTCCTCGGCAGTGAGCTAAGCAGCTACATCACCGGGCAAACGCTGCACGTATGCGGCGGCATGCTGACGTGAGCATACACCGATGGGCCAATGAGCACATGTGCAGATGGTCTCATGTACACATGCCTTGTTCACGACCTTTGCCCCCCGCATGAACCTTACAACTGTCCATAGCCTCTGGCTGGCACCGCTCTGCTTGGCGCTCGGCGTGGCGCTGGCATGGTTCCTTTATCGTCGGGCATCTTCCAAGGACGGTTTCTCCAGCCGGTTGGCATTGCTATTGGCAGTGTTCCGGGCAATGGCCATTGCATTGTTGGCCTTCTTCCTGCTCGAACCCATGGTGCGCACCCTGGTCCGCGAAGTGCGCAAGCCGGTGGTGGTCATCGCGCACGATGGTTCGGCATCCTTGCTTGCCGCCGGCGATACCGCAGCATTGCGCAGCACCTACCGGAAAAGTCTGGAACAGTTCGCAGAACGTCTCGGTGATCGGTATGAGGTGCGCACCTTCACCTACGGGCAAGAGGTCCGGGAAGGCTTGCACTTCGACCAGACGGACGCGCTTACGGACATCGGCGAACTGATGAGCACCATCAACGACCGCCTTGCTGGAAATGACCTGGGCGCTGTGGTGCTGGATGGGGACGGCATCTACAACCGGGGACGTGACCCACGCTTGGATGCAACGCGGCTTGGCGTGCCCATCCACACGATCGCTTTGGGCGACACTACTGTTCGTCCCGATCTGGTGTTGCGCTCCGTGGAACACAACCGCATCAACTACCTCGGAAATGAATTCCCTGTGCTGGCGCGGATCGAAGCGCGACACCTGAACGGGCAGCGTTCTCGTGTCGCGGTGCTTTACAACGGTCGCGAGGTGGCTTCCCAGGAGCTGGTCATCACCGGTGATCCTTTTTTCCGGGAAGTGCCCTTCACCCTGAAGGCCGAGAAGGCCGGGGTACAGCGCTATACCATTGTGGTCAATGCCACCGCAGGCGAGGCTACGGATGTGAACAACAGCCAGGACATCTACATCGACGTGCTGGATGCAAGGCAAAAGGTGCTCTTGCTCGGTGCAGCGCCGCATCCTGATCTCGGAGCTATGCGTAGCGCCTTGGCCGGACTGGAAGGCTATGAGACCACTGTGGCCTATGCGGATGACTTCTCTGCACCGGTAGCCTCCTTCGATCTGGTGGTGTTGCACGGGCTGCCAACGGCGCAGAACCCGGTCGCGGCGGTCTTGCAGGCCGCAGCAGCGAAGAACATTCCGCTGCTGGTGGTGCTTGCACCTACCGTTGACTTCAAAGCCTTCAACGCGCTTGGTTGTGGTGTGCAGGTAAGCGGCACGCGAGCCGCATTCACCGATGCCATGCCCTCGGTCGATCGCACCTTCAGTGCCTTCACGCTGGAGGCGGAGATGATCCAAGCGATCGAACGTTTCCCGCCGCTGCAGGTCCCCTTCGGGCAATACGACCTGGGCCGTTCCGCGACCACCTTGCTCACCCAACGCGTTGGTGCTGTGCGTACCACCTATCCGCTCATTGCCTTGGTGGTCCAAGGAGAACGGAGAATGGCCACCATTACCGGCGAAGGGCTTTGGCGCTGGCGCATCGCCGATCAGCAGCAGAATGGCAGCCACGAACAAGTGGACCGCTTGTTCCACAAACTGGTGCAGTTCCTGGCGCTCAAGGTGGACAAGAAGCGCTTCCGGGTGGAGCATGCTTCAGCCTTCAACGAAAGTGATGCAGTGCTTTTTGCCGCTGAATTGTACAACCCGAGCTACGAGTTGGTGAACACTCCGGAGGTCGAGATCATCCTTCAGGACGAAGCGCGCACCGAATATCCCTATGCCTTCAGCCGCACCGGCAATGCCTACCGGCTCGATGCAGGCCGGTTGCCTGCTGGACGCTACACCTGGCGCGCACGCACCGAGTTGGATGGAGAGCGCTTCACGGCATCCGGAGAAGTGCTCGTACGCCCGGTGGTGGCCGAACTGCTCAGCACATCCGCAGACCACGGCTTGCTTGCCGATCTTGCAGCACGCACCGAAGGCGTTGCCGGGATGCCGAATAGCTTGGATGAAGTCGAGCGTGCCATTCGCGACCGTCCGGAGATCGCCGCGCGATCCTATTCCCATGCCAGCTTCAGCGACCTGATCGACCTTCGTTGGATCTTCTTCATCATCCTGGCGCTGCTATCGGCAGAGTGGGTGCTGCGCCGTCGCAATGGCGCTTATTGAGCGCCGGTTATCTTGGTCGCCATGCAAGGGGCAACAGCACGCAGGGTGTTCGGTAGGATAGGTGAGTTCCTGCTGTGGCGTGTGGTGATCACCGGTGTTGTCCTGGGGATCTTGTTCGGGGTGGCCTATGCGTTGCGTATTCCACTGCTGCGCACGGTGTCTGAGTTCCTTGTCAAAGAAGACCCACGTTCAGTATCGGACGCGATCTATGTTCTTGCCGGGGCCCCCATGGAGCGCGGACAGGAAGGGGCGCGTTTGCTTGCGAGCGGCATTGCTCCAGTGGTCTACTGCACGGGAGAACTGGTCCCATCGGTCTTTGTTGCTGAAGGAATTTCGCGCACCGAAGGCGAACTGACCCGCGCTGTGGCCATCAAGGCTGGAGCGGACCCTGAGCAAGTGCAGCTGATCGATGAGGGCACCAGCACTTGGGAGGAATCCGAAGCGATCATTGCCCATGCGGTACAAGCAGGCTTCATGAACATCACCGTGGTCTCCACCGAGTTCCACCTGCGGCGCGTACGGCGTGTATTCAGGCGGCAAGCTGAAGGAACAAGCGTGCAAGTCCACGTGCGAGGCGCCCCCAGCCTGGTCTATGACCGCTACCGCTGGTGGGAGAGCGAGGAGGGCCTGCTCATGGTGAACAACGAATACGTGAAGCTGCTGTATTACTGGCTTCGCTATTGACCGGGAAGACTCAGCGCTGCAGCACCACGCGGCGCACGATGCGTCCTTCCGCGTGCGTGGCCCGGATCAGGTAGATGCCGTTGACCAGACCGGAAAGATCGATCTGCACGTTCGGTGTGCCAGCGGGCAGACCCAATTCCTTTACCTGGCGGCCAAGACCATCCAACAGATGCACTATGACAACGCCGTAAATGCCACTCAATTGAACCGTTGCGTTCCCGGCAGTGGGGTTGGGATACACTTCCAACGTGCCGGATCGCAGCTGTTCCGGGACTGAAACGTTGGTGAAGCAGAATTCCTGGACATCCTGATCGTCGTACTGCCCATCGCTAGTTGCAAGTGTATCGCCCGCAACGGTGCTTATGGTGTAGTACCCTTCGCCGCTGGTGCAGCAAATTCCATCGCCGAATAGGTCATTGATGGTGAAGGTGTAGCAACCATTGGTCAAGCAGAACGGGACTTCGATCGGCTGCCCACCGTTCACATTCGCATAGGGTCCACCGCTGTGAAGGATCGATCCTTGATCGGTCACCAAGGTCCATGTGATATCAGAGCCAAAATTGTCGGACCGTATGTTCAGTACCACTTCTTCCGCTGGATCGTTCACCACGATGGGCTGTATCCAACTATCGTTCTCGGGTAGTTGATCGGCTTGCCCATTTGGTGTGTTGCTCGTGGCAATGAATACATGTTCCCCTCCTGGAAGTGTGATCTGCGGTAAGGGACAGTTGACCGTTTGGCCAGGAAGCAAGGAACCCGTCCAAACGAAGAGCGCCGGTGGTTCCCCAACAATGCCATACTGGACAATGATCGAAGTCACCACCAAGGTGCCATTGTTCTTCAGGGTTATCGTGGGTGCCACCAAATTATTTCCGCACAGGATCGTGGGCAGGTTCGTGATCGAGGTCACCGCAGCATCATTGGTGATCGGCACAACGCCAATGCCATTCATGCCGTTGAGCTCGTCAGCGCAGTTCCCCAAGTAGGGCTCGAGCAATGGCCAGCTGATGTCCAAGCGACCGTAGTAGTCATCTACGCTATTGGCACAGTTCGCCTGCCCTCCGAACAATTGACCGACGAGCAGGCCGTCCTCGTTCCAAAGGCCACTTCCGCTGGATCCGCTTTCGGTGGTTCCTTCATCCCAGGTCTCCACATTCCAGCACTCGGCACCGCTCATCACGCCGGGTATCACAGGCGCGAATGAGCGGGAGATCTTCTTGATATCACCACTCGGATGGTGAATGCCTGCGACCTCTTGAGCAGCATCGGGTCCCTTGTACCAACCCGAGTAGAATACTTCATATTCAGCAGGTGGCTCTGTACTAAGACGAAGCAGTGCCACATCCGTTCCAGCACTGTTCACGAGTAGTTCACAGCCCGAAACGGTCTGGTCAGTGGGAGCGTTCTGGGAAGGAGAGCAGAAGTCGCTTTCCCAATTGAAGCGGAATATCCAGTTGGCCACATCAGCGTCGAGGCAATGGTCGGCGGTCAGGAAATAAGGGGTGCCATCTTCTCCGCAGTTGTTCAGCAGCGTGCCGGTACAGAAACCATTGCCACCTGCGGTGATAAGGGCCGTAGCTCGGATCTGGTCGCGCCAGTTATCGCCTTCGGGGCAGATCACATTGATGTTGCAGGCTCCACTGTTGCCGAAGTCCTTTGCCATGTTCAGCACATCCCTGTAAGCGTGTGTTACCTGACCGATCCGGAGACGTCCTTGCTCCGCCACAGCGGCGGGTTCGTAATACTCAACGGTAATGCGGTCGCCAGCTAGCTGTGTTACACCAAGGCTTGATCTGCCGGTACTACTTGCGGCCGTAAATGCACCCAGCTGCTCGCCCATGGCATTGGTGACAAATACCAAACCTCCTTCCGGTACGACATAGTCGTGGAATTCGAAGTTGATGCTGTACGCTCCGGGACAAGCAATGGACAAGCGCCAGATGCGGTCACCGTTCTCTCGAACGTGCCATGTGCCACTGTTCTCCAGATCCAGATCGGTCACATGATTGAAGCCGAAGCGGTAAGGGCCTTTGATCCCTGATGCTGCTCGAGCAGCATCTTCTGCGAGGAGCGCATCCACATCCACCGGTGGCAATTCTACCAATGCAGCCTCGGGGATCTGGCTAGCCAAAGCAGTGAGCCCGAATGCACGACCGCCGAAGGAGACTTGAGCAACAATGACTTGGCCTAGGATGGCAAAGAGAAGAACCAGAAGAGTGCGATGGATAACATGCATGGCCTGAAGTTGAGACCGTGAAATTAGGTGCTTCTTAAAAGATGGAACGGCGGCAGCGGTTTTTCCAACCACAGCCGCCGTTCTAAGGTTCTTTGGTCAGATATTCCTCAGTGTTCAATGATCACACGTTTCACGGTCCGTTGCCCATCGTATTGCAGGCTTAAAACGTAAACTCCGCTTGGGATCATTCCAAGATCAATGGTCAAACGTTCGGTTCCTCGTGCCACATTGCGATCAAACACGATCTGGCCCAGTGCATCATGAAGCATGAGTTGCCCACCATTGCGCAGGTATTCGGCCAGGTCGATGTTCAAAAAGCCGTTGGTCGGGTTTGGTGCAACGGTCAGGCCATTGCGCCCCACTGTGCTTTCGTTTATCCCCACGGTACTCGGAAAACCAGACAACTGATCGCCACATGTTCCCAACCATTGCGAAAGGGAAGGATAGCTCACGCTGAACTTGCCGTAAAAGTCATTGACGTTGTTGCCACAGTTCGCCGCCCCCCCGAACAGTTGGCCCACCAATAAGCCATTCTGGTTCCAGAGGCCGCTTCCGCTGGAGCCACCTTCGGTGGTGCCATCTTCCCAGTTCAGGATCCGCCAGCATTGCGCCCCGCTGAATGTGCCGGTCACAGCCGCATTCACATCGAAGCTGATCTTCTTGACATCGCCGCTCGGGTGGTGTATGCCTGTAGAGCTTGTCGGGGCAACACCGCTTTTATCCCAGCCGGTGTAGAACACGTTGTAGGCGCTGGGTGGGGTGGTGTTCAACTGCAAAAGTGCAACGTCGCTACCAGCACTATTCACCTTCAGAGAGCTGCCGCTTACGGTCTGGTTGGTAGGGCCGTTCTGGTTGGCCGTGCAGTTCGGGCTCTGCCAGTTAAAGCGGAATACCCATGTGTTGTTGCCGCCCAAACAATGGTTGGCTGTGAGAAAGTAGGGAATGCCATCGTTCGCACAGTTGTTGATCAATTGACCCGTGCAGACCCCGCTTCCGCCGACAGTGATCATCGCCACGCTTCGGATCTGTGCGCGCCAGGGATCGCCCACCGGGCAGATCGTGTTGTTGTTGCATGATCCGCTATCGCCCAAACCCTTCATTAGTCCCAAAATATCTCGGTATGCGTGGGTTACTTGGCCAATGCGCAACCGGCCTTCTCCAAGTGCCGAAGCAGGTTCCAGGTACTCGATCGTTATCCGGTCACCGGCGACTTGGGTAACCCCCAGCACATTCTGTCCTCCACTGCTTTCCATGGTGAACGCACCGATCATTTCCAGGTCACTGTACACGAACACCTTGCCACCCTCCGGCACTACGTAGTCGTGGAACTCGAAGTTGATGCTGTATGCATCCGGGCATTCCACCGACAGGCGCCAGAGTCGATCGCCGTTGGGCAACTCATGCCATACGCCGCTGTTCTCCAAGCTTAGCTCAGTGGCGTGGTTGAAGCCGAAACGATAAGGACCTTTTACTCCTTCGGCCTCGCGTGCTGCGTCCTCGGCCATCATAGAGGCAGCATCAACGGCAGGCATTACGGCGATGGGTGCGGCAGGTAATTCAAGCTCGCTCTGCAGTCCCATGGGTTCGCCGCCGAACGCGATCTGCGCGGACAGAGGACCCGAGACAATAAGCACAAGGGATAGAGCGGAAAGTCGGTTCATCGTGTGGTATGGTTCAGGTTTGCGAAGCTAAATTAACCAGCTATGCACAGGCGGCGAATACAAATCGCTCTACTGTCGTGGGATGCCAACCGGATCGCCCAACACAGATGGTCCGACCACCACGAAGGTCCCGGTGCGCCTTGAAGCGCCTCCAGTACTTTGCGTATGGTGAAGAACTCATCATGCAATTGGGCAGCGGCGAACAGCATCATGTCCTTGGCCCTGATCTAAAGACACATCGGTGAACCCACCATGCCCTCGTAGACGATGTTGGAAACCCCTGCAACGAATGCGGGAAGCGTAACAGCCTTCGGTCCCTGTGTCATCACTACCAGAATGTATGGGCCACAACTAGGGTAAACAATTGCGGCCTCGTGGAACTCAGGAAGCTCTGCTGAGCCGGATTCGCCGAATTTATGCGCCACCTCTACATTGGCAGGCACCCCTCTGCGCAATCCGGAGTTGAAATCCGAGCTCACCATCAGGTCCATGAGCAACTCAGAGTTCTCGGGGCTCAGGAAGGATGCATTGTACAGCGCTTTCAGGAATGTGGCGTACTCGGGTGCAGACATCGGATAGCGCTTCATGTCGCCTTCGACTTTTCTAAGTCCGATGTTGACCAGAAGGTCCTTGAATACAGTGTGGTTCAGCTGCTCGATAAGCAGGGAATTCGCGCGGTTGTCAGAGAATTCGATGTCCCTGCGGATAAGATCTTTCACCGAATAGGTGTTGCCTATTTGGATCGATTCGACCGGGGGGAAGTTGGGGTTCGGTAATTGGGGAAGCGTGTAGAGTGTGAAATTCTTGTTCAGGAATCCAGGGTCCAACTCACCCATTTTAAGTGCGGTCATAACGATGGGTATCTTCATCAGACTTCCTGGGTCATACTGCTCGGTGCCGTTCAAGGAGAACCACTCCGCGCGGCGAAAATCCCGCACATAGACCGACGCACGGGTGATGGTCCCTTCGATCAAAGCAGCCTCGAAGAAACTAGCCACACGGTTCTTCATGCCTGACATCCGGTTCGACTCACAAGTCGGTTCAGCGCTCAACAACGGGCCCACACGGGAATAGCCCTTTACACGTTTGATCACGTAGTCGCAGTTCGGGGCACTGGAGCTTTGCACAGGTCGTGATCCAGGGCGCTCATGTCCTGCACTCATCACCAACCAACAGAATATACCTACCGCCACCCAGCCAAGGGCTGCTGCATACAGCGGAATAGTCTTTCTCAACATGTACAAGTTCCTTTCTTTTTTATCCGGAAAAGGCGCGACAAAGTAACGCTGATGCGCATTGAAAAGGGCATGAAGGACCTCAGATATTTGGAAGGAGATTTTAGGCTTCAAAGACCATTCCTTGGTCCATTCATTTTAGGCGTTCGTCGACGAGTTTCCGCATCGCGAAAAGTTCGTCGCGCAGTTGTGCGGCGGCCATGAAGTCCAACTCTTTCGCGGCTTTGCGCATTTGTGTTTCCAATACCAGCACATTCTTCTGCATTTGCTCCGGGGTCATGTATTTCATGACCGGATCTGCCGCCAGGCTAAGCTCTTCCGGCTCCACGTAGTAGCTGCGCTTCCTGTCCGTGTCGTGGATGTCGATCACGGCGGTCTGGCGCAACACATCGTTCCGGTCCCGCTTGATCTGTGTCGGGATGATGCCATGCTCGATGTTGTATTCCATCTGCTTCACTCTGCGGCGGCCGGTCTCGTCGATGGTACGCTGCATGCTTTCTGTCACCTTGTCGGCGTAGAAGATCACCAGTCCATTCACGTTCCGCGCGGCGCGGCCTGCGGTCTGGGTCAATGATCGGTTGCTGCGCAGAAAGCCTTCCTTGTCAGCATCCAAGACGGCCACCAGGCTCACTTCGGGCAGGTCAAGGCCTTCGCGGAGCAGATTCACGCCCACGAGTACGTCGAACATGCCGAGGCGCAGTTGACGCAGGATCTCGATGCGCTCCAAGGTCTCCACATCGCTGTGGATGTACTTTGAACGCACGCCGTTCTTGCCGAAGAATTCGTTCAACTCCTCGGCCATGCGCTTGGTCAGGGTGGTCACTAGGACACGCTCATCCTTCTGTGCACGCTGACGGATCTCGTACAACAGGTCGTCGATCTGGTCCTTGCTCGGACGCACTTCGATGGGTGGGTCCAGCAGGCCTGTGGGGCGGATCACCTGCTCCACCACGATGCCTTCGCTGCGCTGCAGTTCGTAGTCCGCCGGGGTGGCGCTCACGAACAGCGTTTGACGAATCATGCCCTCGAACTCCTCGAACTTCAAGGGGCGGTTGTCCATGGCGCTGGGCAGGCGGAAGCCATATTCCACAAGGTTCTTCTTGCGGCTGCGGTCGCCGCCGTACATGGCGTTCACCTGGCTCACCGTCACGTGGCTCTCGTCGATCACCATCAGGAAATCCTCGGGGAAGTAGTCCAGCAGGCAGAAGGGGCGTTGCCCGGTCTGGCGCTGGTCGAAGTAGCGGCTGTAGTTCTCGATGCCCGAGCAATAGCCCAGCTCACGCATCATCTCCAGGTCGTACATCACGCGCTCTTCCAAGCGTTTTGCTTCCAAGTGTTTGCCGATCTCGTTGAAGAAGGCCACCTGTTTCAACATGTCCTCCTTGATGGCCTCCAGCGCGGCGATCATGGTATCCTTGCTGGTCACGAAGATGTTGGCTGGGTAGACTGTGACCTGCTGCTCGGTCGCGATCGTTCGGTTGTCCCCGATCATGAAGCGCTCGATCCGCTCGATCTCATCACCCCAGAAATGGACGCGGATGCCTTCGTCGGCATAGGCAAGGTAGACCTCCACCACATCGCCCCGCACCCTGAAGTTGCCGCGCGCTGGGTCGGCATCCTTGCGGCTGTAAAGCCCGCTCACAAGTTCGTGCAGGAGCTTGTTCCGCGAGATCTTCTGGCCCACCTGGAGGTGTACCATGGTCTTGTGGAATTCCGCCGGGTTGCCGATGCCGTAGATGCAGCTCACACTGGCCACCACGATCACGTTCCGGCGCCCGCTGAGCAAGGCGCTGGTGGTGGCAAGCCGCAGCTTCTCGATCTCGTCGTTGATCGAGAGGTCCTTCTCGATGTAGGTGTTGGTGGTGGGCAAGTAGGCCTCGGGCTGGTAGTAGTCGTAGTAGCTCACGAAGTACTGCACCCGATCATTGGGGAAGAAGTGCTTGAACTCGCCGTAGAGCTGTGCCGCCAGCGTTTTGTTGTGGCTCAGGATCAGCGCCGGGCGGTCCACCTGGGCGATCACGTTGGCGATCGTGAAGGTCTTGCCCGAGCCGGTCACCCCCAGCAGCGTTTGCGCCGGCACACCTTCGTTCAGCCCCTCCACCAGTTGGCGGATGGCCTCCGGTTGGTCGCCCGTGGGCTGGAATTCCGAGATGAGTTCGAAGGACAAGGGGAGAGGCTTGGGGAAGGGGCAAAGGTAGATGGCTGCTGACCCAGGAAAATGCAGAGCACGCTCAAGGCATGAGGATGCGATCCAACCTGAATATTTGGCTCAGGTGGGAATGGATTCGGATCCAACCGTGAATGGACCGATGCATATCGGACGTGCATGAACCGCAATGGAATGCACTGCACCACTCGATCTTCGTTCCCTGTTGAACAGCTTGTTGACGTTCATTACCGTCCGATGTGCATCGGACCATTTGCAGTTCTGCATTTCCCGTGCTTTCCAAAGATCAGTGCCATCACGAACGCACAACGCCCATCCTTCCGGACGGGCGTTGCACGAAATCCAGGACGTACTATTATTTCCGCTCCTTCAACGCCACGTAATCGCGCTTGGTGGCACCGGTGTAGATCTGGCGCGGGCGGCCGATGGGCTCCTTGTTGTCCACCATCTCTTTCCACTGCGCGATCCATCCGGGCAGGCGGCCCAAGGCGAACATCACAGTGAACATGCGCGTAGGGATGCCGATGGCGCGGTAGATGATGCCGCTGTAGAAATCGACATTGGGATACAGCTTCCGCTCGATGAAGTACTCGTCCTTCAAAGCGATCTCCTCAAGTTGTTTGGCGATGTCCAGCACAGGGTCCTTAACGCCCAGTTTGGCGAGCACATCATCGCAGCTCTTCTTGATGATACGGGCGCGTGGATCGAAGTTCTTGTACACACGGTGCCCGAAACCGAACAGGCGGAATGGGTCGTTCTTGTCCTTGGCTTTATCCACCCATTTCTGGATATCGCCACCATCGTTGCGGATGGTCTCCAGCATTTCGATCACCTCCTGGTTGGCGCCGCCATGAAGAGGTCCCCACAGTGCTGCGATCCCAGCACTTACTGCGCTGTACAGATTGCTTTGGCTGCTTCCTACGATGCGCACTGTACTGGTGCTGCAGTTCTGCTCGTGGTCGGCATGGAGGATCAGCAGGGTATTCAATGCGTTGGCCACCACGGGGTCCACGGTATAGTCCTCGGTGGGCAGGGCGAACATCATGTGCAGGAAGTTCTCTACATAGCCCAACTTGTTGTCGGGGTACATGTAGGGGTGACCCAAGTTGTTCTTGTAGCTGATGGCCGCCAGGGTTGGCATCTTGGCAATGAGGCGGTAGATCGTGCGCAGCACTTCATGCTGTGGACGGTGCGGATCCTGGCTCTTCGGGTAGAAGGTGCTCAGCGAGTTCACCATGGCCGAGAGGATGCCCATGGGGTGGGCGTTCGCCGGGTAATGCTCGAAGAAGCGCTTCATGTCCTCATGTACCAACGAGTGGTAGCGGATGTTGCCTTCGAACTCCTCCAACTGCTGCTTGTTGGGCAACTCGCCGAAGAGTAGTAGGTAGGACACTTCGACGAAGGAAGCCTTCTCGGCTAGCTGCTCGATCGGGTACCCGCGGTACTGGAGAATGCCCTCTTCACCATCGAGGAAGGTGATGGCACTGGTCGTAGCTCCGGTGTTCTTGTATCCGAAATCAAGCGTGATGTAGCCGCTCAGATCGCGCAGTTTGCTGATGTCTATCGCCTTCTCGCCTTCGCTGCCCGTGAAAATGGGAAGCTCATAGGTCTTCCCGTCCAAAATTATCTGCGCCTTGTCGCTCATTGCTACGTCTGAAAATGGGGTGTGCTGGGTGTGACGGCTGCGAAGTTAGCAAAGGAACACCCACTGGTGGAGGAAGTTTCAGAAACTAAAAGAGCCCCGTGCTACGGGGGATTTTTCGAGGGCTCGGGTTCGTTCGGTGACCTACCATTTGGCCTTAAAGGTGGCCATGAAGGCTTGGTAGTCCTGGGTCTTGTGATGCCCTTCCCCGAAGTAGGTCAGGATCGGTTCCATTTGCTGCGGTGTCATGTAGCCTTGCACGGGTGCGAGCACATTCAGTTCACTATCCAAGTAAACAATGGTCGGGTAGGCGATGCGACCATTCACGTTGGCGATGGTATAGGTAAGGCTGTGTGTACCATTGCGGCCACCGGTCATTGCGGCATTGTATTCGGGGTTCTCCAACTTCTGGCCTTTCCAGGTAACAGGTGTTCCGCTTTCGGCATCGAACTTCACGGCATAGAAGTGCTTGTTCACGTACTCCGCCAGTTTTGGGTCGCTGAAGGTGTTGCGGTCCAGCATTTTGCAAGGGCCGCACCACTGGGTGTAAACATCCATGAAGATCGGCCGGGGCGCTTTTTTTGCCAGTGCTTGTGCCTCTTCGGGACTGACCCACTTGATCAGTTTCGGGGCCGCGTCCGTTGCCGGTTTGGTCGGGGTTTGGGCCGAGATGGA